>Ga0208736_1000152_pt1 | contig 20301 bp, 21 predicted proteins | sample AntDryMetagUQ255_FD_188090 | JGI IMG/M metagenome (GOLD analysis project Ga0208736, IMG submission 188090) | Polar desert microbial communities from Antarctic Dry Valleys - UQ255 (SPAdes) | ecosystem: Environmental > Terrestrial > Soil > Desert | place: Antarctic Dry Valleys | collected 2008-12-31 | reverse complement strand
GGTTATTAGCGCTCTGCTATGAAATTTTATTGGAGTCTTATTTTCCACTCAAACAATTTTAAAGTATAAAATTCTTTCTTGTAATATCCGGATATGGATAAAATAAGATCAATTCACGCATTTGATACCGTAATGAACTAGCTATTTCCGTCTATTGAAAATGACAAAAGCAATGAATTTGTTTCAGCTTAAAAAGCTTTGTCATATTAATCAATTGTTATCGATTCTTTTGCCAGCCTATGGTGTACCATTAATCATTACTTTAAAACTATTGAAGTAGTTTTTAATGGACGCCATTCTTTTAATTCTGACGGGGTTAATCCTTTTTTTATATGCTTTAAATAACTTATCGCAGGGACTAAAAGAAATTGCGGGTGATAAGCTTAATTCTTTTTTAGACAGATTTACTAATAATGTGTTTAAAGGAATTTTATCCGGGCTTATTGTTACCATCCTTCTTGACTCTTCTTCAGTTGTTATCATTATGACCATTGCTTTAGTTAATACAAAAGCAATGACCTTTCGCCAGGCCATGGGCGTTGTAATGGGTGCTAATATTGGCACTACAATATCCAGCCAAATATTTGCATTGAACATAGGTGAATATGCTGCAGTGCCGATATTATCAGGTTTTATAATGATGTTTTTTTTCAAACAAAAATTTTATATCAATCTTGGAAAAGTAATTTTCAGTTTTGGTTTAATATTTTTTGGTCTTTTTACAATGGAAGAAGCCGTGGCGCCGTTAAAGGATAGCGACTATTTTGTAAGCTGGCTACAAACACTGGAAAATCCATGGAAAGGAATGTTTACCGGGGCATTAGTAACACTTGTTATACAAAGTTCTTCTGCTACAGTAGGAATGGTCATTGGCTTGGCAAGTAAGGGATTGATAAGTATTACTGCAGGTATTGCTGTAATGTTAGGAGCAGAATTGGGAACTTGCGCTGATACACTTGTTGCATCTATCGGGCGTTCAAAAGCAGCAATAAAAACAGGCCTGTTCCATTTGCTATTTAATATTTCCACGATCCTTTTAGGATTGATATTATTACCCTTATTTACAAAATTGGTTATACTTATTTCACAAAGTTCTTCTGCCCAGCAAACCATTGCAAATGCACACATGATATTCAATATTTCAGGTGTCCTGATTATGATACCCTTTCTAAGTTTATATGAGAAGGTGCTGAACTTCTTAATTTTTGATAAAGCCCACGTTACCGAATCTCCCAAACTATTACGTAGAGCTAAAGCAGATCAAAAAGAGTAGTATTACTATAAATCTTTCCTGCTATCCAGTGTAAAACCAATGGTAGTCCCCACATCTTCGGTACTGCGTACATGAATGCTATGACCATGTGCTTCAATAATGTGTTTACAAATAGCCAGACCCAATCCGCTTCCCGTTACATCACGGGTTCTGCCATCTTGTGTGCGGTAAAAGCGTTCAAAGATCCGTGAAAGGTTTTTTTCGGAAATACCAATACCATCATCGCTCATCTCCACTAAAATATTTTTGCCATCGGTATTATAAATGCTTGCTGTAATATTTCCTCGCTGCTTACCATATTTTATAGAATTATCAATCAGGTTAATAATTACCTGGCGAACTTTTTCCTTGTCGGCGTAAACTACAAATGGCTGTTCACAACCTTTTTTTATACCGAAAGAAATATGTTGTTGCTCAGCCTTGATAGATAAACTTTCAAACGCATCACGAACAATATCCTGGATAATAAAATTTTGTTTTGCCAGCTTTAATTCTCCTCTTTCTAGCCGGGATATTTCATCGAGGTCCTGGATTAAATTTACCAGCCTTTCCACATTTTTTGAGGCTTTATGTAAAAAGCGTTCATTGATCTCGGTATTGTTCATGGCGCCTCCAAGCAAGGTTTCTATATAACCTTGTATAGCAAACACAGGTGTTTTAAATTCATGTGATAAGTTTTGTAAAAATTCCTTGCGGAAAGATTCGTTTTCTTTTAATACCTGAATTTCTTTTTGTTGTTGTTCACCCCATGCTTCTACATCCTGGCGTACCTCGTCAATGCTTTTTTGTGGGAGGATATATTTATAATACACCTCCTGCTTTTTACTTGCTTTTGTCTGGTAAATAAATTTGTAAATAAGCTTAATCTTTCTATAAATAAATTGCTGGATTATAAAAAAGATAAGGAGGTAACTGCCTGATAAAATAATGAAGAAGGCAATAGCAGCCTGCAACCAATCTTTTTGTAGTAATAAAATGCCAAACCCGATGGGAATAGAAAGTATAAGCGAAGTAAGAGCTGCTAATTGTTTTGCTGTAAAGTTTTTGGTTTGCAACATAGAATGAATGATCACTTACAGCTCAAATTTATAACCAACTCCTTTAACTGTAGTAATGCAATCTACTCCTAATTTTTGGCGGATTTTTCTGATATGTACATCAATAGTACGGTCTCCGACAATTACTTCGTTGCCCCAAACCTGGCTTAAAATTTCATTGCGAAGAAAAACCCTGCCTGGCTTGGAAGCTAATAAATATAATAACTCAAATTCTTTTTTTGCGAGTGACATGTCTTTCCCGGCAAACCTCACGATAAACTTTTCCGGGTCAATGGTTAATCCGTTTACTTCTACAATTTTATTGTCCGTTTTTGTTACACGCCTCAAAAGGGATTGAACTTTACTTATAAAAACATTTGGGCTGATCGGTTTACTTATATAATCATCTGCTCCGGTAAGTAAACCTTTTATTTGGGTAGCTTCATCACTCAAGGCTGTTAAAAACATAATTAACGTATCCTTCATATTCGGTTGTGATCTCAATATTTCACAAACCTCCACACCGTTTTTTCCAGGCATCATAATATCAAGAATAATTAAGTCAGGCAGTGTTTGCTTTGCTTTCTCTATCGCTTCATTTCCATCCTGGGCAGTAACAACCTGGTACCCTTCTTTAATAAGGTTATATTTTAAAATTTCAAGAATATCAGGTTCATCATCTGCAATCAACACTTTTTTTAGCCTATTGTCCATTTATCGTTTTGTGCGGCAAACCTACAGGAAAATGGTTTTAAGGCTGCTTCAACACCGTCAGTTAATAAAGACTTAATAATAATTTAATGCTGAAATATGTTTAAACGGGCATTTGCAACGAAGGATTGTTTTTAATTGTCTATACAAAACCTCGCATATAAAGAAAATGTTCAGAAGCGGGTATTAAATTTGTATTATGCGGCGCATGCACTTTACCTTACGATTACTTTTTTTTGGATTTCTCTCTTTTTTTAGCTACTACAGTTTTTCACAAACTAATATTGATAAAGGTTGCAAACCACCTATTAACCGGGCAAGATGGCATGACCTTATAGATAAAGAACAGAAAAATGCATTAAAGGCCGATAAAAAGGCCGATAATTTTTTAAATGTTTCAGCAGACGAAGAGATAAATTTTTTGGTTACCCAGGCTTTGATCAAACGGATAGACGCACTTCAATGTGTTATTGAAAGAGACACCATTATGAGCCCGCAAGGCAAAATCCGTTATTTAGATGGTATTGAGGAATTGCTGAAAAATTTTACCGCGGCTTTTCGCAGTGGAAAAATAAACGCCAGTAACCTGCCCAGAATGATTGAGATGTATGAAGCTGTCATGCAAAAAGACAAAACTTCAGTATCTATAGAAAACATTATATCTAAAAATAATTACGAAGTAGCCAATGCCGTATTAAGTACAGGTGCTTTTAACACTAACCCCGCTTATAAAACTTCCCGTCAAATATTATTAAGAAAATACACTGCCACACATCCCGAAAGGATTTTTGCAATGTTGAAAGATAATACTGATGTTCCTTTTAGAGATAGTTTGATTTTAATAGCCGCTTATAAATATCCAACGCTGCTCTATGATTATGCAGCCGCTAATAATAAGCTTGGCTATGCCATACGCAAAATTGATGATCCCCTGGTGAAGGCAGTTACTAAAATGGCTACCAGCGATGGCAGCGGGCAATTATACTTTCCTTTTTTGGATAATATCATTAAGGGATCACAAACCATAGAAGAAATTGATGCCGTTAAAAATGATGATGTAAAGTATTATAAACTTCTTGTAAAAACCAGGTTAGATTACCTTAACCGTTCTTTGCAAAAAGAAAGGTTGTATGGAATGGCAGCCCTCAATAAGCGGATGGAGAACAGGGCTAAGGAGTATTTTGTAAAAACAATTAACGCATTACATGAACAGCCTGATGCGGTTCGGTTTCGCATTCTGCAACAATTAAATGCACAGGAACTTTATTACCTGGCCGTATTATCTGAAAGTGAAATTTACACTTCAAGTTACACACGTGGTGTTTACCCTGCCATTATGCAAAAAATTGGTCAGCGTGGCGACTCTTTGCTCATGAGCGTCAGTTTTGACCGCTATAAAAAATTTATAAAGATTGCTGCCGGCTTCAATACGCTCAGTAATTTTTTAAGTACGTTCCCTGATGATGAAAAGAAACAAAGCTTAATGACCGCATTTGTAAATGGATTGGAAAAATCAACGGGCCTGGAAGATGGTGTGGATGTAGCTGACTCTTACGCAAGCATTGCAGAAACGATCAAGCCCCTGGCTGCACAAATGCTACAAAACGTAAAGTATAATTACGATAGAAATTTGTCAAACAATGATCAGCGGGGAATGGTGATGTATAATCTTTTATACAAGCTTTTTCTTTCTGCCGATTCCAGCAATAACATTAACCTCTCAAAAGAATTTGGCATACCGCCTGTTTATAGCGTAGCCTATAGTTCTCTTGCTAATGAAAGCCAGCAAGTGGTAATGCAGGTTTTCTTTTATGGCGATGAGGATGGCCGTAATAATTATGCGGGTTTTATGCGTCAATTTTCAGGAGCTAACTGGAAAATTTCCAGCAATCCCCAATGGGTTACTATTAATTCTACCAGGGGGAAATCTATCATTATTTATGCTAATAAGCCATTAGATGAAGAAAAAGACGAAGATGCAAAAGCACAGGAAGCACTGGATGATTATTTAGCACAAAAAAATATGGAGCCAACCATTGTTGTACACCGTGGCCATAGTTATTATGCTTCTTACACTATTGCACAAATTAAACCTGCAGCCAAGATTGTTTTTTTAGGTTCCTGCGGTGGTTATCATCTTATACACGATGTACTTAAACTGGCGCCAGATGCACACATTATATCATCAAAGCAAATTGGTAAGGGTGTTATCAACCAGCCATTTTTTAATATTTTAAATGAAAAATTACGCAATGGCAATAATATTGACTGGATACCTTTCTGGAATGAATTTAAAAGATCGGCCGGATCGGTAGAAGGTTTTGATGATTATATTCCTCCACACAAAAACCTGGGTGCCATTTTTATTAAAGCATATAATAGTCAAATGGGCGTAGATGAAACTGATGGTTAGTACTTGCATAGGTACATTTGCACTTAAAAGGTTGGTCATTGGCTGAAAAAAAACCCAAACAATATAATAGGCATCTTTTAAAAAGAGTGCTGCAATTTGCAGGGCCTTACAAAAAAAGGTTTTACACTTCTATTTTTTTAGCCATTGTATTAGCTGTTCTTACACCGGTACGTCCATACTTAATTCAATTAACAGTTGATAAATATATTAGTGGAAAACTTGCGCAGGCCCTGATAAATATTACTATCATTCAGATTCTTTTTCTGATGATAGAAACAGGATTGCGCTTTTATTTTTCCTACATTACTTCATGGCTGGGGCAAGCCGTAGTAAAGGATATGCGTGTTAAGGTTTATGATAAAGTACTTGGGTTAAACCTCCGGCAATTTGATAAAACGCCTATCGGTACTTTAACTACCCGCACGGTAGATGATATAGAACGCATTAATGATATTTTTGCAGATGGACTGATACCTATTATTGCCGATCTTCTGGCCATTATTTGTGTGTTAGGTTATATGTTTTGGGCCGATTGGCAACTTACTCTTATCTGCCTTATGCCATTCCCGGTATTAATTTTAGCTACTTATTATTTTAAAGAAAGCGTTAACCGTTCTTTTCACCGTGTTCGTAATGCCGTATCTGACTTGAATGCTTTTGTGCAGGAACATATTACCGGTATGTATATTGTCCAGGCTTTTGCTGCAGAAGAAAGGGAACTCAAAAAATTTCAAAAGATCAACGGCGAGCACCGCAATGCCAACATTAAAGCCATTTTTGCTTATTCTGTTTTTTTCCCGGTTGTAGAAATTGTTCTGGCTTCTTCCGTTGGATTAATTGTTTGGTTCGGATCGAAGCAACAAGTGGAAGCGGGAGTGATAACCTCTTTTATTTTATGCCTCAATCTGTTATTTCGTCCATTAAGAATTATTGCTGATAAATTTAATGTATTACAGATGGGCATCATTGCCAGCGAACGGGTTTTTAAGGTAATGGATAATGATGATTTTATAACTCCATCTGCTGAAGGGGCATACAATCCGATAGCAGTAAAAGGTAAAATTGAATTTAAAAATGTTTTTTTTGGCTATACGCATGAGCAACAGATTTTGAAAGATGTTTCATTTGTTGTTCAGCCGGGGCAGACCGTAGCAATTGTAGGCCATACCGGCAGCGGAAAAACTACCATAATTAGTTTATTGAACCGTATGTATGAACTTAAAGATGGGAAGATTAAAATTGATGATCGGCCCATTGAAGAATGGAATCTGGATGCTTTGCGTAAAAATATAGGCGTTGTATTGCAAGATGTTTTTCTTTTCCCGGGATCTGTTTATGATAATATTACCCTGCGCAACAATAAAATTCCAAAAGAAAAAGTAACAGAAGCAGCAAAACTGATTGGGATGCATGATTTTATTATGCAGTTGCCAGGCGGCTATGATTACAATGTGATGGAAAGAGGGGCGACACTATCACTCGGCCAGCGACAGCTATTGTCATTTATCCGGGCTTTATTATACAATCCCTCCGTTTTAATATTAGATGAAGCCACTTCATCCATAGATACAGAAAGTGAATTGCTGATAGAAGAGGCTATTCAAAAACTAATTGCAGATAGAACATCTATTATTATTGCTCATCGGTTGTCAACTATACAACGTGCTGATAAAATTATTGTGCTGGATAAAGGAGAAATAAAAGAAACAGGCACCCACCAGGAGCTATTATATAAAGGCGGGTTTTATAGTAAATTGCACCAGATGCAGTTTGAAAAAAAAACAACTTTAGTATAATGCAGGGTATAAAAATAAATATAAAGGCAGAAGAGCTACAACCTGATTTCGAAAAAGCTGAAACAGATTTGCTTCGGACTGCCATAAAACGTACCGATACAGAACGTTTTCAAATAATGACAAATTTGATGAAAATGCGTCTTTTATTTAGAAAAGCGAAGATCACTCATAAGCCGGCTAAATAAGCTTCATGGATATTTTTGACCTGGAAATCCTTCGTTTTTGGGAAGCATTAAACAAAAATGAAGTGCTTTATTTGATGGTTGGTGGGATTGCGACTAACCTGCATGGTTACCAACGCACCACAGAAGATATTGATATCTGGATAGAGGATACATTGGAAAATAGGAAGAAAATACGAAAAGCATTTGATGACCGTGATATGGGCGATTTTGAGCCATTGGAAAGAATGCAGTTTATACCTGGCTGGACTTATTTTCATCTCAACAATGGAATAAGGATAGATTTAATGGATAAGATGAAGAGTGTAAATGGCGAGTTGACCTTTTCTGATTGTTATCAAAAAGCCTCTATAGCAGAAATAAATGGTATAAAAATTCCCTTTTTACACATTAATCATTTGTTAGATAATAAAAAAGCAGTTGATCGACCAAAAGACAGGCTTGATGTTTTCTATCTTGAAAAAATAAAAGAGCTTAGAGAAGAGAGTTGATTTATACAATTATCGGATACAATCTTAATTACAATTGAAAAATAGGAGTTATAAAATATAAATCTTCTTGGAACGTTAGAGCTTCATTACTGGTTTAGCATCATATTTTGTGAAGGTATAATTACGCATGTTCCTATTATTACATTCCAGGACAAAATATTTGTAGTTTAGTCAAAATTTTACAAGCAATCATGAAGAATCTGTTACCCTGTCTGATAGGTGTTTTATTTTTATCTTTTTTGATTTCCTGCCAAAAAGAAAGAAGCCTTGAAATTGGTTTTCCCGGCAAAGCATCTTTACAAGCGGATGCTACAGGCGATTGTTTACCAAAAACAATTGTGGGGAATTATATAGAAGGCCAGCCATTAAATGACAGTAATTATATAGAAGTGGAACTATATGTTTCCTCGCCGGGATCTTACACCATTAATTCTGATGCTCACAATGGATACTCTTTTAGTGGAAGTGGTACTTTCTCTTCCATAGGAACCAACCGTGTTAAATTAAAAGCAACCGGTACACCAATATCTTCCAAAACCAGTGATTTTGTTGTCCGATATGACTCAAGCATTTGCTCAATTCAAGTAAATGTTTTACCTAAGGCAGGCGGAGGCAGTCCTGCTGCCTTTACGTTACAAGGTGCCGGCGCAGCCTGTATGAATGCAACTGTTGGTGGAAGTTTTGTAAAAAACCAGGCGCTGACAGCAGCGAGCAAGGTTGATGTGCAGGTAAATGTGTCTACCATTGGTAGTTATACACTCTCAACTAACACGGTCAATGGCTTCTCTTTTTCCGGAACAGGAAATTTTGCGGCAACAGGTTTACAAACTATTAGTTTGCGAGCAAATGGCACGCCTTTAAACGTAGGGCCAACTACATTTACACTTACAGCCGGGGCAAATACCTGTACATTCAGTGCCACAGTAACTGCTACAACTACCCCTCCGCCAGTTCCTTCAAACGATCATTTTCCGCTAACTGTAAACAGTTGGTGGAGCTATGATGATCCAAACACCGTAGGAGATACTGTTAAACGATTAAATAAAGGTCCTGGAACATTAAACAATAATACTTACCAGGAGTTTGTAGAAACTGATGAAACAGGCCAAGCGGAAAGCTATTATTTTCGCAAGGCCGGTAATGATTATTTTGAGTATGCTTTTGTTGATGCCTATAGCATTCTTACGTTTACCACACCAATAGAAGGAGACATCCTATTTTTAAAAGAAAACCTTACCACAGGTGCTACCTGGAACTCTACAGAATGGACGGGCACCGAAAATGGAGTTGCCAAAAAACTGCGTTATTCATTTACTTGTACTGACGCTGCCGCATCATTTACTGTAGGTGGTAAATCATTTACTAATGTTTATAAAATTACTTTTAAGCCCCAGGTAAGCACAGCAGGTGGAGCATTTACAGACGAAGCATTAACATGGACAGCCTACTATGCAAAGGGCATAGGGCTTATTTATTTAAAAGGAACTGTTCCAACATTTGGGGATTATATTGTTTCTATAAGAAATTGGCAGGTACTTTAAAAATTGATAAACAATTTTACAACCCCATATTATTGGGTTTTGTTTTTTGATAAATGTTCTCTCTCAATTACTATTCTATTTCGTTTTGCTGCCTTATCTTTGCCGCAAATTTCAGGTAAATGATGATTGTTAAACGTGTCAAATGCTTATTGGCATTGGTTTTCGCTCTATTTTTTCTTTCTTTTTTTATGAGCGTCAATGCTCAGGAACATAAGGTTGAAACAGACCATGAGGAAGAAGTACATGCAGAAGGAATTAAAAATGCCGGCGAGAATAAATTTGATGCAAAGGAGGTGATTTTTGGACACGTTTTGGATGCCCATGAATTTCATTTCTTTTCTTATAAAGGAAAAGATGGCCAGGAACATCATGCTACTATTCCACTCCCCATTATCCTTTATTCTTCACAAAAAGGTTTATCAGTTTTTAGTTCCTCGCGTTTTGAGCATGGGCATGCCTCCTATGATGGTTATAAATTAGTTGGAAATGATATTGTACCGGTAGATAAGAATGTAAAAGTTTATGATCTCTCCCTTACACGTAATGTCGTGCAAATGTTTATTGCATTGGCCTTGCTTGTATTGATCATGTCATCAATTGCAAAAAAATACCGTACCGGCAAGGGGGTAACAACTGCACCGAGCGGTTTTCAAAATGCCATTGAGCCTGTTATAACCTTTGTACGGGATGAAGTGGCGAGGCCAAACCTTGGGCCGACATACAGAAAGTATATGCCTTACCTTCTCACTGTATTTTTCTTTATTTTAATCAACAATATTTTGGGTTTAATTCCTGGTACAGCAAATGTTACCGGCAATATTGCTTTTACCCTGGTTTTGGGCGTCATCTCCTTTATTGTCATACTTTTAAGCAGTAACAAACATTTTTGGGGTCATATTTTTAACCCCCCGGTTCCGATGGGCGTTAAACCTATACTGGTTTTAGTGGAGTTTCTGAGCATTTTTACAAAACCGTTTTCACTTATCATCCGATTGTTTGCCAACATGCTGGCAGGGCATATCATTATTATCTGTTTAATTTCCCTGATCTTTATTTTCGGGGGTTTAAGCAGGGGAGTGGGTTGGGGATTTTCACCTGTATCAATAGCGTTCACGGTTTTTATTTATTTTATAGAAATATTAGTGGCTTTTTTGCAGGCTTATATTTTTACTAACCTAACCGCCGTATTTATCGGGCAGTCTATGGAAGGTTCACATCATACAGAGGATGATGGTCACCAGGCGCCAACAGAACCGGTGATAATTTAGATGACAGATGATAGTTTACGGATAACGGTAGAGCATAAAAGCTAATTCGTGTAATTAGTGTTTTATTCGTGTTTTAAAACAGTCTTTTTTTAATCATTATAAAGAACAATTATGGATTTATTATTTGTTTTGTTGAGTGATGTAGCATGGGCAAACGCCGGTGGTGCTATTGGCGCCGGTTTAGCAGCCATTGGTGCGGGTATTGGTATTGGCCAGATTGGTAGGGGAGCAGTAGAATCTATTGCACGCCAACCGGAAGCCATTAATGATATTCGTGCAAATATGATTCTGACCGCAGCATTGATTGAAGGTGTTGCATTATTTGCTGTTATCGCCGGTATCCTGGCAATGTTCGTGTAGGCTCAACTAAAAAGACAACTGCACCTTAAGCACAGGGCGGCGGGTGCAGTTAAATTCTGTTGAGGGTTGATGGTTGCAAAAAATTCTCTTTGATCTTGAAATTTTTATGATATGGACTTATTAACTCCTTCCTTTGGATTGATAATATGGACACTGCTGGCCTTCATCATTGTGTTTTTTATTTTAAAAAAATACGCATGGAAACCAATTTTAAGTTCATTGGATCAACGCGAAAAAGGCATTGCAGATTCATTAGAAACTGCAGAGCGTGTAAGAGGTGAAATGGCGCAATTGAAAAGTGAAAACGAGGAATTATTGGCCCGTGCACGTGAAGAAAGAGGCTTAATGTTGAAAGAAGCCCGTGAGACAAAAGAAAAAATTATAAGCGAGGCTAAAGAGCAAGCAAAACTGGAAGCTAATAAAATTATTAGTGAGGCGCAACAAGCCATTACTGTGCAAAAAATGGCCGCTTTGACAGAAGTTAAAAATGAAGTAGGGAAATTGGTTATTGAAATAAGTGAAAAAGTGCTTCGAAGAGAATTAAGCAGTAAAGAAGCACAGGAGGCTCATATAGCCGGGTTAGTAAACGAAGTAAAATTGAATTAAAATAATAGCATGGGGCTTATAGCTATGAGCTTCGAGACATTACCATCTCAACTCGTAGCTCACGGCTCACGGCTAAAGCTTATACGAATGCGTAATCCACGATTATCTGCCAGGTATGCCAAATCGCTTTTAGACCTTGCTACTGAAAAAGGAAATTTGGAAACTGTTTACCAGGATATGCTCACCTTGCAGCAGCTTTGTAAAGGCAATCCTGACTTTGTAAAAATGATCAGTAGCCCGATCATTACATCCGAAAAAAAACTAAAGATCGTGGAAGCCATTACTTCTGATAAAGTGGGCGAATTAACCGCAGGGTTTATTCGGCTATTGATCTCTAAAACAAGGGAGGCTAACCTTGCAGAAATTGTTGATGCCTTTATTACACAATACAAGCAACAAAAAAATATTTATACGGTTAAACTTGCTACAGCAATGCCTGCAAGTGAAGAATTAAAAAACAAGATTTTATCGCAGATAAGAGCTACCAGCGATATGCAGAATATTGAATTGAAAACCATTGTAAATGAAAAACTCATTGGCGGTTTTATATTGCAGGCCGGCGATAAATTAATAGATGCAAGTATATCGTATGATTTGAAAGAAATTGACAAGCAATTCGACAATAATGATTTTATTTATAAGGTAAGGTAGGCTAAGAGAAGAAAAAGAGAAAAAGAGATAAAAAACAAAGTTGAAAAGAAAAAAAGAGTGTAAAAAAAGCTTAGAAGATGAAGAAAAAATAAGAGATTAAAAGTATTCTCTTTTGTCTCCTTTTCTCTTTGATCTCTTAGCTTCTCCTTTGAACTATAGCTAAAAAATTTTTAACCCCTATGAGGGAAAATATATAATATGGTAGAAATAAAACCAGATGAAATAAGCGCTATTCTGCGTCAGCAGTTGAGCAACTTTAATGCAAGCGCAGATTTAGAAGAAGTAGGGACCGTATTGCAAATAGGTGATGGTATTGCCCGTGTATATGGACTGGGTAATGTGCGAGCCGGTGAATTAGTGGAATTTGAAAATGGTGTGAGAGGAATTGCATTAAACCTGGAAGAAGATAACGTAGGCGTAGTATTAATGGGTGATATGGGCACTTTGCAGGAAGGGGCACAGGTACGTCGAACCGGGCAAATTGCTTCAATTAAGGTAGGGGAGGGCATGGTAGGGCGTGTAGTAAATACTTTGGGGGAACCGATAGATGGTAAAGGGCCCATAACAGGTGAACGCTTTGAAATGCCTTTGGAGCGTAAAGCGCCAGGAGTAATTTTTCGTGAACCGGTAAAGGAGCCATTACAAACAGGTATTAAAGCTATTGATGCCATGATCCCAATTGGTCGCGGGCAAAGAGAGTTGGTAATTGGTGACCGACAAACCGGAAAGTCAGCCATTTGTATTGACGCCATTATTAATCAAAAAGAATTTTTTGCCGCTGGTAAACCTGTTTTTTGCATCTATGTAGCTATTGGTCAAAAAGCATCCACCATTGCCGGGGTAATGAAGATTTTAACTGATGCCGGCGCTATGGAATATAGTATTATTGTTGCAGCCTCAGCTTCTGACCCCGCACCTTTGCAATTTTATGCACCCTTTGCCGGGGCAGCTATTGGTGAATTTTTCCGTGATACCGGTCGTCCTGCGCTAATAATTTATGATGACCTTTCAAAACAAGCTGTGGCATATAGGGAAGTATCACTTCTATTACGTCGACCTCCCGGTCGTGAAGCTTACCCGGGTGATGTATTTTATTTGCATAGTCGTTTGTTGGAAAGAGCCGCAAAAGTTATTACGAACGATGAGGTTGCTAAAAACATGAATGATCTACCGGAAAGCATCCGTCATTTAGTGAAAGGTGGTGGCTCCTTAACGGCCTTGCCTATTATTGAAACCCAGGCTGGAGACGTATCAGCATATATTCCTACTAACGTGATCTCAATTACCGACGGGCAAATATTTTTGGAAGGCAATTTATTTAATGCAGGTATCCGCCCGGCTATTAACGTTGGTATCTCGGTTAGCCGGGTTGGTGGTAATGCCCAGATAAAATCAATGAAGAAAGTGGCCGGTACTTTGAAACTTGATCAGGCTCTTTATCGTGAATTAGAAGCCTTTTCTAAATTTGGCGGTGACCTGGACGCTGCTACAAAATCTGTTATTGACAAAGGTGCCCGGAATGTAGAAATTTTAAAGCAGCCGCAATATTCGCCGGTACCTGTTGAAAAACAGGTTGCTATTATTTACTTAGGTACGCAAGGTTTAATTCATGCTGTAAAAGTTAGCAGGGTAAAAGAGTTTGAAGAACATTTTTTGTTGGAAATGGAAAACAAATACCCTGAAATATTAACCGAGTTTAAACAAGGTATTTTGAATGATGAAAGCCTTAGAAAAATAACTGAACTGGCAAATGGTATAATACCTCAGTATAAATAATATAAGTTGCTATAAAATTTAACCCTCTATTTCCCGGGAGGGTTTTTTTATTTCTAAATTCGGACTTATTATTGTACTTAATTAAGCACTTAATTAATAATTATGGAAGTTTTGAATTATACTGAGTTTAGAAAGAATCTTACAAAGAGCCTCAACAAAGTAAATGATGATGCTGAGATAGTAGTGGTTTCAAGAAGTAAGGGTAAAAATGTTGTAGTTATGTCTTTAGAGGAATATAATTCTCTTCAGGAAACACTTCACTTAATGAGTACAGCGGCGAATAGAAAAAAACTTGAAATAGCAATGAAAAACGTAGAAGCAGGAATTTTCATAAAAAAGGCTTTAATTGAAGTTTAATGGAATTAGCATGGGATCCCCAGGCTTGGGATGACTATTTATATTGGCAACAAGCTGATAAAAAAATGGTTAGCAGAATAAATGAACTGATTAAAGATTGTTTGCGTTCGCCTTTTAAGGGTATTGGCAAACCAGAGCCATTAAAAGGAAATTATTCAGGGTACTGGAGCAGAAGGATTACCGATGAACACCGGCTGATTTACAAAATAAAAGATGAGAGAATGCACATTGTTCAATGTCGCTTTCATTATATTTAAAAGATCTCCGGTTTAATCTTTTCAAAATGGTTAACGATTAAACGAGAGTTCTAATCTCCCACGTAAACCGAAACAACAATAATTAAAATACATTTAGTTATAAAAATCAGGTAGTAATTGTTTCAATCAAAAAAAGGGATTAAAATTAATTTGGTTTATATTATAAACTACTTTACGTTTGTAAAATAATTTTCAAATCATGAAATTGTCTTTTACTGCTGGTGTTTTTTTGTTACTAGTTGCTTCAGCCTCTTCTCAGAATACCATTAAAGGAATTGTTAGGGATCAAAAAAATTCTACTTTGCCCGGTGTAAGTATTACACTAAAAGACACATATGATGGCGCTACTACTGATTCTAACGGCCATTTTGTTTTTAAGACTTCTGAAAAAGGCGAAAAGGTTTTAATAGCTACTGCCATTGGTTATAAACCATTTGAGCAGGAGATTAACCTTAATAATGCTTTACAGCCATTTAATTTTATTTTAAAAGAAGAAATAACAGAATTGAAAGCAGTTGTAATCTCCGCAGGGGCTTTTGAAGCAGGTGACCGTAAAAAAGCCACTGTTCTAAATTCTATTGATATATTAACTACCGCCAGTGCCAATGCCGACATCACCGGCGCTATTAAAACACTGCCCGGTGCGCAACAAGTAGGTGAAAGTGAGGGTCTATTTGTTAGGGGTGGAACAGCAGGTGAAACAAAAACTTATATAGACGGCACACTGGTAAATAATTTTTTTTACAGCAGTGTGCCAAACGTGGCACAGAGAGGTCGCTTCTCTCCATGGTTTTTAAAAGGAACCGTATTTAGCACAGGAGGTTATTCAGCACTATACGGGCAGGCTTTATCATCTGCATTAATATTAGAAACAGTAGACTTGCCAGAGCAAAGTTCAGCTAATCTTGGTATTTCAGTCTTGAGCGCTTCAGGTGGCTATCAGCGTTTAGCAAAGAATAAAAAATCAAGCTGGGGTTTAAGTTATGATTATACAGATGTAACCCTTGCATTTGAAATAATTAAAGACAAACGTGATTTTTCTAAAGTGCCGGCATATCACACTGCCGAAGCAAATTTCCGTATCAAAACATCAGGTACAGGAATGCTCAAATATTACGGGTACCTGAGCGCAAATAAATTGGGCTTTACTGAAGCGAGTATAGATACCTTAGGTTATAGAGATGCTTTTCATCTTTCTAATACAAATACCTATCACAACCTTTCTTACAAGGAAAACCTGGGCAGTGGATGGAAATTTAATTCAGGAGTATCATACACAAATAACGATGACGATATAAAGGGCGCATTGGGCGACGAAAACAATAACAAAGTGGTACTTCAAAAACTCGAAGCTAAAAATTTTTCTCTCCATAATAAAAGCAATTATGCCAACGCCAAGCTTGTTTTTGAAAAAAGGCTGGAAGGGCTAAGTGCTATTCGTTTTGGGTCTGAATACAATTATAGCGATGAAAAACCTGTATATACTTTATATACTGGTCAAAAGTTTGATCAACGTTTACAGGAACATACCAAGGCCTTGTTTGCTGAAACAGATGTTTACCTTACTAATAATATAGCAGCAAAACTTGGGGGAAGAGCAGAGCACTCTACTACATTAAATAAAATAAATTTTGCTCCGCGGCTTTCACTTGCTTATAAATTAGGCACCAACAGCCAGGCCTCTTTTGCTTACGGTATTTTTTATCAAAACCCTGAAAACAGGTATTTGCCTGCAAGCGCTTCTCTTAATTTTTCAAAAGCCACACATTACATAGCTCAATATCAAAAGCTAACAAATAACCAAACCATACGTGCCGAAATATTTTACAAAAAATACAATGACCTGGTAAAAACAGGTTATCAAAATGGACGGGAAACGGCGATTAATAATAATGGTTTTGGGGAAGCAAAAGGACTTGACCTTTTTTGGAGAGATAAAAAAACATTTAAAAACTTCGACTATTGGATCTCATATTCTTATCTCGATACAAAAAGAGACTTTACCAATTATCCTTATGCTATTCAACCAGCTTTTGCTGCGAAGCATACAGCCTCTTTAGTTATGAAAAAATTTGTAAGCAAACTAAAGACACAGTTTAACGGATCATATACTTATGCTTCTGGCCGTCCGTATTATAACATTCGTCCTGAGGGTGGAACGGAAAAATTCAAGATCTATGATCAAGGGAAAACGATTGACTATAATAGCCTGAGCCTGAGTATAAATTATCTTCCCAATATTTTTAAAAAAGGTGCAGGCAAGTTCAGTGTATTTGTTTTCTCTGTTACCAATGTGCTTAACTCACACCAGGTTTATGGTTATAAGTACTCATATAACGGCCATAGAAAAGAAGCTATTACACCACCATCAAAAATGTTTCTTTTTCTTGGCGCTTTCTTATCATTTGGCGTAGATCGCAGCCAGGATGTAATTAACAGTAATCTATAAAATTAAAACATGAATTATCATCAGCCAGCTCCTGAAGGAAAAGACCCGCAATTGTGGGACATCGCTCAGCGAAGGGCCTCATTTAAAAGACATTTTGCTACCTATTTTATTGTCAATGCTTTTTTATGGGCATTGTGGTACTTCACAGGTAATGAAAGATATGGTTCCGCCTTACCATGGCCCGCATGGTCCACATTGGGTTGGGGTATAGGCATCGCATTCCATTATATTTCAGCATATGTTACTACTCAAAGCAATTCCGTAGATAAAGAGTATGAAAAATTAAAACAACAACAAAACAAACAATAAAAAATCAATCATGAAAAAGTTATTTATTATTCTCATTTTCTCTTTTGTAACTGTTGCAGCTTTTGCCCAAAACGAAAAATATGTAAAGGCAATGGAAGCACTTGTAACAACTGTAGATACCACAAGAAGTGTTGAAACGCTAAAAACATTATCCAACAGTTTTGAGCGTATTGGAGATGCAGAAAAAACGCAATGGTTACCCTATTATTATGCTGCGCTGGCACAACTTAATGCCGGAAATGGAATTATGAGTACACAAGACCCGATGAAAGGCGGATTAGCTGCCACTTTAGATCCTTTAGCTGACAAAGCAGAGGAATTACTAAACAAAGCTGAGGCAATGAAGAAAGACAATTCAGAAATTTTTGTAGTAAAAAAAATGATTGCCTCGATGCGTATGATGGGCGATCCGATGAATCGGTTTATGCAATATGGTCCGCAGGCAACTCAGGCATTAGAGACAGCAAAAAAATTGGATCCCTCAAATCCAAGAATTACTTACCTGGAAGCTATAGATAAATTTTACACACCGGAACAATATGGGGGTAGCAAAACAGAAGCAAAAAAATTATTTGAAGAAGCATTGAAAAAGTATGATGGTTTCAAACCAGAGAGCTCTATACATCCATCCTGGGGGCGTGGTAACACACAATATTTTTTAACCCAGGTTAAATAATTGTATCAATAAGACCTATAAGGTTTTTAAAACCTTATAGGTTTATATATAATAAATCATGGAAGATAATTTTTCGCCCCAGGACAGTTTGAAACTGATCCATTCAATGATCAATAATGCAAAGGCAAATTTAAGGTCAAACCGCATTTACTTTTTGCTCTGGGGTTGGGTAAGTTTTATTGCCATTATTTCTCAATTTATTTTAAAAGTGATGCTCCGTTATGAGCGCCACTATCTTGTTTGGTTAGTTACTATCCCAACAGTCATCTTTACCATTATATATTCAAGTCGTACACAAAAGGGGCAAGCCGTAAAAACCTATATAGGTGCAAGCATGAGTAATTTATGGACGGGGATTGGCATTAGCTTTTTTATATTGAGTGTAATAATTTCTTCCAGTGATGGTGGATGGAATAATGCCTGGCCATTTTTTATTCTATTTTATGGGTTAGGCACATTTGTATCCGGCAGAATTTTACAGTTTCCACCATTAGTTATTGGCGGTATAATTAACTGGTTCCTTGCCATTGCATCTATTTACGTTGCTTACGATTATCAATTATTATTAGCAGCAACTGCAATTTTAACCAGCTATATAATACCTGGATATTTATTAGGAACAAATAAAAATAATTATGGAAGATAAAAGAATGACCGAACAGGAAAGCTTGCAGATCATTCAGCAAATGATTCAAACAGCTAAATCAGAACAAAATGACAATGGCATGGGCTGGATAATTTGGGGCTGGTTGCTTTTCTGCGCTTGCATATTTACATTTATCAATCAACAATTTGCCTGGGTTTCAACTTTCTTCTTCTGGAACCTCTTTGGTGTTATTACGCTTCTTTTAGGAATATATGAAACCATACAATTTTATTTTGGGAAAAGAAAGGAAAAAGTAAGAACATATACAAAGGATTTGTTTGAGAAATTGAATATTGGTTTTTTCATTTCTTTAATGTTGATCATTTTTTCTATAAATCTTGGAGTAAATCCAACGAAAGGATTTGCATTATTGCTTGGCTTATATGGTTTCTGGATACTTATTTACGGGGCAGTATTAAATTTTAAACCTTCCATCATTGGAGCGTATATAACCTGGGGCTTTGCCTTTGCATCATTATTCGTGCAGCGCTTCGAACACACTATGTTATTGCATGCAGCAGCGGTTTTATGTGGCTACATTATTCCTGGCCACCTGGCTTTTAGAGAATTCAATAAAATAAACAGGGAGGTTAGCGTCACCGGTGTTTAAAGATCTGGATCCCATATTACATTCTCAGTTGCGTTTAGGCGTTATGTCACTTTTGATAAGCGTGAAGGAAGCAGAATTTACTTTTCTGCGTGAAAAAACCGCTTCTACTGCAGGTAATTTAAGTGTGCAGGTACAAAAACTAAAAGAAGCTGACTATATTGAAGTGACCAAGCAATTTAAAGACAAATATCCGCAAACTCTTTGTAAGATAACGCCCAAGGGCATTGAAGCGTTTGAAGGGTACGTAAAAGCTTTACAGGCGTATATAAAAAAATAAAAACCTTAGTTGCTCAAATTTTGAAGCCAGGCCTCATTTTCAGAGATCTGGCCTATAAACCGTCCAGGATTATATTTTGAATATTTTTTAATTTATTTTCTTGAAAATTGCAAGGCAGATCTCTCCTTACCGTTACTTATTTCCGCCATGTAATTATTACTTGCCTGCAAAAAATTCACCGGCACATCCCAAACATTATTGCCTTTTGTCACCATCAGCATTTTGGTAAAAATGCAAAGTCCCATTGTATTGTATATAGCCAGCTTAGTTTCAATACTGTGAGATGCCTGGTAGCTAAGGGTTAATTTGTCTTTAACAGGATTACCTATTATCCGTAAAACATTTTGCTGTTTATCATTTTTTGAATTAAACAATAATGTTTTACTATAAGCTATTTTGCTATTTTTCTCAATCATCTTTAACCGGTACATCGTTTTGCCTTCTGCACTATTTTTTTCAGAAAAACTATAGCTTTCATTTCCGAAAATTTCTGTAGTAAATATTAAACCGGTTGGTGAAAAATTAATTCCATCAGTGCTTCTTTGCACTTCAAACTGTGCAGCTAATTCGTTTTCTGCCAAGGCCCACTTTAATATTACTTTGCTGCCATCCTTA
>Ga0208736_1000151_pt1 | contig 20314 bp, 18 predicted proteins | sample AntDryMetagUQ255_FD_188090 | JGI IMG/M metagenome (GOLD analysis project Ga0208736, IMG submission 188090) | Polar desert microbial communities from Antarctic Dry Valleys - UQ255 (SPAdes) | ecosystem: Environmental > Terrestrial > Soil > Desert | place: Antarctic Dry Valleys | collected 2008-12-31 | reverse complement strand
CCTGGCCTGCTGGCACGGGACATGCCCAACCTGCCGCAGACGGCTGCCGCCCGCTCACCCACTCCAACAACCACCCTGACCTAACGGAGCAGTACTAGCTGCGTAATTTGGAGTTTCGGCGTAGGATCGCCCTGCATGCGCGCGCTCCAGGCGATCGACAACGCTATTCAACGCTTCCTCGTTGCCCACAGCATCCCACTGTTGCGCATCACCGTCGGGCTCGTGTTGCTGATCTTCGGCGTCCTGAAGTTCTTTCCGGACGTCAGCCCGGTGGAGAACCTGACGATCAAGACGACCGACGCCATGAGCTTCGATCTCGTCCCCGGGCATATCGCGATCGTGCTGGTGGCGATAAGCGAGACGCTCATCGGCCTGCTGCTGATCGCCGGCCGCTTCCTGAGGGTCGCGACCTACCTCCTGCTGGGCCAGCTCATCGGCATCCTCGCCCCGCTCGTGCTGTTCACCGGCCGGCTGTTCGACGGACCGCACAACGCGCCGACGCTCGAGGGCCAGTACGTCATCAAGGATCTGATCCTCGTCGCCGCAGCGTTCGTCGTCGCCTCGACGCTTCCGGGCATGGTGCCGGGCGCGGATGAGCGTCGTTCGTCACGCCAGCGCGGCGGGCAGGCGAGTACCGACCGCGGCGGGCAGGCGAGTACCGACTGGACCGTCCGCAACTGATCCCTGCCGGGCCGCTGAGGGGGCGCCTTCCCCCCTCAGCCGCACGCGATCTACACCCTTCGGTCGCGATGAACCACTGGTTCGTCTACGACCGCATGGCGAGTCATCGAACGCGCTTGCACCATCTCGACCACGAGCCAGACGACTCCAAGGACGAAGAGGATCATCCCGATGGTCTGGATGGAGATGCCTGCCACCGTCGCGTTGACGGCCAGCCAGAGGACAAGACCGATGGCCATCAGAAAGATTGGGGGTCCGGCGTCGGCAATCATGTGAACGAGCCTCCTCGTGTAGTGGAAATCTCGTTGGGGCTTTCCTCGCTAGACGCAGGAGCAATCCGACTTGGACAGGTGTTGGAGGTGCCGACGCGACGCGGGTCGCTATCCTCGCGCGCCGTGGCCAAGAAGAAACAAGAGAAAGATCCGATCCGCAAGCTGCTTACCGGCGTTCAGCCGTCGCTGTTCATGGGCAACCCCACGGGCACCGTCGCGATCATGGAGGCCAAGGTCGTCGCGGCCGGTGGCGATCCCGAGGCCGTGCTGGCCTGGGTCCGGGAGCACGGCGGCTATCCGGACAAGTCCTTCCCGATCCAAAAGCGCAACCACCTGAGCCCGAAGCAGCCGGAGTCGAGCAAGGTGTTCTACGTGATCCCCGAGGACGAGCTGAAGTAGTAAGCCGCCCCCGGGCAGGGACTCAGGCGGCGAGTGCCTTCTCAGGCACGACGTAATAGCGCTTGCCGACCGGCTTGGGAACGCTGGTGACGCCGCGACGCGTTGAGACGACGGGCAGCGTGCGGTCCTCATAGCCGCCCTGCGCCTCGACCCATGCCTGCACCTCGGCGGGATCGCCGCCGGCCTCCTCGACGTTCGTCACGAGGATCACCAGGTTGCCCGCAGGCACCCAGATGAAAGGCGTCGGCGTGATGCCGGCCAGCAGCTTGCGGATCTTCTCGTCGCTCATGCGCGGGCAGGATAGCGACGGCGCGTCGTCATCCTCAGCGCACGAGCCGCACGTCGCGCACAACGACGACGGCATTGCCGGCCGCGTCGACAACACGCACGTGAATCTGGGCGAACGCCGCCTTGCGACTCTTCAGCGCCTTCGCCGCCGGTCGCAGGCGGATCGTCACCCGGCGGTCCTCGCCGCCGGCGGCGCCCGTTCGCGCCGCGCGGACGCGCGCGAACACCGGCTTGCCCTTGCCCGCCGAAAGCGCAGCTCCGGCCTCGATCCGGCACGCCTCATCGCAGCGCACCGTCAGCCGGATGACGCGGGTGCGCAGCGCCGGAGCGACCCGGCCCGTCGTCGTGCGCACGCGCGGACGCGCGCGGTCGGCAGGCGGATTGGAAACCGGTCTGGGTGCACCGGCCGGGCAGGCTGCGCTCTGCGCTGCGGGGGCGATCCGGTAGACGCGACCATCCAGCACGCCCACGTACACGCAACCGTTGGTGTCCTGTCCGAAGCTGATCACCGCGTCGAGCTTCAACGATGTCGCAAGATCGTTCTTCGCTCCGCCCGGGCCGAGCTCGGCCGAGCGCAGCTCCGGCCGGCACAGATCGCCGTAGATGTAGCGGCCGTAGAGCCCGACGAGTGATCGATCGCGCACGACGACGCCGCCGATCAGCGAGCAGTAGCCGTCCGCGTGGCGTTTCTCGAGTACGGGGCGAATCGAGCCGGGCAGGCCGCACGGGCGGCCTGTCTTTCCGACCGGCGGAAAGGCCTGCGAGCCCTCGCATTCGTTCCAGCCGAAGTTCTCGCCGCCGCCCCTTCCCTTTGGCAGGAAGTCGATCTCCTCGACCTCGTCCTGGCCGACGTCAGCGATCACGAGGTCACCGCGAAGCTGATCGAACGAGAAGCGCCAGGGGTTGCGAAATCCCTTGGCCCAGATCTCCGGTGGGACCTCGGGCCGGCCGACGAACGGGTTGTCGGGCGGCGTACGCCGCTCGCGCGGGGCGCGGCCCGTGGGATCGAAGCGCAGGATCTTGCCCAGGCGCGTACGCAGGTCCTGTGCGTGGCCCTCGCGGTCGCCCGTGCCACCGCCGTCGCCCATCCCCGCGTACAGATAGCCGTCCGGTCCGAACTGAAGCTGACCCGAGTTGTGGTTGTTGTTGGGGTGCGCGACGGCCATCACCAGCCGCCGCGTGCGCGGGTCAGCGCGCTCGACGTCGCTCGCCGAGCGGCGGTACTCCTCGATCGTGAGCGTGCCGGTGCGCGACGTGTAGAAGACGTAGAAGATGCCCGACAACGCGTAGTCCGGCCGGAAGGCCATCGACAGCAGGCCGCGTTCGCCACCCGCGCCGACCAGCCGGCGGATGTCCAAAAAAAGGCCAGACCGCACCCGGCCGTCACGGACCATCCGGATCGTTCCACGCCGCTCGACGACCACGACGCGACTGGGGTCCTGCGGCGCGCCGCCGATGAACGTCGGCACATCGAACTGCCCGACCGGCTGCAGGCGCAGGCCGTTGCGGTTGGACTGCGCGCCCTGCGAGGCGGCCGGATAGGCGAGCAGCGCGAGCGCCAGCACGAGCGCGCCGAGCACCAGCGGAGAGATCGCGCGCGCTTGCACCACAGTTTCAATACTGACAGCGGCTGGGGCGGATCGGAGCGGTCAGTGTGAGGCCGGGTGCGTCAGAACTGCGTCAGCGAGATCATGTTGCCGAACGGATCCTTGAACCACGCCAGCTGCGCGCCGCCGGGCGAGCGCCATACGCCGAGCGCGTCGAGCTGGATGCCCTCAAAGCGCTCAAAGGCGATCCCGCGCGCGGTCAGCTCAGTGACCGTTGCGGCTATGTCCTGCACCGTCCAGCCGACGATCGTGAACGGAAACGGCGTGAAGCGCTCGACGAGCACGCAACGCAGCGTCGTGCCGTTGGCGTCGAAGGTGACCGCCACCGGGCTCTCGCCCTCCATCAGCAGCCCGAGCATCGTGCCGTAGAAGGCCTTCGCCTGCGTGAGGTTCGACGTCGGGATGAAGGCGACGAGCTCGGCGGACTCAAGCACGGGCGGAGGCCCGCCGCGCGGACCGTCGGCCGCGGGTGCGGCGCCCTTGAGCTCCTTGTCGGGCACCAGGAACATCAGCGCGTCGCGATCGGAGCTCGCCTCGGGCGGCAGGAAGTGGGGCGGGATGCGCTTGGCCCAGCCGAGGCGCGCCTTGATCCATGCCTCGACCTCCTCGAGATCGCCGCCGGCGTCGGCGACGGCCGAGGCCGCGATCGCCGTCATGTTCGGCGGGACGGCCATGCCCAGCTCCTTCGGCGGCTCGATGCCGGCCAGCAGCGCGCGGATCTGTTCGTCGTCCATCAGCGATCGCCCTCCCGGGAGCGGCCGGGTTCCCACAGGGGCTCTTCGGCGCCGTTGGCGCCGCGGCTGAGGATGAACAGCAGGTCCGACAGGCGGTTGAGGTAGCGCACGACCTCGGGGTTGGAGTCCTCGACGAGCAGCGCGCGTCGCTCGGCGCGGCGACAGACCGTTCGGCAGACATGAAGCTGCGCGGCGGCCGGCGTGCCGCCCGGCAGGACGAAGGAGCGCAACGGCTCGAGCGTCGCGTTCACCTCGTCGCAGGCCGTCTCGAGCCATTCGGTCTGGGCGGGCACGACGCGCAGACGCTCGCGATCGCCGCCGTGCGGCACGGCGAGGTCGGCACCGACGTCGAAGAGGTCGTTCTGCACGCGACGAAGCCACTCGGCGTAGGTCGCGGGCAGCTCGGACTGCGTCAGCGCGACGCCGATCTGGGCGTTGAGCTCGTCGACGTCGCCGTAGGCCTCGATCCGCGGATGCGTCTTGGGCACGCGGCTCATGTCGCCCAGGTGCGTCTCGCCGCCGTCGCCGAGCTTTGTGTAGATGCGCGTGAGGTTGACCGTCATCTCAGATGTTCGCTTTCGCGGCCCGCGCCAGCAGGCTGATGGTGGGGGTCGTGCAATCGGCCATCTTCCGCCAACGGTACACTGGCGCGGTTCATTGGTCGGTGGTGACGGGAAGTCGGTGAGAATCCGACGCGGACACGCCACTGTGACCGGGGAAGCCGTCCGCGGCGCTTGCCATGCAAGCGCAGCCACTGGGCCTCGTCAGAGGGCCGGGAAGGCGCGACACGGTAGGCCCGGGAGCCAGGAGACCTGCCTCCGGCCAGCAGCCCATATGCCCTCGTGAAAGGGGTGGCTCATGCCGTGTCGTCGCCTGTCGGTCCTCGTTGGAGGACTCCTGCTCGTGTGCTCGTTCTGCCTGTCCGCGGTCGCGGCTGCGGCGCCGGTCACCGTCAACCTGCGAATCGAGGGCAAGACGGCGACGCTCTTCGAAGGCCCGGTGACCACCGACGTACGAACAATCGACGTGGGCGACGGCGGCGGACCGCGAACGTGTGACGGCACGAACGGCGCCGCGAACCCGACACCCGGTCCGACGCGCGGTGCGGCTGTTGGCGCCGCCGCGACCGGCCCAGGCGGCTTCTCCTTCACCGGCACCTACAGCGCGATGTTCCAGGACATCCTCTTCACGACGATCGCCGGCCAGAACGTGGAGTTCGATCCGGTCACGAACGAGTTCCTGGGCGAGTACAAGAACTGGGCGTTCGCGTCGCGGGGCCCCTGCCAGGACCAGATTTCGACGGGCGACGACGTGCTGTTCGCCTATGCCGCCTTCGGCGCGCCGCTGCTGCGCCTCAGCGGTCCGGCGACCGTGCGCCCCGGCGAGTCGGCGACCCTAAGGGTCACCGACGCGAACGCCGCCGAAGCCCCGGTCCCGGGTGTCTCGGTCGGCGGGCAGACGACCGGCGCGGACGGGACGGCGACGGTTCTGCTGGCGGCGCCCGGCCCGCAGGCGTTCAAGGCTTCCAAGGCGGGCGCCGTGCGCTCCAACCGCGTGACGGTCTGCGCGACGAGCGGCAGCGACGGGGCGTGTGGCAGCACGACCGGCGGTGCAACCGGCGGCGTGCGCGACCGCACCGCGCCGAGCTCGGCGATCGTCGGCATCAAGGAGGGTCAGCGCTTCGCTCGCGGCAAGGGCCCGCGGCGCCTGCGCGCGAAGATCGCCAGCGATCCCTCCGGCCTGCTGGCCGTCAAGCTGCGCCTGACGCGGACCGACGCCGGGCGCTGTACGTACTTCAGCGGCAAGGCCGAGCGCTTCCGCCGCGGCCGCCTGCTCGACGGCAGTCGCTGCGGAGCCAAGCGCGGGCACTGGTTCGGCGTGGGCGACGGCGCGACGGTCGATTACCTGCTGCCCAAGCGCCTGCCGCGCGGCCGCTACGTGCTCGACGTCAACGCGATCGACAAGGCCTACAACCGTGACGACATGCGGCGCCGCGGTGGCAACCGCGTCGTCTTCTATGTCCGGTAGGACCCGCCTCGCGCTGCTCGGCGCGACGGCCGCGCTTGCGGCCGCGGCGCTGGGCGGCTGCGGAGCGGGCGACGCTCCCGACGTGCCGATCGGGCTGACGGTCTCGCGCGACTTCGGCGCGCGCACGCTGACCGAGCTCGAGCGGGCGAAGGTCGCGGGCTCGGACACCGTGATGCGCGTGCTGGATCGCAACGCGACCGTCGCCAAGCGCTTCGGCGGAGGCTTCGTGCAGGACATCGACGGCCTTGGCGGCGGGCGCCGCGACGGTCGCCCGGTCGACTGGTTCTTCTATGTCAATGGCGTCGAGTCCGACAGGGGCGCGACCTCGGTCGACGTGGCGGGCGGCGACCGCATCTGGTGGGACCACCACGACTGGAGTACCACCCCGCACATCCCCGCCGTCGTCGGGTCGTTCCCCGAGCCATTTCTGCACGGCCGCGACGGCCGCCGGCTGCCCGTCCGCGTCGAGTGCGCCGACCCGAAGTCCGAGCCGTGCGACGCGGTCGCCGAGAAGCTCATCAAGCTCGGCGTGCCAGCCGGACGCAGCAGCCTCAGCCGCAGCCCGGCCGACACGACGCTGCGCGTGCTCGTCGGACCGTGGAAGCGCCTGCGCGGGCGTGACATCGAGGCCGACAACATGGACTCGGGGCCGCGCGCCAGCGGCGTCTTCGCGCGCTTCGACGGCGCCGCAACGCAGCTCGCTGTGCTTGACGAGCGCGGACGGCCGGCGCGCACGCTCGGCGCCGGCAGCGGCCTCGTCGCCGCGACGCGCGCCGAGGCGCGCCAGCCCGTCTGGTACGTGACCGGCACCGACGTCGCCGGCGTCGCGGCTGCGGCGCGGGCCTTCGACGAATCGGTGCTCGCCGACCGCTTCGCGCTGGCGATCACCGACGACCTGCCGATGCGCGTTCCGCTGATCGACGCGGCCGCGACGGGGCCGATGCCGTGATCCTCCGCGCTCACCGCGCGAGCGCGAGCGCGAGTCCGCTGCACGCCGCTCGCGCCCCGGTCGCCGCGGCTTACGCGATCGCGCTCGTCGTCGCCGTGCTGGCGTTCGAGCACCCGCTGGCGCTCGTCGCGCTCGGGGTCGCGATCCTCGGCGCGGGCGTGCTGGCGGGCGCGGGCCCGACGCTGGCGCGCGCAGCGCTGTTCGCGATCCCGTTTGCGCTTGTGATCGCGCTGATCAACCCGCTCGCCGTGCGCGAGGGGCTGACCGTCGTCCTGCGCTTCGGCGAGCTGGGCCCGCTCGGGCAGATCGACATCACCGCCGAGGCGCTGACGTTCGGCGCGATCCTCGGGCTGCGCGCGCTGCTGGTCATGCTCGCCGGCGGGGCCCTGATCGCCGCCACCGTCGACGCCGACGAGGTGTTGCAGCGCTTTCGGCGCATCTCGTCGCGCTCGGCGCTGACGGCCGCGCTCGCCGTGCGGCTCGTGCCCGTGCTGGGCCGCGACGCACGGCGCCTGGCCGATGCGCGCCGCTGTCGGCCCGGTGCGGCGCGGAAGCCGGGTCCGGCGGAGCGGCTGCAGATCGTGCGCGCCGTCGCGACCGGCGCGCTGGATCGGGCGCTGGATGTCGCTGCGACGCTCGAGGTCCGCGGCTACGCGACGCCGGGCGCGACGCGCGGCGCGCGCCGGTTGCGCGAGCCGTGGTCGCGCCACGACATCGCGTTCGCGGCGTCGGCGCTCGGCCTCGTCGTGCTCGCCGGTGGCGCACGCCTGACCGGGGTCGCACGCTTCGAGGCCTATCCGCGCACGCTGGCGCCCGTCGGCCTCGCTGAGATCGTGCTGGCCGTCGCGCTCGTGCTCGTGGCGCTGGCGCCGTTCGCGGACCGCAGGGGGGTGCAGCGGTGAGCATCCTGCGCTTCGAGCACGTCACCTATCACTATCCGCACGCCCAGCAGCCCTCGCTGCGCGACGTGTCACTCGACATCGCTCCGGGCGAGTTCGTCGTCGCCGCGGGATTGTCGGCGTCGGGCAAGTCGACGTTCCTGCGTGCCGCCTGCGGCCTGGTCCCGCACTTCTACGGCGGCGAGTTCGCGGGGCGCGTGGTGACCGGCGGCCTCGACACGCGCGACCACGGTCCCGGAGCGCTGGCGGCGGTCGCGGGGACGCTGTTTCAGGACCCCGAGACGCAGGTCGTGCTGTCGACGGTGCGCGCCGAGATCGCGCTGCCGCTCGAGAACCACGGCCACGGCCCGAGCGCGGTCGCGCGCGGCGTCGAGGAGGCCGCGCTCGCGCTGGGGATCGCCGAGCTGTTGGAGCGCCCGACGCACGAGCTGTCCGGCGGCGAGCTGCAGCGTGTCGCGCTCTGCGCGGCACTCGCGGGACGCCCGCAGCTCGTGCTGCTCGACGAGCCCACGTCGCAGCTCGATCCCGTCGCCGGCGACGAGCTCGTCTGGCTGCTGCGGCGCCTGAACGAGGAGTGGGGAACGGCGATCGTGCTCGTCGAGCACCGCCTCGAGCGCTGTCTCGGCGCGGCCGACCGCGTGATCGCCTTCGAGGGCGGCGCGGTCGCCTGCGACGACTCGCCGCGCGGCTTTCTGGAGTGGAGCGCCGAGCACGTGCCCGCGCTCTCCACGCCGGGCGCACGGCTGTTCGCGCGCGCCGGGCTGCGTCCGCCGCCGGCGGGCGTCAAAGAGGCGCGCGCGACGCTGCGCGCGCACGGGCTGCTCGCCGACCCGGTCACGCCCGCAGCGCAGAGCGTCGATCATGCACCGCCCAGGCCCGCCCGCCGCCTGCGCCGCCGTGCGCCCAGCGGACCGCCGCCCGCGCTGGCCTTCCACGACGTCTGGCACGAGCGCAGCGGTGGGCGCACCGTGCTGCGCGGCCTGAACCTCATGCTCGCGCCCGGCGAGCGCGTCGCGCTGATGGGTCGCAACGGCGCCGGCAAGTCGACGCTGCTGCGCCATGCCAACGGGCTGCTCGAGCCGACGCGCGGGCGCGTGCAATCGAGCGGCCGCGTCGCGCTGCTGCTGCAGAACCCCAACGACTACTTCCTCGCCGACCGCGTCGGCGACGAGCTCGACGCCGAGGGGCTGGAGGACCGCGGGCTCGCCGCGGTCGCCGACCGTCACCCGCGCGACCTGTCCGGCGGCGAGCGCCAGCGCCTGGCGCTCGGGATCGTCTGCGGCGGCGACGCCCCGCCGGCCGCGCTGTGCCTCGACGAGCCGACGCGCGGGATGGATCGTGCCGCAAAGGGCGACCTCGCCGCGAGCCTGCGTGCGGTCGCCGCGGCCGGCAGCGCCGTGCTGGTCGCGACGCACGATCCCGAGTTCGCCGCCGTCGTCGCCGAGCGCGTCGTGCTGCTCGCCGACGGGCGCACGATCGCCGATGGCCCCGTCGGCGAGCTGCTCACCGGCGGCTGGTACTTCGCGACCGAGACGGCCCGGATCGTCGACGGCGCGCTGCTGCCCGAGGACGGCGCCGAACTGCTGCGCAAACGTATGACCGTGGAGGTAGAACCATGACCTGGCAGCTTGCGTCCCTTGCATTGCTGGTGATCGCGATCGGCGCCGGATTCACTTGGTATGAGCACGCCAGGCCGTCGTCGAAGGTGCTCGCGCTCGTCGCGACGCTGGCCGCGCTGGCCGCGCTGGGACGGATCGCGTTCGCGCCGATCCCGAGCGTCAAGCCGACGACCGACATCGTGCTGATCGCCGGTTACGCGCTCGGCGGGGCGCCGGGCTTCGTGGTGGGCGCGGTCGCAGCGCTGGCTTCGAACGTCTTCTTCGGCCAGGGCCCGTTCACGCCCTGGCAGATGGCCGGCTGGGGAGCCGTCGGGCTCTTCGGCGCGCTGCTGGCGCGCAGCTTCGGGCGCGACATCGGCCGCTGGGGACTGGCGGCGGCATGCGCTCTGGCCGGGCTGGCCTACGGGATGTTCATGGACTTCCACCTGTGGGTGCTCTACGCCGGGCAGCACAGCTGGAGTGAGTACGTCGTGCTGGCGGGTCGCGGCGTGCCGTTCAACGTCGGGCACATGATCGGCAACGTCGTCTTCTGCCTGGCGTTCGGCCCGCTGCTCGTGCGCGCGCTGCGCCGCTACCGCGACCGCCTGGAGATCGTCTGGCACCCGCTGCCGGGCGCGGCGGCCGCGCCGCTTGCCGTGCTCGTGCTGGCTCTCGGAGCCGTCGGGTTCGCCACGGCCGGTCCCGGCGCGGGGACCGCACACGCCGCCAGCAGCTCGGTCACCAAGGCGATCAGGTACCTCGACGGCGCGCAGAACACCAACGGAGGCTTCGCCGCGGGCGGCGGCGGCCCGTCCAACCAGCTCTACTCGAGCTGGGCGACGATCGGCATCGCCGCTGCGGGGCGAAACGCCAACGCCTTCAAGCGCTCCGGCCGCTCCCCGGTCAGCTTCATCGTCGCCAACCTCGGCCAGGTCCGCGGCATCGCCGACGTCGAGCGCACGATCCTCGCGCTGCGTGCTGCCGGCCGCTCGGTGCGCTCGGTCGGCGGACGCAGGCTTGTCTTGGAGCTCACACGCAAGCAACGCAGGAACGGCTCGTTTGCCGGCCTCGTCAACCAGACGGCGTTCGCGATCCTCGCGCTGCGCTCGACGGGGCGCTCGGCGCGCGACAGGGTGATCCGGCGCGCCACGGGCTGGCTGGCCTCCCAGCACAACGGCGACGGCGGTTTCAACTTCTCGCGCAAGGGCGGACCGAGCGGGATCGACGACACCGCCGCCGCGCTGCAGGGGCTGGTCGCCGCCGGCAAGCGCTCGACGAAGACCGCGCGCGGCGCCGTCTCCTTCCTGCTGCGCCAGCAGAACGCCGACGGCGGCTTTCCGCTGAGCAAGAACGCCAACTCCAATGCGCAGTCCAGCGCATGGGCGGTTCAGGGGCTCGTTGCGGCCCGGCGCAACCCGGACAAGGTCCGCCGCGGCGATGGCCGCACCCCGCTGCAGTACCTGCGCTCGCTGCAGAACGGGTCGGGATCGTTCCGTTACTCGCGCACGAGCAGTCAGACTCCCGTCTGGGTCACGGCCCAGGTGCTGACGGCGCTGGCCCGCAAGCCGTTTCCGATTCGCGCCCCGTGACGCGGCTGCTCCGATCGGTTGACTGCTCAGTCAACCGATCGGATAGGTTCAGCCCCGCATGAAGGTCGGGGTGCCCAAAGAGACGGCTGAAGGGGAACGACGCGTCGCGCTCGTCCCCGAGGTCATCCGCAAACTGACCGCCAAGGACTTCGAGATCGTCGTGCAATCGGGCGCGGGCGAGGCGGCGATGATCTCCGACGAGGCCTTCGAGGAGGCGGGAGCGACGATCGGCGGCGACGTCTGGAGCGCCGATGTTGTAGTCAAGGTCGCCGCGCCCGACGCCGACGAGATCGGCAAGCTCGGCCGTGAGACGGTTCTCGTGGGCTTCCTCGGCCCGCTGTCGGATCCGAAGACGACGTCCGCACTGGCGCAGGCGGGGGTGACCTCGTTCGCGATGGAGGCGATCCCGCGGATCTCTCGCGCGCAGTCGATGGACGCGCTCTCCTCGCAGTCGAACGTCGCGGGTTACAAGTCGGTGCTCGTCGCCACCGAGCACCTCGGCCGCTTCTTTCCGATGATGATGACCGCGGCCGGCACCGTGCCGCCCGCGAGGGTGCTCGTGCTCGGCGCGGGCGTCGCCGGCCTGCAGGCGATCGCGACCGCCCGGCGTCTTGGCGCGCAGGTCACCGGCTACGACGTGCGCGCTGCGGTCGCCGAGCAGGTCCAGTCGCTCGGCGCGGCGTTCCTCGAGCTCGAGGGAATCGGACCCACCCGCCCGGCCGAGGGCGAGGGTGGCTACGCGCGCGAGCTGACCGACGAGGAGAAGGCCGCACAGCAGCAGGAGCTGGCCGACAAGATCGCGACCTTCGACGTCGTCATCACGACGGCCCTGGTCCCGGGTCGGCCCGCGCCGCGACTCGTGACCGCCGAGAGCGTCGAGAAGATGAAGGCCGGCAGCGTGATCGTCGATCTCGCGGGGGAGACGGGTGGCAACTGCGAGCTGACCGAGCCCGGCAAGACGGTCGTCAAGCACGACGTGACGATCGTGTCGCCGCTGAACCTCGCGTCGTCGATGCCCGAGCACGCCTCGTCGCTGTACGCGCGCAACGTGCAGTCGCTGCTCGAGCTGCTGATCGACGAGGAGGGCGCGCTGAACCTCAACTTCGCCGACGAGATCATCGCCGGCGCCTGCATCACGCGCGACGGCGAGATCGTGCACGGGGGAGCGAAGAAGGCGGTCGAGGCCGCGGGCCAAGCGGCGCCCGCGGCCCCGGCGCCAGCCGCCGAGCCCGAGGCGGAGTCGGGGTCCGAGCCGCCTGCCGCCGAGCCCGAGTCCGAGGCGAAGCCCGAGCCGCCCGCCGCCGAGCCCCGGTCCGACCCCGAGAAGGCCGAGTAGCGATGGACCTGCTGACCGAGCTCGCGATCCTGCTGCTGGCAGCCTTCGTCGGCTTCCAGGTGATCTCCAAGGTGCCCAACACGCTGCACACGCCGCTGATGTCGGGCACGAACGCGATCCACGGCATCGTCCTGCTCGGCGGCCTCGTCGCAATCGCCCACGCCGACGGCGCGCTGGAGAAGTTCATCCTCGTCATCGCGATCACGTTCGGCACGATCAACGTCGTCGGCGGATTTCTCGTCACCGACCGCATGCTGAGCATGTTCAAGAAGAAGCCCGATCCGCCCAGGGCGGCGGTCGAGGAGGCCAAGCCGCCGGCTAAGGCCAAGCCGCCGGCTGAGGCCAAGCCGCCGGCTGAGGCCAAGCCGCCGGCTGAGGCCAAGCCGCCAGCCGATCCCGAGCCCCCGGCGCCGTCGTCATGACTACCCCGCTCGCCACGTCCTTCATCCAGGACCCGGACTTCATCAACGCCTGTTACATCGTGGCGTTCTCGCTGTTCATCATCGGCCTGTCGAAGCTGACCAGCCCGACGACGGCGGTCCAGGGCAACAAGATCGCCGCCGTCGGCATGCTGATCGCGGTCGTCGCGACGCTGCTGCACCCGGCGCTCGACGGCGACGAGTTCCTGCTGATCGCGATCGGGCTGATCGTCGGCACGGCGGTCGGGATCCCCTCGGCGATCAACGTGAAGATGACCGCGATACCCCAGATGGTGGCGCTGTTCAACGGCGTCGGCGGCGGCGCGGTGGCGCTGATCGCGTGGGCCGAGTTCCGTCAGGCCGGCGGGGAGCTCGGCGAGGACCTCGCGACCGGCATTCCGCTGATCTTCGGCGGAATCATCGGCTCGATCTCCTTCTGGGGGTCGAATATCGCGTTCGGCAAGCTGCAGGGGATCATCAGCAGCAAGCCGCTGAAAGTCCCCGCCGGCCTGTTCATCAACCTCGCGCTGCTGGGAACGGCCATCGGTGCGGGCGTCGCGATCCTCACCGGCTCGACGAGCGAGGGCCTGTTCATCCTGCTGCTCGTTGCGGCCGCGGTGCTCGGCAACCTCGCCGTGCTGCCGATCGGCGGCGCCGACATGCCGGTCGTCATCTCGACGCTGAACGCATTCACCGGGCTCAGCGCCGCCGCCGCCGGCATCGCGCTCGACAACACGGCGCTGATCGTCGCCGGCATGATCGTCGGCGCCTCGGGCACGATCCTCACCGACCAGATGGCCAAGGCGATGAACCGCTCGATCGGCTCCGTGCTGCTCGGCGGCTTCGGCGGCGAGGCGCCGGCGGGATCGGACCCCGCCCACCCGGGCGGCGAGATCGACGGCACGGTTCGCTCGACGAGCGCGGCCGACGTCGCGATCCTGCTCGCCTACGCGCGCCAGGTCGTCGTCGTGCCCGGCTACGGCATGGCGGTCGCGCAGGCCCAGCACGCCGTGCGGGAGCTGGCCAAGGAGCTCGAGAAGCGCAACATCGAGGTCAAGTACGCGATCCACCCGGTCGCGGGGCGGATGCCGGGCCACATGAACGTGCTGCTCGCCGAGGCCGACGTGCCCTACGAGCAGCTCAAGGAGATGGACGACATCAACCCCGAGTTCGGCCGCACGGACGTCGCGATCGTGATCGGCGCCAACGACGTCACGAACCCCGACGCTCGGCTAAAGGCCGATTCGCCGATCTACGGCATGCCGATCCTGAACGTCGACGAGTCAAAGCAGGTGATCGTGCTCAAGCGCTCGATGGCCTCAGGCTTCGCCGGCATCGAGAATCCGCTCTTCTACGACGACAAGACGCAGATGCTCTTCGGTGACGCGAAGTCCAGCGTGTCGGAAATCACGTCGGAGCTGGGCTCGCTCTAACGCTCTCGACGAGCTCGGGAGCGGGGGATCCCTCGGATCGTTATGTTGGCGATCTGGAGCAGCAAGCCCGCCTGAGCGCCACGTAGTAGCCGAAGATCGCGATCATGCCCAGCAGGACGAGCAGCTTGTTCAGGCATGAGTATCCGCGCGCCTGCCGGCGTCTGGCCGCCCGGCGCTGCGCGGGGCCTGTTCGGCGGGTGCGCGTGCCGGGGGCCGATGCCGGTCCTCGATGTTCTGATAGGGGTGATCGGCAGCGACTCGGCCGCGCCTGAGCCCGTGGCAGACTGGCTCGGATGATCGGCCATGCCGATGCCCTCGAGGCGCTCAGCAGTGAGATGTTCGACGTCGTCGTCGTCGGCGGCGGGATCACGGGTGCCGGCGTCGCGCTCGACGCCTCGGCCCGTGGCTACAGCGTGGCGCTTGTCGAGAAGGCCGACTACGCCGCCGGTACCTCCAGCCGCTCATCGAAGCTCGTCCACGGCGGCCTGCGCTACCTGCAGAACTTCGATCTCGGACTCGTGCGCGAGGCGCTGCTCGAGCGCCAGCTGATGGTTGCGCTGGCGCCGCATCTCGTCCACCCCCTGCCGCTCGTCGTGGCGGCCTTCGAAGGCCAGCGCCCCGACCGCCTGACCGGCGTCGGGCTCAACCTCTACGACGTGATGGCCGTCGAGCGGCTGCGCGGCCCGCGCGGTCGCACGCGGCTGCGCGGGCGCGCCGCAGCCGTGCGCGCCTTCGCGGCCGACCCGTCGGACTGGAGCCCCGAGCGCCACCGCATGATCAGCGGCGAGGAGGTGCTCGAGCTCGTGCCCGCGCTCGCCCAGCGTGCGCCGACCTCTGGCTACCTGTTCTATGACTGCCAGACCGACGACGTGCGGCTCGTGCTGACGGTGCTCGGCGAGGCCGAGCGCTTCGGCGCGGTCTGCGCCAACGGCCTGGAGGTCGTCGAGCTCGTCGAGGAGGCCGGGCGCGCGGCGGGCGTGCGCGTCAGGCCCGAGGGCGATGGCGAGGAGTTCGTCGTGCGCGCGACGAACGTCGTCAACGCGACGGGCGTCTGGGCCGACCGGCTGCGACCCGGCGAGCTGCACGACGAGGCCGAGCTGCCGCGGATCCGGCCGAGCCGCGGCACCCACGTGACGCTGCGCAGTGAGGACCTGCCCTTCAACGGCGGCGGTGCGATCGTCCCGGCCGGCGGCGGGCGCACGATCTTCGCGCTGCCGTGGCTCGGCCGCACGCTGCTGGGCACGACCGACAACGACTACGAGGGAGATCTCGACCACATCGCGCCGTCCGAGGAGGACATCGAGTACCTGCTCAGCGCTGCCAACGAGTACTTCGGAAGCTCGCTGACGGCCGACGATCTGACCGGCGCCTATGCCGGAGTGCGTCCGCTTATCTCGACCGGGGATCCGAAGAAGTCGGTCGATATCTCGCGCAAGGCCGAGCTCTACGAGACATCGAGCGGGATGGTCACGATCACCGGCGGCAAGCTGACGACGTGGCGGCGGATGGCCAAGCTCGCCGTCGACCGGCTCGTCGAGCGCGACGCGCGCGACGCGAAGTGCCGCACGCACGAGATCCAGCTTGGCGCTCCCGTTCCGGTCGCTGAGCTGCCGCGTGTCGAGGGCGTGCCCGAGGCCGCCTACGCGGCTCTCGCCGGACGCTACGGCCACGCCGCGCACGACGTTCTGGCGGTCGCGCGCGAGCGCGAGGAGCTTGCGGCGCCGATCGTCGCGGACCTGCCCGACCTGCTGGCCGAGGTCGCCTTCGCCGTTCGCCGCGAGCAGGCGCGCTGCATCGGCGACGTCCTCTTGCGGCGCACGCGGCTTGGCCTGCTGGCGGGCCGCGAGCTCGATCCCGACGGGCCGGTGGTGGCTCGGGTCGCCGCGACGCTCGCAGGCGAGCTAGGCTCCGACCAGGCGGCGCTCGCAACGCACGTCGAGCGCTGGCGCGCGGAGGCAACTGCCGAAGGCGTCGTCGGTACAACGTAACTTTGTCGTCTCCTGCCGGTTGAAACCCCGATGCTCCGCCTGCTCACCACCACCGCCCTGCTGTGCCTTGCCCTCGTGTGCGCGGGCGCGCCGGCTCAAGCGGCCTACTTCCCCGGCGACCCGGTCGACGACGCGAGCGCCGTCGGCGGCGTCGATCTCGCCCGCGACGGGACCGGGGCGGTCGTCTACGTCAAGAGCGAGGGCGGCGTCGACCACGTCTTCGCGTCGCGCTTCCAGAACGGCGTGTTCCAGGCGCCCCAGCGCCTCGACACCGGGCTTGCGGGCCCGGGCTCACAGCCGGTCGTGGCCGCGGCGCCCGACGGTCGCCTGGCCGTCGCGTTCACCAACAGCGGCGTCGTCTACGGCGTCGCGCGCCAGCCCGGCCAGCCGTTCGCTGCGCCGGTCGCACTCGCGTCCGGATCGCTGCCGTCGATCGACCTGTCGATCCATGGCGCCGGGCTGGTGAGCTTCACATCGCCCGAGGGCGACGTGCGCATCGCTCGCCTGGATCGCCGCAACAACGGCTGGGCGGTGCTCGCCGAATCCGCCGACGTCGGCGCCGCAAACCCCGCAGGTGTTGGCAACGGACGCTCGAAGATCGCGATCTCAGCCGATGGCGTCGGCATTGTGACCTGGGGCGAGGCCGGTCACGTCTGGGCGCGCAAGGTGTTCGGCAGCGGGATCTCCAACGCGCCGCAGGACCTCACGGTGCCGTCCTTCGGCAGCCGCGTGTCGACCGTCTCCGAGCTGCCCGACGTCGACGCCGAAGAGGACTCGAGCTACGCCTGGGTCGTCTACCGCCAGCTGTTCTCCGACGGCGGCTCGCGGATCCTCGCCCGCCGTCAGCGCGGCACAGCATTCGAGGCGCCCGTCGCGATCGACGCAGGCGATGAGCCGGCCACCGCTCCGCGCATCGACCTCGCCCCGCGTGGCCTCGGTCTGACGGCGATGTCCGGCGCCGCCAGCCGTCAGCCGATGGCCGCGTCCATCGATCGGCGCGACGCCTTCCTGCCGATGGGCCGCATCCTTTCGCCGAGCCTCGTCGGCCCGGCCGCCGTGCCCGCGCTCGGCGAGAACGACGAGGGGGTCGTCGCTGCGATCCTCGGTGGCCTCGGCGAGGCGCCATACGTCCGCCTTCGTCCGTTCATCGAGGGCAAGCCGCAGGCCGATGTCACGCTCTCCCGCGCCGAGCTGGGGCCTGTCGCGCCGACGGCCGGCCTCGAGGCGGCCGTCGACCGCGTTTCCGGGGTGATCGTCACCTGGGTACAGGGCGGCAAGCTCGTCGCCGGCTATCAGGATCGCGAGCCCGGCAACTTTGTCGGCTACACCAGCCGCAGGTGCTGCGTCGCCGCGAAGGCGCGCCTGACGTGGCAGCCCGCGTTCGACCTCTGGGGGCCGATTCGCTATGAGATCCTCGTCGACGGCAAGTCCGCCGGCGTGACGAACGCGACGACCTTCACGTTGCCCGCACGTCTGCGTGGCATCCGCCATCGCTGGCAGGTCCGCGGGTCCGACGTGCGTGGGCAGTTCAAGCTGACGGAGTCGCGCACGCTGATCGTCGACGACCTCAGCCCGCGCCAGTCGGTGCGCTTCAGCCGCAAGGGGCGCAGGATGAGCGTGCGCGTTCGTGGCCGCGACGTTCGGCGGGCGGGACACAGAACGTCGGGAATCGGGGGCATCGTCGTCTCATGGGGCGACGGCGGGCGCGGTGCGCGCGGGGTCTCCAAGCTGAGCAGATCGCATCGCTATCGCCGCTCGGGCACGTTCAAGCTGACGGTCACGACGCGTGACAAGGCGGGCAACACCGTCGTCCGCACGCGCAACGTCCGCATCGGGTAGATGATCTCGTCGCAGTGCGACGACACGACCCAGCGCCCGCCTCGCACGCCCTGACGCTGAGCGCCGCGGGCCATACGCTCACGCTCGGCGAGCGGCCGTGGCTGATGGGCATCGTCAACGCCTCGCCGGACTCCTTCTCGGACGCCGGTGTGAGCCCCGACCCGCAGACGCGCGTCGCGCACGCACGCGAGCTGCTCGCTGCGGGCGCCGACATCGTCGACATCGGCGGCGAATCGGCGGTCACGCAGCGCGCGCCGATCTCCGTGCAGGAGGAGATCGAGCGCGTCGTGCCGCTCATCGAGCGCGTGGCCGGCGAGCTCGGCGCACTGGTCTCGGTCGATACTTACAAGCCTGCCGTAGCCGAGGCCGCGATCGCTGCCGGCGCGGCGATCGTCAACGACGTCAGCGGCCTGTGCGACCCGGGGCTCGCCGACGTCTGCGCGGCGACGGGCGCGGCGCTCGTCCTGATGCATACACGCGCCGCGCCGAAGCAGCGCCTGCAGGACGTCACGCGCTATGACGACGTCTGCGCTGACGTCGCAGGCTTTCTCGCGCAGCGCATGGCACTCGCGTGCGAGCGCGGCGTGCGCGAGGAGCAGATCGTGCTCGACCCCGGACCGGATTTCGCCAAGACGCCCGCCCAGACGATCACCGTGCTGCGCGCGCTCGAGGACCTCCACGCACTCGGCCGTCCGCTGCTGCTCGCCGTCTCGCGCAAGGACTTCATCGGCGCGCTGATCGGCCGCCGCCCGCGCGAGCGCGATGCCGGCACGCTCGCCGCGATCGCCCACGGCGTCGACGCGGGCGCGCACATACTGCGCGTCCACGACATCGCTCAAACGGCGGAATACCTAGCGGTGCGCGCCGCCCTGCGCGGGGAGGCGCCGGTCGACGCATCGCTCGTGCTCGATGAGGCGATCCGGCACGAGCGCTCGGGCCGAGCTTGTGACGAACTGCAGCGCTGACAGAGAGGGTGGAGCGGGGCGAGCGGCGCAGTATCGCTCCCTGTCCTTCGTTGCTGCAGTTCGTGACCGCATGGCGCCGGGCACCGCGTCAGCCGGGCGCACGCGCCAGAACGTTCCGAGGGGTGTACTAAGGTCTTAGACACAAGTCGCCGACCGCTGTCCAACGCGGTCGGGCGCCAACCGACGATCCACAGGAGAACCACATGTCAGTCATCTCTCGCTCCGCTCTGGAGTCAAGCTCACTCGCCGATCTGCACGAGATCGCGTCCGAACTCGGCCTCGACGGCTTTCGCCGCCTGCGCAAGGCCGATCTCGCGCTCGCCATCATCGAGCGCCAGGGCGGCGTCGACGACAGCCCCGAAACCGAGACCGACGAGGGCGCCGACGCCGCGGCTGGCAACGGCGCGGAGGCATCCACCGACGACGCGGTCGGCGACCGGCCGGCACGTCGCTCACGTCGCGGTGGCCGTGGCCGCTCGCGCACTCGCGACCGCGATCCGGGCGACGACGCCGAGACCACGGACAGCCCCGCCGCCGCCAGCAGCGACACCGACACCGCCACCGACGAGCGCTCGCGCTCGCGCTCACGGCGCAGCCGCAGTGAGGACGGACCCAGCAGCGACTCCGACGAGCGCTCCTCGCGCTCGCGCCGCAGCCGCGGCGAGGACCGCGGAGGCCGCGGCGAGGATCGCGACCGCGATCGCGGTGAGGACCGCGGGGACAGCTCGCGCAACGGTGGCGAGGAGCGTGTCGTGACCGGCACCGTCGAGCTGCTGCCCAACGGCTCCGGCTTTCTGCGCGTCTCACCGCCCGCGCCGTCCGACGACGACGTCTACATCTCCGCCGCCCAGGTGCGCCGCTGCGAGCTCGTCGCCAGCGACGAGGTCGACGGTCCGGTGCGCCCACCGCGCCGTTCCGAGCGCTTCCCGTCGCTGATCCGCATCGACACGATCAACGGTCGCTCGGCCGACGAGGTCTCAGTGGGCACGAAGTACGACGACCTGCCGTGCACCTACGCGTCCGAGCGCCTGTCGCTCGAGGCCGAGGACGACCCGACGCTCAAGGCGATCGAGTGGCTGACGCCGTTCGGGCGCGGCTCGCGCGTCGTCATCGTCGGCGCCCCGCGCGCCGGCAAGACCGAGGCCCTGCGCCGTATCGCCGGAAAGCTCTGCAGCCAGGACGAGCTCGAGTGCACCGTCGTGCTCACCGGGGTGCGCCCCGAGGAGCTCGCTGAGTGGAAGGACACGTCGCTTGAGCCGATAACGACGCTCGGCCTCGGCGCCGCCCCCG
>Ga0208736_1000150_pt1 | contig 20446 bp, 24 predicted proteins | sample AntDryMetagUQ255_FD_188090 | JGI IMG/M metagenome (GOLD analysis project Ga0208736, IMG submission 188090) | Polar desert microbial communities from Antarctic Dry Valleys - UQ255 (SPAdes) | ecosystem: Environmental > Terrestrial > Soil > Desert | place: Antarctic Dry Valleys | collected 2008-12-31 | reverse complement strand
GGAGGGCTACGGCTCCGACGTGCTCGCGCGCGGCGGTGCGGCGGCCGTCGTCGGGGTCGACGCCAACCCCGAGGCGCACGAGCACGCGCGCCTGCGCTACACCCGCGACGGCCTGCGCTTCGTGCGCACGCTCGTCGAGGTCTACGACGAGCCGTGCGACGCGATCGCCTTCCTGCAGACGATCGAGCACGTGCGCAACCCCGGAGAGATCCTCGACCGCTTCAAGGAGCTCGTCGGGCCCGGCGGCGTCGTCTTCGTCTCGACGCCCAACGTGCTGACACTGGCGCCGCCGGGCGCCGAGCGCTCGGGCAACCCGTGGCATGTCGTCGAGTACCGCCCGGCGGAGTTCGGCGCCCTGTGCCGCGCGCACTTCGCGTCCGTGCAGCTTTACGGCCTCTTTCATGCGCGCAGGCTCGCCCTGCACGAGGTCGCGCTCGGACTCGGGTGGGACGAGATCCACCGCCGCCTCGGGATCACGCAGCGCTTCTACGACCGCTTCACGCCGGCGATCGGCGTGCGCGACTTCGCGCTGCGGCGGGGAACCTCGCGCGAGCTCACGGGCGCCCTGGACATCGTCGCCGTCCTGCGCGCGTGAGCCGCGAGGCGTACCCCGCCGACGCCGGCGGTGAGCTCGCGATCGTCCTGCACAGCCACATGCCCTACGTCGAGGGCTTCGGCACGTGGCCGTTCGGCGAGGAGTGGCTGTGGGAGGCGATCGCGACCTCCTACCTGCCGCTGCTGGAGCTGCTGGACCGTGGCGCGGCGGTCACGCTGTCGCTGACGCCCGTGCTGTGCGATCAGCTCGAGGCCCCAGGCGCGATGAAGCGCTGCGCGCGGTTTCTCGCGGGCATTCGCGTGGAGTCCCACCGCCGCGACATCGCGACCGCCCGCGAGCAGGGCGAACCGGGGGTCGTCGCTGCCCTGCGGTACTCGGCCGCGGTCTACGAGCACGCACACGAGCGGCTGGCCGCGCTCGGCGGCGACCTGCTCGGCGCGCTCGGACGCCACGCGGCGTGGACGTCGGCGGCGACGCACGCGGTGCTGCCGCTGCTGGCGACCGACGCCGGGCTGCGCCTGCAGCTGCAGGCGGGCATCGACTCGCACCGCCGTCGCTTCGGCGGCTGGCGCGGCGGGCTGTGGCTGCCCGAATGCGCGCACGCCCCGTGGCTCGACGGCGCGCTCGCGGCGGCCGGGGTGCGCGCGGCCTGCGTCGACCTCACCGACGTCCTCGCGAGCGACGAGCATCTGCGGCCGCTGCGCTCCGCGCCCGGTCCGCTGCTCGTGCCGATCGACCGCGCCACGATCGAGCTCGTCTGGAGCGACGCCGGCTACCCGGCCGATGCGGCGTACCGCGACTACCACGCGTTCACCCAGCACCGTCACCGTGCGTGGAGCAACGACGGCGCGCCGTACGACCCCGAGCGCGCGGGCGAGAGGGCGCGGCGCGACGCGGCCGACTTCGTGCGGCGCACGCGCGAACGCGTCGCCGGCGGTGGCCTCGCGGTCTGCGCGCTGGACGCGGAGCTGCTCGGCGACTGGTGGCACGAGGGGCCGCTGTGGCTCGCCGCGGTGATCGACGAGGCCGCGCGGCAGGGGCTGCGGCTGGCGCGCCTGGACGACGCCCTCGAGCGCCACGAGCCCGTCGCGGCGCCGTCCGGCCTGCCGGTCACGTCGTGGGGAACGCCGCGCGACCTGACGACCTGGAGCGCGCCGCCGGTCGCGCAGATGGCATGGGCTGCTCGCGACGCCGAGCTGCGCACGGTGGGCGCGGGCGCCGGCGCGCGCGCCGTCCGCGAGCTGCTCGCACTGCAGTCCAGCGACTGGGCGTTTCTCGTCAGCCGCGCGCTCGCCGAGCCCTACGGCCGCGAGCGCGCCGCCGGCCACCGCGCGGCGCTGGCCGCGGCGCTCGCGGCGCCCGGCGTGCACGATCCACGGCTTCGCAACCTCGCGCCCGACGCGCGGCCGGCGATGCTGCTGGCGCCGTGATCGCGGCCGTCTCGCACCGGGACGCGCGGTCACGGGACGACAAACGGATGTTTTTCCCGCTCCGTGCGGACGTTTGAATAGACCGACGCCCGACCGATCCCCTACCATCCGCGCTGCTTCACACAAGAGCCGAGTCCCGAGCGCTCCGTGCGATCGGGAACGGGGGAACCACTGAGGCCGGAGCTCTCCGGCCTCGGGGCGAATCGCCAGCATCACCAGCCTCGCTGGGATGCGGCGTAGCGCACGTTTCAGCGCGAGCCCGACAGCTAACCCCGTAGGCGCCGAGACGACCCGAGAGGAAGCGCCAGCATGCCCCAGATCGACGACGTCGTGTCGGCCCACGCCCCCGCAGCATCCGGCGACGACGCCTGCGATCTCGCATGCCGTCGCTCGCTGCGCGGCTCGCGCGCCCGGCGCGCAGCGGCGTCGCTGCGCCGCCGGCGCACGCTGCGCAGCCGCAGCTCGATCCTGATGGCGACGGCAGGGCTGCTGCTCCTCAGCGCCGGCGCGGTCGCCCAGTCGGGCGGCGCCGAATCCGGCGCGGACCTCAGCGTGGCGACGATCGCCGCCGCCCAGCGCGCGCTCGGCGTCACGGCCGACGGCGACATCGGTCCAGCGACGCGGCGCGCGGTCAAGCGCTTCCAGCGCGCGCGCGGCCTGAAGGCCGACGGCCGCCTGTGGCCCAAGACGCTGGCGGCGCTCGGCGTCGATCCGAACGACCTCGAGGCTGCCAGCGCGGCGCTCGATCCGCGGCTCGCGCAGATCGCGCAGTGCGAGTCGGGCGGCGACCCGACCGCCGTGTCGCCCGACGGGCGCTACTACGGCAAGTACCAGTTCTCGCGCGGGACCTGGCGCTCGGTCGGCGGCAAGGGCAATCCCGCACAGGCATCCGAGGCTGAGCAGGACCGCCGGGCGGCTGCGCTGCTGGCGCGCGAGGGCACGAAGCCCTGGCCCAACTGCGGGTAGTCGCCGGGCCGCGGGGGCCCGGAGCCCGTCGTCGGTAATGTCGTCGCGGGCAACACTACGAGGGGCGACGCGATGAGCAGCAGCGATCTGACGGATCCGACGACAACCGGCAAGGCGCTGTGGGCGGCGGGCAACTACGACGCGATCGCCGAGCTCACCGCCGATGTCGGCGCGGCCGTCGCCGGCGCGGTCGCGATCGAGGCCGGGATGACGGTGCTCGACGTCGGCACGGGCACGGGCAACGCCGCGATCCCCGCCGCACTGAGGGGCGGCGAGGTCACCGGCCTGGACATCTCCTCGGACATGCTCGACGGGGCGCGCCGTCGTGCCGCGGAGGCGGGCGTGAAGGTCGAGTGGGTCGAGGGCGACGCCGAGGCGCTGCCCTACCCCGACGACAGCTTCGATCGCGTCCTGACGACCCTCGCCGACAACCCCGACGTGGCGGCGAACGAGATGGTGCGCGTTTGCCGTCCCGGCGGCGAGATCGTGATGGCGCACTGGTGCCCCGACGGCTTTCCCGGCCGGGTGCTGAGCACCCTGCGCGAGTACCTCCCGTCCCCCGCGGGCGAGACGGTCGCGCTCACGGAGTGGGGAACCCACGGGCACCTGCGCAGGCGCCTCGGCGGACAGCTCGTGCTGGCGATCGAGCCCGGCAGCGTCGATCTCGTGTTCGAGTCCCCGGACGCGATGCTCGCGCACTACGAGGAGAACCTCGCCCCGCTCGTCGTTGCGAAGGCGCAGCTCGAGCCCCAGCGCTACGACGAGCTGCGCGACGCGCTGCGGGCGCTGATCGAGGAGCTCGACGCCGGCGAGGGCGAGACGCGCGTGGCGGCGACGTACCTGCTCGTCATCGGCCACAAGCCGGTGGCGGACCTGCGCCCCAACTGCTGAAGCGCGTCCCGCGATGGCAGCAGCGCCCGAGCCTCCGCCGCCCGACGCCGCGCGGACCCCGCGCGCGTCCTTTCGCGCGGGGCTGCGGGCCGGCGTGCCGTTCGCGATCGTCGGGTTCGTCCTGTCGCTGTCCTTCGGCGTGCTGGCGCGCGAGGTCGGCTTCTCGGCCATCGGCGCGATCGTCATGTCGGCGATCGTGTTCGCGGGCTCGGCCCAGTTCGCGGTCGTGTCGATCCTCGGCGGCGGCGGTGGCGTGGGCGCGGCGGTCGCCGCCGCCGCGCTGATGAACTCGCGCTTCCTGCCGATGGGCGTGGCGCTCGCGCCCTCGCTGCCGGGTCGCTGGCCCAGGCGCGCGGCGCAGGGTCAGACGGTCGTCGACTCCTCGTGGGCGATGTCGAACCTCGGCGACGGGCGCTTCGATCGCCACTTCCTCTTCGGTGCGACCGCGGTGCAGTACGCCACCTGGCTCGGCGGGACGGCGACCGGTGCGCTCGGCGGCGCGATCATCGGCGATATCGACGCGCTCGGCCTCGACGCGGTCTATCCGGCGTTCTTCCTCGCCCTGCTGCTGGCCGAGTTGCGCGACCGCCGCGCGCTCGTCGCGGCCGTTGCCGGTGCGCTGATCGCACTCTTGCTCGTGCCCTTCACCCCGGCGGGCATCCCGGTGCTGGCGGCGAGCGCCGCCGCGCTGATCGGGCTCGCCCGGCGGCGCGAGGCTGTGTCATGAGCGCCGAGCTGTGGGGCGTCGTCGTCGCCTGCGCGGTGGTCACGGCGGTCATCAAGGGCGCGGGCCCGGTCGCGTTCGGCGGGCGCGCGCTGCCCGCGTGGTCGGCCGGCGTGATCGGCCTGACGGCCCCGGCGCTGCTGGCGGCGCTGGTCGTGACGTCGGCGCTGTCAGAGGACGGGCGGCTCGCGGCCGGCCCGCAGACGGCCGGCGTGGCGCTTGCCGGGATCGTGCTCGTCCGCGGCGGGTCCGTGCTGACCGGCGTCGTGGTCGCGGTCGCCGTGACCGCCGGCCTGCGCGCCCTCGTTTGACCTACTCCCAGCGCATCGACCGGGGCGCCTCGCGCATCCTGATCACGCGCACCGGCACCCCGGCGGCGACGGCGTTGGCGGGCACGTCGGAGGTGACGATCGTCGATGTGCCGAGCACGCTGTTGTCGCCGACCGTCACGCCGCGCAGGATCGCCACGCCGTAGCCGATCCAGACGTTGTGGCCGACGCGCACGTCGCGCTTGTAGATGCCCTGATCGCGGACCGGGCGCTCGACCTCGACGACGCCGTGGTCGAAGTCGATCAGCATGACGCGGTCGGCGATGATGCACTCGCGGCCGATCGAGACATGCTGGAAGGCGGAGATCGTGCACTCCTGCCCGAGCACCGACTTCGCTCCGATGCTCGCCTCGCCCTCGTGCACGCGGATCTTCGAGCCGTGGCCGATCCACGACCAGCGCCCGAGTGCCAGCGTCGCGTCCCTGCCGATCTCGATCCTCACGCCGGGGCAGACGAAGCACAGCCCGTCGGTCTTCAGGCGCCCGCGGAAGCGCAGCTTCAGCCACAGCCAGCGCGCCGCGAGCCGCGCGTAGGACAGCGTCAGCATCTTGTGATCGCGCAGGAAGCGGTACAGCGCGAGCGGTCCTCCGCGCAGCGGCGGCGGCTCCCCGCGGACCTGCGGGGCCGTTGCGCGGACCGGCTCGGCGATCGGGCTGACGGAGGCCACCGCGGCCAATGCTACGTCGCGGACGCTGCGCGAGCCGGGTCGGGGTCCGGCGGCGCTCGCTCGGGCGGTCGTCAGTGGCGCGTGACGTGCAGCACGGCCTTGGCCGGCTGGATCAGCACGGCGCCGCCGTGGATCTCGGCCCAGCCGTCGACGATCAGCGCGTGCTCGCCGGGCACGGGCGCCGGCCACAGCAGCACGACGACGTCGTTCTGACGGATGTTCGCGGACGTGTGGTTTCCCGCGCCGGTCATCAGCACGCGGCCCTGCCACTCGACGCGCACCGACGTCGCCCGCGGCTGGGCATCGGGGCTGACGGTGAGCAGGTACGGGGTGTCACCGAAGCGCTCGATCTGTGCGGGCAGCTCGGCGAGGGTGACGGGTACGGACATCCGACCATGCTAGCCAGCCCGCCCCGCTGGCATGATCGCGACCCATGGCCTCCGACAAGTCCCTCGCCCAGCGCCTGCTCGACGGCGACCGGCGCGCGCTCGCACGCGCGATCTCGCTCGTCGAGGACGACGATCCACAGGGCTGGACGCTCGTCTCGGAGGTCTATCCGCACACCGGCAACGCGGTCGTCGTCGGCATCACGGGTGCGCCCGGCGCGGGCAAGTCGACGCTCATCTCGGCGATCGTGGTCAACCGCCGCGCGGCCGGACGCACCGTCGCCGTGCTGTCGATCGACCCGTCGTCGCCGTTCACCCACGGCGCGCTGCTCGGCGACCGCATCCGCCTGACCGAGCACTTCCTCGACCCGGGCGTCTACATCCGCTCGATGGCCAACCGGGGAGCGTTGGGCGGCTTGTCGGAGGCGTCGCTGCAGGCCGCGCTGCTGATGGACGCCGCCGGCCGTGACGACGTGCTGCTGGAGACCGTCGGCGTCGGCCAGGCGGAGATCGACATCATCGACCACGCCGACACCGTCGTCCTCGTGCTGATGCCCGGCGGCGGCGACTCGGTGCAGGCGCTGAAGGCCGGCATCATGGAGATCCCGGACATCATCGTCGTCAACAAGTCCGACCACCCGATGACGCAGACGATGGTGCGCGAGATCCGCGGCGTGCTGTCGCTGGCGCCGCAGGGCGACTGGAAGGTGCCGATCGTCCAGACCGAGGCGACGGCGGGCAGGGGCGTCGACGAGCTCGTCGCGAAGCTGCTCGAGCACCGCGCGCACATCGCGGCACAGGGCACGCTGCACGAGCGCCGCCGGCGCAACCTGCGCAGCGAGGTGATCGCGCTCGCGACGTCGCGGCTGCGCCGCCGGCTGGAGGCGCGCCTGGACCGCGACGCGGCGTTCGAAGGGCTGATCGACGACGTCGTCGCCCGCCGCATGGATCCCGCGAGCGCAGCACAGGCGATCCTAGAGGACGAGGCCGGATCGCGCAGACGATCCTGAACGCGCTGGTATCGCGGTCGATACCACTTCAGCAGCGGTGGCCATGACGTTGCGCCTGACCGAGGACGAGACGCAGGCCCTGCGCGAGCGGGCTCGGCGCGAGGGTCGTTCGATGCAGGAGGTCGCGAGGGAGGCGGTGCGCGACTACGTCGAGAAGTCCAGCCGCCGTGAGCTGCTCGACGACGTGCTCGACGAGGATCTGCCGCACTCGATCGCCGGCAACCTGGCGCTCGTGGACGGCAACAAGCGGCACGCGATGGCGGCCGTTGTGGCGTTCGACGCCATCAACGGCCTCCGGCTCACGCTCTCCAACGACGCGGCGTACGGCCTCTTGATGGGCGTCGCCGGTGGCCGCCTCAGCACCGTCGCACAGATCGCAGCGGTGCTCGTTGAGGGTACGGGGCAGCGCAGGTAGCCGTTGGCACACGCCTCCGGGAGCGGCGACCGGCCATCCGTCACGCGAGCTCGACGACGCCGGTAAGCCAGCCGCCGACGGCGGCCGCCACGGCCGGCAGGTCCGACCGCAGGCTGTGGTTGCCGTGCACCTGCACGACCGTCCGCGACGGGCCGCCGGGCGGCATGCCGAACTGATCGCGCTCGCCCTGCACGACGAGCACGGGAACGGTCATGGCGTCGAGCTCGTGCAGGCGGTCCGGCGCCTGGGCGCCACTCGCGCGGCGCGGCGGTTGCAGCGGAAAGGCGAGGCACAGCACCGCGGCGGCGCCCGTCGCCTGCGCGGTGCGGCAGGCCACGCGTGCGCCCGACGAGCGACCGCCGGCGACAAGCGCGAGTCCCCGCAGCTCGCCGTCGAGCAGCTGCTCGACCACGGCGATCCAGGCCGCGTCGAGTTGGTGCGCCGGCGCCGGCGAGCGCCGACCCGCGACGCGGTAGGGCTGCTCGACGAGCACGACGTTGACGCCGGCCGCGTGTGCGGCGACGGTCACCGCCACGAGATCGGGCGCGCTCACGCCGCCGCCGGCGCCGTGGCCGAGCACGAGCACGCCGACCGGCGACTGCGCCGGATGCAGGTGAGCGATCGCCGGGCCGTGCGGCGTGTCCAGCTCGAGCTTCGTCATCGCGCGGATGCTGACATCTCCGCGCGGCGCCCCCGCTACGATCGCGTCGTGCCCGATCGCCTGCACTTCACCGACTCCGACGAGGCCAACGCGCTGATCGCGTCGGACCCGATGGCGCTGCTGGTGGGCTTCGTGCTCGACCAGCAGGTGACCGTCCAGAAGGCGTTCGCCGGCCCGCTCGTGCTGCGCGAGCGCCTCGGCGCGCTCGACGCGGCGACGCTGGCCGCAGCCGACCTCGAGCCGGTCTTCCGCGAGCGGCCGGCGGTCCACCGCTATCCCGGCTCGATGGCCAAGCGCGTCCACGACCTCGCCGTCCACGTGCGCGACCGCTACGACGGCGACGCCGCGCGCGTCTGGACCGACGCGGCGGACGCGGCCGAGCTGCGCGCGAACCTCGCCGCCGTACCCGGCGTCGGCGCGATGAAGATCAAGTCGCTGGGCGCCGTCCTCGCCAAGCACTTCGGCGTCGACGCGGCGCGCGAGCTCGTGCCCTGGCATCCGACGCTCGGCGACGTCGACTCCGCGCAGGGGCTGCTCGACTACCAGGCGGCCAAGCGGGTCCACAAGAAGGAGTGGAACAGGGCGCAGCCCGGCGCGTAGGCGTCAGGCCGCAACGGCTCGCTGGAAGAAGCGCAGCCGGTTGCTCGACGGATCGATCAGCACCATCTCGCGACCGCTTCGTGGCGGCGACGTCGAACATCCGCAGGATCGGCACGACGGGTCCCAGCGACATGCTCATCGTGGCATCGAAGCAGAGTCCGCCGCCGCGTTCCAGCAGACCGCCCGTCAGGCTGGGAGCATCGCCGCGGCGGCGCGCACGAGCTCGGCGTTGCCGGCCGGGGCGCTGCCGTCGGGAAGCACCGTCGTGTCCTCGAGGCCGGCGCGGATGCCGTGGCCGCGGGCCAGCGCACGCTTCATCACCCGCCACGTCGCGACGCCGTCGCCGTGGTGGACCTGATCGAGCGCGATGTCGGCGGCGGCGAGCACCTGCTCCATCGCGGCCGCGTGCGCGACGGCGCCGGCGGGGCCGGCGTCGAGCGGCTCGAGCAGGACGCGGGTGCAGCGACCGGCGATGCCGGCCGCGACGAACGCGTGGGCGTCCGCGAGGCAGAGCAGGCCCGCCTCGATGCCGATGCCGCGCGCGAGCAGCAGCTCGCACAGCTCGATGATCCCGCGTTCACCCTGGTTGGCCGTCACGAGCTCCGGCAGCACCGTCCAGCCGGCGACGAGCTGCAGGCGCCGCCGCGGGTCGGCCTCGATGTCCTGCGACGTGCTGAGCGAGATCGGGATCCCGGGGCAGGCCGCTCGCACGGCCCGCAGCGCCGCGGCGCACGGCTCGGCGGCCAGCGTCTCGGCGCCGTCCGCGTCGTAGGGATGCAAGTGCAGCACGCGGGCGCCGGCGGCAACCACCGCGCGGGCATCGGCCGCCAGCTCCTCAGGCGTCTGCGGGACCGCCGGATGCTCGTCATGCGTTCGCCCGCCGTTGAGGCAGGCTTTCAGCAGCGCGCTCCGCCCCACTAGCGCGGACCGGCGGCGAGCGCCGAGTTGGCCGCCGCGACGAGCCTGCGTTGCTGGGCGGCGGCCGTGCTGTCGGGGATCCTCGCCTGGATCGAGTAGACGTTGCCGCGCGAGCGCCATTCGATCGAGGGCGGCGAGCACGACGCCCCGCACGACAGCGCGGCGAAGTACCCGGTGCGGCCACCGCTCAGGCGCACCTTCCTGCCGGCGCTTGGTCGCGAGCCGCGCTCGGCGGTGAAGGTGGCGAGAAAGCACGCGCCGGCGCCGCCGCAGTTGCGCCGCGAGGCGAGCGACAGGCTGTAGGACCGGCGGTCGCCTCCGCCGGAGGCATGTGTGCGCCCGCCGTAGTCCAGCGCGAGTCGCCTCGGAAGCAGGATCGCGAGCTTCGTCTCGGCGCGCGTGCGGCGATCGAGCGTCCCGCCCAGGGCGAAGGGCACGGCGTAGCTGCGGGCGTGGGCGACCGCCGCGAGCGCGAGCACCGCGAGCAGCGCGATCAGCGCCGACAGCAGTCCTTTGCGGGTCATGCGGACATGATCACCGCCCGGCGCGGAGTTGTCCACGGCCGCCGCCATGCGCTCGCGACGCCCGCCATTCGCGCGCGACGAGCGCGGCGAGCGTGGCGGCGGCGAGCGCCATCGCGATGGTCGCACCGGCCGACCCCGCGCCGAACAGCGGCAGCGCGCCGTCCAGCGGGCCCAGCGGCGCGCGCGACGACGGCCCGACGATCGCGCCGCCGCCGATGCGCAGCTCCGCGTACCACCAGACGCTCGTGATGACCGTCAGCGCCGCCAGCGCCGCGCCCGCCCGCGGGGCGTGGCGCAGCCCCCAGGCGACGAGCGCCACGGCGAGCGGCAGCGCCGGGACGAGGTGGCGCCCGGGAAACCAGAACCCGAACATCGTCGGCGCGACGAGCGCGGCGACCGTCACCTGCGCCGCGCAGACGAGCGCGCAGAGCGTTGCCGCGACCTCGACGTCGCGCTGCTCGGGCAGCGCCTGCGACAGGCGGTCGCGCCGCGAGCGCCACAACAGCCACAGCGCGAAGAACGCGAGCGCGAGCACCGGTGCCCAGCGCAGCAGGCCGTACGTGCGGTCGATCCACAGCCCGACGAGCCGCGGCGCGCGGTCGGCGACGTCGGCCGCGGTCAGGTCGTCGATGCCGCGACCGGGGACGTCGTCGGCGACCGTCGGCGTGAAGCCGCCGAAGAGCTGGTCGTTGACGGTCACGAACATGACCGCCGAGAACAGCAGCACCTCGAGCGTGACGAGCACCGCGAAGCCGCGCGCGCGGCGGCGCAGCCAGTGCACCATCGCCAAGGCCACGACCGCCCCGGCGAGCGCGAAGCTCAGCCCCAGCCAGGGCAACACGGCGAGCGCGATCGCCGCGCCGGCGACCCAGCGGATCCGTGGCAGCTCGCGGACCCTCAGCGCGAGCAGCGCGGCGAACGCCAGCACGGCGCCGGCGGTCAGCTCGGGCGTGACCGTGGTGGCGTATGCCAGGGCCGGAGGCGACAATCCGCACGCGAGCGTCGCGCCGCTCGCCCACGGCTCCGGCACGACGCGGCGCGCGAGCGCGCCCCCGAGCGTGAACGCCAGCGCCGCGATCGCGGCCATCAAGAGCTGCACCGCGAGCGGGCCGCCGAGCGCGTAGGCGGGCGCGATCAGCAAGGGGAAGCCGATGCCGTGGGGCTCGTTGGCCTGGCCGTTGGTCAGCCGGCCGTGGCGCTCGAGCACGTAGGGGTACCACTCGCGGTACTCGCGCGCGGCGTACTCGTCGCGCAGGTCGACGTCGCGGTCGGCGACGATCGACGCGGCGCTCAGCAGGTGGTGCGGCTCGTCGCCTCCGAACTGCGACGTGCCGAACGCGTGCAGGCCGATCGTGGCGGCGTACGCCGCGAACAGCACGATCCAGACTGCGGCGGCGCGGCGCACGCGCTGCATGATCGCGCCTGCGGCGGCCGGGCTATGGAAGGGTGTGACGCCGTCAGCACGGGGAGGTGGCCGGATGCGGAGATCGCGGGGCGGTGACGCGCTGCGCGACCGGCAGACAAGAGCAGGCCTGAAGCGGACCGGCGATTGCCACCGTGGCGCGCCTACTCCCGGCCGAGTGCGATGTCGACGCCGGCCAGCAGCAGCGAGAGATCCGCCGCCCCGAGATGCCCCACGCAGTCCGACAGGATGCTGCGGTCCACCGCGACGATCTGGGAGACGTTGGCGACCGAGTCCTTCGGCAGCCCTGAACGGGCAGACGAGAGCAGGACGTTGCCCGGCGCGGCGGCCCAGCGGACGTTGCTCGTGAGCGCCACGACGATGACGGTCGCGATGCGGCTGGCGTTGAAGGCATCGCCCTGGACGACGACCACCGGGCGCCGGTATCCCGGCGCCGACCCGACGGGGTCGCGCAGCGACGCCCAGACGACGTCGCCTTGACGGATCACCACTCGCTGCGCTCGAGCGAGCGCCGGCCGGCTTCGGCCGACCAGGCGTCGTGCTCGGATCCCAGCTCGTCGACGGCTTCGTCCAGCGCGCTCGTGATGGCGTGGGGGTCGTGGCGGCGCAGGTACTCGGTCAGCGCATCGCGGTAGAGCTCGCTGCGTGACTTGCCGAACTGCTTGGCGAAGTCGTCGGCGCGATCGAAGAGCTCGTCGGGGATCGAGATGGCAGTCTTTATACCAATAGTATAACCGGCTGATCTACGCGATCCGGTCTCCGGCGCTGTCGAAGCGCAGTGTGCGGTCGATCGCGTGGACCTGCGGCGGCGTGCGGCGCGGCTCGAAGCCCGGCGAGCCCTGCTCGTCGGCGAGGTCCCATGTCGTACACGCCGCGTCGACGCCGAGGGCGTGGATCTCAAGGCCGCCGTCGCGGCCGACGCACATCCGCAGGAGGTTCTTGTAGTCGATGATCGACTGGCCGGTGAAGACCTGGTTGGCGGTCGCCTGGGATTTCGGGCCGCGGGCCTTGTGCACCAGCCACATGAACAGCGCGAAGACCGTCGCGCCGAGGTACTTGCCGACGAGAAAGGCGACGGGCAGCCCCAGCAGCCATGCGGCGACCGGGACGTCCCAGACGCGCAGCGCCAGATCCGCCGCCAGCCAGATCACGAAGCAGACCGCCAGCAGGTGCACGAGCGTGTGCGCGAGCGCGACCACGAAGCGCGCGAGCGAGACCCTTCGCCGCGAGGACTCCGTCCGGCTCGGCTTGATGTCCAGCCCGCCGTAGATCCCGCCGAACAGCAGCAGCGCGAGCAGGATGCTCATCGTGCTGGGCGCGCTCTCGAGGAACCCGGGGAAGCGGTCGTCGATCGGGGCGTACGTGGTCGCACCCGAGCTGTCGTCGAGCGCCATGCCGCCGTCCAGTGGCGTGGCGCTGAGCAGCGTGACCCCGATCAGCGCGTAGACGACGCCGAGCAGCCTGCCGAAGGCCGGATTGAGCAGGGCGAGCCTGAGGATGCCGTTGCTCAACCGGCGCGAGTCCTTGTCGCCGGGGTAGATCTCCGCGCGACGGCTGATGACGGGGGCCTGCTCGTGCAGCTTGTCGCCCTCCTTGCGGCGCGGCAGCGTCTTCAGCAGGACCTGCTCGGGCAGCGTGTGCGTGGCCGACAGGTAGGCGCCGCCGCCGCCCGCGGTGATGCGCGTCGGCGCCTGCTGCGCGCCTTCGCCCTCGGGCTCGTAGCGCGCGTAGTGGTGGCGGTCGCCGGTCAGCGTCACGACGAGCCGGGCGCCGCTGTCGCGGACCATCCGCTCCTCGAAGAAGTTCAGAAAGCGCCACGAGGGGGGCTCGACGCGACCGTCGACCGCCGCCACCCAGCTCGGCTTGGCCGTCAGCAGGATGACCTTGTCGCCGGCGCCGAGGCCCAGCTCCGAGAAGTACTGCAGCTGGACGTCGTCGATGTACGTGTCGAGCTGGATGTCGATCGCCAGGACCCACCAGCGATTGGGCAGCCTGAGGGCGAAGTAGCTGCGGCGCTGGCGCGTGCGCCAGCCGCCGATCCAGCCGCCCGCGCAGAACAGCCGCAGGAAGCTGACGAGCCCGTCGTACCAGTCGTGGTTTCCGGGGGTCGCGTACATGTGCGGCTCGCTGCCGGATGCCGAGATCGGCAGCGCCGCCGCGAACGGCCCCTTGAAGCGGTCCTCGTAGGCCTCCGGCGTGGCGCTCGGATAGACCTGGTCGCCGCCGAGCAGCAGCACGTCGCCGCGCGGCAGGTCGCTGCCTTCGACGGTCAGGTGGGGCTGCGCGAGCAGCCAGGCCATCGTCTGCGTCGCCGCCCAGCCATCGCCCGTGTCGCTGAGGTAGTCGATCCACAGCTCGCCGGCGCCGGAGTAGTCGAACGGCCCCTGCGGCTGGGTCTGGATCTCGCGCTTGTCGGCGAACTTCCCGAACGTGCCCGAGACGGCGACCTCGACCCCGGCCTTGGCGAGGATGCCGGGATCCAGCCAGCGCACCTCGGGCTGGCGGATCCAGCCGCCGAGCGCGTCGCGCTCGGCGCGCAGGTCGGCCGCGGAGCGCTTGCGCAGGTCGTCCTTCAGCGGCTCGGGCGGCACGAGCCCAACCTAGTGGCCCGTCCCGTCGCAGTCCACCCATACGGCCGACCGGCGCGCGGGCCTGCGCCGGCGGCCCGGTCAGTCGTCCAGCGAGCGCGCCAGCTCGACGAGCAGCCGCACGCCGAAGCCGCTGCCGCCCTTGGGCGTATACGCGCGCCCGGCGCCCCACGCGGTGCCCGCGATGTCGAGGTGCGCCCACGGCACGCCGCCGGTGAAGCGCGCGAGGAACTGCGCCGCTGTGACCGAGCCCGCCTTGCGCGTCTCGTTGGCGTTCACGAGATCGGCGGTCTCGCTCTCCATGATCTTGGCGTAGTCGGGGTGCAGCGGCAGCCGCCACACCAGCTCGCCGGTCGCGGCGCCAGCCGCCGTCACCTGCGCGACCCAGTCGTCGTCGTCGCCCATGACGCCGGCGTAGGTGTGACCGAGCGTCGTGATGATCGCGCCCGTCAGCGTCGCGACGTCGACGAGCCGCTCGGCGCCCTCGGCGACCGCGTGCGTCAGGCAGTCCGCGAGCACGAGCCGGCCCTCGGCGTCGGTGTTGATGATCTCGATCGTCAGGTCGTTGGCGGCGCGCACGACGTCGCCGGGGCGCATCGCACGACCCGACGGCATGTTCTCCGTCGCGCCGACCACGGCCACGACGCGAACCGGCAGCTGCAGCCGCGCGATCGCCTCGACCGCTCCGAGCACCGCCGCGCCGCCGGACATGTCGAACTTCATCTCGGACATCTTGTTGGCGGGCTTGATCGAGATTCCGCCCGTGTCGAACGTGACCGCCTTGCCGACGAGCCCGAGCACGGGGCCGCGCGCCTCCCCGCCGGCGGGCTCGTAGCGCAGCGTGATCAGCGCGGGCTCCTCGTCCGCGCCCTGGGCGACGCCGGCGAACGCGCCCATCCCGCGCTGCTCGATCGCCTCGCGTCCCTCCACCTCGACCGTCACGCCGCCGAGCTCCCCGAGCTCGCGTGCGGCTTGCGCCAGGTGGCGCGGCGCCAGCTCGTTGGGCGGAGCGTTCTGCAGGTCGCGCGCCCAGTTGACGGCGGTCGCGACGATCACCGCCTCGGCGACGACGCCCGCGACGTCGTCATGGGCGCTGACGATCAGCGCGTCGACGTCGCTGCGCTGCTCCGTCGGCTTCGCCTTGAAGCGGTCGTAGCGGTAGGCGCACAGCATCGTGCCCTCGACGATCGCCGCCGCGATCTGGGGCCCGGCCTCGTGCGGCGCCTCCCAGCACAGCCGGCGCGCGCCGAGCTCGCGCGCCCGGCCCAGCGCCGCGGCGGCGGCGACCCGCACGCGCTCGGCGTCGAGCCCTTGGCGATCGCCGAGCCCGACGAGGATCCAGCGCTTGCCGCCGGCATGGGCGACGGCCAGGTGGCGGTGCTTGGCCTTCGCCTCGCCGGCATCGAGCACGCCCTGCAGCACGCCGTCGGTGTCGTGGGCGATGCCTTCGCCCTCGAGAATGCCGACCACGACGGTGTCGGCGTCGGTGCCCGCGGGCAGCGTGGTCGTGGACTCAGCAACCATGTGCTCCAAAATCTATCGGCATACACTGCATTGCCGATCCAACGACACTTGGAGAGAGCTGCTTCATGCCCACGACCGTCATTCTCGGTACGGCCCGGACCCCGATCGGGAAGATGGGCGGTGGGCTGTCGACGCTCGACGCGACCGAGCTCGGCGCCATCGCGATCAAGGCCGCGCTCGAGCGCGCCGACGTCGCCCCCCAGGATGTCCAGCACGTGATCATGGGCCAGGTGCTGCAGGCGGGGCAGGGCCAGATCCCCTCCCGTCAGGCGCAGATCAAGGCCGGCATCCCGAAGGAGGTCAGCTCCGAGACGATCAACAAGGTCTGCGCCTCGGGCATGCGCGCGGTCGGCATCCTCGACGCGCAGATCCGCGCCGGCGACATCGAGGTCGGCGTCGGCGGCGGCATGGAGTCGATGTCGGGCGCCCCGTACCTGCTGCCGGGCGCGCGCTCGGGCTTTCGCATGGGCGACGTCAAGGCGCTCGACGCGATGGTCCACGACGGGCTGACCAACCCGTTCAGCGGCCGTCAGATGTTCGACGAGGCGACCGAGATCGGCGACGAGCTGGAGATCTCTCGTCCGGACCTCGATCGCTGGGCGCTGCGCTCGCACGAGCTGGCGATCGAGGCGACCGACGCCGGGCGGCTGCCCGAGGAGATCGTCGCCGTCACGGTCCGGGGCCGCAAGGGCGACACCGTCGTCGAGGTCGACGAGGCGCCGCGCCGCGGCAGCACGCTCGAGGCGCTCGCCAAGCTGCGCGGCCTCGCCAGCAAGGAGGGCTCGCACACCGCCGGCAACTCGCCCGGCGTCAACGACGGCGGCGGCGCGCTCGTCGTGTCCTGCGGTGAGTGGGCGGCGGCGAACGACAAGCAGGTGCTCGCGGAGATCGTCGCGCAAGCGCAGACCGCCGAGGACTTCGCCTACCTCGCGCGCACGCCGGCCGCGGCCGCGTCCAAGGCGCTGGCGAAGGCCGGCCTGAGCGCCGGCGAGATCGACCTCTGGGAGATCAACGAGGCGTTTGCGTCGGTGGCGCTGAACTCGATCCGCATGCTCGGCATCGACGAGGACAAGGTCAACGTCAACGGCGGCGCGGTGGCTCTCGGCCATCCGATCGGCGCTTCGGGCGCGCGCATCATCGGCACGCTCGTGCACGAGCTTCGACGCCGTGGCGGCGGTCTGGGCTGCGCTGCGATCTGCTCCGGCGGCGGTCAGGGCGACGCGATCATCGTGCGAGTCCGATCCTGATCGAGGACGCGCGCACCCCGAGCAGCATCGAGGACCACGCGGAGCGGACGCTCGACGAGGCACCCGCTCCGCGCAGCGCCGCGTTCTTCGACCTCGACCGCACGCTGATGGCCGGCTCGTCGGGCCTGCACTTCGTGCGCGCGGCCTACGCGCACGGCATGATCAGCCGCGGCCGTCTCGCTCGCGACATGTGGGCGGGGCTGCGCTTCGCGCTGTTCGGCTCGACCGATGCGGCGACGGCGAAGGTCCGCGCGCGGATGGGCGCCTACATCGAGGGCCGGCAGGTGCGCGACATGCGCCGGCTGGCGCCGAGCGTGCTGGCCGGCGTGCTGCCGCGGCTGTACCCGCAGATGCTCGAGGTCGCCTACGCGCACCAGGATGCGGGCCGGCCGGTCTACATCTGCACCGCCGCGTCGCAGGAGATGGCCAACGCGCTGTCCTACATCCTCGGCTTCGACGGCGCGATCGGCTCGCGCTCGGAGATCCGCGATGGCGTCTACACCGGCCGCGAGGGCGGGCTGTTCGCCTATCGCGAGGGCAAGGCGCGGGCCGTTCGCGAGCTTGCCGCGGCAGAAGGGATCGAGTTGTCCAGCTCGTATGCCTACTCGGACTCCGAGTCCGATCTGCCGATGCTGCGAGCCGTGGGCAATCCCGTCGCCGTCAACCCCGACACGGCGCTGCACCGCGTCGCACGCGACGCCGGGTGGGAGGTGCTGCGCTTCGACCGGCTACACCGGCGCCTGAAGATCGCGGCGGCGCTGCTCGCCGCCGTGGCGGGCGGCGCGGGACACGTCCTCCGGCGATGAGCCTCCACGAGCTCACCGACGAGCAGCGCGACATCCGCGCGCTCGCAGCGCGCTTCGCCGACGAGGTCGTCGCGCCGCGCGCGGCGCAGTGGGACCGCGACCACCAGTTTCCCAAGCAGGTCATCCAGCAGCTCGGCGAGCTCGGCCTGATGGGCGTCTGCATCCCGACGGCGCTCGGCGGCGCGGGGGCGGACTTCCTGACCTACGTCCTCGTGCTCGAGCAGCTCTCGCGCGGCGACGCGGGGCTCGGCGTGACGCTCGCCGTTCACACCGGCGCCGGCACGATGCCGATCATCGACCACGGCTCGCGCCAGCAGATCGAGCGTCTCGTCCCGCCGCTGGCCCAGGGCCACGAGATCGCGGCGTTCGCGCTGACCGAGCCCGATTCGGGCTCCGACGCCGGCGCGCTGCTCACGCGCGCGGAGGACGGCAAGCTGACGGGCTCCAAGCAGTGGGTCACCAACGGCTCGCACGCGCACGTGTTCCTCGTCTTCGCCAAGGACCCCGACAAGCCGAGCGCGTTCGTCGTGCGCCGCGGCGCGCACGGCTTTCGCCCGACGCGCGAGGAGGAGAAGCTCGGGCTGAACTCCTCCAGCACGGCCGACATGACGCTCGACGAGACGCCGGGCGAGCGGCTGGGGTGGCGCGGGCACGGGCTGCGGATCGCGCTCTCGACGCTCGACGGCGGGCGCATCGGCATCGCCGCGCAGGCGGTGGGGATCTCCCAGGCGGCGCTCGACCTCGCGGTGTCCTACGCCAAGCAGCGCTACACGTTCGGCAAGCCGATCGGGGCGCATCAGGCGATCCAGCAGAAGCTCGCCGACATGCAGACCGAGGTCGAGGCTGCCCGTGCGCTGACGTGGCGTGCCGCGCGCCTGAAGACGGCCGGCCGTGCGCACACGGTCGAGGGCGCGCAGGCGAAGCTTTTCGCCTCCGGCGTCGCGCGGCGCGTGACCGGTGAGGCGATCCAGGTCCTCGGCGGCGTCGGCTACACCAAGCAGACCGCGGCCGAGCGCTACTACCGCGACGCCAAGGTCACCGAGATCTACGAGGGGACATCGGAGATCCAGCGGCTGGTGATCGCGCGCGCGCTGCTGGGCAAGGTCGCGCGGGAGTAGGAGATGGGGGCGCGTCCTGGCAGCGCCCACTAGCCTGCAGACGGCATGACCCCGCCACTGCAGATCGATCCGATCGCCGAGGCTCGCCGCCACTGGGAGGAGCGGTGGGGTGACGAGCCGGCGCGGCCGATGGCGGCCGTCACGTCCGTGATGCGCGCCCAGCAGGTGCTGCTCGCGCGCCTGAACGAGTTGCTCGGCCCGCTCGGGCTGACGTTTCCGCGCTACGAGGCGCTGATGCTGCTGTCCTTCACGCGCGCCGGCGCGCTGCCGCTGGGCAAGGTCGGCGAGCGCCTCCAGGTGCACCGCACGAGCGTCACGAACATCGTCGACAAGCTCGAGGCAGACGGTCTCGTGCGTCGCGTCCCGCACGAGGCGGACCGCCGCACGACGCTCGCCGAGATCACGGCGCAGGGCCGCGATGTCGCCGGCCGCGCGACGCTGCTGCTGAACGCCGACGCGTTCGGCCTCGCCGCGCTCGACGACGGCGAGCAGGAGCAGCTGACCGAGCTGCTGCGCATGCTGCGCCTGGAGGCCGGCGACTTCGAGGAGCAGCCAAACGCCGCTCCGGTCACCCGACGCTGATCAGTCCTCGTACGAGCGCCTCAGGGGGCAGTCCCGTAGCCCTCGCGGCGTGCGGCGCCACCCCGCGACAGGTGGCCGAGTTCCGGCGCGTCCTACGCCCGGACCTCGCCGTGCCACGTGGCGTAGGCGACGAGCTCGTCGCGCGCCAGCAGCGGGATGGCGTACGCCTCGGCGACGTTCGCCAGGCGCCGGCCGCGCTCGCGGATGTCGTCGGGATGCCTGTGGTCGAGCAGCGCCAGCGGCCGCGCGAACGAGGCGCGAAAGCCGGTCTCGCACTCGATGATCGTTCCCCACGCGACGACGGCGCCCCAGACGCACTCCTCGGCGGGCAGATCGGGCTCCTCGTCGAGCGCGTAGTACGCCGCCCAGCCGCAGTTGCACGCGGCGAAAGGCGCGTCGTGGCCACGCAGCGCGAAACACTTCGCCTGCCGGTCGTGATCGGTGGGCCACGGCTTCTGCGCGGCGCGCGGGGCCACCATCCCGAGCGCGGGATTGGGGATGAAGTGCCCGGCGACGAAGATGCCGGAGTACAGGCCGCCGCGCTTGGCGCCCCAGCGGCGAAAGCCGACGAGCGGCTGCGCGACCGGCTCTGCGTTCACGCCTTGACCGGCTCGGGCTCGCGCACCGGGGGCGGCGCGCGGCGCGGCTCGGGCTCGGGCACCGGCACGCGCACCGGCGCGGGCCGTTCGGTCTCGCGAATGGGCTTGCCGATGTCCCCCATTGACGCCGCGAATGGTACGTCAGGCCGAGACCGGGCATGCTGCACGCATGAGCGACGAACCTGAGTCCGACGGGCTCGACGAGGAGCAGTTCGGCGAGACCGAGGAGCCCGAGCCCGGCGACGTCCGCATGGACATCGTCAAGGAGCTCGCGCGGCTGTTTCCAGACGACCGCATGCAGCGCATCGGCGACCGCCTGGAGCTGTCGGGCGACGAGGACTTCCAGTTCATCATCGACCTCATCAGCGCGACGTTCACGCGCGGCCTCGAGTTCGGCGCGATCGAGGTCGCCGCCCAGCAGATCGAGGCCGGCAGCGAGATCTCCCCCGTCGTCGAGATCGCGCACGTCGATCTGCCGTAGG
>Ga0208736_1000149_pt1 | contig 20798 bp, 16 predicted proteins | sample AntDryMetagUQ255_FD_188090 | JGI IMG/M metagenome (GOLD analysis project Ga0208736, IMG submission 188090) | Polar desert microbial communities from Antarctic Dry Valleys - UQ255 (SPAdes) | ecosystem: Environmental > Terrestrial > Soil > Desert | place: Antarctic Dry Valleys | collected 2008-12-31 | reverse complement strand
CGCTGCCACCGGTAAATCGCCCGCTGTGCCAAACGTCACGCCGGTAAATCCTAATTGACTTCTTTGGATATACCAGGTTCCATCGCGGAATATTGCCACATCAGCTTTGTTGTCGCCGTCATAATCAGCCGGAACTGTTTTATCCGTTCCGAATCCAAACGCCACACCGGTAAATCCTAATTGACTTCTTTGGATATACCAGGTTCCGGCACGGAAAACCGCGACATCGGTTTTACCGTCTCCGTCGTAATCCGCCGGGACAGGTTTGTCGCCTGTCTGCCCAAAAGTTACACCGACGAATCCGGCTTGCGATTGTAGAATATACCAAACGCCGGTTGATGGGCGGAACACGGCAACATCCGCTTTATTGTCGCCGTCGTAATCCGCCGGAACTGGAATATCGTCCACCGCGCCGAAAGCCACGCCGGTAAATCCTAATTGACTTCTTTGGATATACCAGGTTCCGGCACGAAACACCGCGACATCGGTTTTACCGTCGCCGTCGTAATCCGCTGGAACGATTTTATCCGCGTTGATGCCGAAGGTTACACCGGCAAATCCGCTCTGCGACTGCTGTAAATACCAGATGCCTCCGTCGGGACGAAAAACGGAAACGTCGGCTTTACCGTCGCCGTCGAAATCGAACAATTCGCGGTTTGGAGCAGAGGGAGTAATTGCGAAATCCGCGTTTGAAATGTCGAAGAAGATGTTTCCGACCGCCTCAATCTTGATGCGGGCTTGGCTGGCAGTAACATTCGGGACGGTGATCGTTTCCGAACCGTCATTCGCGGTTGACGCTGCCAAAACCGTCGGGAAGCTAACGCCGCCGTCGGTTGACAAGGAGATTTTCACGTTCCGGGCGTTAACCGTCGCGTTGTTCGTATTGGCAACATCCCACGTCACGGTTTGCGAAGAATTGACCGCCCACGACACCGCTGTATTCGGCGCGGTCACGGCAAGCGGTCCGCTCGTGCCGTCAATGTTGACGACCGCGGCTCTCGATCTGACGCCACCGCCGTTAGCGCGATTATCGCGGACGATAACCTGAAAAATCATCGTGCGCGAGATGCTGGGCAGAATTTCGCCGGTCAGCCGACCGCCGGTAGTATTCGGCGGACGATTGTTGTTGTTCAAAATATGTATTAACCGCGGAAACGTGCGCGTCCGTTCGGTAGTCGGCAAAAACGAGCGGAAAAGTGGACGTTCCTGACCGTCCTCATCCGAATTCGGAACAGTGGTCGCCGACGCGCCGAGGTCGTATTCCTGCCAATCATAAGTCAACGCGTCGCCTTCCGCGTCAGTCGCCGTCGCCGATAAGAAAAACGGCGTTTGTTTTGGAATCGTAAAACCGCCGTTGTCAATTGTTACTTCGGGCGGCGTGTTGCCTGTCGAAGTGCCGGTGGCGCAGGCGTTGCCGGTAGTGGTGCTGAATGAAACGATTTGTTCGATTGATTTGACGTGGAAAGTGTCAATGCTGCTGAGGGACAGATTTTGACTGCTGCAAATTCCGGCATAACCCATAATCGTCACACCGCTTCCCGGTTCATACGCGGCACCGCTTGAGATATTGCTTCCGCAGCTGCCGGCAACTCCGTTAAAGGTATGAAAACCGCCGAATTGATGTCCCATTTCGTGAGCGACGTAATCAATCGCAAAAGGATCGCCGACCGGAAAGGGAAGTCCGGTGACACCGCGCGCTTTGCCCGAACCGCACGGAACGCGAATCCCGGCGATGCCGCCCCCGCCGGTCGAGAAAACGTGACCGATGTCGTAATTTGCCGTGCCGATTACCGTGTCAAGATTACTCTGATTTTCACCAAGCATCGTCGAGCCGCTTCCATTGGTATATGGATCGGTCGTCGGGTCGGTATAGATAATCATGTCTTCGTTGCTGACAAGACGCATTGTGATAGAAACTTCGCGCTCGTAAACGCCGTTCACGCGGTTCATAATTACAACCATTTGCTCTAACGCTCTCGCTCTGGCTTGCGCGTCGGTGTCCGTGCCTTGACGGAAAACATTCGTATATTCGGCAGTCGCTGCGAGTGCCAGCCGATAAGTTCGCAGATTCGCGCCGGAGACGACGTTCGGCGCGTCGGGAAATAAGTCGGGAACAGAAGTGAACTGCTCGACATCATTTCGGAAATGACAGGCGAATTCTTCGTTGTTTTCCGCATCGCTCTTAAAATAGCTGATGTAACTGCTCGTTTCGCCGATAGCATACGGGTCAACTAAAACCGTTCCTTTCGGCGAAAGAATAATCGCGTGAAAACCCGTCGGCATAAAATCGAAACGAGCGGTCGCCGTCGGGTCGTCAATGCCTCTGGCGCGATAAGTTTTAATTTCGGGGTATTTCGTCACCGCGCGCGCTTCAAAAATCGGAGATTCTTCAATGTAAAAACGAGCGAACGCCCCGTCCGGCATCGGTATCGTTATCACCGGCGAATCGTTTCGGGCGGCTTCCGTAAATTCCATCGGAGCCGTCCGCAGCAGATTTCCGAGCGCGGTTTTATTAAGCGTAAAAGCGCGATAGGAATTCGGGACAATCGGACGCGCCAATTGTCTTCGCTGCAAACTCGCGTCGTCAATCTCGCGCCATAATGTATCAGGGCGAGTTATCTGGTCTTGCCCGGAAGCAAAGATCGCGCCTATTGTAAAGATGAAAAATAACAAAAACACCGTCCGTTTCATACAAATCTCCTGTAATTTTTATTAGACCTCTTGCAAAAGTAATGTAGATAAACAAAAGTAGAGCAATACGATTATGCTCTACGAAAAACTGAAAAATCTTTCCGCCGCCAACTTTAAGCGGTATTGCGGTGTGGAAAGAAGAACTTTTGATAAAATGTGCGACGTGGTGCGGCAAAAAAGTTCCGTTCGCCGCATAGTTGAAGGCAGACCGCCGAAACTCGCCACCGAAGACCAGGTTCTTTTAACGCTTGAGTATTGGCGTGAATATCGGACGATGTTCCATCTGGCGACTAATTGGGGCGTTTCCGAATCATCAGTTTCGCGCACCATCAATCGAGTCGAAGACCTTTTGACCGACTCGCGGGAATTTATTTTGCCCGCCAAGCGTGAGGAGGATTTCGCGCCCGACATTGAAATCGTCGTGGTGGATACCGTGGAAACCGAAGTTGAACGTCCGAAAAAAAACAAAAAAGATATTATTCGGGCAAGAAAAAGCGGCATACGATAAAAACGCAACTTCGCGCTTGTCAAAAAACAAAGCGCATTATTGACACCAGATTTGCCAAAGGCGCGAGACACGATTTTTCGCTTTACCGGCACAGCAAAGCGAGATTGCCGGAGGCGGTCGAATGCTTGGCTGACAGCGGCTATCAAGGCTTGGCGGATTTGCATGAAAAGGTGAGAACCCCGTTCAAGAAACCGAAGGGTGGCGAGTTGACTGAAGAACAGAAGCAGTTCAACAAGCAATTGGCAGCCGAACGAGTGGTGATTGAACACATTATCCGGCACTTGAAAATCTTTCGGATTCTGTCGAGTAAGTATCGCAACCGCCGCCGAAGATTCGGTATGCGCGTTAATCTGATCGCCGGATTGTATAATTATGCGCTTACTCATTAAATTACTTTTGCAAGAGGTCTATTAAAATTTTTAGATTAATAGCCTGTTTGCGAAAATAAAAAACTCCCGCCAAAGCAAATTAATAAAGCCGATATTAAATTTAGGGATTGGAAAATTCTTTAACTGATGAGAACGGAGCGAGAATTGGTTGCTTATGATTTTCCGAAAAACGTTTTCAAAATCCCGAACACTTTTTTCAACAGAGTAAACTAACGCCGGTTTTCCGCCTTAACCTGTTTTGAAATTTTGGAAAAAGGGTATTCAGTATGATAAATGAAATTATTGCCGAAAAGCAACTTATTTTTTGCGGGAATAATAAAATCGTATGTCAACTGCCGCGCGTTTTACAGTCGCCGCAGGACGATACGATTTTTCGATTTACGGAGCGTTTTGTCAGGCTGACTTATATTAAAGTTCGGTCGTCGGCGTTTTCTTGCGCCGGTAAAAAGCATCGCCGCGTTGCTGCATCTCCGCCTTATCTCCCAAAATTTGAATGGCGGAATTCAACATTTCCAGACTGTCGAATTTAAAATTGACGGTTCCTTTGGCATTCACGTCCGGGTCGTCAAAATTGATTATCATATAACGGGTTTTATTTTTCATAAAAATTCCGGCAATACCCGCGCCCGGCAGCGGAACTCTTTCCATCACTTTTCCGCCGGTTGACTGAACCGTTTTCGACTGCGGGTAAACAACCTCAATCGCATCGTAAGGAATGCCGAAAAGCTCTTTATTATTTTTCCCGAAAAATACCAGCCGGTGATTATTCCCGTCAAACTTTATAGTCCCGGCTTCTTTTTCGCTGAAACCGAACATTCCGCCCTCGTATTTCGCTTTGAACGAAACCGCAGCAAGAACGACGGGCTGTTTTTCCGGTTTCTTTTCGACGATTCGAGGTTGCGCCGCAACAATAGAGACGCAAACAAATAAACTCAAAGCGAGAAAAACTAATATCTTCTTCATAATTTTAACTTGAAATTTTAAAATTGAACCTGAAATCAATTTATAGACGCATTCCGCCCAGAGTTCGTTGCCACGCCAGCGTTTGTTTCAATACGCCGAGCCGCTGCCGGTCTGAATCGGAACAATCCAGAGATAATTCCTCGATGATTGATTCGAGCAGCGGAACGGCGAACAGTCCGGCGTGCGCGACTATTTGCGAATAATAATGAATCTGCAAACAATCGTTCGCGTCGTCGTGAAATTTCTTTACCTCATCGGCTTCGATTTTATAAACTTCCTGCCCGGCGGGAACGACGCGGCGCGGAACGCCGTGCGTGATTGCTTTCGATTTATCAATCGCGCCGAGCAGCAAAATTCCAATCAAAAAACCTTGTTCGTTAAGATAATCGGGACTAAAACTGCCCAGTTCAGGTTTCGGCGAGAGACGCGGACCGAAATTCGAATATTCGGGATTGACCAGCATCGAATCGTAAATCACGCCGATGATTTCGGTTTCATCGTCAAGGGGCAATTTGACGAACTGCGCGAAGCCGAAATCTTCCGAATTTGGCGGATCGGCAGCGTCAAGCGCGTCAATCACGCGGGCGACGTAATCAATATGAGAGTTTGAGCTGACAATGCGGGCGATTTTCATAAGTTTTTCAGCCACCAATTACACGAATAACACAAATAAAAACCAAAAATAATTCGTGCAGGTTTTTGTAATTGCCGGCTAAATTCTTCCTAACTCTGGAATTATATACAGCAGCCACCACAAAAGAATTTGAATGGCAAAAATTATTACGCTCAGAACGATGCTGTAAACGGAAGTTTTTCCGCCGCCCAAATAAGGTTTGCGGTGCGAGACGAAAACGCCGATGCTGCCCATCACAAACGCGCCCGGGCAAAATAAAATTCCCAGGTAAGGAACGAGCGAATAGACGACGAAAGCCGCAGCCGTCGCGGAAGCCGAGTTTTTATTTTCCGCAAATAAATTGGTGATTTCTTCCTCTTTTTCAAATTGAAAGGATTTTCCCTGCAAACGATAAGAAGCGCGAAGCGTGTCGAGCGGCTGATATTCCTCAAGCAGAAGTTTCCCGCACACGCGGCAGAATTTGGCAAATTCGCGCCCGATGTCCGCGCCGCAAGCCGAACAATCCCGGCTGCGGGCGGCGATTTGCGGACTGCGGAGTTGTCTTTCGCCTTTTGATTCCACTTTTGCCTTTTACCTTCTTCTGCCTTTGCTCGCCGCCTTGCGCGAGACGTTAAAATTCAGTTTTTCACGCATCGCAAAGTCTTGTAAAGCGCGAAGAAAAACTTCGCGGTCGCGCATCGTGATAACGGCGGTTTGGTCAGCCGTTTCAAGCGCGTAAGGATAGCCGAGACCGATGACGCATTCAGCTCGCGCGACATCTAAAACTTCGTTCAAAAATCCTTTTTCGTAAATCCAAGCCGGAACATCGAGACGCGCCGGCGCGCCTTCGCCGGTCGTTTGCAGATATGTAAATCCGACGAGCGGTTTGCCGGTTTCTTCGTCGAGAAACGCGCTCAAACCTTTGCGTTTTGAAAAACAAAAACAGGTTCGGTCGCCCCAATTCGTCAAGGTTTGCGAAAAATTTTCCGCCCGCGCGTGAAGAATGTTCGCGTCATAAAGCGTCTGTTTATTCGATGTCTGCACGCCCGCGAGCATGTCGAGCAGATTCATCAAATCACGCGCGTAGCTTCGGTCAACGTAACCGATAATCGGAACTTCCGTCGCCTGCGAAAGTTTGACGAGCGCGACCATTCGCTTGATAAAAGTGTCCTGCAAATCCGTCTGCGGCAGGGAAAAGGAAACGAGCAAAGTTCCGTCGAAAAAAGCCAGCGGCATTCGCTCGCCGCGCGTTTGCCAGCCTTTTTTCTTTTCTAAAAATTCGCTCGCCTTTTCGACTTCGGCGTGAAAACGCCGCTCGCCGACGCGCGTTTCGGGGTTGATCGGTTCTTCCTGTTCCTGCAATAAAACTTCGGGCGAGAGAATTTCAAAATACGCGCTTTTCTCGTAACGCCGCGCCGCGTCGTGCGGATTTTCAAACCATCCGATTTGGATCGCGCCGACGGGCAAGGACACGTCGCGCTCGGAAAAAAGCTGGCTGCCGTCCGCCGCAAACGTCGTCCGATTTTTTAAAGTCTCGGTTGCCCAACCGCGCGCCGCTTCGTGATTCGTCCAGCTCTCGGCAAACGAAACGGAAAAAGTTTCCAGCCGTTCGAGTTCGCCCGATGGAATCGCGCCCGCATTTTTATCCGTTAATTTTTCTTGAATTTCGGCGTAAGGCGTTTGATTGAGTTGTTTTAATCGGTGCAGATAATCCGTCAAATCGCTTGCCTGCGATTCGGCGAAACGCTGAAAATCGTCGCGCTGTTTATCCAGTTCGTTTGTGAGCAGTTCGCGGTAAAGCATCGTTATAAAACTAGTTTAGCATAATAAAAACTCGCCGCCTCGCCCGATGGAAAAACCGGCGCGTGCGGATAAATTTCATCAATTTTATACGGCACGGGGTTTTTGAAAAGTTTGCCGTCGTAAACGAACGTGTGAAACTCGCCGTTTTCGCCGCACGCATCAACGCCGGCGGGCAAATCCTTTATAAACTGTTCATTGAAAACGCGACCGCAAAATTCCTTCGGCAAATATTTTTCGTTGACGCAAATGACGACCGACCGAAAATCGCTTGCCAGAAATTCGTTGACTAAATCAAGACGGTTTTCATTCCACAGCGGCAGCACGGCTTCGATTTCCGCCGCCGCGCAAACCTTTTCTTCCCAATCTCGATGCGCCTGCAAATCAATGTCGCCGAAAATCGCCGCCTCGATATTTTGCGATTTTAGTTTTTTTAATTCTTCGATAAAAACTTTTTCGTAATCCTGCCACGACGCGATTGGCGCGATCAGTTCCAAACCTAAACTTTCGGCTTGCGCCCGCATTACTTCGAGCGAAACCGCGTGCGAGCGCGACCGTTCGCCCGTTTCGTCGAACATCGTCAAAAGATGCTTTACTTCGTAGGTATTTTTAATTGCGCGGTCGAGTGCCAGACACGAATCTTTGCCACCGCTCCACGAACAAAATGCTTTTCGACTCATTACTTCACTCGGCTCGTGCGGCGTTTCATAAAATCCATTAAAACAAACTGCGTCAGATTATTCGGATTGGCAAAATACGCTTTGCCTTTGGTCATCGCCGACATTTGTTTGACGAATTCGACCAAATAATAATCGTCGGCGAGCATAAACGTATTGATCATAATGTTGCCTTTGCGACACGCCTGCACTTCTTTCATTGTTTCCGCCATCACGAACGGATCGCCGCCCATCGAATTTTTATACAGCAGTCGCTTTTCGTTTGGGACGCTTTGCGAGTAGCGGCGATGATTGAAAAAGGCGGCGTTCGACGGTTCGACGAAAGCGGCGGTCGGTTTTCCGTCCGTGACCATCACGATTTGCTTCATCTCTTTGCGCTGCGCATTCAAAATCCGTCTGGCTAATTTTAAGCCTTCCGCCGTATTCGTGTGATACGGTCCGACTTGCGTTGTAGCTAATTTGGCGAGCGGTAATTCTTCCGCGCCGTCGTGGAATAAAACGATTTTCAAGCTGTCGCCGGGATACTGTGTGCGAATCAGATGCGCGAGCGCGAGCGCGACTTTTTTGGCGGGCGTGAAACGGTCTTCGCCGTAGAGAATCATCGAATGCGAGCAGTCGAGCATCACGACCGTCGCGCACGACGATTGATAATCCTGCTGGTGAACGTATAAATCTTTGTATTCCAGATTGAGCGGAACGCCCAAACCTTCGCGCGAAATCGCCGAGAGCAAAGTCGCGTTCACGTCAAGATTTATCGTGTCGCCGAATTCATATTGTTTGGAACTCAAGGCGGCTTCGATGCCCGTGTCGAGCTGCGGCGTGTCGTGTCTGCCGATGGAAGATTTGCCCACCGAGCCGAGAAGTTTTTGCAGAGTTTTATAGCCGAGAAAGTCCAGTCCTTTTTCAGTGATTTCAAAACGCACGTCGCGCGGTTTCGCCTGCCCGATTTCACCTTGCCCGTTCCCGTTCTGCTGTTGTTGCCGCGTCTGCGGCTGTTCAACTTCTTTCAAATTCAAATAACCTTCTTCGACCAGTCTTTCAATCAATTGATTGAGCAATTCTTCGAGCAGCGAGCCTTTAAACTTACCCTCGTTATCGTCAAGCATCTGCTGAACGTCCTGCGCCGATAAAATTTCCTGCTCCATCAACGCCCGCAGCAGAGCCTCGCGCAAACCGTCGAGCGAATCGTCCATCTCGTTACGTTGGCGCGACCAGTAGTAATCTTCGTTGTAACCCGAATCGAGAAGAGAATCCGATAGCGACTGCATCAAATCGCCGAGATTCAAGTCCGAAACATTAAAGCCTTTGAATTTTGAATAACGAATAAACTTCATTCTCTTAAAACTCCTTGATAACCCTCAACAGCTCGGTCGCTCTCCGGCAGGGAAATTTTGTAAAATAAGTTTGCGAACCGAATCTCCCTCAGGTCTATACCAAATTGTTCAGACGTAAACCATATGGTGCTTGAAAAATCATCTAAATAACAATGGTTTTACATCAGCCGTCGAAAAAGACAAGATAATTTTTCTGGCACAAATGTTGCCGAATATTGGAAACAAAACGTAGGGAAATTTTCTTTCAGGCATTTTTTACTCTCCCAAAAACTTAGCACATTTCTCTCTCCGTTTTGAAATTTAAAAATTAAGGAAGGTAAATGAAAGATGAAAAAGTTTTTGGCAGGACTCGTCGTCCTATTTATATTAATGGTTTCCGTGCCGCTTTCGGTGGAAGCTCACAATGGCTGCGCGCGTCATCGTAAAGCGCGTAAATCATATGCCAGCCGCAATTATCGTAGTCGGGCAGTTCAGCCGCGATATGCGAATTACGGCTCTGTGTATGAAAAACCGAGCCTTTATCGTCGTCATCGCAACTTGATAAATTTGGGAGCAGCCACAGGCGGCGGCGCATTACTCGGCGCTCTGCTCGGAGGAAAAAGAGGCGCGTTAATCGGAACGGGAATCGGCGCGGGAAGCGGAGCGCTTTACACATATGTTCTGAATAAGAAAAAAAGAAGATATACCTCCAGGTATTATCCGAGATACCGAAACCGATAATTTTAACGGTCAAGTTAAATCGAAAAAGCCTCGACGCGCTTAACGTCGAGGCTTTTTCGATTTAACTTGACCGGATTATTTTCAAAATAATATTCATCCCAAATTGTCCAACCATAAACGATATAGTGCCTGAAAAAATAACTTGAAAAATGTTTGTTTTGCGTAAATTGTTGAAAAAACAGATTGTTATTTTTTTGGCACACCCGTTGCCAAATACTAAGGCAGATGAAGGAAGTTTTCCTTCAAAATTATAAGGAGAATTAAAGCAATGAAAAAATTTATAGCAACTTTGATGATGATGGCGATAATGGCGGTTGTGCTTCCGCTTTCGACGAACGCGCAGACCAGCGGCAATCGCTACGCGAGAAATCGCGCTAACACGACTCGCGTTTACAAAAGACCGAATTTTTATCAACGTCACCGCAACCTGATTAATGTCGGTATCGGAACCGGCGCGGGAGCTTTGCTCGGCGGACTCATCGGCGGCAAAAAAGGCGCTTTGATCGGAACTGCGGTCGGCGCAGGCGGTTCAGCGCTTTATACTTATAAACTGAATCCGAAAACAAGAAGATATTACAGAGTTTATCGGTAATTAAAAGGCAAAGAAAAAATAGAGAAAGCCGCGATGAATTTTGAAATTCATCGCGGCTTTTTCTGTTTTTTCATCGGCTATTTTGTTTTCAAGTTCTCATCATAAAGCATTTGATAAACGCGAAAGCCCGCCATTACTTTATAGACGTAATCTTTCGATTGGGAAAAAACGATTTCGGGAACGTAGCGGTCGGGGTTGTCCGATTTTGAACGCGCCAGCCAGCGCAGCATATTATCTTCACCGCCGTTATAGCTTGCCGCGACTGCGGGCGGTTGGTTCGGAAAAATGACGAACAAATTTGCCAGGTATTGCGAACCGAATAGAATCGCCGTCGGCGGATCGTAAAGCTCGTCCTGACTAAAATTCTCGCGGTTTAATTCACCGGCGATTTTATCCGAAGTTGTCGAGATAAACTGCATTAATCCGCGAGCTGCCGCATAGGATTTCACGTCAGCGCGAAAACGCGATTCCTGCCGCATAATTGAGAGAATGAAACGCGGGTCAACCGCTCGCGGCGCGGCGTGTTTCAAAAGCGAATCGGTGTAAGGCGTTGGATAAAGCAGCTCCAAATGCTGGCGCGGAATGAGTTCGATTTCGTAATCGGCGGGAATGTTTTTCCAGAGCGGTTCGACATACGAAACGGCGCGGTTTGCCCGCTCGCCGCGTTTGTGAAAAACGGCTAAAGTGTAATTATAATCCGCCCGGTCTTTATTATTCCCAAATTTCAAATCCCAGGTTCCGAGTATTTTCACCGCGTCTCCGAGTCTCCGAGTCTCCGCGTCGCTGTTCTCCAGTTCCGGCGCAGCTTCGTCGTAAAGTCCCAAAAATAATAATTCGTCGGCGAGCGTTTGATGATAATCGGTTGACGAATTTCTGCGTTCTTCTTTTTTAACTTCTACACGTCCGAGTTCTAAAATCTTCCCGGTTGGGATTTTCTGGTAGTCGGGCAAAGTCGTATAAGCCTTTCGCACAATTTCCAACATCCTCGCGCGGACTTCCGAGTTTTCTGTCAAACGCAGAACGCCTTGCGCGGCTTTGCGTTGCGCTTCGGCGTTTCTGGTTTCGATGTTGGCAATCAAAGCACCGATTTTTTGCGTGATGAAAGACTGCGTTTTTTCGTCACGCGCCATCCACTTCAATCTTTCAGTCGCCCGCCAGCCGTAATATTCGCCGCGTCCGTCGGGAATTGAAAGATAAACCTCAATCGCTTCCGCCGGGCGATTGAGATTTTCTAAAACGAAGCCTTTCAAAAATAAAATTTCCGCTCGATTCGTGCCGCCTGTGACGCGCGTTCCGCCCAAATCGGAAAAGTTTTGCAGATTATTTAAATCGGCAAGCGCGTTCGCCCAGTCGTTTTGCGAAATATAAATTCGCGCCTGAGAAAAAAGCGCGAGAGCTTCCGGCAGTTTGCCGCGAAAAGCCTCCTGCGTCTTCAATGTCCATTTCAAAGCTTCCGCATTCGCGCCCGTGTCGCGCAAAACATCGATAATATTCAAAAAAGCGCGTTCGAGATTTTCCTCGCCCGCGTATTTTTCGATGAGTTTTTGATAGCGCGAAATGGCTTCTCTCGGTTTGTTAACGCGCGAATATGCTGCCGCCGCCTGGCTCAAGGCATCTTTAGAAATCGGCTGGTCGGGAAATTCGGCTTGGACGCGCTCGAACCAATTAATCGCCTGGTCGAAATTTCTTTCCTGCGCGAAACCTCGCCCCGTTTGATAAAGCGCGTCGGGAACATAAACGCTCGTCGGATGTTTACCGACAATTGCCTGATAATGAAGCCGCGCCAGAGAAAAATTCCGGTTAAATTGATAAACAGCAGCACGGCGATAATGCTCCGTATCGGCGAGCGGCGGCACAGTCTTTCCTGCGTTTTCTTTACCGACGGCGAGTTCGTCTAACGCTTTCGCGCCCGTAAGCGCGTAATCGTCGGGCTGCGCCGGATTCGGTAAATTATTAAGCAGCTTCGTAAAGATTTCCTGCGCTTCGTTTAATCGGTTCGTTTGCAAATAGGCTTGTCCGAGCAAAACTAATTTGTCGCGGGTTTGCCCTTCGTCCGTGACACGTTGTCCGTTGTTCGTTGTCCGCTGCTCGTTATTTTTGCTATCTGTGCCTGACTTCCTGCTGTTGACAACAGACAACTGACTAATGACTGTATTGTAATCTTTGCTTTCAAAATAGCTTCGCGTCAGCCGCGCGTTCGCCGCATCGGTCAGCAAACTTTCCGGCGCGAGCGTTAACAGCTTTTGCAGATATATTCTTTCCGCAAAAAGATTTCCGCTCGCCCGAAAAATCTGCGACAAATGCCACAGCGCGTATTCGGTCAAAACGGAATTTCTATTGACAACCGCTTGATAATTCGCCGTCGCAACTGCGTAATCGCCTTGCTTTTCCGCCATTCGCGCCAGAAGGTAATCGTAATTGTTCAGCGCGAAGATTTTTTTATCCGCCCGTTCGAGCGTTTGCAATTGAGCGGCGGCGTTTTGATAATCTTTATTCTCGACGGCGTTGCGAATTTTTGAATGAGTTTCGGATATATTTTGCGCGGACGCGGCGAAGGAAAATAAAAGCGCAAACAGAAAAAGTTTGGGTAATTCGGCGTAGAACATAAAATGTAATAAAATCGGTGTCAGTCAATCGGAAACGCAAATTATGATAGCAGAAAAAATGAAAAATAGCGCGAGAATCCTGAGCGGCGCGGGCGTCGCCGAAGCAATCAAACGCGAAGTCGCCGAGGAAATAAAAGGTTTATCTTATCGTCCCGGTTTGACGGTCGTTCGCGTCGGCGAAGACGAAGCGTCGGCGGTTTACGTCGGCAACAAAGTCAAAACCTCCGCCGAACTCGGCATCATTTCCGAACACAAACATCTGCCGGCGGAAACTTCGCAGGATGAACTTTTAAAAATCGTTGACGAATTGAATTTACGCGACGACGTTGACGGAATTCTCGTCCAGCTTCCGCTGCCGAAACAGATTGACGAAAATGCAATCTTGGAACGAATCAATCCCGACAAGGACGTTGACGGTTTTCATCCGGTAAATGTCGGTCGCCTATCGCAGGGACAAAAAGCACTCGCGCCCTGCACGCCCGCCGGAGTTATCGAAATTTTAAAACGTTCCGATATTGAAATCGCGGGCAAACACGCCGTCGTCGTCGGGCGCAGCAACATCGTCGGCAAACCGATGGCGATGCTTCTTTTGCAGGAAAATGCGACGGTCACGGTTTGCCACTCTCGCACGACAAATTTAGCGGAAATCACGAGCCAAGCCGACATTTTGATCGCGGCAATCGGGCGAGCCGGATTCGTGCGCGGCGAACATATCAAGACGGACGCGACCGTCGTTGATGTCGGCATCAACAATGTTTCGGACGCGGGTTTTGCTAAAGAACTTTTTGATGAAGGCGAACTTGAAAAGCGTTTGAACACAATCGAAAAACGCGGCTTCACTTTGGTCGGCGATGTTAACCCGAAAGAAGCGAAAGCGAAGGCAGCAAACTTCACGCCCGTTCCCGGCGGCGTTGGACTTCTGACCGTCGCAATGCTGATGAAAAATACTGTTGAAGCGGCGAAGATGAGAAGGCAAAAGTAAAAAAGTAAAATTTAAGACCAAAGATCAAAGACCGATTTATGAACTTTAAAGAATACCAATCGAAAGCGAGCGTCACGGCGCTGTATCCGAAACGCCTGAACAATCTCGAATATCCGACGCTCGGACTGGCGGGCGAAGCGGGCGAAGTCGCCAATATCGTCAAAAAAATTCAGCGCGATTTCGGCGGCGTGATAACCGATGAAATTCGCGGCAAACTCAAAGACGAACTCGGCGACGTGCTGTGGTATATTTCCGCCTGCGCCGACGAGTTGGAATTGACGCTCGAGGAAATCGCGGAATTCAATGTGGAAAAATTAGCGAGGCGACATCAGAAAAATTTACAGCGATAAAAACAATAAAATAGGATAAGAATTTTTTTGGTAGTCTCTATTTGTCCTCTTTATCCCTGTAAATTTTTCTTGCCTTAATTTGTAATTTAAAAATGCTAAAGGTTGGACTTACCGGCTCAATCGCCGTCGGCAAAAGCTATGTCGTTGAAATTTTCCGTGAACTCGGCTGCTTTGTTCTCGATGCCGACCGAACCGCGCGGGAAGTCGTCGCGCCCGACACAATGGGCTGGCGGTTGATTGTCGAGCGATTCGGTAGTAACATCTTGCTTCCAAACAATGAAATTGACCGCGCTCAACTTGGCGCAATCGTTTTCGCCGACGAAGCGAAGCGAGAACTGCTGAATTCCATCGTGCATCCGCTGGTCGCAGAAACTCAAGATGCCTGGCTGCGCGAGCGAGAAGCGGAAAGTCCCGACGGTATCGCCGTTATTGATGCGGCGTTGATGATAGAATCGGGCGGCTACCGGCGTTTCAATAAAATAATCGTCGTCTGGTGCGATTCCGCAATACAATTGCAAAGACTGATGACACGCAATAATTTAAGTGAACCGGAAGCGTTAAGCCGCATCAAAGCGCAGATGCCGCAGGAAGAAAAAAAACGTTACGCGGATTTTATGATTGATACCTCGGAAGGATTTGAAGCGGCGAGACGGCAAACAGTTGAAGTTTTCGAGCAATTGAAACTTTTATAGGAAAATGAAATTAAATTGGGACACGGCGACACGGCGACGCGGCAACACGGCGAATTATTTTCTCCGCGTCTGCCTCGCGCCGCGTCTGTCTCGCGTTATCTTTTTATTCATCTGTTCGCTATTTCTGGCTTCGTGCAGCCAACTCGAAAAACCCAAAACCGAACCTTTTTACGCGCAAACCGCGCCGCCGCAAAAAAAAGAATTTCGGTGGAGCAACGGCAAGATGCCGAAATCCTTTGATCCGGCGCTGGCTTCCGCGCCGCCGGAGACTGATATTGTTCGCGCCATTTACGAAGGCTTAACTGAAACGGATGCGAAAACTTTGCAGGCTGTTCCGGCGATCGCGACAGAATGGAAACATTCTGACGATTTTAAGACCTGGACGTTTATTTTGCGCAAAGACGCGCGTTGGTCAAACGGCGAGCGTGTTACGGCGAAGGATTTCGCGCGTTCCTGGAAGCGTCTGGCGGTGATGGGCGAAAAAGTTTCGCATCAAGAGTTGCTGCGTAACATCGTCGGTTTGAAATCGGCGGGCGCGGAAACAGCTTTGCAAGCCGAAGAAAAAAACGCTGAAAGTTTTTTGGAATCTTCCTCTGAACAAACAGATTCATTACCGAACAATCAAATCAATTCAAACACAACTGTCGCCGCTACGCCGCAAATCGCTCCTTCAACGATTGCCGCCGACACTCAATCCGAACAAGAAAACCCTGGCGAAAAGCCGCTTGAAACGAAATTCGGCGTGGAAGCGACGGACAATTTTACGCTCGTAATTTCGCTCGTCAGACCGGACAAAGATTTCCCCGCGCTGGTCGCGCATCCGATTTTTCGCCCGATTTTCGGCGACGGAAAAGATTTTGAAGCGAATAAATTGAACGCCGGCATTATAACTAACGGCGCGTTTCGCATAGCGAGCGTCGGGCAGGACGGCATCACGCTCGACCGCGCCGAAAAGTATTGGAACAGAGAAGCGGTCGAACTCGAACGGGTCAGATTTGTGCCGACGGAAAACGCCGAGAAAGCTCTCGAAGCGTATCGCGCGGGCGAAGTTGACGCGGTGACGAACGCTGACTTTGAACCGCTTGCTCTGAAGCTGCTCACGCCTTACGAAGACTTTCGGCGCACCACTCACAGCGCGGTTAATATTTATGAATACAACCGCCAAATGTCGCCGTTCGACGATTTCCGCGTGCGTGAAGCGTTGGCAATCGCCATCGAGCGCGAGCGCATTACCGAAGACGAAATGGGGGGCGCGAGTCTTCCCGCGTTGAGTTTTCTGCCGTTTGAAAAAGCGGACGAAAAAATGCTCGCGCAGGATGCTGCCCGCGCAAGAAATCTTTTAGCGGAGAGCGGTTTTCCCGGCGGCGAAAACTTTCCGGTTGTAAAATTGCTGGTCAACCGCAATAACGTCCAACAACGCGTCGCGCGAAGCGTCGCAAAGATGTGGAAACAAAACTTGAATGTCGAAACGGAAATCGTTGTCAAAGATTCGAGCGAACTGGCAGGGGCTTGGGCAACGGGCGAATACGCTTTGCTGCGGCGCGGTGCAGTGCTTCCGACGGCAAACGAAATGGCGAATATGCTGGCGATTTTCGCCGATCAAACAGAGCCGCAAAATGCCGTTGCCGCAAAAGACTCACAACCGGAAAACGCCGCTGCCGCAAATGGAAACCCGAACGCCAACTCCTCCGTATCATCTGCCGAACAACCGAAATCGGAAAGTCAAATTGAGGCGACAGGAAACAGTGAAAGTTCGATTGTTGCGGCATCCGAACGAGAGAAAACGATTTTGACGGAAGAACAGGCGTTCAACGAGCTGCCCGCGATACCGCTTTATTTTCCGACTTCTTATTCTCTGATAAAACCGTATATTCAAGGTTTCGACATCAATATTTTGAACGCACCATTGCTCAAAAACGTGCGGATTGATAATAAGTGGCAACCAAAATCGGCGAAAAGCGAATCGTAAATTTTCAGGTCGGGAGCACGGAAGGCTCGTCCGTACAGATTGCGTGAGCAATCTAAATAAGGTTTGATTGAATTCAAACTTAATTTTAATCGAGACTGTTTTCGCGCTCTCGCGCTCAAGGCAGGCGAGCCGTCAGCGCTCCCAAAGCAGTCAAAAATCAGGAGCTTAAAAATTATGGCGCGAATCAGTTTAAATCAAACTTATTTAGGCACGGCACTTCTCGCCGTGTCTTTGTTTTTGTCCGGCTGCGCGAGTTCGGCGAGCAATCTTTATTTCGGAAGTACAAAAGCTCATTCGGATAAGGTTTTGCGGTATATTTCCGGCAGCGAGCCGGAATCGCTCGACCCGCAAGTGCCGACCGGACAGCCGGAAGCCCGCGTTTTAATGTCTATGTATGACGGCTTGGTCGAATATCATCCAAAGACGATGGATCCGATTCCGGCGATTGCCGAGAGTTGGAAAATAAGTCCCGACGGAACGGAATTTATTTTTAATCTCAGGAAAAACGCCCGTTTCTCGAACGGCGAGCCAATCAGAGCGCAGGATTTTGTTTATACTTTGCGCCGCGCCCTTTCGCCGGAACTCGCCGCGCAGAACGCTTATCTTGCGTATGAAATAAAATACGCGCAAGCCTACAACGGCGGCGAATCATTCGTCCGCGACGCGAGCGGTCAGTTTTTGTTGAAGAAAGATTTTGAAGAAGCTGCTAAACCTGCGCCCGTTGCAGAGCAGCAACAGCAGCCGCCCGCGTCGAACGCGCCTGCCGACACAGCACAAATCGAACAGCCGGTGGCGCAAACGCCAGCGGTTTTTGGCGCGGACACGGAGTTTCATCGTTTCATCAATTCGCCCGAACGCTTGAGTGTGCCGTCGGATGAAAAAGGACGCGCAAAATTAACGGAGAAAAATCTAAAATTGAAAGCCGCGCTCGAAGGCAAGGAATTCGTGCCGATTCGCGGCGAAGATTTGGGCGTGGAAGCAGTTGACGATTACACTTTTCGGATGAAACTGAAAATTCCCGCGCCGTATTTTCTAGCTCTGCTCGGACATCAATTTTTCCGCGTCGTTCACCAGCCGACAATTGAAAAATTCGGCAAACTCTGGACGAAGCCGGAAAATATCGTGACCAGCGGCGCGTTCAAACTTTTGGTTCATCGTCCATATGACGAGATAATCGTCGTCAAAGAGCCGACTTATTGGGACGCGGCGAACGTCAAGCTCGACCGCATCGAATTTTATCCTTTGGAGGAAGCGACGACGATGATGAATCTTTACAAAGCCGGCAGCGTGGACGCTATTTATAATCACACGGTTCCGGCGGCGTGGAACGCGGAGGTTTCGCAATTCAAAGACGAATATATGAATCACCCGGAAGTCGCCATCGAGTATTACACTTTCAACGTCAAAAAAGGTCCGACCGCGAATGTGAAAGTCCGGCAGGCGTTCGCTCTAGCGATTGACCGCGTCGCGCTTTCAAAATTCCGGCGCACGACCAAGCCGCTGACTGATTTTACGCCCGAAGGAATTTTTCCGAAATATGAAGAAGCCAGAACGAAAATCTACGACGAGCTTTTGAAGAAAAACAACATTACTCTGGAAGAATGGAAAGGACGAGTTTTCAATCCGGCAAAGGCTTGTCAATTGTTGCGCGAATCCGGTTATCAGGTCGCCGATAAGGCAGATGGACGCTGCGCGGTTTCCAATTTTCCGGTCGCAGAAATTTCCGTGACATATAACACTGCGGAATCGAACAAAGCCGCCGCCGAATTTATGCAGGCGCAATGGAAACAAAATCTCGGTATTACAGTGCCGCTCAAAAATATGGAGTGGAAGACGTTTCTCCCGGTGCGAAAAGCGGTTGATTACGACGGAATGGCGCGCGCCGGATGGGTCGGCGATTATATGGACCCGAACACCTTTCTGAAACTTTTTTACGGATCGGACAATGATAGTTCGACCGGCTATTACGATCCGCAGTTCGACAAAATGCTGAACGCGGCGAACAGCGAAACCGACGCGCAAAAGCGTTTTGAACTGCTCGCCCGCGCCGAATTTTATATGATGCAAAGCCAGCCCGTCGCGCCCCTTCAGACGCAGGCGACGAACTGGATTAAAAAGCCGTATGTCAAAGGTTTATATCCGAATCCGGGAACGCTGCACGCCTGGAAATTTGTTTATATCGAGCCGGACTCGAACAAATGGGATAAAAATGTGGACAACATTATGAGAGAAACTGATGCAGCGACCGAAGCGCAAATCAACGGATTGATGCAGACACAGACGCAATACGAACAGGCGAATAAAACCGCTGCGGAATAAATTTAGAGCAATTTCCAACAAACAGGAATTTCATAAAACCAAAATATGCTGAGTTATATTATTCGCAGATTGCTGATTATTATCCCGATGGCACTGCTCGTCGTAACCGTGACGTGGGGTTTAATTCGGATGGCGCCGGGCAACTTTTATACGGGCGAGAAGAATCTGCCGCCTGCCATCGAGGAAAATATCAAGCGCAAATACGGGCTTGATAAGCCGTTTTATCAGCAGTATTTGATAATGATGGGCAACATCGTGCGCGGTGATTTCGGCGAATCGCTCAAATACGAAGGGCAATCGGTCAACGAAATTATCCGGCGGCATTTTCCGTATTCGGCAACCATCGGACTGCTGGCTTATCTGCTGGCGTTGGCAATCGGCTTGACCGCCGGAATCGTCGCCGCGCTCAAGCAGAATTCGGCGTTCGATTACGGCTCAATGTCGCTGGCGATGCTCGGACTGTCCGTGCCGAATTTTGTTCTCGGTCCTATTCTCGTGCTGGTTTTTTCGCTCTGGCTGTTCTGGCTGCCGCCGGCGCGCTGGGGCGGAATTTCGGGCATCATTCTGCCGGTCATCACTTTGGCGGCGATTTACGCGGCGTATATCGCGCGTTTGACCCGCGCCGGAATGCTTGAAGTGATGCGCTCGGATTACATCCGCACGGCGCGGGCGAAAGGCTTGAGCGAGTGGAAAGTTCTGCTCAAACACGCGGTTCGCGGCGGTTTGATTCCGGTCGTTTCTTTCACCGGTCCCGCGCTCGCCGCGCTGCTTGCCGGAACAGTCGTGGTCGAAAAAGTTTTCGCCATTCCGGGTTTGGGGAATATTTTTATTCAATCGGTCTTTAACCGCGACGAGCCTTTGACGCTCGGCATCGTCGCTTTTCTTTCGATTTTGATTATGGTTTTCAATTTAGTGGTTGATGTTTCCTACGCATTTTTAGACCCGCGAATCAGATATGAGTAGGCAATTGGCGGAAGGCAGAAAGCAGTTTTTGTGTTAGCTAAAATGTGAGAAGGAATTTTTAGATTCGTAAAATTTTATGGAACAACAAGAAGTCGTCAAAAGCGCGTCCTTGTGGAGAGACGCTTGGAAGCGTTTGCTGAAGAACAAACTCGCCGTTTTCGGTTTGGTTGTGATGATAATTATTGTTATCGCCGTTGTCATCGGACCCGCAATTATCAAGTGGACAACCGGCTATACAGCCGATTTTATTCCGCCCGACGGCGATTTAATTAAATCGTTTCCGCCGTCGCTGCAGCATCCGATGGGAACGGACGATTCGGGGCGCGACATTCTGGCGCGGGTTCTGCAAGGCGGCAGGATCTCACTAACGGTCGGCATCATTTCAACAATGGTTTCGCTTATTGTCGGTGTCTCATACGGCGCGACTGCGGGATATTTGGGCGGCAAGATTGACAATTTTATGATGCGCGTCGTGGATATTATTTACGCGATTCCGTATATTCTGCTGGTCATCGTTCTGCTCTCGGTTTTCAGCGGACCGAACACGCCCAAATGGATTCAATCAATCGCCGGTTCTATCGGCGGCGGCAGCACGGCGGGCTTGAGCCAAATTATTTTATTATTTTTTGC
>Ga0208736_1000148_pt1 | contig 20812 bp, 19 predicted proteins | sample AntDryMetagUQ255_FD_188090 | JGI IMG/M metagenome (GOLD analysis project Ga0208736, IMG submission 188090) | Polar desert microbial communities from Antarctic Dry Valleys - UQ255 (SPAdes) | ecosystem: Environmental > Terrestrial > Soil > Desert | place: Antarctic Dry Valleys | collected 2008-12-31 | reverse complement strand
ATGGGCGCGGCGGGTTTCGAACCTGCGACCTCTCGCGTGTGAAGCGAGCGCTCTCCCACTGAGCTACGCGCCCCAGGGGACGGCCGATCTTACGAGACTCGCGCGCATCGGCACGCTGGCGCGCGGCGGCGCTGCGTGGCACCCTGTTCAAGGCACGATGCCGAACACGGTCAAAGACGAGCGCCGGGTGGACGGCCCCACGAACGAGGGCGAGGAGATCTGCCACATCGTGACCGAGGCCGACCCGGACACGGCGCTGTGCGGTAAGGACGTCACGGGCTGGCCGTGGAATCCGCCGTGGCCGTACTGCGTCGTCTGCCTGGACCTCATGCACGACGGTGGGCCGGGAGGCTGACGCCCCGGACACGCAGCGCCTACTCGTCGTTGCCCTTCGAGCGCCGCACCGCGCGCTGGGTGCGGCTGTACTTGCGTCCCAGCTGCTCGCGCGCCCTCGCTGCCTGGCGGCGGTCCTCGAGCCACGCCTGCTCGCGTTCGAGCTTCTGCCATGCTGCCACGCGATCGGGATCGCCCTCGGCGCGCACCGCACAACCGGGCTCGCCATCGTGGCCGCAGTCGCTGAAGCGGCACTGCAGCGCGAGCGCCTCGATGTCGGCGAAGGCGCCGCCGGTGCCGTCCCACAGCCCCGCTTCGCGAATCCCCGGCGTGTCGATCAGCAGCGCGCCGGTGGGCAGGGTCAGCAGCTCGCGCGTCACCGTCGTGTGGCGTCCGCGACCGTCGCTCGCGCGCACGGCGCCGACCTCCTGGCGCTGCACGCCGAGCAGCGCGTTGACGAGCGTCGACTTGCCCGCCCCGGACGGGCCGAGCAGGACCGTCGTCGACTCCGGCGCGAGCAGCGACGTCACGGCCGCGACGGCGTCCTCGTCGTGGACGCTGACGGCGATCGCGTCAGCCAGCCCGAGCCGCCCGCCCAGCGCGCGCGCGACCTCGGCGGCAGCGGGGTCGAGGTCTGCCTTGGTCAGCGCGAGCGCCGCCGGCACGCCGCCGGCCAGCGCCAGCGCCACGAGCCGTTCCGCGCGGCGCACCTCGGGCTCGGGCAGCGGCTCGACGACGAGCACGAGGTCGACGTTCGCCGCCAGCACCTGCGACGCGAACGCGGCGCCCGCGGCTCGGCGCACGACGGTGCCGTGGCGCGGCAGCACGGCGGCGATCGCGCCGTCGGCATCGAGCGCCACCCAGTCGCCCGTCGTGGGCGCATCGGTGTGGCGCAGCCGTCCGCGAGCGGGCACGAGCCGCGGCGCGCCGGTCAGTCCCGCGACGAGCCAGCGCGCGCGGTGCTGCGCCAGCACGCGGCCCGCGGTGAGGCCGGGGTCGCCGAGCTCGTCGAGCTCGGCTTCTAGATCAGGTCGCCGGCCGAGGCCGGCGGGCAAGACTTGCATCAGAGGGTCCTCCACGTAGTCGTCAGGGGCACGGTCGCGATGACAGGCGCGTGCGGGCGAGGCCCGGCGCCTGCCTAGGCAGTCGTGGCGCTGATGACGTGCGGGTGGAGGAGAGTGGTCATACGCCGTCCACTCTAGGCGCTGTGCCGGCGCTGCGCAAATGGCCGGACCGTTCGATCAGCCGATGCGCCGGGTGATGGTCCCGCGGTCGTCGCCGAGGAACTGGCCGCCGCCGCGCATCACGACCGTCCACCCGCCCAGCGTGCCGGCGTTGATCCTGACGACGTAGTCGACCTGGTTCAGCGACCGTCCCGACCTGCGCGCCGCGCCGCGGGCCAGGCGCGAGGGCGCGGCCGGGTCGACGTCCGAGAAGGCGATCGTCGGCAGCCCTCCGAAGCCCCCGGAGCCGACGCTCAGGCGTCGCAGCTCGCCGTCGAAGCGCAGCTGCACCGAGCGCAGGCTGCCGCCGCGCGTCAGCAGCTGGGCATCGATGCGTTCCGGCGCGATTCGCAGCGAGCGAAGGCGCCCGAGGCCGCTCGTGCGCAGGCGGCGCAGCGCCGGTGCGAGGTTGCGCCGCGCCAGCAGCGAGCGCCGCTGCAGCCCGCGCGGCGCCCGTGCCTCGCCGCCGGCGGGCCGCGACTGCTGCGACGGCCCGCTCGGCGGCACCCCGCCCGGCGTGCCCGTGTCGCTGTCGCCCGAGACCAGCAGGCTCATCACGACGCCGACGAACACGAGCACGAATGCGATGACGAACACGGCCCTGACGACCCTGGCCATCCGGCGTGCGATCTGGGCGAACTGGGCGAACTGGGCCGGGTCCAGGTACTCGGCTGCCGACGCGGCGGCCGTCGTCCTGCGGCGCGCCGCCTGCTGCAGGCGATCGCGGCGTCCAGGCGCCTGCGATGGCACAGGCTCGGGCGCCGCGGCGTCCGGCGCCGCCTCTTCGGACGCTCCCCACGAGGACACCACGGGCTCGGCGGTCTGGCTCTCGCTGCCCTCGCTCAACGAGCCCAGCCCTGCGAGCGGGTTCTCGTCGGGCAGGCGGCCGAAGGGGTCACGCTCTGGCATCGCACCATCCCACCAGCCGCGGGCAGTGCGGTCAACGTCCCGGCGCTACGGGCGTGAACTCCTCACGCGAGCCGCTACTTCGAGCGCCTGCGCACGATCAGCACGATCGCGAGCAGGATGGCCACGAGCACCCCGGCCTGGATCGCAAGCGAGACGCCCTTGCCGCTGTCGGACGCCGCGGCATCGATCGCGCGAAAGAGGATCGAGCAGCCGAAGAACAGCGCGATGCTCCAGAGGATGATCTTGCGGTCCACTGCCGGTCACCCTAGTGGTCGGAGATCGGCCGCCTGTGACCCATCGCCCCGGCAACCTCTAGACTCGCCCGTGGACCGTGCTAGGCGGGGAGTCAGCGGTGCCCTGTCGCTCGTAATCCGCTATAGCGAGGCCGAATCCCCTCTCGAGGGGCGCGGCCTTCGGGGTCAGCCCGCTTGCGGTGGTGCTGATGGCCCGGGTCCCGCGCGGTGTCGGCCCGTGAATCAGGTCAGGTCCGGAAGGAAGCAGCCTTAAGCGGTCACCGACATGCGCAGCGGGAGCACCCGAGCCGGAGCCATCGCAGACGCAAGCGCCCGGGGGAAGCGTCTCGATTGAGGGTGCACGGTCCACTTTCACCGCCGCAGCACGAGCACCTCGTTGAGCTGAGCCCGGCGGTCGCCACCGGTCACCGTCACGCGCAGCGCGAGGCTGCCGCGGCGCACGCGGCGAAGCCGGCGCACCGCGCTCTTGGTGAGCCGGATCGTCACGCGCGCGGTCCTGGCGTTCGAGAAGCGGGTCCTGCCGGTGCCGATCGGCATGACGGCGCTCGGGCTCGAGCCCACCTGCCGCGGTAGGGGGCCGCCGAGGCGCAGCGACGCCCGCACGCTGCACGAGCGGTAGCAGCGCACGCGGATGCTCGTGCGGCCGTCGAGCAGGCTCTTCACGCTGACGCTGCGCGGCACGTCCACCAGCCGCGCGAGCGGCTTCGGGGCCGGCGGTGGTGGGGGCGGCGGCGCGATCACGGCCGGCGGCGGTGGCGGTGGCGGTGGGGCACTCGGCGGCGGCGGAGGCGGTGCAGGCGCTGCGACGGTCACGACCTCGCGTGCCTGCGCGCGGTCGCCGTCGGTGTAGCGCTCTTGCACACGGACGACGTAGGTGCCGGCCGGTGCCGACGGGAGGCTCGCCGTCAGGCCTGTCGCGTCGTCGTACGCGCCGTCGCCGTCGAGATCCCAGACAGGTGAGTTGGCGAGCGGGGTCTGCGCGGCGGGCTTCGTCGTCGTGGCGATGAGCTGCACCGTGTCGCCGGGCGCCGGTGACGCGGGCGAGGCCGAGATCGCGGCTGTCGGGATGAGGTTGCGGATCCAGGCGTTCAGCTCAGGGGCGCCGACGCGCGTGTAGATGCCCGGATACCGCGGATCGCCGCATCCGAACCCGAATGAGGTGATGCCCGCGAGCACGAAGTCGTCCTTGCGCGGCACCATCAGCGGTCCGCCGGAATCGCCCTGGCAGGTGTCCTTGCCCGCCTCGCCGGCGCAGACCATCGTCGCGGGGTGAAACGAGCCTCCGTAACGCTGCGCGCATGCTGCGTCGCCGACGACGGGGACGACGGCCTCGTTCAGCTGCTCGCTGCCCTGGCATCCCCTGACGCAATCCCCCCCAGCCAATATGACCCCCGTGTTGCCCCAGCCGATGATCGTCGCGGGCGTCCCCGCGCCCCACAGCGAGGGCTCCGCGGCGGACACGAGCGCCAGCGGCTCCTGGGGCGGGGCGATCGGCGAGTTGATGTGCAGCAGCGCGAGGTCGGAGTCGGAGCTCACGTCGTCATAGGCCGGGTGGCGGATGACCCGGTCGACGCTGTGGCGCTCGGCGACGGGATCCGGGCTGAGATCGGGCCGGCCCAGCGTGATCCGAAAGGCGCTCGGAGCGAGCTCCGTTCCGGCGAGGTTCGACACGCAGTGCGCCGCGGTCAGAAACCAGCGCCCGCTGACGAGCGTCCCGCCGCAGCTGAACGGCCCCTCGCTCGTCTGAATCCGCAGGTAGCCCTGAGCGGGCCATGCGCGCGTCGCCAGGGTGCCGCCGACGATCCGCGTCTGCGCAGCCCCGGCGTCGGCCTCGGCGCGTCCGGCGGCCTGCGCCTCGGCGACGGCGCCCGCCGAGCACGCCCAGCCCAGCAGGCAGGCGAGCACGACGCGTGGGAGGCGCAGGGTCATGGGTCAGTTGTCGGTTCGTCGGCGCCGGAGGTTGAGTGGTCTGGTCAGCAGCGCGCCGCCGCCGCCCATGACGCGTTCGTCCTGATTGTGCGGAATCCGGCCGGCGGGGGCGCCACACGCCGGTCGCGGTCGCGCCTGTCGAGGATATAGTCGCGGGCGACCTTCGGCGTGCGCGGGACGAGGTAGGTCCCGCGGACTCCGAGCCCGGTCTGCGCATCGGCGATCTCGCCCGGCTCGAGCTCGAGCCACAACGCCAGCAGCGGGATCGGCCGGCGGTTGGGCACGGCCAGCGGGCGGCACGGCACGCCGTCGCGCACGAGCCTGCCGAGGTCGCCCTGGATCGTCTCCTGCGTGCGCAGGGCAGCGGCGAGACGATCGATGCGCGCCACCTGGCTGGGCACGTAGAGCGCCAGCACGACGAGCGCGAGCGCACCGAAGCGCGCCCACCACGTCCGCTGCGACCCCGGCCGCAGGTCCAGCCAGCCGAAGACCCCGGCGGCGGCGAAGATCGACAGCAGCGCCCCGCTCAGCAGCACGTAGCGGGTGATGATCGGCAGCCCCGCGGCCGCCAGCACGCAGAACGCCGCCACCGACAGCACGCCGGCGACCGCGCCGAGCCGCGCGCGCCGGTCGCGGTGCCACAGCAGCGTCAGCACACCGCCGCCGGCCGCGGCCAGCAGGACCGGCTCGCGCAGGATCTCGCCGATCCGGCGCGGCAGCGTCAGCGGCACGTTCTGCAGGCCGGTGATGCGCCCCAGCAGCGCCGCGTTGTCGCGCGTGCCGGTGAGCGAGTGCAGCGCGTTGTGAGTGAGCAGCAGGTCATGCAGGCACCACAGCAGCGGAGCGGCGGCGGCGAGGGCGATCAGCGGCGCCCCGTCGCGCCAGGCCGCCGCGCGACGCGGACCGGCGCGGCGCAGCGACGAGCGCACACCGGGCCACAGCAGCCACACGAGATAGGCGGCGCTGAAGAGCCACGCCTCGGGACGCAGCAGCCCCGCGAGCGCGAGCAGGGCGAGCACCGGCGGGCCGGCGCGCGGGCGCCGCGTCTCGACGAGCAGCGCGCCGAGCACGAGCACCAGGTAGGGGATGTCGACGTAGGCCCGCGCGCCGAAGTCCAGCACCGGTATGCGCGTCAGCAGAATCGCCGCCGCCAGCACGCCGGCCGCGGTGTTGAACCACTCGCGCGCGAGCGCGAAGACGACCCAGCCCAGCAGCGCCAGCGACACGTACGCGAGGGCGACCACGACGATCGCCGAGAGCTCGCCGTGCAGCCCGCCGGACTGCGCGGAGCTCAGCGGCGACAGCGCGATCGCGCCCAGCGTCGCGAGCGGATGCGGGGTCGGCGCGATCGCGACCTCGAGGTCGGGCAGCGTGCCGTGGGCGAGCTCGCGACCCCACACGAGCGTGTAGAGCGTGTCGTAGTTGACGAGCCCGTTGCCGGTGATGAGCCTGAGCGCGGCGGCAGCCAGGAGCCCCGCGGCCACGAAGCGGATCCGAGCCATCGCGCGAGACCGTATCGCCGGGCGCCCGCGAAGCTATCCTCGACGCCGTGTCCCAGGCCCCGTCGCTCTACCGCCGCCACCGCCCGCGGACGTTCGCCGAGGTCGTCGGCCAGGAGCACGTCGTGCGCACGCTGCGCAACGCCGTCACGCAGGACAAGGTCCATCACGCCTACCTGTTCGTGGGCTCGCGCGGCACCGGCAAGACGTCGATGGCGAAGATCCTCGCGGCCTGCCTGAACTGCGAGCGAGGCCCGACGATCGAGCCCTGCGGGGCGTGCGACTCGTGCGTGTCGATCGCCTCGGCGACCTCGCTGGACGTCATCGAGATGGACGCGGCGTCCAACAACTCCGTCGACGACATTCGCGACCTGCGCGACAGCGTCGTCTACGCGCCGCTGGCCGGCCGCCACAAGGTCTACATCCTCGACGAGGCGCACATGCTCTCCACGCAGGCGTGGAACGCGTTTCTCAAGACGCTCGAGGAGCCGCCGCCGAACACGGTCTTCGTGCTCGCCACGACCGAGGCGGCGAAGGTCCTGCCGACCGTCGTCGACCGCTGCCACCGCTTCGACTTCGCCCGCCCGACCGTCGAGCAGCTCGCCTCGGTGGTGCGGCGCGTCGCCGCGACGGAGTCGATCGTCGTCGGCCGCGATGCGATCGTCCTGCTCGCGCGTCACGCCACCGGCTCGTTTCGCGACGCGCTCGGGACGCTCGAGCAGCTCGTCACGTACGCCGGCAGCGAGATCGCCACGGAGGACGTGTTGGCGGTGCTCGGCGTGGCCGACGCCGACCTGCTGTTCTCCGCGCTCGACGCGATCGCAGCGGCGGACCCGCGCGCGGCGCTGCTCGCGGCGGCGCGGCTGACGCAGACCGGCCGCGACGCGCTGGGCTTCGTCCGCGATCTCGAGGCGCACGCGCGCGACCTCATGATCGTCCAGACCCTCGGCGTCGTGCCGGCGGAGCTCGAGATCACGCCCGAGCGCGACGCGCGGCTGCTCGAGCAGGCCGGCCGCGTCGGGGCGGGCGCCGTCGCGCGGCTGATCGACCTGTTGGCCGCCGCGCTCGAGGCCAGCCGCAACGGCGCGGACGCTCGCACGCAGCTCGAGCTGGCGCTCGTCAAGTCGGCCGCGCCAGCCGTCGATCCCTCGACCCAGGCGCTGCTGCAGCGCATCGAGCGCCTCGAGGCCGCGCTCGCCGCCGGCGCGCCGGCGGTGCAGGCCCAGCGGCCGCCACCGCCACCGCCTGCCCCGGCGTCGGAGTCACCGCCCTCGCCCGCGTCCGAAGCCCCGGTACCACCGCCACGCGCGCAACCGCCGCCGCCCGCGCCGGGGCCCGAGTCGCCGCCCGCGCCGCCGGCCGAGTCGCCCCCGCCGCCGGTGAGCACGCCGCCGCCCGTCGCGGCCGCCAACGGCCACACCGTCGCCGCGGCCGCAGGTGATCACGGCGGCCCGCTGCTGGACCTCGACGGCCTGCGCACGGTCTGGCCGGCCGTGATCGAGGCGGTGCGCTCGGAGAACGCCCTCTGCGCGGCGCTGCTCGCCGATGCGCTGCCCGTCGCCGTCGACGGCGTGCAGGTCACGGTCGCGTTCGCCCCGACCGCGAGCTTCCTGTTGCGCAAGGCCGAGGACGACGGCTATCGCAAGTGCGTCGCCGCCGCGGTGCGCACGATCACGGGCAGCAGGGCGCAGATCGCCTACGTCCTCGCGGAGCCGCCCCCCGAGGACCGCGGCGGCGAGGTCGCCGCCGCGCCGCCGACGGAGGACGAGTGGGTGCGGCGCTTCGTGGCAGAGTTCGATGCCGAGGAGATCCTTCCCGAGCCCGACCCCGATCCCGCACCGACAGACGAGAGCGAGGCCTAGTGGCCCCTTTCGCAAGTCCTGTCACCGTTGGATCGGTCGCCCGCGGGCAACACGACTCACGAGAGGAACCACTGAGATGCCACAGCCGAACATGAACCAGATGATGAAGCAGGTGCAGAAGATGCAGAAGGACATGATGGAGGCGCAGGAGCAGCTCGCCAGCGAGACGGTGGAGTCCTCCGCCGGCGGCGGCATGGTGACCGTCACGATCACCGGCGATCTCGTCGTCAAGCAGATCAAGATCGATCCCGAGGCGATCGATCCCGAGGATCCCGAGCTGCTGGCGGACATGGTGCTGGCCGCCGTCAACGAGGCGATCCGCCAGGCGCAGGAGGTCGCGGCCACGAAGATGGGCGGCCTCACCGGCGGCCTCGACCTCGGCGCGCTCGGCGGCCCCGGCGGCATCCCCGGGCTGGGAATATAGAACCCCCGCTTGTACGCACCGCCCATCCAGCGCCTGATCACCGAGCTCGGCAAGCTGCCGGGCATCGGTGCGCGCACGGCGCAGCGCCTGGCGTTTCACATCCTGCGCGCCTCGGCGGAGGACGCGACGTCGCTCGCGGAGTCGATCACGGAGGTCAAGCAGCGCATCGGGCTGTGTGAGATCTGCTTCAACCTCGCCGACGCGCCGCGCTGCCGGATCTGCGAGGACGTCCGCCGCGACGCGAGCCTGATCTGCGTCGTCGAGGAGGCGGGCGACGTGATCCCCGTCGAGCGCACGCACGAGTACCGCGGGCGCTACCACGTGCTCGGCGGCGCGCTCTCGCCGATCGACGGCGTCGATCCCGACGACCTCAAGATCGCCGAGCTCTACCGCCGCGTCAGCGATCCCGCGCAGCCGATCTCCGAGGTCGTGCTGGCGACGAACCCGACGACCACCGGCGAGGCGACCGCGCTGCACATCGCCGACGTGCTGCGCGAGCGCGCGCCCGACGTCGTCGTCACGCGCCTGGCGAGCGGCCTGCCCGTCGGCGGCGACCTCGAGTACGCCGACGAGGTCACGCTCGGCAAGGCGTTCTCGGGCCGGCGCAGGGTCTGAGCAGCGCGCCTCTCAGCGGCCGAGGATGACCTTCGGCGCATGCTCGGCGACGACCTGCCGCGCGCCGGCCGGCAGCAGTGCGACGAGCGGCAGCAGGTCTGACTGCAGGTCGTTGGCGAGGGCGCAGTCGACGATCGCGACGAGCACGTCGGGCTCGTGCAGCGCGGGCAGGCCGGCGAACCGCCGTCGCCCGTCCTCGGTCATGTTCTGCAGCACGGGCAGCACGACGTCCCACAGGCGATCGCGCTGGGCGGTGCGGACCATCCCGGCGAGGACGTCGTCGTCCTCGCCCGCGGCGAGGTCCGCCAGCGACCCCGCGCGCTGCGCCGGCACGCGTGTCAGCAGATCGATCGCCTGGGGCCACAGGTCGGCGTCGGTCGCCGCGCGGATCGCGCCGCGCACGCGCTCGGTGCTCAGCAGGCCGACGACGTGGTCGAGCTGGTCCTTCTCCTCGACGAAGTAGGACACGCGCAGCAGCGAGGCATCGTCGAGGACCTCGAACGCGGCCAGCAGCGCGGCGTCGGTCATGTGCCCGACGAAGCGGCCCATCGCGATGTACTCCTCGCGGCGACCTAGCTCGGCGGCCACCCTTTCGATCAGCCGCGCCGGCAGGGCGAAGATGATGTCGCGCGCGCGCCGCGGGTCGAGCTGCACCGCGAGGTCGGCGAGGAACGCCGGCGGCATGCGACCGGCGAGATCGACCGCCCGGCGCGTGTCCAGCAGGCCGGCGACGCGCGCGCACAGCAGCGCGCCGAAGAGGTGCTGCGCGATCCAGGCCGTCAGTGCGGCGGGCGGGATCCGGCTGGCGAGCGCGATCCGCCCGAAGCGGCAGTCGCCCTCGTACAGCGCGACCGTCGCGCGCTCGCGCAGGGCGCGCACGCCGCCCGGGGTGAGCCGCTCGAGATAGGCGAGCCGTTCGGGCGCCGTGTCGAGCAGGCGCGCGAGCTTCATCACCTCCGCGCGGCCCTCGAGCGTCGCGCTCATCCGATCAGGACCCTGCGCACGAGCCCCGACAGCGGCCACGGCAGAAAGCGCAGCGTGTGGTCGATGGCGGCGTCGAGCGCGCGCGACTGCCTGCGCCGTGCGTCGGAGAGCGCCGCCGCGAGATCCGCCAGCTCGCCGTCGGAGAGCGCCGCGAGCTCTTCGGGGAGCGGTTCGCCGTACTCGCCTCGTACGGCGCGAAGGCGCTCGTCGCGCATCGCGTCCTATTCGCCCGGCCGCAGCGGATCGCGCGCGTCGCGCGTCAGGCCGCGCAGCGCGGCGATCCGCCCCAGCGCCTCGGCGACGCGCTCGGCTGAGATCGCGCGGCTGCGCACCGCCGCGACGACCGCTCGGTAGGCCTCGTCCTGCTGGGCGCGGCCGCCGGGCACGACCAGCAGGTCGACGCCGGCCTTCAGCGCGTCGATCGCCGCCTCGCCGACCGTGCCGCCGGTCGCCGCCGTCGTCGCGACGAGGTCCGCGGACACGATCGCGCCCGCGAAGTCGAGCCGGTCGCGCAGCTCGTCGACGGCCTCTGGCAGCAGCGTCGCCGGGGTGACGCCGTCGAAGGCGGCGTAGATCGCGTTGCCCATCTGGATCGCCGGGACGGCCTGCGGCCCGGTCGCGACCGCAGCGAACGGCGTCATGTCGGCCTTGCGCAGCTCGCCGATGCTCAGGCCGACCGGCGCCGGACCGACAGCAGGATCCTGCGAGGCCGCGCCGTCACCGGGAAACGGCCCCGGGGCGGCGACGACCTTCGCCTGGCGGTAGGCGGAGACCGAGGCCTTGACGGCGCTTGCGACCTGCGCGGCCTGGTCGGAGAACGCGCGCCCCTGTCCCGGGCCGCCGGCCACGGCGATCGACGCGTTCGGCGCGAGGGTCATGCCGACCCCGAGCGCTCGCAGCTGGCGACCCGCCCCCAGCGCGCTCTCGCGGGTCCCCTTGCGGGCGTTGCCGACGTCGACCTGCGAGCGCGGCGCGAGGTTGCCGAAGGCGTTGAAGTCGCCGCCCTCCTGCCCTGCGGCGATGATCGGCGCCGGATGGCCGGCGTCGCGCGCCGTCGCCTGCAGGGCCTGCGTCAGAGCCGAAAGCTGCTGCGGCTCGCGGTAGTTCTCGCTCGTCAGCAGCACGCCGCCGTAGGGCCGGACCGTCAGCCGCTTGAGAAACGAGGACTTGGAGTCGGTCCCGCGGAAGCCGACGAGAAACAGGCCCGCGACCGCATCCTGCGGCGCGTTGGCGAGCGCGTCGGCCGACGGGGCCGCGGGGTCCGAGCCGCCGGGCACGCTTCGTACCCGCGCGCCGAGCACCGGCGCCAGCGTGTCCATGAGCGTTCCGCCCGTGCCGCCGGCGCCCTCCTGGCCGAAGCGCGAGCCGGCCTCGCCGACCGGCGCCTCGTCGCCGCCGCGCACGAACAGCAGGTAGATCCCGCCGCCGAGCAGCAGCACGACGGCCGTGCCGAGGAGCGCGAGCCGTCTCACTCGCTAGCCTCCGGACCCGTCATGACTCCGACCGTGGTGATGAAGTTCGGCGGCACCTCCGTCGCCGACGCCGAGCGCCTCAAACGCGCCGCGCAGCGAATCGTCGCCAAGCGCGACGCCGGCAACCGCGTCGTGGCCGTGCTCAGCGCCCGCGGCAAGACGACGGACGCGCTGATCGCCGAGGCGTTCGAGATCTCGCCGCAGCCCGATCCGCGCGAGATGGACATGCTGCTGTCGACCGGCGAGCGCCAGTCGTGCGCGCTGTGCGCGATGGCGATCAACGACCTCGGGCACCGGGCGATCTCCCTGACGGGTTCACAGGCGGGGATCGTGACAGACACGTCGCACACGAAGGCGCGCATCCTAGACGTGCGCGCCGAGCGGATCCGTGTCGCCCTCGACGAGGACGCGATCGTGCTCGTCGCGGGGTTTCAGGGCGTGTCGACCGCGAAGGACGTCACGACGCTCGGCCGCGGCGGCTCGGATACGACGGCGGTCGCGCTCGCGGCGGCGATCGGCGCCGACGTCTGCGAGATCTACACCGATGTCGCGGGCGTCTTCAGCGCCGACCCGCGCGTCGTGCCCGACGCGCGCAAGCTGGCGGTCGTGTCCTTCGAGGAGATGCTCGAGATGTCGGCATCCGGGGCGGGCGTGCTGCAACTGCGCTCCGTCGAGTACGCACGCACGCACGGCGTGCGGATCCACTGCCGGTCGAGCTTCTCCGACGCGCCCGGCACGGTCGTCGGCGACGGCGCGCAGCCGGGTGCCGCAGCCCGGCCAGCGATCACGGCCGTCACGCACTCGACCGACGAGGCGCGCGTCACGCTCGAGCACGTTCCCGACGCGCCGGGCATGGCGGGGCGCATCGCGACGCTGCTGGCGGAGGCCAACGTCAACATCGACATGATCATCCAGAACGAGCCCGTCGTCCCCGGAGCCGGGGCGGACATGTCCTTCACCGTCCCGCGCAGCGACCTGCGCGACGCGCTCGGCCCGCTCTCCGCGTTCGCGCGCGAGCACGCGATCCAGATCCACACCGACGAGTCCGTCGGCAAGATCTCGGTCATCGGCGAGGGGATGAAGACGCAGGCGGGCGTCGCGGCCCAGGTCTTCTCGACGCTCGGCGCCGAGCGGATCAACATCCAGATGATCGCCACGTCGCCGATCAAGATCTCCTGCGTGATCGCGCTGGACAGCGTGCCCGACGCCGTGCGCTCGCTGCACGCGGCGTTTCTGAGCTAGGTGCCGTGAGGCGGAAGTTCGTGCGTGCGCACTTCTGACTCACGGCACTAGGCGGCGTCCCCGCCCAGCAGCTCGCGCGTGCGCTCGGGGCCGATCGACAGCATCAGCGTCGGTAGCCGTGGGCCGGTGTCGCTGGCGGCCATGAGCTCATAGAGCGCCTTGAAGAAGGCCCGTTGCGCGATCTTGAGCTCGGGACTCGGCGGCGCGTCGCGTGGCAGCCCGAGCATGAGCTTCGGGATCGCGTACACGAGCGTCGTGAGGCCGTCCAGCGACCAGGCCTGCGACAGCTCGCGCGCGAGCGTGGCGACGCCCCCGCGGGTGGCGTCGTCGAGGCCCTCCCAGGTCGGCGCGTCGAAGCGCTCGCGCAGCGTCGTGCGCGCGTCGTCAGGCAGCAGCTCGACGTAGGCGATCGCACAGCGCAGGCGCGGCTCGAGCTGCTCGAGCAGCTCGTCGACCGCGGGTGCGTCGTCGTCGAGGTGCTGCGCGACGATCCGCCCGATCTGCGCGCGGCTGCCCTGCGTGAGGTCGGCCGCCGAGGACAGCAGGCGAAAGGGCACGCGCCGTGCGCTGCTCGCCACCGCGCCCGACGACGAGCGCACGGCGAGGTGGTACATCGCCGCATCGGCGGCGTCGGCGCCGGGCGCCTGCGCGGCGGCGGCAAAGCGATCCCACTCGTCGTAGAGCTTCTGCACGCCCCTGGCCGAGAGGTCGATCTGAAAGGACTGCGACGGCAGTCGCCGGATGTACAGCCAGCGGACGATCGCCGGCTCCAGCACGCGCAGGGCCGCGGACGGCACGGCGGCGGAGCCCGTCGAGCCCGACAGCTTGCCGCCGGCGCCCGCGAGCGTCACGAACGAGTAGACCGCCGAGCTCGGCGCCTGCCCGCCGAAGACGTCGCGCACGAGCGTGCGGCCGACCGTGAAGCTGCCCGTCGGCGCGTGATGGTCCTCGCCCGCCGGCTCGAAGCAGACGCCCTCGTGCGCCCAGCGCATCGGCCAGTCGACCTTCCACACGAGCTTGCCGCGGATCGGCCGGCCGTCGGCGAGGCTCTCCGAGCCCTCGTGGCCGCAGCGGCAGCGATAGGACACGCTCTCGCCGTCGTAGGCGGTCACCTGCGTCTCGTCGCGGCCGCAGTCCGAGCAGTAGCGCTTGTAGGGGAAGTACTCGCGGCGGCGCTGCTCCAGCGGCTTGTCGTGGCGCCCGGAGGTCTGCTGCGCGGCGAGCGTGTCGAAGATCGCCTCGCGCAGGTCCATCGCACGGCGGATCTCGGCGTTGTAGGCGCCCGCGGGATAGCGCTCGGACTGGCGCACCTCGCGCATGGCGATGCCCAGCTCGGCGAGCGCGTCCGTGAACTCGCCGATCCAGTGCTCGGCGTAGGAGCCGGCCGCGCCCCACGGGTCCGGGATGCTGGCGAGCGGTGAGCCGATGTGGCGCTCGAAGGACGCGTCGACGCCGGCCGGCACCTTGCGCAGGCGGTCGAAGTCGTCCCACGAGTGCAGGTGCACGACGTCGTGGCCGCGGGCGCGCAGTGCCTCGGCGACGAGGTGCGTCGTGAAGACCTCGCGCAGGTTGCCCATGTGGATCGGGCCGGACGGCGAGATGCCCGAGGCACAGACGATCTGACGGTCCGCCGGCCCCTGCGCGATCCGCGCCTGCACCTCCTCGGCCAGGCGGTCGCTCCAGACCGCGGCGCGAGCCGCCGGCGGGTCGGCCGGGGGCGAGTTGGGGGACGGCGTGGAGATGCCACGGAGCCTAGCCTCAGCAGGAGGCCGTCCCGCCGAACGGCGGCCGTTTGGCACCGCCGGAGCCGTCATCGGCTCAGACCACGCGACGCATGGGGCGCGCGGACGCTGCTCGCGCCGCGCCGCTGAGCTCCGCTACCGTTTGACCGGCCGATGGAGCAGCCGCTGATCACCGCCGTCACGCATTCCACCGAGGAGGCTCGCGTGACGCTCAAGGACGTCCCGCACACCCCCGGCGTCGCGGGGCGCATCGCCACGGTGCTGGCCGATCACAGGGTCAACATCGACATGATCATCCAGAACGAGCCGCTGTCGGCGGGTGCGCGCGCGGACATCTCGTTCACGGTCCCGCGCTCGAAGCTCGTCGCCGCTCGCGAGGCGCTGGCGCCGCTTGAGTCCGAGCTGGGGATCGAGGCCTACAGCGACGAGGCGATGGGCAAGGTGTCCGTCGTCGGCGCGGGGATGAAGTCCCATCCCGGCGTCGCGGCGAAGGTCTTCACCGTGCTGGGCGACGAGGGCGTCAACATCGAGATGATCGCGACGTCGCCGATCAAGATCTCCTGCGTCATCGCCGGCGACGAGGTGCCCGCTGCCGTGCGCGCGCTGCACTCGGCCTTCGAGCTCTCGGGCCCGGACACGATCCGGCCCGAGCGCCCGTTCGGGGAGTTCGCGTGAGCGAGAGGGTGCGCGTCGCCGTCGTCGGCGCCACGGGCGCGGTCGGCACGGTCATGCTGCGGCTGCTGCGCGAGCGCGGCTTTCCGGCGTCGGAGGTCGTCCCATTCGCCTCCGAGCGCTCCGTCGGCCGCGAGCTCGACGACGGACTCGTCGTCGCCGCGCTCGACGACGAGTCAGTCCGTGGCTTCGACGTCGCGCTGTTCTCCGCGGGCGCGACGCGCTCGCGCGAGTGGGCGCGGCGCTTCGTCGACGGCGGGGCGGTCGTGGTCGACAACTCCAGCGCCTTTCGCAAGGACCCGGCCGTCCCGCTCGTCGTGTCGGAGGTCAACGCGGGGGCGCTCGAGCGCCACAGCGGGATCGTCGCCAACCCCAACTGCACGACGATGGTCGCGATGCTGCCGCTGAAGGCGCTGCACGACGGCTTCGGGCTGCGCGCGATGGTGGCGACGAGCTTCCAGGCGGCGGGCGGAGCGGGCCAGAAGGGCATCGACGAGCTCGCCGGCCAGATCGCGCCGCTGGCCGCGGACGTCACGCAGCTCTGCGAGGACGGCGCCGCCGCCTCCGCGAAGGTCGGCCACGAGGTCCATGCCGCCACGCTCGCGTTCAACGTCGTGCCGCTGCTCGGTGCCGTTGGCGAGGAGGGCTACACCGACGAGGAGCTCAAGCTGCGCGACGAGTCGCGCAGGATCCTGGGCATCCCGGACCTCGCCGTCTCGCCGACGTGCGTGCGCGTGCCGGTGATGGTCGGCCACGGCGTCGCGGTGCGCGCGACGTTCACCAAGGAGGTCGACCCGAAGCGTGCGCTCGAGCTGCTCGGCGCCTTTCCGAACCTCGTCGTCGACGACATCCCGACGCCGCTGTCCTACGCGGGCCGCGACGAGGTCGCCGTCGGGCGCATCCGCCGCGACCTCGCCGACCCGCACGCGCTGAACTTCTTCGTCGTCGGCGACAACCTGCTCAAGGGCGCGGCGCTGAACACCGTGCAGCTCGCCGAGGCGCTGCACGAGCGCGGCCTGCTCGGCATCCGCGTCCACTGAGGCGCTGGCCGCCATCTTCGCCCGGGGCTCAGGGTGGGCGCTGCTCGCCGCCACGCTCGCGCTGCTCGCCGTGCTCGGCCTAGCATTCTGGCTCGTCGATCCGCTGCGCGGGGTCGCGAACGCCGCGCTCGCCGGCAACGGCGATCTCGTGCGCTCCCGCACGCAGGCGCTCGGCGCCGCCGGGGCGCTCGTGCTGCTCGCCCTCGTGCTCGCGCATGCGGTGATCCCGTACCCGGCGGAGCTGACGACCGCGGCCGCCGGCTACGTCTACGGCTTTGCGGCGGGCTGGGCGCTCATGATGCTCAGCTGGTTTCTGTGCGCGCTGCTCGCCTACGAGATCGCCCGCGGCGCCGGGCGGCGCGCCGTGCGCCGCGTCATCGGCCCGCGGCGCCTCGCCGCGGCGCAGGAGTTCGTCCGGCGCGGCGGGGCGACCGGGCTGCTCGCCGCGCGCTTCCTGCCGCTCGTCCCGTTCAACGCCACCTGCTACGCGGCCGGCCTCGCGGAGGTCGCGCGGCCGCGCTACGCCTGGACGACCGTGGTCGGCATCGCGCCGTTCACGCTGCTCGTCGCCTATCTCGGCAGCCGCCTGCAGACGCTGAGCCTGACCGACTGGCGCCTGTGGCTCGTCACCGGCCTGCTGCTGGCGCTGCTGCTCGCGGCGCACCGGCTCGTGCCGGCCGGTGGCCGCGCCGCTCCATAGATTGCAGCAGGAGACGGGCCACTAGCGCGACCGCGAGAGATCCGACAGCTCGCGGCGGTTGCGAACGCCGAGCTTGCGAAAGACGCTGCGGGCGTGGGTGCGCACGGTCTCGACGCTGACCGACAGCGCTTCCGCGATCTCGCCGTTGGAGCGCCCATCCTGCAGCAGGCCGAGGACGTCGGCCTCGCGCGGGGTCAGCACGTCCTGGCCGGCGGCCGCGCTCTCGCCGCGCGGCAGCACGTGCAGGCCGCGTGACGCGAGGTGGATCGTGTTGAGGACGTCGCGGCTCTGCACGTCGCGGCCGAGGCATGCGGTCGCACCGAGCGCCAGCAGCCGGCTGCACTCCCCGGGGGTCGGGTCCTTCGTGATCACGAGCAGCTGCGTCGCCGGATGGGCGGCGTGCAGGCGGCGGATGTCACCGGCGGTCAGCAGCGCGGCAAGGTTGACGATCGCCACGCGCGGATCGTGCGCGCCGATCGCGGCGTCCAGCCCGTCGGCGGCGACGTCGGAGGCGACGATTCGCAGGTTCTCGTCGTCGCCGATCAGGCTGCGCAGTCCGGCGGCGATCAGATCCTCGAAGCGGGCGAGCAGGATCGTGACCGGACAGGGGGCATCCATCTCTCTCCTATCGGCACGATCGCCCGCGAGGGTGAGGCGGGCCCTCCCCCGAAGATCACCCGCGCGGGGGGACGACACGCGAGCGGTCGCGCGTCAGCATGACAGGCGTCACGGGAAGCGCGTCGCGGAACGGGAGATCCTGCAGACCAGACCTTCCCGGGGGTTGCCATGGGGTACGGGAGAGAAGGGGCCGACGGGCCCCTTCGCTCGTCAAGGGTCCTCGTCCTTCGGCGCTGCGATCGTCGCTCGCAGCCGCTCGCGCGCCGCATCGATGCGCGCCGCCAGATCCTCGGCGGTGGGCGGCGGCGCCGGGGCGGGAGGGGGCAGGGGTGCCGTGGGTCGCGGTCCGCGCCCGCCCAGCGACCGCAGGGCCGCCGCGATCCGGCGAACGGCGCCGGGTCTAGCTGTCCGTGGTGGAGGCACCGACCTCGGCGACGACCGACGTCGTCCAGTCGATCACCGCCGTCGGCTTGACGACGTGGCGCTGCAGGCCGAGCTCGCCGGGGGCGAGGCCGAGAGCGAGGCCGACGAGCTGGGGGAGGTGCAGCACGGGCATCTTGAGCTTGCGCCCGACGACCTTCTCGGCCAGCGGCTGCTGCAGGTCGAGGTTCAGATGACACAGCGGGCACGGCGTCACGATGCAGTCGGCGGCGGCATCGACGGCATCGCCGAGGTGGCGCCCGGCCTGCTGCAGCGACGCCTCCTTGTTCATCGTGATGATCGGAAAGCCGCAGCACTTGTGCGAGCCCGCGTACTCGATCACCGTGCCGCCGAGCGCCTCGATCACGAGCCCGAGGTACTCGTCGCGCGGCCGCGACTCGTCGATGCCCAGGCGCGGCGCCGGCCGCACGATGTAGCAGCCGTAGAACGGGCCGACGCGCAGGTCCGTCAGCGGACGGCAGACGCGGCTGCGCAGCTCGGCGAGGCCGAGCTCCTCGACGAGCAGCCACAGCAGGTTCTTGTTCGACAGCCCCTTCTCGTAGCTGAGGTCTTCCTTGGCGAGCGTCTGGTTGACGTGCGCGCGGTAGTCGGCGTTCGCGTCCAGGCGCTCCTGGCACTCGCTCTGCGCGCCCTGGCAGGTCGAGCAGATGTTCATCATCAGCGCGGCGCCGTCGACCTCCTGGGCGAGCGCGAACGTGCGCGCGTTGAGCGTGTCGGCGAGCTCCTGGTTGTGCTCGGCGATGACGCCGGCGCCGCAGCAGGCGCCGCGGTCGATCTCGACGAGCTCGATGTCCAGCAACGGCGCGATCTTCGCCATCGAGCCGTGCAGCTCGGGGGTGAAGCCACGCGACACGCAGCCCGGCCAGTAGGCGACCTTCATGCGAGATCCTCGTCGCGGCCGGAGATGTAGAGGTTCAGCTCCAGGCGCTCGTCGCGGCCCTCGACCTCGTCGTAGATGCGCTCGATCGCGGCGAGGTCGCGCTTGGCCAGCTTGTGCGGCTTGAGCGCGGTCGTCGGCGTGACCTTGCCGCGCAGCAGCGCCTTGGCGATCGCCGGCAGCGAGCTCGCCAGCTCCTTCGCCGCGACCGGCTTGAACTTCGCCAGCGTGGAGTCGCCGCCGTAGGAGCGCGGCAGCAGCTCGGCCTCGTTGAGCAGGCCGTACCGGCGCACGAGCGAGACGAACGCGCGCTCGTGGCGCTCGCCGTTGTTGGCGTCCTCGATGTGGAAGTCGCTGCCCGCCCGGCGGCGCAGGCGCATGATCTGGCTCATCGGCGCGACGCCCTTCGGGCAGGCGTCGATGCACTTGAAGCAGTGCGTGCAGTCATAGATGCCGTGGGGATCCTCGGCGAGGTCCTTCAGGCGCTCGCCGGTCTGGGCGTCGCGCGGGTCGCCGACGAAGCGGTAGGCCTTGGCGAGCGCCGCGGGGCCGATGAAGTCGCGATCGACCTCCATCGACAGGCAGTCCGAGACGCACGCGCCGCATTGGATGCAGGCCATCGACTGCGTCACGTCGACCATCGCCTCGTGCTCGACGATGTACTCGCGCTCGGGCACCGGCAGCTTCGGCTGCAGCCACGGCGTGACGCGGCGGATCTTCTTCCAGTGAACCGCGTCCATGTCGACGATGAGGTCCTTGATCACCGGCATGTTGCCCATCGGCTCGACCTCGATGACGCCGTCGGGCGCGCCGCGCTGGGCCTTGTCGAGGTGCGTGTGGCAGGCCAGGCCGGGCTGTCCGTTGACGCGCACCCCGCAGGATCCGCAGATCGCCGCCCGGCATGAGCAGCGGATCCCGATCGAGCCGTCGGTCAGCGCCTTGGCCTGCAGGATCGCCTCGAGCACCGAGCGGTGGGGCTCGAGGTCGACCGTGTGCTCCTCCCAGTAGGCGGGATCCCCCGATTCGGGGTCGTAGCGGCGCAATCGCAGGGTGAACTCCACTAGTACTTCCTCACTTCCGGCTGCCACTTCGTGATCGTCACGGGTGAGTAGGAGAGCTGCGGGCCGGCGTCCTCGCCGCGGGTGACGTCGATGTGCTTCAGCCACTGCTCGTCGTCGCGCTCGGGGTAGTCCGTGCGGAACTGCGCGCCGCGCGACTCCTTGCGCTCGATCGCCGCGACGACGGTCGTCTCCGCGCACACGAGCAGGTAGTCGAGCTCGATCGCACCGAGCACGTCCTGGTTGAAGACCGTGCCACGGTCGTCGATCGCGGCGAGCGCAGCCTCCTCCTTGAGGCGCAGGATGATCTCGTGCGCCTCGCGCAGGCCCTGCTCCTCGCGGAAGACGGCGACCTTCGAGTTCATCATCGTGCCGAGCTCGTCCTTGATCGCCGAGATCCGCCGGCCGCCGCGATCGCGGGCGATGATCGCGTCGATCTGGGCCACGTCCTGGTGCAGGCGCGACGCGGGCGCCGACGCCAAGGCCATGTCCTTGGCGCGCTGCGCGGCGTGCTCGCCGGATCTGCGGCCGAAGATCAGCGTGTCGAGCAGCGAGTTGGCTCCCAGGCGGTTGCCGCCGTGCACCGAGACGCACGCCACCTCGCCGGCGGCGTAGAGGCCGGTGATCGGTGTCCGGCCGTCGACGTCGGTCTTCACGCCGCCCATGATGTAGTGCTGGCCGGGACGGATCATGATCGGCTCGCGGGTGATGTCCGTGCCGGCGAAGTCGCGCCCGATGTTGACGATCTCGCGCAGCGCCTCGAGCACGCGCTTCTTCGGGACGACCGTGATGTCGAGGTAGATGCCCTGACCGTCCGCTCCGACGCCGCGGCCCTCGTTGATCTCGGTCTGCTCGGCGCGCGAGACGACGTCGCGCGAGGCGAGCTCCATCTTGTTGGGCGCGTAGTCCTCCATGAAG
>Ga0208736_1000147_pt1 | contig 20891 bp, 17 predicted proteins | sample AntDryMetagUQ255_FD_188090 | JGI IMG/M metagenome (GOLD analysis project Ga0208736, IMG submission 188090) | Polar desert microbial communities from Antarctic Dry Valleys - UQ255 (SPAdes) | ecosystem: Environmental > Terrestrial > Soil > Desert | place: Antarctic Dry Valleys | collected 2008-12-31 | reverse complement strand
TTTTTGCAAGTGATTGATAAAAATTGGTAAGATTAGCCTGCCGTACGGGCCCGCCCTGGAAAAAACAAAGCGCCCCCACATTGTATTTCTGAATTTGATTGATGACGCCATTAACATGTTCCGGACCCAGGTTACTGTGCGCCCTGATAACCATTAATTGTGCAATTCTTTCATCCTTAGAAAGTGATTTAAACACACTGTCAACCCATTTTTCTTTAGATAAAGAGCTATTGTATTGAGCAAAAGAAGATGAAATAAAAAACAGGAACAGGGTGGTAAGCAGAACGGACTTCTTCATGTAGGCAAATTAACACAATTACCCTTACCTGCGTTTCATGTTAATGCAAAAGCATTTATAAACTTTAAACAACTATAAGTTTTTTATCCAGATATTAATATCATGTGGAGCAGGTTCATCGCCACCAAAGTAAGGATATAATAAATAACCTTTTGCCAATGGTGTTGTGCTTGTCCTGGGTAAATATTCTATTATTTCTTCACAACTGAAAATATAAGCAGGTCCATAAACTTTAATACCGCAGTTCACTTCTTTGCCAATTGTTACACTACCCAGTTCTTTTGATACAACAACACCATTATTATATACATATGCAAAAAGGCGTAAAGCATTATCACTCCACCGCCAGCCAAACCGGGCACTGAATTGATGATGGCCTGCATTATTATCAGAAAAACCATAAAGCTTATTAATATCATATTGGTTTATTGGTAAAAAGCTCCGGTAAATAGCTGAACTATCAAATTTTACTGAAAATTTTAATTCCTGTGTCTCTATGAATTTATATGCATTGCCATCTGCAAAATGTTGCCCGGCCCTGATAGTAAAAAATGTAAAATAATTTGAAGGATCGTAACGGGTTAAAGTTCTATCTTCTAAAATTATATCTGGAGATTTTGAGCAACTGCTTAATAGCAATATAACAGCAGCATAGTACAGGATAGGCTTTTTCACAGGGGGGTATCGGGGATTTATATCTAATGTAGTACCGCATATCAAACAATCAAAGCGTTAGCAGGATTACTTTAATAATGTTTCATCTTTTAAGAGAAAATCCTAGGGACAGTTAAAATCTATAAATAAAACCACGGAGAATAGGAACAGGAGGGTCATAGAAAAACGCCCGTGCTTCTCAGTGACCTCTGTGCCTTTGTGGTTCAATGAACTTAATTTAATCTACTTTAGAAATATATCTTTATCTGAGCCTTTCACTATTTTTGAAATTTACAAAGAATCATACGTGGCTGATAGAATACAACTCCTTCCAGATCATATTGCCAACCAGATTGCCGCCGGCGAGGTTATTCAACGCCCGGCCAGCGCTGTAAAAGAATTATTGGAGAATGCGGTAGATGCGGGAGCCACTGCTATAAAATTGCTCATAAACGATGGAGGCAAATCATTAATCCAGGTGATAGACAATGGCGCCGGTATGAGCGAAACAGATGCCCGCATGTGTTTTGAACGACACGCAACTTCCAAGATAAAAAACATTGATGATCTGTTTCACATACGTACCATGGGCTTCCGGGGTGAAGCACTGGCATCCATTGCGGCTGTGGCGCAAGTGGAATTGATCACCAAAAGAGAGCAGGACGAAGTTGGCACTTGCATTGAAATTGAAAATAGCCAGGTGATAAAACAACAGTTGGTTGCCGCCCCCACGGGTACTAGTATTGCTATGAAAAATCTTTTTTTTAATGTGCCCGCTCGTCGTAATTTTTTAAAAAGCAATACGTCTGAAATGCGGCACATTGTTGAGGAATTTATCAGAGTGGCATTGGCCTTTCCTAATAGTTTCTTCTCATTAACCAATAATGGTCAGGAGCTTTTTCATTTGGAAGAAGGCAGTTTGAAGGGACGCATCTTACAATTATTGGGAAACCATTACAACGCAAAGCTTGTCAGTTTAAAAGAAGAGACCGATTACCTGAATATTTATGGTTTTGCTGGTAAGCCCGAAACAGCTAAACGCACCCGGGGCGATCAATACTTTTTTGTAAATAACCGTTTCATAAAAAGTGCGTATCTCAACCATGCGGTGATGAATGCTTACCAGGACATGATTTCTCCTGATAGCTTCCCGGCCTATGTGTTGTTTATCGATCTTGATCCGGCGGTGGTTGATGTAAATGTTCATCCCACCAAACAAGAGATAAAGTTTGAAGATGAAAAAATTGTTTATGCGTTTATACAGGCGGCTATCAAACATGCTTTAGCGCAATTCAGTATTACACCTACACTTGATTTTGGTTTAGATGCTTCTATACAAGGCCTTGATGCAATACAAAACCCTTTTACAGAAGAAAAACAAATGGCTACAAGGTCATCATCTATATTTCAAACATTTACAGAAGCCAACCAGGCCCATAAAATTGAACTGGATAAAGATGGCAATCTCAAGCATTGGAATCAATACGAGCCATCCACGCTGCTAAATAAAACAGAGAACGGGCAGTTATCTTCTAAAACAGACCCCGAAAGTTTACCGCATTTGCAACATTTATTCCCGTCAACACTTAGTGATGTAAAGCCTTTTCAACTATTTAATACATATATCCTGGTACCTGTTGCAAATAGTTTTTTGCTAATACATCAGCAATCTGCTCACGAACGGATAATATATGAGCAATTAGTTGAGGCGCTGAACGGAAAAGCAATTGCTACGCAACAAAGTTTATTTCCAACTACTATTGACCTTACCCCCGCAGACGCGGTATTGTTAGCGGAACTTTTGCCGGATCTTCAAAAATTGGGTTATAGCATTGAGCATTTTGGCAAACACACGTTTCTTATTCAAGGCACGCCGGCCGATTTGCAGGCTGGAAATGAAAAACTGGTAGTGGAAAATATTATTGAACAATACAAAAACTTTACACCCGAATTAAAATTATCAAACCGGGAGATGCTGATCCGTTCCGTTTGCTGGCAGCAAGCGACAAAAAGTGGTACCCCACTTTCTGAAAAAGAAATGCAGGGGTTGATTAACAATCTGTTCCAATGCAAACAACCTAATATTACGTCTAATGGCAAACCAACCTATACTGATTTTAAAAAAGAAAGTTTGGAAAAAATCTTTGGAAGATAAAGAATGTGTCAGACATCTCAAAGATGTCAGACACTTGAGACCTTAATATAAGGAGCGCTGAAATGCTCACCAGGCTTGACATATTACGCATTAACAACTTATATCGCCTCTATAATGTATCTTCGGGCAAAACGTGAGTTATGAATGTAACATGGAAAGCGAAGAATGAAAAGACCTTGAACGAAAAGATAAAGACAAATGAAGACGAGATTTTAAGGATCAATAATTATATGGAGAATTTTTTTGCAACTGAAGATGAAACAAGAAAGATGCAATTAAATATCAGTGCATTGGAATCTGCAAACAAAAAGCTTGCAAAAATGACTCCTTCAAATCTTAGTCCTGATCAAATTATTAAGCTAACCAAACCAAACCTACCTGCTGCTGAAGAAAATTTCAAGAAAAATTCTGTAGGGGTAATCAGGTTGCCGTTTGTTGAGGGAACTTTAACGAGGCAAGCTGTTTGGAAGTGGATATTAAATGAATGGCAATATAACGGCTATGAGTAAGTGTTTGACATCTTCCTGATGTCTGACACGTTTTTCAAAAATCTTTTCTTAATCCTTGTAAAAAAGCTTCCACCGCTCTTCTTACATTAATAGCGGAAGCCTGGTGGTTATTAACCAATACAGAAAAAAGCAACAGTTTATTTTTTTGGGTGTACATAAAACCACTTAGTGCTACCACGCTTGAGAGAGTTCCCGTTTTTGCAAATAAATAGGTACTGTCAGCTTTGTAATAATTAGCTAATGTGCCATCATTCCCTGTTGGAAAAATTTCTTTAAGGCGCTCCATCCCAAATTCATTCTTCATTTTATCCAGGATGACTACAAAATCCTGTGGTGTAAATAAATTATAGCGGCTCAATCCTGATCCATCAGCCCAGCGTGGCTTTTGAGGCAAGTCCTTAAAATCTGACTTTAAAATAGAGTCAATAACCTTTGCATCATTCATTACGCCCAGCAATTCATTGCTTACCATCAGAAGGCTTTGTTCTGCAAAAAAATTATCACTACGGTGCATCATTGGCTTTAGCATTGAATCTGTAGGCTGAGAGTGAATGGCTGCATATTTTATCAGCGAATCTTTGCCTCCCGATGTTTTTTTTATTGACTTATTCAGCGTATCCTGCAGCAACAAATAAATCAACTCACTATTATCTGTAGAAAATGGAATTTGCAACTCTCTTTCACGTTCAGTTGCGGCCGTTGCAAAAAAAGAATTTTCTGTTAACTTTCTTTTTATTGCTGAAGGATAAGTTGTGGAAGAAAATCGGGTACTGTCAAAATTAAAATTTCCACTAAAAAAACCAGGGATTATTGAAAGATTTTGTATTGGGCCTTTAAACCTAATCACATTCCCATATACAGGCATAGCGCTTCTTTCCGCCATATAGGCTTCACTGTAATCATTCCATGCCCAGCCGCTTCCCCAGGCATCATCCTGCCAATTACCCGTGCTTAAAAATATATCCTTATCTGTACTTTTTAAAAAATCAAATACTCTTTGCCTTCCAAAATCGGTATGCAAAAATGTTGGATCACCTGTTGGATAAATAATGACTTTATCATCTGCAATTTCGTAATTAATGCCTTTCAGATTTTTTCCCAAATATTTCATTGCTATATAGCAGGTTGCAATTTTTGTATTGCTTGCCGGAATAAAATATTTATCTCCCTGGTGATTAAACCAATATTTATTTGTAGCAGGTTCAAAAATGCTGATGCCTACATGTGCCGTTTTAAGGGCAGGATTTTCCAGCACATTTTTTTGCGTCGACCTGCTTATCTTTTTGGATACGGAACAGGAAGAAAAAATTAAGCAACAGGCAATCAGCAATAGGTAATCCTTATAACGGTGTGTATTATTCATTTTGTGGGGATTTGCCATTGGCAAATCCTTTTTGTAATATACGACTGCCAGTGACAAATTTTGTTTGTAATATACGATTGCCAGTGGCAAATCCCTACGGTCTTTCCTGTGCCCGCAACCATCGTTCAGGGATTTCATTACTGCTGGCTAATAAATAATCTTTATAAGAGCAGGCAATAAAAGCCTTATCTGGCAACTGCATCCACCACCTGCCGGTCTTTTTACTTTGTAAAAAAACAGTTTCCACTTCGGCAAAAGCCGTATGGTATTCATTGAATGATTCTCTTTCATCAATGGCTACGTCACGGTTGCCACGGCTTCTTCCATCAATTAAATACCAAAGCATGTGACTGATCTGTTTGGCAGTCAGCGCTTCCCTATCATTTTCCGGCTGATAACCATAAATACCGATACTTGATATATGAGGGCTCATGCCTGCATATTGCATCAAAGTGCAGGCTTCTTCACCGGTAAGTCCATTCGGTGATATGGTATTTGCAGGCGCAAAAGCATGCGCCAATGCTGCAATATCAAAGGATAACATTTGACAATTACGGATAACAGGTTCCATTTCCTCCAGTTTTTCCTTTACAGTTCCTACCCTGAAACAATCAAAACGGAATCTATCCATCGTTTCCAGCATACGTGGGTGAACAAAATAACTTTGAAATGCAAGATGATTATAATGACGCATGTAATTAGGCTCCGCAGTAAACATCTCCATCAAATACTTTTCACTCCTTAAGGGAGAATCAATATTAATATCAATTAGTGCATCAATACCTACGGCGTCTATTGATTGCTTTTCATCAGCAAAGGCCAAATATTGCGCCAACATCAGATCATTAGAGCCACCTAAAATGACCACCGTTTTACCAATGTTTATTAATTCATGTATCACCGTTTTAAGTGCTGCGTGAGTATCTGCAAGGTTATTACCGGTTTTTATGTTGCCAATATCTCCTAATTGAACATCGGTATGCCAATAAAATAAATTGTAAAATTCCCTACGTACTTCATCTGCAGCACCGCTTACAGGGTAAAGCCCCGCACCGCGCTGTTCTCCGCAACCTAATAAAACTATATGAACGTTATCTAAATCAGGGAAAATATCTTCAAATACCTGGATGGTTTTTCCTATTTGCCCTTCTCTATAACCAACATCATTTGATAGCAGGTGCTTGCTTACAGGCATTAAAAAATCAGTAATGTTTAAATAATCTGACATTACTGCAAGATAAATAGTTTGAAGATTGAAGATTTAGGTTTTTAGCTGGATGCATTACCCAGCATTTTTATTACGGGTTTGGGAAGGTGGGATCATCAAATATCATAGTTCTAATAAATGGGAGCAAGATTAAAATGGAGTGTAACTGAACTTTTGCCCTCCTATGGCGGCTTCATACATTAGTCCTTTCTTTTCCTGCGTAAATACCATTACTCCATCCTTATATTTTGCATCAGCCGATGCACCCTTGGTAGCAGCCACCGCTGAAACCTGTGCAGCAAATTCAAAATTGTTTTCTTTAAAGCGATCAAGTGCTGCTTTGTTTTCAAAGAAAATTACTTCACGGTACGCCTGTCCGCCAAACTGAAAACCAACACTCACTTGTTTCATTTTTGCACTACCAACTGTTTTATTTTTTTCGTACACAGTTCCATTACCTGCAGCGCCTCCTATCCCAATTCCACCTTTCCCGATATTAGGAAATATTACATAACCATAGGAATTACCAAATAGGCTTTTCATTAAACCATCTGATTTTATGAACTCCGCTTTGGCTTTTTTACTGTCTGCCATAATTTTATTGTCTTTAGCATCCTGGGCATTAAGGGTCGCTGGAAATAATAATACTGAGAATGCAAATAAAACTATTGACAGACTACTTATTATGTTGTTTTTCATAATTTAAATTTCTGGTTAAACTGAGCAATTTTATCAATTTATCATGCAAACATTTTGCCAGAGACTGAACAAATAAATTAAAGCGTTAGCGTTTCAATATTAATCAAGCTTGCTTAATCGCCATGACTTTACTCTTTGCAATATTGTTTTTGAGTTTTGTTGAAACAATTAATTAAAAGTATTTTTCAAAAAGTGGCTGCTAAAACCTGTTATATTTTGTAAAGCCATTCTAATTTCTTTTTGGAACAAGAACATTTCCCGACGTTGGATTTAAATTCATTAAATTGTCGAAACTTTACAAGCTGCTTAAAAATAATTTCAAAATTTCGTACCTCCTCAGAAAATTTGTTGATGATACAGCAATCGCTGCCTGTACAAATAGTTTTATGGTGAAATAAAATATTTTTTGCTGCTTATAAGTGTAAACTATTCATTTCCTGAAACGCCATTCTTAAAAATTTATTTGCATGGCACAGAAACAGGATATTGATTTTACTTACACTTCTCTTGACAAAATTTTCCGCCGAAGCATAGGTGAATCCGCTGATTTTAGCGGAGCAAGGTACAACGGTGATTTTTCAATGACACTTGAAGAGGCACAGGAAGCAAAACATCAATTTATGGCAGAACAACTTTGTATTCGCCAGGGTAGCAGGGTGTTGGATATGGGTTGCGGATGGGGACCGTTTTTACGATATCTCAAAGATAAAATAGGAGTTAAAGGCATTGGGCTTACTCTATCTGACGGGCAGTATGAAGCGTGTCGGAAAAATGGTTTCGATGTTCATTTAAAAGATGTTAGAACTGTAACACCTGAGGATTTTGGAATATTTGATGCCATCGTATCGGTTGGTGCCTTCGAACACTTTTGCTCTGATGAAGAATACAAAGCAGGAAAGCAGGAAATAATTTACAGGAATTTTTTTAAAACTGTTTTTGATCTTTTACCCAAGGGAGGAAGATTTTATTTACAAACTATGGTTTGGGGAAAAAACATGATTGATTGGGATGCGAAAAATATTAACACAGATAAAAATTCTGATGCCTACCTCATAGAATTGATCACAAAACATTTCCCTGGTTCATGGCTGCCCTATGGATCAGAAATGATAACCCGGAATGCTGAACCATTTTTTAAATTAATAAACATCAGCAGCGGACGATTAGATTATATTGAAACCACCAATCAATGGAGAAGAAAGATCAGAAAATTCACACTTAAGAAATATGCATTATTTTTTAGTTTGATACCTGAGTTTATAAGAAATGAAGCTTTCAGGCATAAGTTCTCTGTTTATAGGATGGCTGCCAATAAAAAATGTTTCGAACGGGAATTGATGGATCATTTCAGGATTGTATTTGAAAAAAAATAATTAGAAGGAGCCCCATTCCGCCTCAGGCGGAGAGCGTAGGTTTTTGACTTTAATTATTCCTTTATTTTCGTGAGACGGGAACACTGGTTTCACTTCTGACGTTTCACGTCTCAAGGCTTATTTTTACCGCAATAAGAAGTTTATGCAATCCCATTTATCAGAACAGGAAATTATTCGCAGAGAAAAATTAGCAGAGCTGAAAAAAATAGGTATTGACCCCTACCCGGCACCGCAATATCCTGTTGAAAATTATTCTTCTATTATCAAATCATCTTTTACAGACGATACAAAAAATAATTTTGAAAATGTGTGCCTGGCAGGCCGCGTTATGGGTATCCGCGACATGGGTAAGGCCAGTTTTGCAGAACTCCAGGACTCACATGGCCGTATTCAGATCTATGTTCGTAAAGATGATTTAATAAAAGATGGTGATGGTAGTTTGTATGATATTGTGTGGAAAAAATTACTGGACATTGGTGATTTCATTGGCATTCGGGGATTCGTTTTCCGTACAAAAATGGGAGAGATATCTGTGCATGTTAAGGAGCTAACTTTTCTTGCGAAATCTTTAAAACCATTACCTATTGTAAAAGAAACTGAGGGACAAACTTTTGATGCTGTTACTGATCCTGAATTTAAATACAGGCAACGTTATGCTGATCTTGTGATTAACCCGGGGATAAAAGAAACTTTTATTAAACGAACTAAACTGATCAACGCTATTCGCAATTTTTTAAATGAACATGGTGCCATTGAAGTAGATACACCGGTACTGCAAACTATACCAGGTGGTGCTGCTGCCAGGCCGTTTATGACACATCACAATGCGCTGGACGTTCCATTCTACCTGCGTATTGCTAATGAGTTATATTTAAAAAGATTGATCGTTGGAGGCTTTGACTGGGTATATGAATTTAGCAGGAATTTTCGAAATGAAGGAATGGATCGTACGCACAACCCCGAGTTTACCATTCTGGAATTTTACACCGCATACAAAGACTATTTATGGATGATGAATGTAACCGAGCGTTTATTGGAAACGGCCGCTTCTGCAGTTTGTGGTAATGCAGAAGAAGTACAAGTTGGTAAAACCGTCATTTCTTTCAAAGCTCCGTATAAACGCATTTCTATTTACGAAGGTATTAAAGAACATACAGGCTTTGATGTAAGCGAAATGGATGAAGCAGGATTGCGTGATGTATGTAAAAAAATAAAAATTGATGTTGACGCTAATATCGGTAAGGGAAAACTGATTGACGAAATTTTTGGAAACCGGTGCGAAGCACATTATATACAGCCTACGTTTATTATCGATTACCCTATAGAGATGAGCCCGCTGACAAAAAAACATCGCAGCAAACCAGGGCTTGTGGAGCGATTTGAATTGATCATTAACGGAAAAGAAATAGCCAATGCCTATAGCGAATTAAACGATCCAATTGAACAGCGTGAACGGTTTGAAGAACAAATAAAATTAATGGAGCGGGGAGACGATGAAGCCATGTTTATAGATTATGATTTTTTACGTGCATTGGAATATGGCATGCCGCCCACTTCGGGCATTGGTTTTGGCATTGACCGCTTATGTATGTTATTAACAAACCAGCCATCAATTCAGGATGTGTTGTTGTTTCCGCAGATGCGGCCCGAACATTGGAATGAAATTGAAACTTCTGAAAATGGTGCAAATCTATCTGCATGAAAGTAACAGGCTTTACTTTTATAAAAAACGCAGTAAAATTTCAATATCCAATTGTTGAAGCCATTCAATCTATCTTGCCGCTTTGCAATGAAGTGATTATAGTAGTGGGTGATTCAACCGACAGCACCCGTGAATTAGTGAACAATATTCAACCAGGAAAAATAAGGATCATTGACTCGGTTTGGAATAATAATTTGAAAGAGGGCCGTGTATTGGCTGCTGAAACAGACAAAGCATTTAAAGCAATTACAACCGATACTGATTGGTGTTTTTATATACAGGGCGATGAAGTATTGCATGAAGATGGTTACGAAGAAATTGTCAGCGCCATGACCAAATGGAAAGACGTTACAGAAGTCGATGGGCTACTTTTTAAATACCGGCATTTTTATGGATCTTATGATTTCACAGGTGCTTCCTCACGATGGTATAAAAACGAAATAAGGATCATCAAAAATGATAGTAACATTTTTTCGTACCGGGATGCGCAAGGCTTTAGAAAAGGAGGTAATGAAAAACTAAATGTAAAAGCCCTAAATGCTTTTATCCATCATTATGGTTGGGTGCGGGAGCCTAAAACAATGTTTGCTAAAAAACAGAATTTTGAAACTTATTATGAAGCGGGTTCAAAAAAAGAAATGGAGAAAACTTTTGAAGGTGAATTTAATTACAGTCAAATTGATGCTCTTAAAAAGTTTACAGGTACTCATCCGGCTGTAATGAAGCCATACATTCAAAAACACAACTGGCAATTTAGTTTCGATCCTTCTTCTAACAAAATAAGTTTAAAGGAGCGTATTAAAAACAGCATTGAAAACCTAACAGGCAAACGCCCCTTTGATTACAATAATTACAAAATCATTTAAGAACTGAGTCGAGGTACACGAATTAAATTGAATTACACTAATGAATATCTATCAATATTTTAATTCGTGTAATTCGTAAAAAATTCGTGTTTTTAAAATTTACAAACTATCGGGCAATGAATCGGGATCAAATTCCTGTAACAAATAATCTTTTCGCTTCAATTCAAAGTTTCGGCCGAGATACAGTTTTTTTACCTGGTCATTGTTCGCTAATTCTTCCGCTGTACCGTGCTTGAATATTTTTCCTTCTATTAAAAGATATGCCCTGTCGCAAATGGAAAGTGTTTCTGTTACATTATGATCAGTAATAAGGATGCCAATATTTTTAAATTTTAGTTTTGCTACTATTGCCTGTATATCTTCAACGGCTATCGGGTCAATGCCTGCAAATGGTTCATCTAACAAAATAAATTTAGGATCTACTGCCAGGGCCCGTGCAATTTCTGTGCGCCTGCGTTCGCCTCCACTTAATACATCTCCATTGCTTTTACGTACCTGCTGTAGATGAAATTCATTTAACAAGGTTTCCAGTTTTTCTTTCTGTTTGTTTTTTGAAAGCCGGGTCATTTCAAGCACTGCCAGTATATTATCTTCCACACTTAGTTTTCTAAAAACAGAAGCCTCTTGCGGTAAATATCCAATTCCTAATTGTGCCCGTTTGTACATGGGCAGCCTGGTAATATTTGTATCATTCAAAAAAACCTCTCCTTCATCCGGTCTTATTAAACCCACAACCATATAAAAAGTAGTGGTTTTCCCAGCTCCATTTGGCCCAAGCAAACCAACAATTTCACCCTGGTTTACCTCAACAGAAACATGGTTAACAACCACACGGTTTCGGTATTGTTTCAACAGGTTATTGGTATGTATTCTTAATTTCAAAATATGCTTTCGGTAAAAATAAGATGAAAGCCGGTTTGCAGGCTTAATTGCTGTGCTCTTTTGTATTTAGTTAACGCTGCATTATGTTTGCACCTCGTTATGAAAGTCACCGATCATATTAATAATGGACAAAGCACCGGCATTTCTTTTGAGATTTTGCCTCCATTAAAAGGAAAAGGTATCAATGCTTTATGGGAACATCTGGATCCGTTAATTGAATTTAAACCTGCATTTATAAATGTTACTTACCACCGAAGCGAAACAATGTTTAAGCGGAAGGCAGATGGAACATTTGAAAAAGTAGAGGTGCGCAAACGCCCCGGCACTGTAGGTATATGTGCTGCCATAATGAACCGCTATAAAGTAGATGCCGTTGCACATCTTATCTGCGGAGGTTTTAGCAAACAGGAAACTGAAGATGCTTTAATTGATCTTAATTTTTTAGGCATTGATAATGTATTGGTTTTACGCGGTGATGCACCAAAAAATGAAACATTTTTTGAACCTGAACCTGGTGGTCATAAATATGCTGGGGAATTGATGCAGCAGGTTATCAATATGAATCATGGGATTTATATCGAAGAAGATTTAAAAAATGCAGTGAAAACAAGTTTTTGCATTGGAGTGGCTGGTTATCCTGAAAAACATTTTGAATCGCCAAACCTGCAAACTGATTTAAATTTTTTGAAAGCAAAAGTTGACGCAGGCGCCGAGTATATTACCACGCAAATGTTTTTTGACAACAAAAAATACTTTGAGTTTGTAGAAAACTGTACTGCGGCAGGCATACACGTTCCCATTATTCCGGGTTTAAAACCTTTAAGTACAAAAAAACAACTGACGGTCATTCCAAGAATGTTTCATGTAGATATTCCTGAAGAACTTTCCAGCGAAATACTAAAATGCAAAACAGATGGCGAAGTAGAAATTGTCGGCACAGAATGGTTATTGAAGCAGTCAAAAGAATTAAAAGCAGCCGGCGTACCCGTTCTTCATTACTATACTTTAGGTAAACATGTGATGGTAGCTAATGTGGTGAGAGAGCTTGTGTGAAATGAGTATTTCAATAGCCAACTATTGTTTGGTTCTTCCTAACCGCCGCAGGTTTTTAAACCTGATCCCCACGCAAGTTTTCGGTCAAAGCAGTTGTCATCAAAAAAAACGTTTATGAAATCATTGTCTGGCTTATTCATAGTCATTTTTATCTTTTTTGGTTGCGATAAAGACCGCACTACTCACACAGACTGCAATATATAGCAAGCCTATGCTGACAATGCAAAAAAGGTCACAATCACAAACGGCATTTGGGGAACTGTTTCTTCTATGGAAGAGAATTGCATGCCGGTGGTGCCAACAACAAATTCAACCTGTAAATATTGCCCTGTTAAACGAACAGTGAAAATTTACCAGTACTCACTGTTTAGCAATGCAACACCTTCCGGCAACTCAACAATTTTTTTTTATTAATACGCCGCTTTTAGCAGAAGTTAACACAGATGATAATGGCTTCTTTCAGCTAAATATTCCAGCCTGAAATTATACGATAGCAATTGTAGAAAACGGAAAATTATATGCAAATGAGCGTGATGGCCAGGGTGGATAAAATCCATTTAGTTTTTCAAGTGGCACACAAAATGTGAATGTAACCATGAGGTATAAGGCTGTTTTTTAAAGGACGGCAATGGGTTCAGTCTTCTATTATACAAAGAATCAGCCAGCAATTTTGCCTGCGATTTAAAAAGCTGATCAGCATCGGGGGCAGCGCAATAAGCATCTGAGCGGCCTTTAGCTTTCCCACAGATTTTCGCTCATTGTTATTTTTAAAAATATGGTAGCCGCTTTTTGATTTGTAAGGGCGGCAGAGTTTGCTAACCGGAGTTGTAAAAGCCAGTTAAAATCAACATTTACTGTATTATATGCTCTGTCTTAGACATAATACTGCTGCTTTCTCGAGATTCTTTCCTTCGACCGGTTATGCTCTTGCATAAACCTCAACACCAACGTGCCTTTCCCGTCGATAAAAGCGTTGGCATTGCAATTTAAGTGAAGACAAAATTAGATACCCCTGCTCTTATAAGTGTGGTCAAGCTTCATGGTAGAAAACTCACTTGGAACCGTTTTTGAGGGGAATAATCATGCTAAAGAAACTTGCCTTAACTATTCCAGCCATCAATAGACTTTGGAGTGATAGGCGGAATTTAACTCTGGAGCGGGATTTTCTTAAAGCAGAACTACAAAAAAAAAATCAATTAACAGGCGAAGGAGGCAAAGATGGAGTAATTGCGCCTCAAAGTCCTTTTTTTCACTACTATAGTGCTTTCGACCCCATCGAATTAATGCATAAATACTGGAAAAAAGACGTTATTAGCTCCCCTGAACATCTTACGAATTTCCTTGGTGTAAAAATATCCCCTCATTTTTTGCCGTCAATTCTATCCGGGAAAAAAGGGCAGATCGAGAACATTCCCATTCCAGCAAATTGGCATGCGGATATTGCCGAATGGGGAGGCGCACTTCGAGCTGTGGATCTATCTGGCACCAAGTTTCGCGTTGTCGAGTTAGGATGCGGATGGGGGTGTTGGCTTTTAAACACAGGTTGCGCAGCGCGGTCTACAGGTCGGGAGGTCGATTTGATCGGGATAGAAGGAGATGAAGATCATCTTCACTTTGCGCAGCAAGGGCTAAAGGATAATGGCTTTGAAGAAACTGACTACTCATTAATCCACGGAATCGCTGCGCCCAGAAAGGGTACAGCTTTATTCCCAATTGTAGGTAACGCCAGTGAGGTTTGGGGGTCGGAACCTATATTCGACGCTAGCGAAGATCAGGTTCTCAAGGCCGCCAAGCATAAAACACATCACGTACTCAAGACGTATCCAATAGCTGATATTGCTGGCGGAGAACCAATCGACCTCTTGCATATAGACATTCAGGGCGGAGAAGCCGATTTCGTTGATGGATGTCTTCAGGACCTGAGTTCATCAGTGCGCTATATGGTTATAGGCACACATTCTCGACAAATTGAAGGGCGCATCATGACGACATTGCTCGCCAATGGATGGTCCTTAGAGATAGAAAGGCCAGCTATTATAACGATAGTGGGCGGGGCTCCCCAAATCGCCGTTGACGGCGTTCAAGGATGGAGAAACACAAGAATTTAGATCAATCTGCTATGTTGCTCTCATCAAGTCAACGAAAGAGAGACGGATCGAGACAATCTGAGCGCGTCTACACGTCGTGCACGATGACCATAGCTGCAAGACGCCCTGTTGGTTTTCCAATTCGTATACTGACTCGTTAAATTTTCAAACTTCTCAATAAATCATTCCAGGCTTTTTCATTAATAACTACCGGGTATTTCTTTTTTAATTCTTCAAGCCATTTCTTTTCTAATTCAAGTTGGTAGTCATTTATCACTAATCCTTTTGCTTCACTGAAATTGCGCTTTTCATTTTGGGGATAATATTTAATGATGTATGCAAACGATGCAGTATTGTCTGAATTGTTTACAAGCGAGGGTGTCATAACTCCGTTTTTTAACACCATTTTATTACCATTTGGAATTTGTGATATTTCAAAGCGGGCCGAATCAACAACTATTTTTTCACCGTATTCATCTGCCATGGCTTTCCATCTTGGTGACTTATTCAGGCGGTTTCTTAATGTATTAGCAGTAGGTTCATCGCTTGTATAAAAGATAACAGCATCAGCACTTTTATTCCACACATATTTTGATTGGTGCTGCTTGTAATAATTCTCTAATGCCATAGTATCAGATTGTGCTGGCCCCCAAACTTCCAGTTGCATAATATCAAAAAATAAATTGCCTTCGCTAAATTCATTGATCTGTGATTTGAATTCAGGATTAAAACTTTCGAGATTTTCTTTATAATATTCTAAGACGGAGGTAGCTAAAAATTCATCCCTCAATACATCATAAGATTTCACACCAGTGCCATCATTTTTAAAACGATTCATCCGGGCATAAGCGATCCAGTCCTGAAACTTGAATTGCTTTTCCTTTAATTGAAACAAAGGTGTTTGAGAAGTTAGCGTTCCCGAGTCTATATTGACATTGTTAGTAAGTATGCTGTCGGAAGTTTTTACGAAGTCGGGATCATTATGATTCAACTTTTTATACCCGGCCTGCACCATTACTTTTTTAATTAAAGCGGCTTTAGCAGTATTCATACGATCGCTCGCCTCCACTTTTTCACGCAAAACCTTTATTGTTTCATCATCCTTTTTTACACTTACCGGCACACGATCTATACGTTTTATAATATGCCATCCATGCGTAGTAAGAAACGGTTTGCTAATTGCACCATTAACAGGTAAGATAAAAGCGGCAGATTCGAACTTCGGATTATATTGGCCAACTTCCACATCCTGCATTTGACCATTAGCTGAAGATGAAAAAATATCATTGCTAAAAGCTGTGGCTAGTTTTCCGAAATCGTCACCTTTTTGCAACCGGTTATATAAAGAATCAACTAATTTTTTTGCTTCTGTTTTAGATGAATTAGCCGCATCGGTTGGAATAGCAATAAGTATTTGCGCAGCCTTTATTTTACCTAAAGCCTTACGCTCATTTACATTTTTAAAAATATGATACCCGCTTTTCGATTTATAAAGGCTGGATAGTTTACTAACCAGGGTTGTATACGCCAGGTTTTCTAATTCATAAGGCAGGGTAAAAACAGTGATGTAACCAATATCCCCCCCGTTATCTTTTACAGAAGGATCACTGGAAAAGTTTTTTGCTACTGTTGAAAAGTTTTGTCCTTTCTGTATTTTTTTGTACGCTTCCTCTGCTTTTTGCCTGGCAGCAACTGTATCTTCTTTCTCACCAATTGCAATAAAAATATGCTGTAAACGAATGTCTTTTTGCGAACGGGCAAATGCTTCTTCGACTAGCTTTTCAATGCTTTTTTCGTCGTTTAAATATGCGGGCACTATTTGCGAACGAAGGTTGCGCAGATCATCAACTAATCGTTGCAAGGTATCATAACCCCTTGCTTTAGCTTCTTTAATCTTTAATCTTGAGGCAATGTATAAGTCAAGGTATTCCTGGATTTCTTTAGGATTTTTATTGCTACCCGCTTTCGGATTGTTCTTATTATAAGCCTTTAAAAATTCCTGGACAGTTATTTTTTCATTGCCATATGTAAATAAGGTTTGGCCCGAAGCCCTGTGCATGCAAAAGAAAGAGCAAATAGCAATAATAAAATATTTCTTCATGAATAATTTGGATTATTTACCGCTTTTCTCTCGGTAACGTAAGATATCGTCAATTTGATTTTCGGTAATTTTTTTTGCTATGATGCGTTTATCCTTGTCTAACAAATATAAGGTGGGAAAACTTTGAACATCAAACAACTGGGAGTAACCAGGAATTCCTGAGGAAGTTCTTTTTTTATCATCTTCTTTTGAATAATATACGTGCGCCCAGTTATTTAACGCATGTTGATGTATGAAATTGAGCCAGTCCTTTTTATTGCCATCTGTTTCTTTGGCCAGCCCGAACGGCTTAAGGCCCATTCCTTTCCACTTAACCAGGTACATGCTATCAAGTTTTGGCAACACCTCTTTACAATGGCCACAAGCAGGATCCCAAATTACCAATAATGTATAGGCTGCCTCAATGCCATAGAGGTTTACTATTTTACCGCTGGTATCAGGCAGTTGAACATCCGATGCAGGCGATCCAAAAATATTAGCCATTAAACTATAGGCACGGTCAGTAATAATCTTTTTTCCATTTTCATTAAACCATGCATATTTTTTTTGTGCAAAATATTTTTCAAAAAGATGCACGAAGACAGCATCTTCCCACATGTATTTTTGGTTGAGATAACGGTTGACAAATTTGAGCAGCAAAAACTTTTGCATTTCTTCGCTCACACTGGCAAAACTTAGCATCCAGTCAATTTCTTTAATTACAGAATCGGCAGCCGGGTAAACAAGTTGCTCAAAATATTTATCGATGCGACCTTCAAAAAAAGGAGTTCGTACTAAGCGATCATCGGTAAAATTGACATCATTCCAATAATGTGTTTTAAAAAAACGATAAGCAAACAGTGAATCTTTTTTTGCACCCGGAGGATTTGCCGGCACTTCCGGTTCCTTCATTCCCTTTAATAAAGTCGTTAATAAACCATTCGGTTCCTTTGTAATAATAGTAGTGCGATATTCCCTGATAGCCGCGTTTACAGCATTTATTTGTTCTGTTAATTTGAAAGAATCTTTTCTGTCAACAGTCAGTCGTTGTTTATTTAAATCTTCCAGCTTTTTTCCATTTGTTCCCATAAAGCTTTGATAAGCCTGAAAGTCAATATTCTCCGGGGAATTAGTAAAAATAATTTTTGAAATATTATTTGTGTCGGCTGTAATGCTAAATTTTTGATTCTTGTCAACCAATATATCAAAATTTCTTGCCTTGCCAGGATAACCAATAAGATATATACCTCCGCCTAATTTTTTATCACCTCTAAAAATACCTTCGCTTTTTTCGTTAAGTTTTACAGAATCAATAATTGGTAATTGTTTACCATAATAATTGCCGAGATAGACGTATTGATTTTTAAAGGGTTTTAAAGTAACCTTTATTTCATAACCTTCCTGGGCAAAAAGGCCACTTGTAAAAAGCAGCGAAAAGAGAGTGGCAATAAGCTTCATGACGAAAAATGGTAAGCGGTAAAAATAATAGAAATGAGCGCAACAATGGTTAAAGAGATGCAAAACAAACACAGGGTTTTAATTTATTTTCAGTTTCAACCAGCCTAAAATTATTACTGTCACGGAATCTCCGTGTTAGACATTAAGAAGGAATATAAGAAACCAAAAATGAAAGGCTGTACTTTTACCGCCTTGAAAAAAAACAGGCATATTGTATTGGAAAACCTGGTGGTAGATGATTATGCAGCCGAAGGTAAATCCTTAGCAAAATTGAATGGTAAGATTGTTTTTATAGAAAACGTGGTACCGGGCGATGTAGTGGATGTTCGTTTGCTAAAAAATAAAAAAGATTGGGCAGAAGGGTATCCTATACATTTCCATTCTTTCTCTTCAGAAAGAGTTTCGCCTTTTTGCCAGCATTTTGGCGTGTGTGGCGGTTGCCAATGGCAAATGCTTCCTTACCAAAAACAATTAGAATATAAGCACAAACAAGTTTTTGATAATTTGACAAGGATCGGTAAAATTCCTCTGCCCGAAATGTTACCGATAATAGGTGCGGAAGAAGATAAATTTTATAGAAATAAACTGGAATATACTTTTAGTACTAAGGCGTTCTTTCCTGCAGGTGTTTTTAAAAAGGAAGACAAACAAAGTAGCTTTCAAAATGTTGTAGGCTTTCATGCCAAAGGGTTTTTTGATAAAATAGTGGATATAAAAAAATGCTGGCTGCAAAATGACCTAACCAATGAAATAAGAAATGCTATTCGCGAATTTGCTTTTGAAAACAAATTTTCTTTTTATGATATAAAAAATCATAAAGGCTTACTTCGAACCATGCAGGTGCGCATTTGTGAAACCGGCGAAGTAATGCTGAATATTGTATTTGGAGAAAAAAACGATCAACAGCAAAATCTTTTATTGAATTTTATTCGGGGAAATTTTCCGCAGATCACAACACTGCTTTACACTATCAATTTAAAAATGAATGATTCGATGCACGACCTGGAGCCAAACATTTTTTTTGGGAAAGGATATGTAGTTGAAAAATTAGAAGATTTTTTATTTAAGATCGGGGCTACCTCTTTTTTTCAAACTAATACCCGGCAAGCCGAAAATCTTTACCGGGTCACAAGAGAATTTGCTGAATTAAATGGCACACAAACAGTGTATGATCTTTATTGCGGAACAGGAAGTATTGGCATTTTTTGCAGTCGCAATGCCAAAAAAATTATTGGTGTAGATGTTACGGAAGCGGCTATCAGGGATTCAAGAGAAAATGCTGAGATAAATGCCATTGATCATTCAATTTTTATTAGCGGAGATGTTATTGATATTTGTACAACAGATTTTTTTAATATGCAAGGCAAGCCGGATGTAATAATTATAGATCCGCCACGGGCAGGCATGCATGAAAAGTTAGTAAGAAAAATTTTGGAAATTGAAGCGCCACTTCTTGTGTATGTGAGTTGTAATCCCGCTACCCAGGCAAGAGACCTGGCGTTGCTTAATGAAAAGTACGATGTAACAAAAGTGCAGCCTGTAGATATGTTCCCCCACACCCATCATATTGAAAATATTGTACAGGCTAAATTAAAAAACAGAGACGAATGAGTGATTTCAGATTTACCAGGCCCGAGAACTTTCCTCCTATTGTTAAGAATCTTATTATAATTAATGTTTTGGTTTTTGTAGCGCAAATAACACTTACCAAGTTTGGGGTTACGGAAAAGCTAATGATGTTCCCCGTGCAGCATCCTGAATTTAGACCCTACCAAATTGCTACCCACATGTTTGCACATTCACCTAATATGATCTTTCATATAGTGTTTAACATGTTTGGTTTATGGATGTTTGGAAAAGCATTGGAAAATGTATGGGGAGCAAAGCGATTCTTATTTTTTTACCTCGCTTGTGGTGTAGGTGCGGCTTTCCTTCATTTAGCCATTCAGTATATTACCTGGGAGCAAATGGAAGCAGCTTATAATGCAGGTAATATTGCCAAAGCCCAAAGTTATGGAGCTTCTCTTGGTCCGGCATTGGGTGCTTCGGGCGCCGTTATGGGAATTTTTGCCGCTTTTGCTTTCCTTTTTCCTAATACAGAACTCTTTATCATGTTTATCCCTTTTCCAATAAAAGCAAAGTGGGCCATGCTGGGGCTGGCGGCAATTGATCTTTTTGGAGGGGTTGCCAATGTAAGCGGAGATAATATTGCACACTTTGCGCACCTCGGTGGGGCCATCACTGGATTTATTTTAGTGTTAATTTGGAATAAAACAGGACGAAAACGTTTTTATTAACGTCAATATCTAAGTGTTGCTGCTAAGGCGTGCCACAGTTTATTACTATTCCCAGCTTGAAGATATTTTGTAACCGTGGCGCGCCTTCATTAGTCAGCCTTACACAATCTTAATGATTTTTTTAGACAGCTTCTAAGTAATTTTATTATCAGATGAATTATTACGGACAACGAAGAAAAAACCACTTAGGCATCGGGCAAGATGGCAA
>Ga0208736_1000146_pt1 | contig 21160 bp, 25 predicted proteins | sample AntDryMetagUQ255_FD_188090 | JGI IMG/M metagenome (GOLD analysis project Ga0208736, IMG submission 188090) | Polar desert microbial communities from Antarctic Dry Valleys - UQ255 (SPAdes) | ecosystem: Environmental > Terrestrial > Soil > Desert | place: Antarctic Dry Valleys | collected 2008-12-31 | reverse complement strand
CAACGCGACTGGATCGAAGCACTCGGACCCCACAACGACCGCACCGGCCTACAGATCCAAGGCGACACCCACCTCGCCACCATCCTGCTCGACGGCGTCAGCGCGCTGACGCCGCCCGCCGCACAGGTGGCGTAGGGCGCACGCCGCTCGCGCGGCGCACCGGTGGCCTAGGCTTCAGTCCGCACTTCGGGCTGCCGATGTTCTCCCGAACAGCCCGACCCCGCCGAAAGGAATCCTCGCTGTGCTTCGCCGCCTGTCACCGCTGCTCGCCCTGCTCGCCCTGCTCGCCCTGCCCGCGACCGCTCCGGCCGCGAAGGTCAACGTCGCCGTCGGCATCGGCGACCAGAGCGCGCGCATGTTCGCCGATCCCAACTACCGGGCGCTGGGGCTGAAGAAGACCCGCTACTTCATCCACTGGGACGCCGTCACGAAGCCCGACGAGCTCAAGAAGGCGGACGACTTCGTCGCCGCGGCCAACGCCGCCGGCGTCCGGGTGCTCATGCACCTGTCGTCGAACAACCTCACCGCCCGTCAGGCGAAGCTGCCCAGCCTCGCGCTGTACACCGCCGCCGCGCAGGCGCTGATCGAACGCTACCGGCCCATGGGCGTCAGGGAGTGGGGCGTCTGGAACGAGGTCAACCACGACACACAGCCGACCTTCCGCAGCCCCAAGCGCGCCGCCCAGTTCTTCAAGGCCTTCCGCGGCCTGTGCTCGGGCTGCAGGATCGTCGCGCTCGACGTCCTCGACCAGAAGGGCGTCGAGAGCTACATCAAGAAGTGGTTCGCCGCAGCCGGCTCGGCGGGTCGCTCGGCGAAGGTCGTCGGCATCCACAACTACTCGCAGGTCAACCGCCGCATCACCGAGAAGAAGGCGAGCGACCGCTACCCGGGCACCGCGCGCATCATCAAGGCGATTCGCAAGAAGAACAGGGTCGCGAAGTTCTGGTACACGGAGACCGGCGGCGTCGTGAACTTCGGCGGCAGCCTGCCGTGCAACCGGTCCCGCGCGGCGAACCGGACGAAGTTCATGTTCGACCTGCTGAAGACCTACGACAAGGACGTCGAGCGCCTGTACAGCTACAACTGGTACGGCGCCGACTGCAACGGCTTCGACGCCGGCCTCGTCGAGCGCAACGGCACCCCGCGACCGGCCTACGCGGCCTTCAAGCGCGGGCTGCGCAACGCAAGGCGCTAGACCGGGGCGCCGCCCGGCGCGCGCCGTAGGATGAGACGCGCGCCCGGGTGGCCCAATCGGCACAGGCAGGCGGCCTTAAAAGCCGCTGGCTCGCAAGAGCTTGCGGGTTCGAATCCCGCCCCGGGCATCGACCCCCCGCCGGGGCTCGCTAGGCTGAACCGCAGCGCAACCTCGGAACTTCGCGATCGTCTCGGGGTTCGTACACCGACGGCGCCAGGTGCGCCGTATGGCAACCATGGAAGCCTCAGCTCTCAAGCATCCGTCCCAGGTCGGCATGCGGGGTCCGACCCCGCTGCTTCGCCTGCAATCCGACGAGCGGCTGATCGCGATGGTGCGGCGCGGCAACCACGGCGCGTTCGAGGCGCTCGTCGCCCGCTATCAGTCCCGGCTGCTGGCCTTCTGTCGTCACATGCTCGGCTCGCGCGAGGACGCCGAGGACGTACTCCAAGAGGTCTTCGCAGCGTCGTTTCGGGCGATCCTCGCCGACGACCGCGCGATCAACGTGCGCCCGTGGCTGTATCGGATCGCGCGCAACCGCTCGCTGAACCATCTGCGCCGCGTCCAGGCGATCGGCGTCGACTCGATGGACATCCACCTCTCCGAGGGCGGGGCCTCGACCGCCGACAAGGCGCACAAGCGCGAGGAGTTCCGGCTGCTCGTCGCCGACGTGCAGGAGCTGCCCGAGACCCAGAAGACTGCCCTGCTGCTGCGCGAGATCGACGCGCTCTCCTACGAGCAGATCGCCGAGGCGATGGAGACGACGATTCCGTCGGTCAAGTCGCTGCTCGTGCGCGCACGCGTCTCGCTGGCCGAGGCCGCCGAGGCGCGCCAACTCACCTGCGAGGACGTCCGCGAGGAGCTCGGCGAGGTCGCCGAGGGCCTGCGGCGCTCGACCGCGCCGGCGCGGCGCCACGTCCGCTCGTGCGAGCGCTGCCAGGGGTTCAAGGTCCAGCTGCGCAGCACGAACAAGGCCCTCGCCGCCGTCTTCCCCGTCGCGCCGCTGCTGCTGTTCAAGAAGGCCCTGCTGGCGCACTTCGGCATGACCGCCTCGGCCGGCGCCGGCAGCGCCGCCGGCGCCGCGGCCGCGAGCGTCGCCGCCACCGGCGGCGCGAGCGCCATGACCGCGGGCATCAGCACGATCGCCACGAAGACCGCCGCCGGCCTCGCCGCCGCGGCGATCGTCACGGCGGGGGCCGTCGAGGTCAAGCACGTCCAGACGAAGGCGCCCCAGCGCGCCGTCGCCTCCGCGTCGCCGCGGCCGGCACCGGCTGCGGTCGAGCCCGAGGTCGTGGCATCCGCGCAGCAGCCGACGAGCGCCCCGAGGCCCGAGCCGGCGCGGGCGGCCGGCAGCACCGCCGCGGCGACCGAGGGCAAGCCCGTCAAGCCGAAGCCGCAGGAGGCGCCTGCGCTGCAGGCGCCTGCGCCCGTCGTCGCGCCGGCGGTCCCGGCCGCGGACCCGGCGGCCGTCACCGGGCCCCCGGCGGCGACGACCGATCCGGCGCTGGCTCCGGTACAGGAGGAGAGCGACAGCACGACGCTCAGCGCCGCACCCGGGCCACCGGCGCAGACCGGCGGCGTGGCTGCTCCGCTCGAGCCGGCCACGACGCCGCCGGTCGTGGCGGTGGCGCCCGACACGACCCCGCCGCCCGGCACGGTCGCCCCGCCCGCGGCGGCGACGGCGACACCTGCGACCTCCGAGCCCGACACGACCAGGCCGGTCGCAGGCACGGGAGGCGCGAGCGCCGTGCCGGACCGCCGGCGCGGGCAGCGCATGAGGCGCGACCGCGGCAGGCAGGCCAAGGCGGACACGCTGCGGCGCGGCGTCGGCGCCGGCGCCGCAAAGCGCTGAGCACGCTGCCGCCGCCGGCCGGCGGTCAGGCGATCCGATCGCCGGGCTGCGAGCCCGCGTCGGGCTCCAGCAGCAGCACGGGATGGCCGTCGGCGACCGCCCCGAGCACGAGCACCTCCGAGCGCACCGGTCCGATCTGGCGCGGCGGGAAGTTCACCACCGCGACGACCAGGCGCCCCTCGAGCTGCTCGCGCGGATAGTTGGTGATCTGCGCCGACGAGCGCCGCTCGCCGATCTCGGGTCCGAAGTCGATGCGCAGCTTCCATGCCGGTCGCCGCGCCTCGGGAAAGTCCTCGACGGCGATGATCCGGCCGACGCGCATGTCGACCTTCTCGAAGTCCGCGTACTCGATCACTGCGTGCCGCCCTTCCGCGAGGTCCCGAAGCGAAACGATCGCATCGCCGTCTTCAGCGGGCCCGCGTTGCCGGTGCCGATCGCGTTCGGCGTGCCCGCGGCCGGCGTCGACTCGAGCTCGAGCACGACGCCGTCGCGCGCCCCCTCGGGCTCCTCGGGGACGAGCAGCAGATGGCGGACGTAGAGCGTGCGCGCGCCGCGCCTGGCGCGCAGCACGACCTGGTAGCCGACGCCGTTGTTGATGCGCGTGCGCCCCTCGAGCACGAGATCGTAGCCCCCGTAGCGCCGGCGCAGGCGCGCGAGGTACGCGCTCGCGTAGACCGGCATCGTTCCGCCGATGGCCCCGCGATAGGGCGCCAGAGCGAGCCTGCGCACGACGTAGGAGTCCAGGAACAGGCTGCCGCGATCGCGACGCAGCGCCAGCAGGGTGCCCGGTACCGTCACGCGCTGCAGCGTTGGCGCGTGGATGAGGTTGAACGTCACCGGGCCGCGCACGATCGCCTGGCGCTCCGTCGGACGCGAGCGCAGGGCGAGCAGGGCCGCCGCAGCGATCAGCAGCGCCAGCAGCCCGATCAGCGCGACGCGCGCAGCACGCGGCAAACGGCCCACGAGCTGGGCCAGCGTGGGGCCGTATCGGGCTTGGACCACGGTCATCGGGCCATTCTGACGGCCACCCGCCCGCGCCGGCCGCATGCCGCGCACGGCAGGCGCCGCGGCTGGACGAAGAGCCGGTCGCCGGCCGCAACCTCGTGCTCCTGCGGGCGTTTGCCGATGTATGGATCAGTGATGCTCATGGCCACGACGACTCATCCTCAACTGCGCAAGCCGATTCACTACGACAGCGTTCGCCGTCGTCTGTGGATCTGCGGCCAGCGCTGTCATCACGGTGCGACGGGCGCGCTGCTGACGTTCGCGGGAGCGGTCGGCGTGGCCCTCATGGCCCACGACTGGCAGGACCGCTCGGTCTGGTTCAGCCGCGGCCGGCAGGACGACTGACGTGGTGTTTCGCCGTCCGGTCGACGTTACTCGCCGATGGAGAACATCGTCTCCAGGTCGTGGCGCGAGAACGCCTCGAAGGCCACCATCGTGTGGGTGCGCGCGACACCGTGCATCGTCGAGATCTGCCCGGTGACGACGCTCGCGAGATCCTCGTGGCGGGTGACGTGCACGATGCAGACGAAGTCCCACTCGCCGGTCACCGAGTAGGCCTCGCGCACGCCGTCGACCTCGGCCAGCGCGCCGCCGAGCGTCGACATCACGTCGCGCTCCGCTTCCACGAGCACGATCGCATGGGTCATCAGGTGGTCCTTTCGTCGTTGCCGTCACGGCGGGTCGAGAGCTCACGGGCGAGCTCGAAGCCGACCGACACGCCGACGAGCATCGCCAGGCGCGTCTCCTCCGCCACGAGCGCGTGGATCGCCCGCGCACGCTCGGTCGGGTCGTCGATGCCCGAGACCTGGGCGAGCTGTGTCTCGTGCGCCTCCCCGAACCAGCCACCGGCCTCGAGCGCGGCGCCGAGCACGCGCTGCAGCCCGGGCGCGGCGTGGGTGACGATCGCCTGAGCGTGGCCGAAGCGGTCGGGGTCCGACAGCGCCTCGACGGCGGCGTCGACCTCATCGGCGGAGTAGGTCTGCGCCGTCATCGGCCGGGCGCCGATCTCAAGCCGGCGAGCGCGAGGCCGGCGAGCGCCCCGAGGCCGGCGCCGACGAGCCCCGCGATCGAGCTGCCCTGCGACAGCACGGGCACGAGCAACAGCACGACGGCGATCACGAGCACGCCGAGCAGATCGGCGTCGTCGTCGCCGCCGTCGCGCCGCCGGCGCTCGAGCAGCACGGGCACGAGCCACGCGCACAGCATTCCCAGCGCCGCGCCATGGGTGCCGTAGACGAAGGTGCCCGGATCGATCGCGACCGCGATCGCCAGCGCACCGGGGCCGCACAGCGCGAACAGCGCGAGGACGGCGAGCGGCCCGTGACGGCGCTCGATCTGCCAGCCGAAGAGGCCGAGGCCGACGACGGCCGCGTACTGCGCGGCCGTGTTGCCGTTGACCAGCGCCGCGGTCACGTAGCGCCAGGGGTCGCCGCCGACCGCACGCAGGGCGAACTCGGGGATCGTGTAGAAGGCGAGCGCGAGCCAGACGCCGAACGACAGCGCGACGAGCGCGATCGTCGCCCATGGCTTGCCGAGCCGGTCGCCGCGGATGCCGGGGATCTCGCTGCCGCGCAGGCGACCGAGACGCGGTGCAGCGGCGGCGGGCCGGGGCCTGGGCAGCGAGCGCGCGCCGGGCCGCGCGGAGCGCTTCTGCGGCTTGGGCGGCGCCGCGTCGGGCCGCTCGATCTTCGGTGCGCGCTTGCGTAGGCGCACGCCGCAATAGGGGCATTCGGTGATGTAGGGGCTGACCTCGGCCTGGCAGTTCTTGCACACGACGAAGAGGTCGGGGTGGGACATGCGTCGATTCTACGAGAGCGGCCGATGCACGCCGCGCAGAAGGCGTCAGGCCGCGGTCGCGGCGACGATCTCGGCCATGACCTCGTTGAGGTCGCGGTTGGCCTCGTACACGACGATCTGACGCGAGGCGCCGTTGCCGCGCTCGAGCAGGTCGCGGATGCCGTCGAGCTCGTCCTGCGAGCCGAGATCCTGCGCATGCGGCGCCAGCCGCTCGAGCAACCGCCGCGTGAGCGCCTTCGTGCCGACCCGCTCGCTGGAGGGCAGATCGACGATCTCGCCCTGGAGGCCGTGGCGTGCCGCCAGCCACTTGTTCTCGTCGAGCATCTGCCAGGGGTATTCCGCGAGCTGCGAGCCCGCATCGTAGTGCTCGGCGAGCTCCTTGACCATCACCTGGATCAGGGCCGTCAGCGCGATCGTGTGCTCGACGCGCGTCTGGGAGTCGCAGCAGCGGATCTCGACCGTGCCGAAGTTGGGGTGCGGGCGCACGTCGTACCAGAGGTAGGTGTAGTCCTCCATCACGCCGCTGTCGACCATGAACGCGACCTGGCGCTCCCAGTCCTCCCAGTCCGCATAGGCGGGTGGCATGCCGACGCGCGGAAACTGACGGAAGATCGGCGTGCGCGTCGACAGCAGCCCGGTCTGATCTCCGCGCCAGAACGGCGAGTTCGCGCTGAGCGCGAGCAGCACCGGCACGTGCACGCGCATCCCGTTGGCGACGTGGATCGCCTTGTCCGCATCGTCGATGCCGATGTGCACGTGCATGCCGAAGATCAGCTCCTGGCGGGCGACGAAGCGCAAGGCCGAGATCAGGTCGCGATAGCGTGGGCGCGCGACGATCCGCTGGTCCTCCCACATCGCGAACGGGTGGGTGCCCGCCGAGCCGATCGTGAGGCCGCGGTGCGCTGCCGTCTCGTGCACTTGGCGGCGCAGCGAGCGCAGCTGCGCAGCGGCGGCGCCGACCGTCTCGCACGGCTTCGTCGCGATCTCCAGCACCGACTCCATGAGCTCGGGCTTGATGTCGCCGTCCTCGCGCTCGACGTTGGTCGCGCCGGCATCCTCGAGCAGCAGCTCGATCGCGTTGACGAGCGAGTAGCTCGTCGCGTCGACGATCATCAGCTCCTCCTCGACGCCGACCGTGCAGCGCCCGCTGAAGTTCTCGCGCATCGGGCGGGAGGGTACCCGCCCCGCTCGACCCGTCGCATCGCGGACGCCGAACGCGTCGAAACCCGCGCGGATGCGTGCCGAACGTCACCGCGCAGCGGGTCCTGGGCCCCGCACCGCCATAGCCTGCGGCGATCTCCGGGCGCCCGCTCATCGTCATGCTGCTCGCCCTGGCGCTGGTCGCCGGCACCGGGCTCGGCGGCGGCGGAGGCGAACAGCGGCGGGCAAGCGGTCCGGCGCGCGAGGACGCGGTCGCGCGGGTCGTCGACGGCGACACCGTGATCCTCGCGGCGCTCGGCCGCAGCAGGCTCATCGGCGTCGACACGCCGGAGGTCCACGGGCGCCGGGAGTGCTTCGGCGAGCAGGCGTCGGCGTTCACCAAGCGCCTGCTCGCACGGCAGCCTGTCCGCTACGCGCTCGGCGCGCAGGCGCGCGATAGCTACGGGCGTGCGCTGGTCTACCTCTGGCTGGCCGACGGACGCTTCGTCAACGAGCTGCTGGTCGCGGGCGGCTACGCGCGAGCTCTGCAGATCGCGCCCAACGTGCGCCATGCGCAGCTGCTTCGCCGGCAGGCGCGCGTTGCGCGCACCGCGGGACGCGGCCTGTGGTCGCATCGCGCGTGCCCTGCGGCAGTCGAAGTGGGCTAGGCTCCGTAACGCATGGCAACCCGCATGAGACAGTCCCTGGACGAGTTCGAACGCGCATTTGCAGAGGAGGCCCACGAGGACCGGGTTCGTCGCGAGTCGCTGCGCCGCAAGGCGGTCATGCGCTCTCAGCAGCGCAAGATCGAGCGCACCCACAAGCACGGGACCGCGCGCTTCGTCGTGCTCGTGCTGATGCTCATCGCGACCGCGGTCGTCGTGACCATCGCGATGTTCCAGACGCTCTACGTCGTGATGGGCTGAGCCTGCGGGCCGCGGGGCCCTGAGCTGCTACGTGCTGAGCTCGCCCAGCGCGGCTTCGACCTTGTCGGCGGACTGCTCGCGCTCCGCCTGGATCTCGAGGTAGACCTCCTTGCGGAAGACGGGGATGTCCCGGGGCGCCTGGATGCCGATGCGGACCTTCTCGCCCATGATCGACAGGACCGTGATCTCGATCTCGTCGCCGATCATGATGCTTTGATTGGACTTGCGTGTCAGGACCAGCATGAAAGGGCCACCTTCCTCGTCGCCGGAGGCCACTCAATCATGTTCCCGGTGCAAAGGCAACCAACGTCACGAGCGCAGCCTCAGGATCACCGTGCCCGGTGCTCTGCGGGCCGCTTCTTGTAAGGTCTCGCGCGCATGGCACGACGTTCTCTGCGCCCACATCTCAACCAGATCCGCGGCTGGGTCCGCCAAGGGCGCACCGACGCCTGGATCGCCCATCAGCTCGAGGCGACCGTCCAGCAGATCGAGACCTTCAAGAAGGACAACGAGCTGGCCCCCGCCGAAGCCGAGAACGGCGACGCGGCGGGCGGCGACTTCGACGACGAGATCGACCTGCGCGCCGAGGACGACGCGCACGTCGCTGCCGAGCTCGAGGCGGCCGAGGCCCGCAAGGCCGAGGAGGACCGCCTGCAGGCCGAGGAGGACCGGCTCAAGGAGGAGGAGACCGCGCGCCGCGTCGCAGCCGGCGAGGACGTCGAGGACGAGGACGCTCCCGCCCGCGCCACGCCGCGCCGTCGCGGGCGCCGTGGCGGCCGTGGCCGAGCCGGAGCGCGCGCGGGCGCCGGCACGCTCGAGGGCACCTTCGATCACGGCGAGGATGGCTACGGGCTGTGGCTCGACCCCGCCGTCGCCGACAACCCGATCTACGCCGAGCACTGGGCGGGTCATCGGCCCGTCGAGGTGACCGTCGAGGAGGACCAGATCGTCATCCGCCGCAGCGGCGCGGAAGCCACCGAGGACTGAGGTCCCTGCGGAGTTACGGCTCCGTGCGCCGGCCGCCGGCGAAATCGCGCGCGTCACGCAGATAGCGCAGGAACGCGCCGTCGGCGACCGTCCGCGCGTCCCATGCCCACGGCGCCTCGGGAGCCACGGCGGCGGCGAGATCGGTGCACCAGTCCGTGCCGCGGTCGTAGAGCTCGGCGAGCTCGTCGGTCGTGAAGGAGCCGCCCAGGCGCCGTCGCAGCTCGGCCTCGATCGCGCTCGCCGCGGCCTCCAGCGCAGGCCGCTGCTCGGGTGGCGCGCCTGCCATCCGGCGCTCGCCCTCGCGCCATTGCACCAGCGCTGTCTCGAAGGTCGTCGCCACGCCGGCGAGGGTACCCCGCCTCGCTGTGCAGCCACCCGCCCCGGGGCTACTCGCCGCGGGGCAGGCCCTTGACGACGAATGCGCGCTCGTTGCGGCGCACCATGCCCAGCCGGCGCGCCTCGAGCTCGATGCTGCCGGGCCGGCGCAGCGCGCGCTGACGGCTGACGAGCGCGCTGTGCTCGCGCTGCAGCGTGGCGACCTCGGCGCGCTTTGCCTTCGCCTCCTGCAACGTCGCGACGTACGTGCGCAGCGGGTTGACGTACAGGCACACCACGAGCACCCCGACGAGCAGCAGGGCGAAGCGTCCGATCCTGTCCCAGCGCACGCGTGCGGTCATCGGAGGACCGTTCGCCCCGCGACGGTCCGCTCCTGCACGTGCACGCGACGATCCCAGCGCCCACTACGAGCGCAGGACCTCGCGTCCGAGGAAGCGCGCGTCGGCGCCGAGCGCCTCTTCGATGCGCAGCAGCTGGTTGTACTTCGCGACGCGGTCCGATCGCGACGGCGCGCCGGTCTTGATCTGCCCGCAGCCCGTCGCGACCGCGAGGTCAGCGATCGTCGTGTCCTCGGTCTCGCCCGAGCGGTGCGACATGACCGCGGTGTAGCCCGCTGCGCGAGCCGTGGCGATCGCGTCGAGGGTCTCGGTCAGCGTGCCGATCTGGTTGACCTTCACGAGGATCGAGTTGGCGACGCCGGTGTCGATGCCACGCTGCAGGCGGGTGGTGTTCGTCACGAAGAGGTCGTCGCCGACGAGCTGCACGCGCTCGCCGACGGCCTCCGTGAGGACCTTCCAGCCGTCCCAGTCCTCCTCGTCCATGCCGTCCTCGATCGAGACGATCGGATAGCGCGCGCAGAGGTCCGACCAGTAGTCGGCCATCTGCTGGGCGTCGAGGCTGCGGTCCTCGTGCTCGAGCACGTAGGCGCCGCCGTCGTAGATCTCGCTGGTCGCGGGATCCAGCGCGATGAAGACGTCCTCGCCGGGCACGTAGCCGGCGGACTCGATGCCCCGTACGAGCATCTGCAGGGCCTCCTCGTTGGATCCCAGGTCGGGTGCGAATCCGCCCTCGTCGCCGCCCGCCGTGCCCAGGCCGGCGTCGTGCAGCGTCTTCTTCAGCGCATGGAAGACCTCGGTGCCCATCCGCAGGCACTCCTTGAAGCTCTGCGCCCCGGCCGGCACGACCATGAACTCCTGGAAGTCGACCTTGTTGTCGGCATGTGCGCCGCCGTTGAGGACGTTCATCATCGGCACCGGCAGGATCTGCGCCGACGCGCCGCCGAGGTGGCGCCACAGCGGCTGCCCCTCGTGGGCGGCGGCGGCGTGCGCGGCGGCGAGCGAAGCGCCAAGGATCGCGTTGGCTCCCAGGCGCGACTTGTTCGGCGTGCCGTCGAGCTCGATCAGCGCAGCGTCGAGCGCGCTCTGGTCGAGCGCGTCGAGGCCCGTGATCGCCTCGGCGATCACGGAGTTGACGTTCTCGACGGCCTGCGTGACGCCCTTGCCGCCCCAGGCGGCGCCGCCGTCGCGCAGCTCGGTCGCCTCGAACTCGCCGGTCGACGCACCCGATGGCACCGCCGCGCGGCCCGTCGCCCCGGAGCGCAGCCGCAGCTCGACCTCGACGGTCGGATTGCCGCGGCTGTCGAGGATCTGGCGAGCATGGACACGATCGATCTGGCTCATGTTTCTCCTTGGGATTCGGGGCGGTCGCCTGCGGGTCGCATGCGGTCGCGGAAGCGGTGGGACGCAGCGCGCAGGGCAAGCTCGGGATCGACTCGCAGGCGGCGCGCCTCGTCGACGGCGGCGAAGAGCCGCTCGCCGACGTCGTGGAACGCGCCGTCGCGCTCGGTGACGGAGCGCGAGCGGAGCGAGGCGCTGTCGGGCGCGCGCTCCAGCAGGCCGGCCGTCGCGGCGCGCCGCTGGAGCTTGCGGGCGTACAGCAGCGCCGGCAGGTTCTCGGGCACCTCGCCGAAGATGCCCTGTTCGCGGCCGGCCTCGCCGGCCTTGATCTGATCCCAGTTGCGCAAGACCTCACCGCAGGACCGAGCCTCGACGTCCCCGAAGACGTGCGGATGGCGGCGGATGAGCTTGCGGCGGCAGTGCTCGGCGACGGCGCCGAGGTCGCCGGCGCCGCGCTCCTCGAGCAGCAGCGCGAGGAAGTGCACCTGGAAGAGCACGTCGCCGAGCTCGTCGAGCAGCTTCGCGTCGTCGCCCGAGTTGGCGGCGTCGGCGAGCTCGTAGGCCTCCTCGACGGTGTGCGGGACGATCGTGCGCTCGTCCTGCTCGCGGTCCCACGGGCACGCCGCCCGCAGCCGGCGTGTCAGCTCGTCGAGGCGGCCGAGCGCCTCGGTGATCTCAGCGGCGGTTGACATCTGTGGGCGCAGCCTAGGCGTTCGGCTGCGCGGCGCCGGATGCGCCGTGTTCAGCGCTGCGGCTCGGGCGGAGCCTGCTGCGGCGGGGCCTGCTGCGGCGGGGCCTGCTGCGGCGGGGCCTGCTGCTGCCCCTGGCCGGGCGGCACGGTCGACGTCTTGGGCTTCGGCGCGTTCTTGCACTGATCCATGACGTAGCCCTTGCGGCAGTTCGTCTTCGCCTTCCACTTCTTGCGCAGCTCTGCGTTGAAGTCGTCGTCGGCGGCCTTCTTGTACTGCGCGTCGAGCTCCTGCTTGATGGCCGGCGTGGCCTCCTTCAGCGTCTGCTGCTTGGCGGGCACGATCTTCTGCACCTGGAAGACGTAGTAGCCGAGCTGGACCTTGACGGGGCCGGTCAGCTTGCCCTTCGGAGCCGTGAACAGCACGGCGTCGAACTGCGAGCCCTTGGAGATGCCCTGCAGCGTGCCGGCCTGGTCCTTGGAGGTCTTGTCGATCGAGTACTTCTTGGCGACGGACTTCCAGCTGTCGCCGTCCTCGATCGCCTTGCGCGCCTGCGCGGCCTTGTCCCGGGTCTTCGTCAGCACGACGCGCAGATCGCGCGTCTCGGGCTGGGCGAAGCGTGCCTTGTTCTTGGCGTAGAACGCCTTGACCGCCTTGTCGGTGACCTTGTCGGCTCCCTCGACGGCCTTCTCGCGCAGCTGCGTGTAGACGCTGTTGAAGGCGACCTGGAAGCGCGCGTCGTCGATCGTCATGCCCGACTGCTTGAGGAACTTCTGGAAGTCGGCCTCCTTGGGGAAGGCGTCCTTCTTGGCCTTGGCGAAGTCGGCCTCGCGCGTCTTGTCGTTGACCTTCACGCCCTGGTCCTCGGCCTCGCCGCTGACCCACTTCTCGAGGATCAGGAACTGCAGCACCTGGTCGCGCAGGCCCTCGTACTCCTGCTTGCACTGCATCTTGAACTGCGCGTCCGTCGTCACGGGCTGGCCCTTGGCCGGCTTCGGCGCGGTCTTGCGCTTGTTGGCGATGCAGCCCGTGTAGTTCGGCGGCTCGTAGGCGGACTTGCCGGGCGCGGTGCCGGGGTTGCTCGACGCCGCGATGGCGAACCAGCGATCGAATTCTGTGCGGGTGATCGATGCGTCGTCGACACGCACGACGGCGTTGCCGGGAACGGAGTCGCCGCATGCCGCCAGGGCGATCGCGACCACAAAAAAGGCGCCAAGCGCCGGGAGCAGACGAAGGATTCTATTCACGATGCGTTCGATGCTAGCGAAGGCGTCGCGGTCGCCGCCTCGTTCATCGACCTTTCATACGCAATTCTTCGGTGCGCCCGCAACCGCGCCCGCCGGACCTACGCGGCCTCGCGCGTGATGGCGAGCAGGATGTCGGCGGCGCGCACGACCGCCGGAAAGCGCTGCTCGGGGTCGTCGGGCACGCGCATCGACAGCTGGCTCTTGCCCGACTCGTAGAGAACCCCGGGGATCTGCGCCCGCAGGCGCTTCGCGCGCACCGAGTCGAGCTCGATCGGCGTCACGGCGAGTCGGCCGCCGCGGAAGCTGACGTTCGTCGCGCCCGCCTGGCCGAGCTTGATGCGCGCGCGCTGCAGGTCGATGAGGTTGCGCAGCGGCCGGGGCAGCTCGCCGAAGCGGTCGTCGAGCTCGTCGCGCAGCAGCTCGAGGTCGGCGACGTCGATGGCGCCGGCGATACGGCGATGCACGTCGATCTTCGCCTGCTCGTAGGGGATGTAGTCGGCGGGCACGTAGGCGTCGACGTTGACGTCCATGCGCACCGGCTCGGCCATCTCAGCTCGTCCCTCGCTCTTGCAGTCCGCGGCGGCCTGCTCGGCCGCGGCGACCGCCTCGTCGAGCATCTGCATGTAGAGCTCGAAGCCGAGCGCCGCGACGTGGCCGGACTGCTCGTCGCCGAGCAGGTTGCCGGCGCCGCGCAGCTCGAGGTCGCGCATCGCGATCTTGAACCCGGCCCCGAGCTCGGTGTAGTCGCTGAGCGCGGCGAGGCGCTGCGCGGCCTCCTGTGTCAGCGCCGCCGCGCTCGGATAGAGCAGGTACGCGTATGCCCGCTCGCGGCTGCGGCCGACGCGGCCGCGGATCTGGTAGAGCTGCGACAGGCCGAAGATGTCGGCGCGATCGACGATCAGCGTGTTCGCCTGCGGGATGTCGATGCCCGACTCGATGATGCTCGTCGAGACGAGCACGTCGGCCTCGCCGCGCAGGAAGCTCAGCATCCGCTCCTCGAGCTGGACGTCCTCCATCTGGCCGTGGGCGACGACGAAGCGCATCCCCGGGCACAGCCCGCGCAGGCGCTCGGCGGTCTCGTCGATCGACTCGACGCGGTTGTGCAGGAAGAACGCCTGCCCGCCGCGGGCGTGCTCGCGCACGAGCGCCTGCTTGACGAGCTCCTCGTCGTACTCGCCGACGTAGGTCTTGACGGGGCGCCGCCCCTCCGGCGGCGTCTCGATGACGGAGATGTCGCGCAGCCCGGCGAGCGACATCTGCAGCGTGCGCGGGATCGGCGTCGCGCTCATCGAGATGACGTCGACGCGCAGCTTCAGCTGGCGCAGCAGCTCCTTCTGCTTGACCCCGAAGCGCTGCTCCTCGTCGACGATGATGAGGCCGAGCTCCTTGGCACGCACGTCGCGGCTCAGCAGCCGGTGGGTGCCGATCAGGATGTCGACGGCGCCCGAGCCGAAGCCGGCGATCGCGGCCTTCTGATCGGCGGTCGAGCGGAAGCGGCTGACGTGGCCGATCGTGAACGGGTAGTCCTTCAGGCGCTCGGTGAACGTGCCGAAGTGCTGCTGGGCGAGGATCGTCGTGGGCACGAGCATCAGCACCTGCTTGCCGGCGTCGGCCGCCTTGAAGGCGGCGCGCAGCGCGACCTCGGTCTTGCCGTAGCCGACGTCGCCGCAGATCAGGCGGTCCATCGGGCGCTCGGACTCCATGTCGACCTTGACGAGCTCGATCGCCTCGCGCTGATCGGCTGTCTCGGTGTAGGGAAACGCGGCCTCGAACTCGCGCAGCCAGTCGGAGTCCGGTGGGTAGGCGAGGCCGGTGCGCCGGCGGCGCTCGGCGTAGAGGTTCAGCAGCTCGCCTGCGAGCTCCTGCGCGGCGCGTCGCGCGCGCGACTTCATCGTCTCCCAGGTCCTACCGCCGAGCTTTGACAGCGGCGGGTGGCTGCCGCCGGCGCCGACGTAGCGGCTGATCTTCGCGAGCTGGTCGGAAGGGACGAAGACCCGGTCGTCGCCCTGGAACTCGAGGTAGAGGTAGTCGCGCGTGACGCCCGCGACGGTCTTCGTCTCGAAGCCGGCGAAGCGCGCGATGCCATGGTCCTCGTGGACGACGATGTCGCCGGTACGCAGGTCGGCGAACGAGCGCAGCGCCCCGCGCCGAGCGCTGCGCCCACCGGCGCTGCTGCGCCGGCCGCCGGTGCGCTCCTGGCGACGACGCCTGAAGAGGCGGTGCTCGGGCAGCACGGCGAGCTTCAGCCCGGCGGCGATGAAGCCGTCGCGCAGGCGCACCTGGGCGAAGCGCAACGGGTTCTCGATGCCCGCCGGATCCCCCTCGCCCAGCCACGACGCCTTCAGGCGACCGAGGTTGTAGGCGGCACGCTCGCCCTCGCCGCGCTGCGGCCAGGCCACGACGGTGCGATAGCCCGAGCGCACGAGCTTCTCGAGCTCGGGCTCGGCCTCCTTCAGCGAGCGCGCGGCGAGATCCGGCGCCTGCGCGCGGAACTCGAGCGGCTGGCCGGCGTCGCGCGAGGACAGGCGCACGTGGGCGCGGGCGTCGAGCGCGGACGTGATCGCGTCGGGCGCGACGTACAGGTGGTGGGCGTCGTCGTCGTGAAACGCCGCGCAGACGTCCTGCCAGTGATCGGCGAGCGCGGGTGCGATCTCCTCCTCGGCGGCGAGCAGCACAGCGGCCCCCGCCGCGAGGTCCAGAAACGCCCCGAAGCGATCCACCGGCAGCAACTCGGCGACGTCGCGGCGCGTCGGCTCGGAGCCCTCCTCCCCGCGCAGGTCCAGCGCCGCCATCTCGGCCAACTCACGATGCTCGGCCGCCAGCTCGGCGGCCGGCGCGATCTCGACCTCCTTCGCCTCGCCGAGCGAGCGCTGGGTGAACGTCGAGAACCAGCGCAACGACTCGATCTCGATGTCGAAGAGGTCGACGCGGACGGCGCGGTCCTCGGTCGCCGGGTAGATGTCCAGCAGCCCGCCGCGGGCCGCGAACTGGCCACGATCCTCGACCTGGTCGACGCGCTCGTAGCCGGCCGCGACGAGCTCGCCCATGCACTCGTCGAGGTCCAGCAGATCGCCGACGCGCAGGCAGAAGGAGTGCGGGCGCAACTGCGGATCGGGCACCTTCTCGCTGAGCGCGACCGCGGAGACCACGACGACGGGGGCGTCGCCCGTGGCGCCGGCATCCGTCTCGAGCAGCGCGTCGAGCGCCGCGACGCGCAGGCCGACGAGATGCGGCGGCGGGGTCAGGTGCGACTCGTAGGCCACGCCGCGGCTGGGATAGAAGCGCACGCGCCGCGGGTGCAGCCAGGCGCGCAGGTCGCCGGCGAGGTCGCGTGCCTGGCGGTCGTCGCCGGCGACGACGAGCGCCGGACGGCCGGGGTCCTCGTCGGCGAGCGCCGCCAGCACGTAGGGCCGCAGCGACGCGGAGACGAACGCGCGCCCGCCGTCACGCGCGAGCGCGGCACCATCGCGATTGCCGCTGAAGTGGCTGAGGAGGGGGCGTAGTGCCATCGTGCAGGGCTATGGCTCGCGCTCGCCGAGCACGATCGCCTCGGCGGCGGACGTCGCGCGTTCGATGAGGTCGGCGACGTCGGCCTGCGGCTCGCGAAACGCGCCGAGGACATGCGCGGAGACGACCTCGGGATCGGTCCTGTCGGGACGCCCGACACCGATCCGCACGCGGGCGAAGTCCGCTCCGCCGAGCTCGGCCTTCAGCGACTTCAGACCGTTGTGGCCGGCGAGGCCGCCGCCGACGCGCGTGCGCACCTCGCCGAACGGCACGTCGATCTCGTCGTGCAGGACGAGCAGGCGCCCGAGCGCAAGCTTGTAGGCACCGCGCGCCGGGCCCACGGAGCGCCCGGCGTCGTTCATGTACGTCTGCGGCAGCAATACGGCGACGCGCGGGCCGCCGGGACCGGTGCGCCCCTCGCTCAGCAGCCCGTTGAACTTCGACTTCGCGCGCGGCAGATCCCAGCGCCGCGCCAGCATGTCGGCGACCTCGAAGCCGATGTTGTGGCGTGTGCCGGAGTAGCGCGAGCCGGGGTTGCCGAGCCCGACGACAAGCCAGTCGACCGGCGCTCCGCCACCGCGGCTCGTGAGCCGCACGGGGTGCCTAGCCGGAGCCGGAGCCGGAGTCGCCGTCGGCGTCTGCGGCGGGTGCGGCGTCGCCGGGGGTCTCGCCGACGAGCTCGGTCTCGGACTCGATCTCGTCGGGCTCGACCTCGACGCGCGGCGGCGACAGCGTCGCGACGACGGTCTCCTCGGGATCGTCGAGCAGCGCGATGCCGTCGGGCACCGTGACGTCGGCGAGCGTGATCGTGTCGTTGATCTGCATCGCCGAGACGTCGTGGGTCATCGACTCGGGGATCGCCGTCGGCAGCGCCTCGATGTTCAGCTCGCGCGTGATGTGCTCGAGCACGCCGCCGTCCTTGACGCCGGGCGCGTCGTCGGTTCCGACGAGCTCGAGCGCGATGACCGCGTGGATCGCGACGTTGAGGTTCACGCGCAGCAGGTCGACGTGCATCGTCTCGCCGCGGACCGGGTGATACTGGGCGCTCTTGAGGACGACCGGCGTGGCCTTGCCCTCGTCGACGACCTCGAGCACGGCGCCGGCGCCGGCGAGCGCGTTGCGCAGCTCACGAGCGTCGGCGCTGAAGGCGATCGGCTCCCCGTCGCCGCCGTAGAGGACGCCGGGAACGCGGCCGCTGCGGCGCAGGCGGCGCGTGGCGCGCGAGCCCTCCGGGGTGCGCGCGGAGATCGAAAGCTTGGTGCTCTGGGTAGCCATGGCGACGGCGAAGGGTAGCGAACCGGGGGCGGCCCGAGGCTCGTGCTACGGCGCGCCGAGCTGCGGCGTGGCGGCGAACAGTCGCTGAGCATCGAACCACGCGGGCTTCTTGGAGCCGTCGAAGCGCAGCAGCCCCTTCTCGTGGATCGGCGAGTTCGGCCGCGGGTTGCCGCCGTCCCAGTTCGGCCGCACGCGGAACTCCTGCAGCGCCCAGTAGAAGGACCCGCTGAGCCATGGCTTGCTGGCGTGCACCGCGTGGTGGTAGTTGAAGAAGTCCTGCTGGAACTGGAACGTGCCGCGCTCCTCCACCGGCCCGTCGCGGTTGGCCTCGGCACCGAACTCGGAGACGACGATCGCCTTCTTCGGATAGCACGCGCGAATGCCGTCGAGGAAGTCCGACAGCCCGTCGCGGTCGGCGATCTGGCCGTTGGGCCCCGGGTACCAGCCGAAGTAGTCGTTGAGCCCGACGACGTCCAGCGGCGCGTAGTGGGGGGTGCAGCCCGCCGCGGGATAGCCCGCGACGGCCAGCCCGACGGGCCGCGTGGGGTCCAGCGCCTTCGCCTGGCGCGTCGCCCGGGCGATGTAGTTGCCCTGGACGGGACCCGGTCGCGCCGACAGCTCGTTGCCGATCGACCACAACATCACCGACGGGTGGTTCTGGTTGGCGATGATGTTCTCCTCGAGCTCGCGGGCGGCGAGCTTGCGCACCTCGAGGCGCTTGAGGTACCGCGTCTTGATCGCGTACACGGGGATCTCCGACCAGATCAACAGCCCCTGGCGGTCGGCGAGCTCGTGGATCTCGGGATGCAGCGGGTAGTGCGCGCGGATCACGGTGCCGCCGAGCTCCTTCGCCTGCGCGACGATCTGCGCGCGCCGGGCGGCCGTGATCGCCGACCCGGTCACGAGGTCGTCCTCGTGCAGCCCCACGCCGCGCAGCGCCACCGCCCGGCCGTTGAGCTGCAGCCGCCCGTCGACGACCTCGATCGAGCGGATGCCGCTGTGCAGTTCGTGGCCGACGACCTTCTGTCCGCGCAGCGAGACCGTGAAGCGCGCCCGGTAGAGGTGCGGCGTCGCCGGCGTCCACAAGCGCGGCTTCGCCACGCGTATGCGCCTCGAGAACGTCGCGAAGCTGCGCGCCGGCACGCCCTTGGAGCCGAACCGCACGCGCTTGCCGCCGAAGCTCCCGGAGACGCTCACGCTGTTGGGGCGGTCTGCGTAGTTGCGCACGGTCATCCGCATCAGGACCGTCGCGGCACACGTCGCGCACGGCAGCTCCGGGCGCACGAGCAGGCTCGAGATGTCGATCCTGTCGACGCGCTGGAGGTAGACCTCACGCAGGATGCCGCCGTAGTTCCACCAGCCGCCGGTCGGATCGCCTGACCCCGTCAGGCCCGACGGCGGGAAGTCGGTCGGCAGGCGGCGGTTGTCGACGCGGACGACGAGCCGGTTGACCCCGCGGCGCTTGAGCGCGTTGCGGGGCAGGCGCAGGTCGAAGGGCAGGTAGGCGCCGGTGTTGCGGCCGATCGGCTTGCCGTTGAGCCAGACGGACGTGCGGTAGTTGACCGATTCGAAGCGCACGAGCCAGTCCATTCGCGCACGGCCGTCGGGCAGGCGGAAGTCCTTGCGATACCAGCCGACCGTGCCGAGCATCGACGCGACGGAGTTGTCGCCGGCGTTCCACGCGTTCGGGATGCTCGTCTTCGCCCAGCCGTCGGTGTCCGTCTGGCGCTGAAAGCGCTGCGTCAGGCCGGCGCCCGCGCTGTCGAGTCGAAACAGCCAGTCCCCGCCGAGCAGGTAGCGGTTGTCGGGGGCGTCGGCGTACGTCGTCCCGCGCGTGATGCCGTCGGCGGCGAGCGCGGTGGGTGCGGATGTCGCGCCCACGGCGAGCACGGCGGTCAGGAGCGTGAGCGAGCGGAGGATGCGCATGGTCGTCAGGGCCAACACGGGCGCGGAGCTCAAGTTGCCGCGGGGCAGCTCGACTCGCGACCGATCGGGGCGCTGAGGCGCAGCAGGCTAACGGAGGTTCCGGCGAACACGTTGCCCTGGCGGCGCACGAGGACGCACTGCACGGTCGTCAGCCTGCCCGGCGTGAACCACACGACGCGTGTCGGCTTCGTGCGCGATCGCACGGCGTGGGCGGTCTGCGACTGATACAGCGCGATCTTGATGTCGCCGGGCGCGCGCAGCCGCCGCGCGTTGTCGCGGGCAAGCTCGGCGCAGGCCGCGTCCGGGCACTCCAGGACGCGCAGCATCTCGACCGCGTCGCCGCCGGCCTGCGCCGTGAGGAGATCCTCGACGGCGCCGCGCTCGATCGTGTCGGTGTTCAGCCAGCGCGCGGCGAGAAACCCGATCGCGAGCACGGCCACCACGGCGACGGCGATGAGCAGGGGGCGCTTCACGCCCCCATTCTCGCGTCCCTACGGCCCAGGTGAGCTGCCCCTCGCCGTGTCTCTACGCCGTCTGGTGGAAGTCGTCGCCGTTGAGCTCGAGAAAGCGCTGGACGGACGCCTCCTGGTGATCGAGGCGCTGCGCGAGGCGGCGCGCGTGGTCGGCGGCGCGCTGCTCGAAGTCCTCCAGGCAGCTCTCGGGGTCGTCGGACAGCTGGTAGACATGGGCGAGGTCCTGCTGCGCGCACACGATCCCCATCGGCGGGCGGCCCTCCGCAAGCGTGCGGGCGCCGCACACGGCCGCGACGAGCATCCGCCGCTCGGGCGCCGTCAGCGCCACCGGCATCAGGCGATGGGCGGGCAGGCGCACGCCGAGCTCGATCGAGCGCTCGATCTCGATGTCGCCGCCGGTCGCCGCGGCGAGCGGGCCGGCCCACACCGCCAGCACGGTGTCGGCGGCGACGATCGCGTCGCGCATGGAGCGTGCCTGCGAGGCGTAGAGCTCCTCGGCCTCGTCGCGGGTGGACGCGTCGCCGAGGTCGAGGTCGCAGGGAACGCGCAGCAGCTCCGACGCGCCGACGGCCGAGCCGGCGTCGCGACCGCCGTGCGTGACGTAGGTCTGCAGGGTGCCGAGGTCGCGGCGGCCGTGGAAGATCACGGTCAGGGCCTGCGACAGCGTGAGGTCTGAGACCTTGAGGGCGACGGACGCGCACGCTTCCGCGTCGAGAAGCGCACGCTGGAGCAGATCGTCGGCTGGATCCATGTCGGCCTCCCGGTAGTTCTGCGTCATTGTGACGGACTGGGGGTACTCTGGCGCAACCATGAAGTTTCTTTACAAACCCTTCGGACTGATCATTGGCATCGTGGCCGGAATCCTCGCGCGCCAGGCGTTCAACCAGGTCTGGGGGCACATCGACGACCGCGAGCCGCCGAAGGCGACGACGCTCGATGCGTCGTGGGGTCAGGTGCTCGGCGCGTCGGCCGTCCAGGGCGCGACGTTCGCGGTCACGAAGACGCTCGTCAACCGCAGCGGCGCCAAGGGGTTTCAGTGGCTGACGGGCATCTGGCCCGGCGAGAAGCGCCCCGAGATCGAGTAGCCGCGGGGCGCAGCCCAGCCGCTCAGCCGCCCAGCACGAAGCCGCGG
>Ga0208736_1000145_pt1 | contig 21294 bp, 23 predicted proteins | sample AntDryMetagUQ255_FD_188090 | JGI IMG/M metagenome (GOLD analysis project Ga0208736, IMG submission 188090) | Polar desert microbial communities from Antarctic Dry Valleys - UQ255 (SPAdes) | ecosystem: Environmental > Terrestrial > Soil > Desert | place: Antarctic Dry Valleys | collected 2008-12-31 | reverse complement strand
CCGTTGCCCGGCGGACGGCTGCCGGGACGGCCAGGCTTGGGCTTGAGCGCCCTGGGTAGCGGTGGGGTTGGGAGCTTCATGACCTCGGATTCGGTGTCGATGGCCGCGAGGGATAGAGGTACTCCCACAGCCCGTCGATCTGGTTCGACGGGTCGCGGGGCCTGTACATCTTGTCAAGGGCGTCGGTGACCGAGAATCGATTGCCGACCTCGACGACGCCATTGTTCACACGGGTGCGGAAGCGGTCGAGCGGGCGGACGGGCGGTCCGCCGATTACCACGCCCTGGAAGTCGTAGATGCCCCCGTGGCAGGGGCAGATGAAGCGCTGAGAGGCCTGCACGTAGCGCACCGGGCAGCCGACGTGCATGCAGCGGTTGGAGATCGCCACGAGCGGCTGACCGAAGTCGTCCTGGTCGATCTGGGGATTGACCTTACGGAGGTAGACCGTGGTCTTGCCGGCCGTGCCAACGTCGTCGACGAGCGTGATGACCTTGGGGATGTATTCCTCAGCGGTGAAGTCAGCCGGCAACCCGACGCCCTTCCAGACACTCTGGGTCGTCTTCGAGAACATCGGCCCTACCGCGAACCCGAGCGCCGGCAGGCCAAAGGCAGCGGAGGCGATCCCGCCGACCGCCAGCGCGTTCAGCTCCATGAAGCGCCGGCGCGTGACCGTTTCGCCCTCGTAGGCGGCGGGGATGCCCCGGTCAGACGCGTATGCAGACCGCTTCTTGGACTTGGGCGTGGGCTTGGTGGCCATGGCTGGAGCGAGGTGGTGCCGACGTGCGCGCTCCTCAAGGATACGTCACGCCCGCCGCAGCGTCCCTTCGGCGACGGAATCCGAGCAGGTCTAGGGCGCCAACCTGGCGAACGCCGCCCGGGCTCCGCCGCCGCGCTGGCCCGCCAGTACCTCGACGCTGGCGCTCCACAGCTCGGTCGTGAGCTCGGCGCGACCCTCTGCGGCGACGCGCGCGCACAGGGAGATCAACTCAGCGAGCTCGGCCACGCCGTGGAGGTCTCCGAGCGCGGCGAGCCGGGCGAGGCCGAGGGCGTAGAGGGAGTCGCCGCCGAGCAGGCGCAGGTCGTCGTCCATGCCGGTGAAGAGCCGTGGCGTGCCGTAGTGCATGAGCCAGCCCTCGTGCACGGCCTCGACCACGAAGGCGCGGTCGGGGTCGTCCGGGAAGCCGGACTCGTAGCGCCCGACCGAGGGGTGGGCGTCGGCGTGGCTGCGCAGGGTCGGGTCGGCGGCCCGGGCGACCTCGGCGAGGGCGCCACCCCGCGCGCTGCGCTCGGGCGGAGGCGGCGGCGGGCTGCTCACAGTACCTCGAAGGCTTCCCGGGCCGCGGCGATCGTCCTCTCGAGCGCCTCGTCACCGTGCGCAAGGGAGGGAAACCAGGCCTCGAACTGCGACGGCGGCGGGTAGACGCCGCGGTCGAGCAGAGCGCAACAGAAGGCGGCGTGGGCCTCGAGGTCGCAGCCGCGGGCCTCCTCGTAGCTGGTGATCGGCGCGTCCGAGAAGAAGACGGTGAGCAGCCCGGTGGTGTGCGGCACCTGCACGGCCACCCCGGCGGCCTGCGCCGCCTCGCGCAGCCCGGCGGCGAGCTCGGCGGTGACCCGCTCGAGGCGAGCGTAGGCGTCGTCGTCGAGCAGCTCGAGGGTGGCGAGACCGGCCGCGACCGCGAGCGGGTTGCCCGAGAGGGTCCCGGCCTGGTAGACGTCGCCGGCGGGCGCGATCCGCTGCATGAGCTCACGCGGCCCCGCGTACGCGGCGGCGGGCAGCCCGCCGCCCAGGACCTTGCCGAGCACCGTCAGGTCGGGGGTCACGCGCTCGCGCTCCTGCGAGCCCCCGCGCGCGACCCGGAAGCCCGAGATCACCTCGTCGAAGATCAACAGCGCGCCCGAGGCCTCAGCGATCTCGCGCAGGAAGGCGAGAAAGTCCTCGGCCGGTGCGACGAGGCCCATGTTGGCCGGGTGGGGCTCGCAGAGGATGGCCGCCGGCGGGCGTTCGCTCACCGCGCGTTCGACGGCCCCGCGGTCGTTCCAGGGCACGACCACGGTGTCGGCGGCCTGGGCCGCGGTCACGCCCGGGCTCGCCGGCAGTCCCTGTGTCGCCAGGCCCGAGCCCGCTTCGGCCAGCAGTCCGTCGACGTGGCCGTGGTAGGCGCCCGCGAACTTGAGCACCGCGTCGCGACCCGTGGCCGCGCGCGCCAGGCGCACCGCGCTCATCGCCGCCTCTGTCCCCGACGAGGTCATCCGCACCATCTCGGCCGACGGCACCCGCTCGCACACCTCCGCCGCCAGCTCGACCTCACCCGGCGTGGCCGCGCCATAGCTCGTCCCCCGCGCCGCCGCCTCGGTCACCGCCTCCACCACCCGCGGATGCGCGTGCCCGGCGATCAACGGCCCCCAGGACGACACCCAGTCCAGGTACCGGTTCCCGTCGACGTCGACGATCTCGCAACCCTCGCCGCGCGCCACGAAGATCGGCTCGCGCCCGATCGACCCCATCGCGCGGACCGGCGAGTTCACGCCGCCCGGCATGAGCTCGAGCGCTCGGGCGAAGAGTTCGTGGGAGCGGGAGGAGGCTTGGAGCGTCACGAGGCGCCGGGGGCGAGGTAGGACCGCTGTGCGCTTAGAAGAGCGTGACCGCTTCGAGCTCCATGCCCAAGCACGGCCGCGGCCGCGGCCGTGAGGACCTTCTGCCCGAGGCGTCTGGAGCTCGGCGCAGCCGAGCGGAAGAGCGAAGCGACAGCCGAAGGGGAGAACGGTCCTCGCGGCCGCGCCACGGCGCTCAGGAGTGCGCCCGCTCCCACGCTGCGAAGTCGTCCGTGAAGTAGAGCATCCGGGTCTTCTTGAACTCCGTCGACGAGTAGAGCGTCGCGCGTTCCTCGATCCCCATCTCCTCCGCGATCGCGCCGAGGATGGCGTCGCACTCCTCCTTCGACCGCCCGTGAGCCATCGTGAACACCGAATAGGGCCAGTCGGCGTACGTCGGGCGCTGGTAGCAGTGCGAGATTCCGCGGTAGGCGGCCATGCGCGGACCGAGCTCGAGGACCCGCTCCTCCGGCACGTTCCACACCCCCATGCCGTTGGCCGAGAATCCGGCGCGGCGGTGGAAGAGGATCGCAGCGACCCGCCGCAGCGCCCCGCGCTCGCGCATCGATTCGAGGTGCTCGAGCATGCTCGCCTGATCGATGCCGATCGCCGCCGCGGCCGGCGCGTAGGGCTCCGGCACGACCGGCATGTCGCCCTGGAGGTTGCGGATCACCGCGAGGTCGAGGTCGGTGACCTCGATGGCCTCGGGCTCGGAGTAGTCCTCGGCCACCCCGGCCGCGCTCGCGAGCGTCTCCGTGCCGCCCTCCATCTCGAGGTCCATGCGAATCTTGAACAGCCGCAGCGTCGGCAGCTGGCGCATCGCGGTCGCGCCGGCCTCCGCGCCAAGGATCTCGAGCGTGCCATCGAGCCCGAGCCTGGTGCCCGGCTCGACGGCGATCGTGAACCACATGTTGAAGTCGTGGTTGCGCAGGTAGTTGTGGGTTACGCCCGGATGAACGTTGATGGCCTTCGCCGCGCGCCACGGGTGCTCGGGATCGACGCGAGCGGCCACGAGCATCGACTTGTAGCCGAGCACGCGCGTGTCGAAGATCGGCGTGACCTGGCGGATGATGCGCTCGTCGAGTAGGCGCCGGGTGCGCCGCAGCACCTCGTCCTCGGTGACCTCCGCCAGCGCGGCGACGCGCGCGTAGGGGCGCGGCTCGAGCGGGAAGCGGCCCTGGAGCAGGTTGAGCAGCCGCTTGTCGAGCTCGTCGAGGGCGACTGCGGCGCCGCCCGCTCGGGAGCGGGTCTTGGGCGTGGCGGTCAGTTGAGCCATTGAGCAACCTCGCGGGCGTGGTAGGTGACGATGACGTCGGCGCCGGCGCGGCGGATGCCGGTCAGCGCTTCGAGCACGGCGGCCCGCTCGTCGAGCAGGCCGGCCGCGGCGGCGGCCTTGATCATCGCGTATTCACCGCTCACGTTGTACGCGGCCACGGGCACGCGGGTCGACTCCTTGACGCGACGGATCACGTCGAGGTAGGGCAGCGCGGGCTTGACCATGACCATGTCGGCGCCCTCGTCCACGTCGAGCAGCGCCTCGCGCACGGCCTCGTCGGCGTTGGCGGGATCCATCTGGTAGGAGCGCCTGTCGCCAAACGCCGGCGCGGATCCGGCGGCCTCGCGGAAGGGGCCGTAGAAGGCTGAGGCGAACTTGGCGGCGTAGGAGACGATCGGCACGCCGGAGTGGCCCTCGGCGTCGAGCTGGGCGCGCAGCGCTCCCACCCGGCCGTCCATCATGTCGCTCGGAGCGATCGCGTCGGCTCCGGCGCCGGCGTGCGAGAGCGCGGTCTTGGCCAGCAGCTCCAGGCTGATGTCGTTGTCGATCTCGCCGTCGGCGCGCACGACCCCGCAGTGGCCGTGCGAGGTGTAGCCGCACAGGCACACGTCGGTGAGGACGAGCAGCTCCGGGTGGGCCTCCTTGAACGCGCGCACCGCGAGTTGGACGACGCCCTCGTCGTCGTAGGCCCCCGAGCCGCGCTCGTCCTTGTCGGCGGGAACGCCGAACAGGAGCACCGCGGGGACGCCGGCCGCCTGTGCCGCCCCGGCCTCCTCGACGGCGAGCGCGATCGAGTGACGCGCGACCCCGGGCATGGCCTCGATCGGCGTGCGCTCCTCGGTGCCCAGCTGCACGAACAGCGGCAGCACGAGGTGCGACGGCGAGAGCTCGGTCTCCCGCACGAGCGCGCGCAGGGCGCCGGTGCGTCGCATGCGCCGAAGGCGTGTGGCGGGGAAGGCCATGGGTCGAGTGTAATTGCCGCTTGCCCTCCCGAGCGTGTACGACGCGCGCGAGCTCGACCCGCGCGCGCTGCAGTTCATCTTTGCCACCCGGCGAGTGGACGTTACTCTCCCCGGCCGTGCTCTTCGGACCGATCCTGTTCGGCCTGCTCGGACTCCTCTTCGGCTCGATCGCGCGAGGGGGCTCCTGGCTCGCCGTTCTGTTCCCCGTCTTCTTCGGCGTCCTCGACATCGCCTCGGAGGGCGCGGACGTCGAGAGCCTCACGCTCATCGTCATCTCGATCGTGCTCGCCGCGGTCGGCGTCTTGCTCGGGCAGCGCCTCGTACGCCCGCGCTGGGACAAGGAGCGCCAGCGCGCCTAAGGACGACGCGCCCGGGCTTCCTAGCCGAAGCGCCGCAAGCCCAGACGCGCCGCGGTGGCGAAGGCCAGGGCCAGGACGAGCAGGTGCACCAGCGGGGCGAGGAGATCGCTCGATCCGTCGAGCGCAGCAACGAGCGCGGCGAGCGCCGGGTCGAACGGGAACAGCGCCGAGATCACCTGCGTGGCGTCGTAGAGCCCGCTGCTCACCGCCCCCGAGGGCACGAGGGCGAGGAAGGCGATCGGCAGCGAGACCATGAAGGCGAGCAGCGACGCGGCGCGGACCTCGCGAGCCAGCGCGCCGATCGCCGCGCCCATGGCCGCGAAGCCGAGCGCGCCGGCGACCGCCGCGGCCGCCCAGAGCGGGAAGCGGGCCCAGTCGAGCTCGACGAAGAGGGCGAGGCCGCAGAGCATGAGCAGGGCCACGACCGAGGAGCACGCCGCGGCGAGGCCGACCTTCTCGGCCAGCAGGGTCGTGCGTGAGACGAGTCCGCGCACGAGCCGGCGGAAGGCGTTCTCCTCGCGCTCGAGGGCGAGCGTGCCGGCGGCCAGCAGGAGGGTCACGAACATCAGCGAGACCGTCACCGCGAGCGCCACCGCGAACGATGAGAGCGCGGTCGAGCCCGCGCCCTCGACCACGCGCGCGTCCACGCGAATCGGCTCGCCGACGGAGGAGAGCACTTCGTCGGAGAGGTCGAGGTTCTGGCGCGCGAGGCGGCCGAAGTCGATGACCTGCTGGATCTGGCGCGCCTCGGGCGAGTTCGGCGGGACCTTGGCCCGGGCCTGGCGGAGAACCTGCTCCGCGGGCCCGAGCCCGAGCACGTTGAAGGAACGGCCGAGGAAAGAGAAGTCGCCGCCCGAGACCACGAGGTCGAGGTAGTCGAGCGCGACGTCGGTGAACTTGCGCGTGAGCGCGGCGTTCGCGTCCTGGACCTGGGACTTGATGGTGTCCTGCACGAACTGGGCCTTGACCGGCTCCTCGGCGTTGTAGAGGACCTCGACGGTGGCCGGCTCGAGCCCGATCTGAAGCTTGGTGGTGATGTCCGCGGGGATGATCAGAGCGCCGAGCACCTCGCCCTCGCGCACAAGCTCCATCGCCTCCTCGCGGCTGCCGACCCGGACGGGGTCGACGGCCTCGAACAGCTCCTCGGAGTAGCGCGCGGTGTTGACCTCCTCGCCTCCGAGGCTGATGATCTCGCCGCCGGCCGGGACCTGGTTGAGGATGGCCACGCGCGGCTTCTCCGGCGCGCGGGACAACGCGAGGCCGATCAGGACCGAGACGACGATCGGGTAGATCACGAGCAGCGCCACGAGCAGGGGCGAGCGCCGCAGGATCTGGAGGTCCTTGAGCAGGAGCCATCGCACGGTCAGCTGACTGATTCCAAGGCCGTGTGCGGTGTCGTGGAGTCGGTCATCTAGTGCCCGCGCCGGCGCAGGAACTCGACGAAGGCGGTCTCGAAGCCCAGCCCGCTCGCGCCGACGACGTCCTCGAGCTCGCGCGGTGACCCGACGTAGACGACCTCTCCGTCGGCCAGGACCACGACGCGGTGGGCGTGACGCTCGGCCTCCTGCACGTTGTGGGTCGAGTAGACGACCGCCGTACCGCCCGCGAGGAGCCCGCGCAGGAACTCCCACAGGCGCTCGCGCTGGCCGGGATCGAGCGCCGTCGAGGGCTCGTCGAGCAGGAGCACCTGCGGCTCGGAGAGGAGGCCGATGGCCACGTTGACGCGCTGGCGGTTGCCGCCCGACAGCGTCTCGACGCGGTCCCCGGCCCGGTCGCCGAGACCGGTCTGAGCCAGCATGCGCTCGACCGCCGCGCCCACGTCGGCACAGCGCTCGAGGCGCGCGAACAGACGCAGGTTCTCGGCCACGGTCAGGCGCCCGTAGAGCGCGGGCTGCTGGGGCACCCAGCCGATCTCCTCGGGCCGACGGCTGACCGTGCCGCCGTCGGCCCGCGTCTCGCCGGCGAGGATGGAGAGCAGGGTTGTCTTGCCCGCGCCGTTGGGGCCGATGATCGCGAGGAGCTCGCCGGGCCGTGCGGCGAGCGAGACCTGCCTCACGGCGTGCCGCGCCCCGTAGCGCTTCGAGACCCCTCGCGCCTCAAGCACGGGTGCCGCGCCCGCGCCCGGGGCGGATACGCCCGTCCCGGGCCTTGCCGATTGCGTCATCTCGGGCAACGGTAGAGGAGTGAGAACATGCCGGCGTGCGCTTCCTCTTCGTCGGTGACGTGGTGGGCTCCCCCGGGCGGCGAGCGCTCGAGTCGCTGCTCCCGGGGCTGCGTGAGCGCCACCGAGTCGACTTCGCGGTGGTCAACGGCGAGAACTCCGCGGGAGGCCTCGGCATCACCGAGAAGACTGCGGGGCAGATCTTCGCCGCGGGGGCTGACGCCATCACCCTCGGCAACCACGTGTGGAAGCACCGCGAGGTCTACGACTACCTCGACCGCGAGCCGCGAATCGTGCGGCCGGCCAACTACCCGAAGGGCAACCCGGGCCGCGGCGCCACCGTGGTCGAGGGTGCCGGCGGCTTGAAGCTCGGGGTGGTCAACCTCTCCGGCCAGCTCTTCATGGGCGCTGCGCGCTCGCCGTTCTCCGAGATCGATTCCGTCCTCGCCGAGCTGCGCGGCCACGCCACCCACGTGCTCGTCGACTTCCACGGCGAGGCGACGAGCGAGAAGGTGGCGATGGGCTGGCACCTCGACGGCCGCGTGACCGCTTGCGTCGGCACTCACACCCACGTTCCAACCGCGGATGCGCGCGTGTTGCCCGGCGGCACCGCCTACATCACCGACGTGGGCATGACCGGTCCGCACGGCGGGGTGATCGGCGCGAATCGTGAGCCGGCGGTGCGCGGATTCGTGACGCAGATGCCGCAGAAGCTCGGGACCTCGGAGGATGACCCGGCGCTGAACGGCGTCGTGGTCGAGGCGGGTGACGACGGGCGGGCGACGTCGATCGAGCAGTTGCTGGTGCGGGCGTAGGGCCGGCGTTCGGGGTTGCCGGGTCGCTTCGGAGGTCCGGAAGCGGCGGGTGCGGGGCTCGCGTCACCGCCCGCGGCACGGCCGCGCCAATCCTCCTACGCCGGCACCCGTCCCGCCGCGAAGCTCCACATCTTGTTGCCCACGAAGTTGAGCGGCGTCGCCGCCGCCACGGAGACCGCCTGGGCGACGACCTCCGGGGTCGAGGCGCCCACGACGAGCAGCTGGAGCATCGCCGCCTGGAAGACGAACGCCGCCGTGCTCACCGCGAAGAAGCGCGGCGCCTGAAAGCGCGCTCTCTCGCCGCTTGCGCCGAACGTCCACCGTCGGTTCCAGCAGAAGTTGTTGGCCACGGCGACCGCGAAGGCGATCGTCGCCGCAAGCAGGTGGTGCAGGCCGAACGCCGAGAGCACCGCCGTGAACACGACGAGGTTGACCACGTAACCCGACCCGCCGACGAGACAGAACTTGACGAGCTGAAGCCAGTTGTGGCGACGGCGCATGCCCTGGCGCACGCGCAGGTGGACGGACGGCGCGGGGGCCATCGGAGGCGGTGGCGCCACGAGCGTCTCCTCGGTGGGCATCGAGGCAGGCTAGCCGACGCCCTCGGCGTCCCCCTCGCGCGCAACGCCGAAGTGCCCGAGTACGAGCGGCGTCACGTCCTCGATCGACCACTGCTCACGGGCGGGCGGCGCGCCCTCCCCCTCGAGCCCGCAGGCGAGCAGCACTCCGAGCGAGTCGTGGCGATGCAGCGAGCCGTGGCTGCCGCCCCCGATGTGGTGCGACCCGCCCCAGTCGAGGAACTCATAGCCCGGAGCCGCCGAGCAGAGCACGTCGCCCGAGTGGCGCGAGTGCAGCGCTCGCCACAGCCGTCGCAGGCCGTCCGGATAGGTGCGGCTGCCCACGCGCCCGTCCTCGACGCTCAGGGCCAGCACGCCGAGGTCTCCCTCGACGCTCCAGCGCTCGCCGCGGGCGTCGACGAGATCGCCGCCGGAGGCGAATCGCAGCTCGCCGCTCGGGCCGGTCACCACCGCCTCCGCCCGCTCGAGCCGCGCGCAGATGTCGACGCCGTCCACGCCGGCGAGGGCCGCGGCCGCCGTCCGCACCAGCTCCTCGCGGCGCTCGAGGTTGAGAACGTAGACCCCCGCGAAGCGGCCGATCGGGCACACGGCGATGTCGGCCTCGGCGGGGTCGCCGCCGCCTGGTGCGAGCACGCGGAGGTCGCCGAAGACGCCGCTCAGGCTGACCATGTCCTCGACGGCGGTCTGGGAGTGGTCGGACATGACGATCACCGCGTGATCCTCGAGGAAGGCGTCGATCCCGCCGGCCACGTGCATCATGCGCTCGAGCGCGCGGTCGGCGGCCTCGATCGAGGTCACCTGAGCGTAGGGCCCGCGCCGGTGCGAGTAGGTGTCGTTGTCGGGCAGCGAGAACAGCATGAAGTCGAAGAGGTCGTTCTCGACGAGGTGCGCGCCGACGCAGGCGGTGTGCTGATCGCGCTGGCCCGGCATCCCGAGGGTCGAGATGCAGCCGGTGTCGCGGGAGGCGAAGAGGTCGGCGTAGAAGAGCTCGCCCGGGCCCCAGGTGCCGTAGGTGAACTGTGCGGCGCGGGCGATCCACGGGTAGATGCCGGCGTCTGCCGGCTGGTGACGCGTGCGGCCGCGGTAGATGAGATAGGTCGTGCCTGCGGTGCGCAGGCCGGCGTCGTCGAGGTGCTCGAACACCGTCCTGTGCGCGCGGGTCAGGTGGGCGAGGTTCATGTTGTAGACGGTGTCGATGAGCGAGCGGCGCACGCCGTGGGCCTGGGAGGCCGAGAACGAGGAGCCGTACTCGACGTAGCGCTCCTCACCGCGGTGGTACCAGTTCGTCGACGGGATCTGGTGCTGCTCCACGGAAAGCCCCGTGGCGATCGAGGCGGCGCAGACCGGGGTGAGCGAGGGGAAGGCGGCGGCGCAGTCGCGCACATGGAGGCCGCGCTCGCTCAGCGCGGCCAGCACCGGCGCGCGGCCCTCGGTGATCGCACGGTCGAGCATCTCAGGCTTGAGCGCGTCGATCACGCCGAGGACGACCTTCTTACCCTTGGGCCGCGTCGAGGCCACCTCAGGCGCCTCTGGGCGAGCCCGTCCGCTGAACGATCACCGCAGGATCCGCAGACCCTCGTACTTGCGCCCACGCTCAGAGCGCGAGCGCACGAGGAGCACGACGAAGACCAGGAGCGCGACCAGGGCGAGCGGCGGCGCGAAGATGGCCACGGCGGCGAGCACCAGGGCCACCACGTCGGCGTAGATCGCGAACAGTGGAGCGGCCGAGGTCGCGGCTCGCGCCCGGGCGCGAGCGAGCAGGCGGGCGACGGCAAAGAAGCCGAGCGCGGCGCACGCGGCGCCGACGATCAGACCGATCCAGCCCGGCTGCTGTGCCGCGGAGATCGCTCCCGCGCACAGCAGCGCTCCGAGCACGCCGCCGGCCAGCGCCAGCCCGATCTCGAGCGGCCGGCCGACGCGCCGGCGCTCGGCCGCGTAGGCACCCACGGCGAGCACGAGCACCGCGAACAGGAAGATCGGCGACTCGAGGAAGTCGAGCGTGCCGCGCTCGAAGTCGATACCGACGTTGGCGCCGGCGAGCGCGCCGGCGAGCAGCGGCGGCAGGAACGGGCGTACCCCGCTCGCTCCGGCGAGACCGGCTCCCGTGGCGATGGCGAGGAGGAGGGAGATGGGCGGCGGGGGTCGGTAGGCTCGGGGAGCGCCATGACTGTAGACGACGCCCACGGCGGGACCGCAGGCCCCACCCGGGGAGGCGGAAGGTCCGGGGAGCGCTCCGGCGAACGGGGAGGCGTGCCGCCGCCGCGCTCGACCTCGCGCGACCTCGAGCGCTACGCGGGCCTGTTCGCCTCGCGTACGCGCGTGATGCGCTCCTCGGCCATGCGCGACCTGATGGCGGTGACCGAGCGGCCCGAGGTGATCTCGCTCGCGGGCGGCCTGCCCGACACGAGCACCTTCCCGCCCGAGACCTTCGCCGCGATGGCTCAGCGGGTCGCCGCCGAGTCGTGCGCCCGCGCGCTCCAGTACGGGCCGACCGAGGGGCTCGCCGACACCAAGGTCTGCATCGCCGAGGTCATGGCCGCCGAGGGGATGTCGGTCGACGGCGACGACCTCATCGTCACCACCGGCGGCCAGCAGGTTCTAGACCTCGTGACGAAGACGCTGATCGACCCGGGCGACGTCGTCGTCGCCGAGGCGCCGACCTACCCCGGCGCGGTCCCCGTCTTCTCCTCCTACCAGGCCGACGTCGTGCAGATCGACGTCGACGATCGCGGCATGCGCGTCGACCTGCTCGACGAGGCGCTTGACCGGCTCGAGCGCGAGGGCCGCCGGCCGAAGTTCGTCTACACCGTGCCGAGCTTCCAGAACCCGGCCGGGGTGACGATGTCGCTCGAGCGCCGCCACCGCCTGGTCGAGATCGCGCGCCGGCGGGAGCTGCTCGTGCTCGAGGACAATCCGTACGGGCTTCTGCGCTACGAGGGCAGCGCCGAGCCGACGCTGCGCTCGCTCGACGGCGGGCTCTACGTGATGTATCTGGGGACGTTCTCGAAGATCCTCTCGCCGGGGATCCGGCTCGGCTGGGTCGCCGCGCCGCCGCCGGTGCTCGAGAAGATCAACCTGGGCAAGCAGGCCGCCGACCTATGCACCTCGACGCTCTCGCAGCTCATGGTCCGCGCCTACTTCGAGGAGGCGGACTGGCGGCAGTACGTCGACTCTTTGACCGAGATCTACCGCGCGCGCCGCGACACCATGCTCGACGCCCTGGCCGAGTTCTTCCCCGCCGAGGCGGAGTGGACGCGGCCCGCCGGCGGGCTGTTCATCTGGGTCACGCTGCCGGACTTCATCGATACGACCGACCTGCTCGCGCGCGCGTTGCGCGACAACGTCGCCTTCGTGCCCGGCGAGGCCGCGTATCTCGACGGGCGAGGACGCTCCTCGATGCGGCTCAACTTCTCGGGCTCGAACGAGGACGCGGTGCGCGAGGGCGTGCGGCGGATCGGCAAGGTGGTCTCCGAGCAGGTCGCGCTTTACGGGACGCTCACGGGCACGCGGCCGCGCGCGACGCGCGTGCCCGAGCCGCGCCGCCACACGCCGGCGCCGCGCGAGGCGTCGTCGCCGTCCCGGGCGGGCGCCGAGGAGCTCGGCGCCGAGGTGGTACCGATGCGCCGACGCGGCGGCGCGTGAGCCGGCCGGTGTCGCGCGAGCCCGACCACTGGCGCCCGTGAGCCGCATCGCGGTCCTCAAGGGTGGTCGCTCGCTCGAGCGGCAGGTCTCGCTGCGCTCCGGCGCCCGCGTGGAGGATGCCCTCGAACGGATCGGGCACGAGGTCGTCGGCATCGACGTGGGTGCCGACGTCATCGAGCGCCTGCGCGCCGCCGGGCCCGACGCCGCGTTCATCGCCCTCCACGGCCAGGACGGCGAGGACGGCACGGTGCAGGAGCTGCTCGAGGTGCTCGGCATCCCCTACACCGGATCGGGCGTGCTCGCCTGCCTGCGCTCGTGGGACAAGATCCTGACCAAGCACCTGCTGCTCGAAGCCGGGCTGCCCACGCCGGAGTTCTTCGCCCTGGCCGAGACCGCCTTCGAGGAGCTCGGCGCCGGCGACGCCCTACCGGCCGTCGAGGAGCGCCTCTCCTTCCCGATCGTGGCCAAGCCGGCGACCGGCGGCTCGGCGCTGGGGATCAAGTTCGCCCGCGCCGCCGCCGACGTCCCCGCCGCCCTCGTGGCCGCGTTCTCCTACGCCGACCGCGTCCTGCTCGAGCGACACGTGCGCGGTCGCGACCTCGCGGTCTCGATCCTCGACGGTGCCGGCGGACCGACGGCGCTGCCGATCGTCGAGGCGGTCCCGCGCGACGAGGACTTCTACGACTTCGAGGCGCGCTACGAGATCGGTCGCACGAGCTTCGTATGCCCGGCAGAATTGTCGCCTGCGCTCACGGAGCGCACCCACGAGCTGGCGCTCGCCACCTACGCGCTGCTGGGGCTCTCCGGCTTCGCGCGCGTCGATCTCATGCTCGAGGAGACGAGCGATGAGCTGTTCGTGCTCGAGGCCAACGCCATCCCCGGCCTGACCGAAACGAGTCTGTTGCCGCAGGCCTCAGAGGCCCAAGGCCTTGGGCTCGACGGGCTGATCGGCCGGATCGTGGAGCTGGCGCTCGAGCGCGGGCCGGTGGGCGCGGCGGGCTGACTCCAGCCGCAGACCGATTTCGGGATCCGCCGCGCTATCCGCGCCCGCGCCCGCCACCCTCGCCGCCTGCGAAGTCCTCGGGCGAGACGTTCTCGAGGAAGTCCTTGAACTTCTCGACGACCTCCTCCTGCTCCTCGACCTCGTGCTCGAACTCGATCGCCGACTCGGCGATGACGTCCTCGGCGGCGAAGATCGAGGCGCTCGTGCGCACCGCCAGGGCCAGGGCGTCGGAGGGCCGGGAATCGATCTCGACCTCCTTGCCGTCCAGGTTGAGAGTGATCGAGGCGAAGAAGGTGTTCTCGCGCAGCTCGGTGATCGACACGCGCGCGCAGGAGACGTTGAGCTCGGAGAGCACGTCGTTCATGAGGTCGTGCGTCATGGGCCGCGGCGTGCTCGCCCCCTGAAGGCGCATGAGGATCGCGGCGGCCTCGGGGTGGCCGATCCATATCGGCAGGAACTTGTTGCCCTCGCGGGTCTTCAGAAGCACGATCGGCTGCTTGCCGACCATGTCGAAGCTCACGCCGTAGATGACCATCTCCTGCATCGCGCGGAACCCCTTCGCCACTCCGGATCGAGTCCAGACAGTCTAGACGGGTGCCGCGCCTGCGCGCCGAGCCGAATGAGCGTTTCGCCGTGGCCAGGCTCGGGCAGGTCTTGCTTCGTGCCGTCGCTCGCCATCCTCGACATCGACGGGACCCTGGCCGACACGAACTATCACCACGCGATCGCCTGGTACCGGGCGTTGCGCCAGCGGGGCCTCACCTATCCGCTGTGGCAGATTCACAGGCGCATGGGGATGGGCGGGGAGAAGCTCGTCGCCGACCTCGCCGGCGAGGAGGGCGAGCGCGAGCACGGTGATGCGGTGCGCGCGGCTGAGACGCCGCTCTACCTCGAGCTCATCCACGAGGTGGCAGCGATTCCGGGCGCCCGCGAGCTCGTCGAGGAGCTCCAGGGCCGCGGTCACCGGGTCGTGCTCGCGAGCTCCGCCAAGCCCGACGAGGTCGACCACTACCTCGACCTGCTCGGCGTGCGTGAGATCGTCGACGGCTGGACGACCGGGGGCGACGTCGAAGCGACGAAGCCGGCTCCGGATCTGGTCGAGGCGGCCCTCGCGAGCGAGGACACGGAAGATGGTCCGGCCGCCGTTCTCGTCGGCGATTCGGTCTGGGACTGCGAGGCGGCGCGTCGCGCCGGCATCGAGAGCATCGGGGTGCTGACGGGGGGGTTCGCCGCCGAGCAGCTGCGCGAGGCGGGCGCGGCTTGCGTGTTCGAGTCGCTCGAGGACCTGCGGGCGGATCTCGACGAGACACCGCTCGGCAGGTCTTAGCGCGCCCCCGCTCCCGCCCCGGGGAGCGCGGAACGCTCTCGCCGCGGCGTACCCGCGCGGCTCGTGGACGACCGACGACGTTTCCGGGCGCCTCGCACGGGTACTCAGGCCCCCATGCGGGTCGTGGTCACCGGCGCCACCGGGAATGTCGGCACCAGCTTGCTGCGCGTCCTCGGCGAGAGCGAGAGCGTCGAGTCGATCCTCGGCGTCGTCCGTCGTCTCCCCGAGGCCGAGTTCGCCAAGACGACGTTCGTCGCCGCCGACGTGGCCGAGGACGAGCTCGTCTCCCACTTCCGGGGCGCCGATGCCGTCGTCCATCTCGCCTGGCTGATCCAGCCCTCCCGCGACCCGCGCACGACCCGCCGCGCCAACGTCGACGGCAGTTGGCGGGTCTTCCGCGCCGCGGGCGAGGCCCGTGTGCCGGCGCTCGTCTACGCCTCGTCGGTCGGCGCCTACTCACCCGGCCCGAAGGACCGCGCGGTCGACGAGAGCTGGCCGACCGGCGGCATCGCCTCGGCGGTCTACTCGCGCCAGAAGTCGGAGGTCGAACGCCTGCTCGACCGCCACGAGCTCGCGTTCCCGGACATGCGCGTGGTGCGCCTGCGCCCGGGGTTCATCTTCAAGGGTGCGGCCGCGTCCGGCGTCCGGCGCCTGTTCGCCGGGCCGCTCCTGCCCACCTCACTGCTCAGGCCGGCGCTGATCCCGATCGTCCCTGACACCGAGCGCCTGCGCTTTCAGGGGGTCCACTCGCTCGACATCGGCGCCGCCTACGCCCTCGCCGTGACCGGCGAGGCCCGCGGGGCCTTCAACGTGGCCGCGGAACCGGTGCTCGATCCACCGGAGCTGGGGCGGCTGCTCGGGGCGCGGCCCGTGCCCGTGCCGGCGTCGGTTCTGCGCGCGGGCGCGAATCTCACCTGGCGGGCCCATCTTCAACCCACCTCGCCGGACTGGCTCGACATCGCGCTCGGGGTGCCCATCATGGACGTCTCCCGCGCGCGCGACGAGCTCGGCTGGGCGCCTCAGCGCTCGAGCGGCGAGGCCCTGCTCGAGCTGCTCGAGGGGATGCGGGAGTCCCGTGGTATCGAGACGCCGCCGCTCTCGCCGCGCACGGGCGGGCCGCTGCGCGTGCGCGAGTTCCTCACCGGCGTCGGGCGCTCGTCGCGCTGAGCGGCCGGTTTCGGCGCGCGGAGCGGCGGGGAAGCGGAAGCGATCCCGAGAAAGGAGTTCCGATGGCGCAGTGCGAGGTCTGTGGCAACGATTACGACAAGGCAATCGAGGTGGCGGCCGCGGGTGCGACTCATACCTTCGACTGCTTCGAGTGCGCCATCCACGCGCTCGCTCCGAGCTGCCAGCACTGCGGCGTGCGGGTCATCGGCCACGGGGTCGAGGCGGGCGAAAGGTTCTTCTGCTGCGCCCACTGCGCTACCCGTGAGGGCGCCGAGGGCGTGACCGACCGAGCCTGACCGCCGGCTCCCTGTCGCTAGGGCTCGATCGCGTGGCCGGGGGCGAACTGCTCGAGCCGGAGGCCGGGTGAGCGAGCCGACCGAGCGCCTGGGCGCCTACCGCGCCAAGCGCGACGGCCGCGCCACGCCGGAGCCCGGCGTGAACGCGGAGGAGGAGGACCAGGTCGCAGCGGAGGAGGACCGCCCGCGCTTCGTGGTCCAGGAGCACCACGCCCGCCGCCTGCACTGGGACCTCCGCCTCGAACGCGACGGCGTGCTCGTCTCCTGGGCCGTGCCGAAGGGCATCCCGCCCGACCCCAAGCGCAACCACCTGGCCGTCCACGTCGAGGACCATCCCCTCGACTACATCGACTTCGCCGGCGAGATCCCCGCGGGCTCCTACGGCGCGGGCACGGTGATGATCTGGGACCAGGGCACGTACGAGACCCACAAGTTCCGCGACGACGAGGTCATGATCACCCTGCACGGCGAGCGGGTGCACGGCCGCTACGTGCTCTTCCGGACCCGCGGCGAGGACTGGATGATCCACCGCATGGACCCGCCCGAGGATCCCGACCGCGAGTCGCTGCCCGCCGGCCTCGAGCCCATGAAGGCCCGGACGGGAGACCTCCCGGCGGGCGAGGAGGGCTGGGCCTACGAGATCAAGTGGGACGGCGTGCGCGCGCTGCTCTACGCCGAGGGAGGGACCGTGCGCCTCGAGGCCCGCAGCGGCAACGACGTCACCGCGCGCTACCCGGAGCTGCGCGGGATCGGCCGCACGCTCGGCTCGCACGAGGCCCTGCTCGACGGCGAGGTCGTGGCCTTCGACGCGCAGGGGCGGCCCGACTTCGGCCTGCTCCAGCGGCGCATGCATCTGGCCTCGGAGTCGGCGGTGCGCCGGCGCATGGCCGACACCCCGGTCGCCTACATGGCCTTCGACCTGCTTCACCTCGACGGCCGGGCGACCCTCGAACTGCCCTACTCCGAGCGACGCGAGCTGCTCCAGGGTCTCGGCCTCGAGGGCGCGAGCTGGCGCACGCCGGCCTTCCATCCCGGCGACGGCCAGGCCCTGCTCGACGCGAGCCGCGAGCAGGGCCTCGAGGGCATCGTGGCCAAGCGCCTCGACGCACGCTACGAGCCCGGCCGGCGCAGCGGGGCGTGGATCAAGCTCAAGAACGTCCGCCGCCAGGAGGTGGTCATCGGCGGGTGGCTGCCGGGTCACGGCTCGCGCAGCGGGCGGCTCGGCGCCCTCCTGGCCGGCGTGTACGACGAAGCAGACGACGAGCGCCGGCTGCGCTACGTCGGGCGCGTCGGCACGGGCTTCAACGAGGCCGAGCTCGTCCGCCTCGGCGAGCTGCTCGAGCCCCTCACCCGCGCGTCGAGTCCGTTCGGCGCCGGCGCTCGCCCGCCCCGCGAGGCCACCTTCTGCGAGCCCGACCTGGTGGCCGAGGTCGGCTTCGCGGAGTGGACGCGCACCGGGACTCTGCGCGCTCCGCGCTACCTCGGCCTGCGCGACGACAAGCCGGCGCACGAGGTCGTGGCGGAGCCGGTGAGCCCGGGCGCGAAGCCCGCGGGTGCGGACGGCGCGGGCGCCGGGTAATAAGGCCGCATGCCCCGCTCAATCTGGACCGGCGCCATCTCCTTCGGCCTGGTCACCGTGCCCATCCGGCTGAGCTCGGTGGTCCGTCGCCAGGGCATCTCCTTCCACCAGCTCCACGACCACGACGGCGCCCGCATACAGCACCGGCGCTTCTGCTCGGCCGAGGACCGTGAGGTCCCGCGCGAGGAGATCGTGCGCGGCTACGAGCTCGAGGGCGGTCGCTACGTCACGGTGACCGACGAGGAGCTCGAGCGGCTCGATCCCGACCGCACGCACACCATCGACATCGAGCGCTTCGTCGACCTCGGCGGGATCGACCCCGTCCTCTACGACAGCTCCTACTACGCGGTCCCCGATGGCGAGATCGCCGCGAAGCCCTACGAGCTGCTGCGCCGCGCCATGGCGCAGTCGGGGCGGGTGGGCATCGGGCGCGTGGTCATCCGCACCAAGGAGCACCTGGCGGCGCTGCGACCGACCGGCGACCTGCTCACGGTCTCGACCATGCTCTTCCCCGACGAGGTCATCCCCCGCGATCAGGTCGAGCTGCCCGAGGCCCGCGGCGAGGCAAGCGACGGCGAGCTGGCGATGGCCTGCCGGCTCGTCGACTCCCTGTCGGCGGAGTTCGAGCCCGAGAGCTACCGCGACAGCTACCGCGAGCAGATCCTCCAGCTGATCGAGTGCAAGGCCCGCGGCGAGGAGGTCGTGGTCGAGCCGGCGGCGGAGCGCGCCGAGCCGGCGCCCGACCTGATGGCCGCGCTCGAGGCGAGCATCGCCCGCGCTCGCGGCGGGAGCGGCGAGGACGGCCTCGCGAACGGCCAAGGGGATCGCGCCGGACCGGCGTCCGCCCGCGCGTGAGCCGCACCGTCGAGGTCGAGGTCGAGGGACGCGCCCTGCGGCTCTCGAACCTCGACAAGGTCCTCTACCCGGAGCCCGGATTCACCAAGGCGCAGGTCATCGACTACTACACGCGTGTGGCGCCGGTGCTGCTGCCGCACCTCCGGGGCCGGCCGCTCACCCTCAAGCGCTACCCGAACGGGGTCGAGGGGAAGTACTTCTACGAGAAGGAGTGCCCGTCGCACCGCCCCGAGTGGGTCAGCACCGCGAGGATCCCCATTCGCTCCGACGGGCGCAGCGTCAACTTCTGCCTCGCCGAGGACCTGCCGACGCTCGTCTGGACCGCGAACCTCGCCGACCTCGAGCTGCACACCTCCCTGGCGCGGGCCGCCGCGATCACCCGCCCGACGATGATGGTCTTCGACCTCGATCCCGGCGCCCCCGCCGCCGTGCTCGAGTGCGCGCGCGTGGCGCTCGCGCTGCGCGACCTGCTCGCGCCGCTAGGCGTCGAGAGCTGGGTCAAGACCTCCGGCTCGAAGGGCCTCCAGGTCTACGTGCCGCTCAACGTCGAGACGAGCTACGCGCAGACCAAGCCGTTCGCGCTCGCGGTGGCGCAGCTGCTCGAGCGCGACCACCCCGAGCTCGTGGTCTCGCGGATGCGCAAGGACCTGCGCGAGGGGAAGGTGTTCGTGGACTGGAGCCAGAACGACGAGCACAAGACGACGGTGTGCGTCTACTCACTGCGGGCGAAGGCGCATCCGATGGTCTCCACGCCGCTGGCCTGGGACGAGGTCGAGGAGGCTCTGGCGGCGCACGAGCCGGGCCTGCTCGCCTTCGACTGGGAGGCCGCGCTCGCGCGCACCGAGGAGCACGGCGACCTGTTCTCCGAGGTTCTCGACCGGGAGCAGACCCTGCCCGCTCTAGCCCGAGCGGGGTGATCGAGCGCGCTCGGCGCGGCGTCTCAGCCGCCAGCTGCGTTCGCCCGTTCGGCGGCGAGGCGAAAGGCGCTCTGGAGGAAGTCGTTGACCCCGGAGGTGGCCAGCACCGTGGTGGCGATGCGCCCCGCCGGCGGGGACAGCAGCCGCAGGGCCACGAGCGCGAGCGCGGCCCACGCGCCGACGCAGCGCGTGCAGGTCATGAGCTCGCCGATGGCGTGGCGCATGCCGCGACCCCGCGGGTGCTCGGGATTGTGCTCGGCGTCCTGCTCGACGAAGGGCTCGCGGGCCCAGCTGCCGATCTTCTCGCGCGCGATGACCTTGGAGAGGGCGAAGGTGGCGACCCCGAGGGGAACGATCTCCCGCGAGGGGATCGCGGTCTCGGCGCCGGGGCGCCGGCTCGTCGCCGCGAGCACGCCGGCGAAGAGGGTTAGGTAGACCGCGTTGAGCGCCCCGTAGTCGCCCGGCTCGGTCGGGGGGCCGGCCGGCGCGGAGCGGCCGTCGGCGTGAGGGGTCTGTGTGTCGGCGGCGGAGCTCACGCTCTCGCTAGTGCCCGCGATCGCCCCCGCCCACGCTTCGCGCGGGCGAGAGATCGCGGGCGGACCACTAACGTTGCGGTGGAGATGCTCGACCGCGCGCTCGCCCTGCAGATCGCCCGGCTCGCTGCGGGCTCGGATCCCGGCGACCCACTTCCCGGCGACCTCGACCTGTGGGCCGCGCGTGCCGAGGACGAGGTCGGCCGCTTCACGGGGCTCGAGCCCGCCGGGCCGCTGCCCGAGCCCGAGCCCGTCCTGCGTGAGGCGTGGGTCGAGGTCAACGTCGAGATGATGACCGAGCTGCTGGCCCCGGTCGTCGAGCGGCTCGAGCAGCGCCTCGGAAGTGCCGGACCGCTCGCCGGGCCCCTGCGGATCGCCGCCAAGGCCACGCTCGCTGCCGAGGTCGGGCTCGTCATGGGCTACCTCTCGACCCGCGTGCTCGGCCAGTATGAGCTGTCGCTGCTTGGTCACGACCGGCCACCGCGGCTGCTGTTCGTCAGCTCCAACATCGGCTCCGCGGCACGCGAGATGGGCGTCGACGGCGAGAGCTTCATGGCCTGGATCGCCCTCCACGAGGTCACGCACGCCTTCCAGTTCGCCGGCGTCCCGTGGCTGCGAGAGCATCTCGGGCGCCTGCTCGAGCAGTACCTCGACACCGTCGACGTGCGCATCCGCCGCGGATCGGCGGGCGGGCTGCCCGGCCTTCCCGATCCCGCCCGTCTCGTCGAGGCCTTCCGCGAGGGCGGCCTGGCCGCGCTCGTCCAGACGCGCGAGCAGCGCGCGATCATGGACCGCGTGCAGGCCGCCATGGCTGTGGTCGAGGGCTACTCCGAGCACGTCATGGACGCCCTCGGCGCCGAGGTCGTGCCCGACTACTCCGGGCTACGCGAGGCGATGGAGCGCCGGCGCCGGAGTCGCTCCGCGCCCGAGCGGATCCTCTCGCGCCTGTTGGGCCTCGACATGAAGATGCGCCAGTACGAGCTCGGCCGGCGCTTCTGTGCCGAGGTCGTGAAGCGCGCGAGCATGGACGCGCTCAACCGGGTCTGGAGCGCTCCTGAGGCCCTGCCGACCGCGGCCGAGCTCGAAGCTCCGGCGGTCTGGCTCGCGCGCCTCGAGCGCGAGCGCGCCCTTTCCGCTAAGAACCTGTTTCACAAAGCCCGCAGGTAGCGCTGGCAGATGACGGCGCAGGCGAGGCTCATGAACGCCTGGTGGATCTCGGCGAGACGTTCGTA
>Ga0208736_1000143_pt1 | contig 21504 bp, 22 predicted proteins | sample AntDryMetagUQ255_FD_188090 | JGI IMG/M metagenome (GOLD analysis project Ga0208736, IMG submission 188090) | Polar desert microbial communities from Antarctic Dry Valleys - UQ255 (SPAdes) | ecosystem: Environmental > Terrestrial > Soil > Desert | place: Antarctic Dry Valleys | collected 2008-12-31 | reverse complement strand
ACGGGGAGAACATCTACTGGGGGACGGGCAGCCTCGGCAGCGTCCGCGCGGCGATGAAGTGGTGGGTCAACTCCACCGAGGGGCATCGCACGACGCTCCTCAACTCGACGTACAAGGACGTGGGCTTCGGGCTGCGCAAGGGCACGTTCCTCGGGCACCGGGGCGCCCAGGTGTGGACGGGGCACTTCGGGTACCGCAAGTGCTGAACGAGCACGGGGGGCGCAGGCCTGACCGAACGCCGCCGCCGCCCCCGCGGCCGGGGGGCCGCCACCGACACGAGATCTCCCCGAGCGGCTTCGCGCTTATCCTACGCGACCTGCTTGTAGACGGTGACCACGCAGGCCCCACCGAGGCCGATGTTGTGCTGGAGCCCGACCTTCGCGCCCTCGACCTGGCGCGCGTCGGCGTCACCGCGGAGCTGCCAGCTGAGCTCCGAGCACTGAGCCAGACCGGTAGCCCCGAGCGGGTGGCCCTTCGAGATCAGCCCGCCTGAGGGATTGACCACCCAGCGCCCCCCGTAGGTCGTGTCCTTGGCGTCGACGAGCTTGTGGCCCTCCCCCTCCTCGGCGAGTCCGAGCGCCTCGTAGGTGATCAGCTCGTTGGCCGAGAAGCAGTCGTGGAGCTCGATCACGTCGACGTCGTCGGCGCTCACCTCGGCCTCCTCGTAGGCGCGACGCGCCGCCTCCTTCGACATGTCGTAGCCGACCACGCTCATGCACGAGCGCGACTCGAAGGCCGAGGGCGTGTCGGTGGTCAGCGACTGGCCGGCGATCTCGATCGCCTGTCCCCACAGGTCGTGCTCGTCGACGAAGCGCTCGCTGGCGACGATCGCGCAACCCGAGCCGTCGGAGGTCGGCGAGCACTGGAGCTTGGTCAGGGGCTCGTGGATGACCTTGGCGTCCTTGATCTGCTCAAGCGTGTACTCGGTCTGGAACTGCGCGTAGGGGTTGCGTGTCGAGTGCTCGTGGTTCTTCCAGCCGATCCAGGCGTAGTGGTCGGCCTCGGAGCCGTAGCGCTCCATGTGCTCGCGCCCGGCGTTCCCGAACATCTGCGGCGCGAACGGCGAGGCCTCGGCCTCGCGCACGGCCAGCATGGCCTCGACGTGCTTGTCGAGCGGGTTCGTGCGGTCGGTGTACTTGACCCCGAGCGAGCCGCGCTCCATCTTCTCGAAGCCGAGCGCCAGCACGCAGTCGGCGAGACCGCCGCGCACGGCCTGGCGCGCCATGTAGAGCGCCGAGGAGCCGGTCGAGCAGTTGTTGTTGACGTTGACGACCGGGATGCCGGTCAGACCGAGGCCGTAGACCGCTCGCTGGCCCGAGGTCGACTCGCCGTAGCAATACCCGACGAAGGCCTGCTCGACCTCGTCGTAGGGGATGCCGGCGTCCTCGAGCGCGCGGGTGCCGGCCTCCTTGGCCATGTCGGGGTAGTCCCAGTCCCGGGCGCCGGGCTTCTCGAACTTGGTCATGCCGACGCCGACGACGAAGGTGCGGTTGCTCATGCGGGGATCGCTTTCTGTTGGGGTCCTGGCTCGCCGGCGCGCTCGACCGCATCGAGGACCTGACGGAAGATGGCAACGAAGGCCTCGTACAGGAGGGCGCGCGCCTGGGAGCGGGTGAGACGACCGTGCTGGAGCCACTCGAGGCTGGTGGCCTCGGCCAGGCCGGCGTAGGCGCGCGCGACGCCGCGGAGCTCGGCCGGCGCCGCCGCGGGGTCGGTCCCCGGACGCAGCGCCTCGATGACCTGGTCGACGGCGCCTTCGCGCGCCTCCTCGAGGATGGCCTCGACGTCGGGGTCGCGGCCGAAGCCCTGGGCGCCGCGGGCGGCGATCCAGGTCTCGCGGTTGCGGGCGAGCAGCTCGAGCCAGCGGTCGACGCCCTCGCCGAGCAGTTGCTCGGGATCCCGCCCGTCGACCTCGGTGGGAACCGGCTGGAGCGGCATGCTGAGCATCGAGCGCACGGCCTCGAGGTAGAGCTCCCGCTTGGTGCCGAAGTAGTGGTGGATGAGCCCGCGCGCCACGCCGGCCGCCCGGGCGATCTCCGTGGTCGAGACCGCGCCGAAGTGGCGCTCCGAGAAGAGCCGGCGCGCGCACGCGAGGATCTGGGCGCGCCGTTCGTCGCGGGCGAGACGGGTCGTGCGGAAGGCGGCGGGGGTCATGGCTTGAATAGCGTAACGCCGTTGCTGGCGACGTGCCAACAAGCTGCCAGTGCCCCACGAGGTGGGGGCCGGCGGGACGACCGACCAACCGCGAGCACACCTGCATGCATCAAGGCATCAGATGAGATGATGCTACGATGCACAGATGCGGACGACGGTCACGCTCGAGCCAGACGTAGACGCGCTTCTCAAGAAGCTGATGCGCGAGCGGGAGATCTCGTTCAAGGCCGCTGTCAACCAGGCGGTCCGTCTCGGTCTGACGAAGGGCTCGGGGGAGCGACGGTTCGAGACGCGAAGCCGGTCGATGGGTCGGCCCGAGATTGACCTGACCAAGGCGCTTCGACTGGCCGGTGAACTCGAGGACGAGGAGATCCTCCGCAAGATGTCCCTCGGAAAGTGATACTCGTCGACGGTAACGTTCTCCTCTACGCGGTCAACGAGGATGCCCCTCAGCACGCGCAGGCCAAGCGCTGGCTGGACGCGGCTCTGGTGGGGACCGAGACGATTGGCTTCGCCTGGATCGTCGCGCTCGCGTTCCTGCGCGTGAGCACGCGTGCCGCCGCCTTCGCGAAGCCCTTCGGCGCCGGCGAAGCCATCGATCAGCTCCGCGACTGGCTCGCCCAGCCTCCCGCGGTGGTCGTCGAGCCGACCGTGCGCCACCTCGAAGTCGTCGCGGACCTGCTCGCCGAAAGCGGCACCGCGGGCGACCTCATCAGTGACGCCCATCTCGCTGCGCTCGCGCTCGAGCGCGACGCGACGGTTGCCTCCTACGACTCGGACTTCGGGCGGTTCGCGAGGGTTCGCTGGGTCAGCCCCGCTGTCTGAACAGCCGGGCTCGCCGGTGGTGGAACCGAGACCGCAGGCCGGGCCGAGGGCTCACACTCCGACCGTCACCCGCCCCACCTCGACCGGCGCCGAGATGGGATCGCCGTCGGCCTCGAGCGACTCGAGGTAGCCCTCGATCGCCTCCGTGATCATCGCCAAGGCCTCCTCGCGCGTCTCTCCCTGGCTCGCGCACCCGGGTAGACCGGGCACGAGCACGCTGATCCCGCCCTCCTCGTCGTGCTGGAGGACGACTTCAAACTGACGTTGCGCTCTCGGAGCACGAGGGCAACTGCAGGTCGGGTAAACGACGACCGCTTCAAGCGAAGCTAGACATGGGTAAAGATCTCGGCTACGGAGAGGTCCCCGGCGGGGACCTGGCGGCCAGCGATTACACCGGCAGCAGAGTCGGCGGGCCAGACGGCTCCGTGCGCGACGGGACCTTGGCCTACGCCAGCTGGTAGTTCGGCCCGTCGCCGCCCTCGGGCGGCGTCAGCCGCCCCCCCTTCGCGGTGATCGCGCCGCACTGCACGCAGTTCGACGGCGTCACCTGGACGTCCACGGTCCTGCCCTCCATGCGCTTCAGGCCGCCGTTCTGCTCGGCCTCCTCGAGCACCTCGTCCGGCACCTGGTAGACCGCCGCCGGGCACATGTTCTGCCACATGAGCGCGACCTCGAGCGGGACGTGCTCCTGGATGCGGATGTGGTTCGGCGCGTCGTCGCGGGTGGCGTTGCCGCTCAGGAAGACGCTCGAGAGCTTGTCGAAGGTGAGGTTGCCGTCGGGCTTCGGATAGCGCTTCGAGCGGTTGCCGACGAAGACGTCGACCTCGGCGTCGTTGTGGGTGTGGAAGTGGCCGCTCGGGAAGCGCCCGCCGGTGATCTCCATGAGGTTGGCCAGCGCGCCCCCGGCGAGGAAGCCCTTCGCGAAGACCTGGCGCATGTTGCGTGACCGGTAGATCTCCTTGTCGATGGCGCTGCCGCGCACGCGCTCGTCGTAGGCCGAGAGGTCGGTCACCACGTCCTCGCCCTTCTTGAGCTGGTCGTAGATCGCCTCGGCGGCGTAGATGCCGGCGTGCATGGCGTAATGGACGCCCTTGAGAACCGGCACGTTGACCATCGAGGCCGAGTCTCCGGCGATGGCCAGTCCCGGCGCCCACAGCTGCTCGGGCATCGCCCAGTAGCCGCCGGAGGGGATGGTCTTGGCGCCCCAGCCCACGCGCTTGCCGCCCTCGAGCAACTTGCGGACGAACCTGTGGGTCTTGAACTCCTGGAGGACGTCGTGCACGGAGAAGGTGGCGTCGCGGTAGTCGAGCCCCGTCACGAACCCGATCGAGATCTTGTCCTCACCCAGCGGGTAGATCCAGGAGCCGCCGAACTCGCGGTACTTGGGCGAGAAGCGCAGCGGCCAGCCCAGGGTGTGGATGACGCGGTCGAGCGGCTTGGGAACCTCCCAGACCTCCTTGACCCCGAGCTCCCACTGCGGCGGGTCGTCGGAGCCGAGGTCGAAGTGGCGGATGGCGGCGCCGGCGAGGTGTCCCTGGGTGCCCTCGGCGAGCACGGTGGCGCGCGCGGTCACCTCGGTCCCGGGCTCGAAGTTCGAGAGCTCCTGGCCCTCGCGGCCGCGGCCCTTGTCGCCGGTCCGCACGCCGCGGACCACGTCCTCCTCGACCAGCAGCTTCGTGGCCGCGGTCTCCGAGAGCACGTAGACACCGGCCTCCTCGGCCTTCTCGGCCAGGAAGCGGCCGAGCTGGGCGATCGAGATCACGTGGTTGCCCTCGTTGCGGAACGGCGGCGGCGTCGGCTTGAGGGGGATCCTCCCTCGCTTCGTCATGAAGTAGACGGCGTCCTTCTCGACCTTCGAGAAGGCGAACGGCCAGTCTGAGGGCGGGATGTCGGGGAACAGCTCCTGCATGGCCGACGGGCGCATGACCGCGCCCGACATGAGGTGCGAGCCGGCGTTGCGCCCCTTCTCGATCAGCGCGATCGGCACCTCACCGAGAGACTCCGAGAGCTTCGGGTCCTCCTCGAGCAGCTGGGAGAGGCGGATCGCGCAGGCGAGCCCGGCGGGCCCACCGCCGACGATGGCCACGCCGACGTCGATCTGATCGTCCTCTGAGTCCTCGGGCGGCCCGACGAACTCCTTGCCGGGATCGACGGGAGGGCGGAACTGGCTCGGGGCGACGGCCATCGCGCGATCAGCCGCCCCGCTTGGCCTTCACGGCCTCGGTCAGCTTAGGCATGATCTTGTTGAGGTCGCCGACCACGCCAAGGTCGGAGAACTCAAAGATCGGCGCGTTCGGGTCCTTGTTGATCGCGACGATGTTCTCCGAGGCCTGCATGCCGACCTTGTGCTGGATCGCGCCCGAGATGCCCGCCGCGAGGTAGAGCTTGGGCGCCACCGTCTTGCCCGTCTGGCCGATCTGGGCCGAGTACGAGTACCAGCCCGCGTCGACCACGGCGCGCGTTGCGGCGACCGCCCCGCCGAGGGCCTCGGCGAGCGGCTCGCACAGCTCGGTGAAGCCATCGGCCTTGCCGAGGCCGCGGCCGCCGGCCACGAGCGTGTCGGCGTCCTCGATGTTGACCTCGGCGCCGCGCTGCTCGCCGCGGGTGACCATCGTCGCCCTGGTCGACCACTCCGAGAGCTCGACCTCGACGTCCTCGACCTCGGCCGAGGCACCGTTCCCGGCCTGGGTGGCCTCGAAGGCGTTGAGGCGCCCGATGATGATCCCCGGCTCGCCCACGTAGCCCGAGTCGACCACGGCGGAGTCCTGGAGGATCGGACGCACCGCGACGAGCTTTCCCTCGACGGCCTTGACCTCGGTGACCTCCATGGTCACGCCGGCGTTCAGCCGCGCGGTCAGGCCCGCGCCGATCTCGAAGCCGAGCAGGCCCCCGCCGAACAGGGCGTAGGAGTAGCCGTTGTCGGTGATGAGCTTGGCCATGACGTCGACGACCGGCTGGGCGAGACCCTCCGGCGCCTGCGCGCGGTAGACCTTCGACGCGCCGTAGGCCCCGAGCGACTGGCAGAGCTCGTCGGAGACGTTCTCACCGACGACGACCGCGTGGGCCTCGCCGCCGATCTCCTTGGCCAGCCTCGCCGCCTCGGACACGGCACCGAGGGAGTTCGCGTTGACCTCGTTCTCGTAATGGAGGGCGTAGGTGAGGATGCCGCTCATACCAGCAACTTCCTTTCGTCGAGCCAGGCGACGATCTTCTCGACCGTCTCGTTGGTGTCCTCGTCCTCGATGATCTCGCCGGCCTGCTTGGCTGGCGGCGGGTTGATCGCCTCGACAGACGTCCGCGAGCCTTCGGCCCCGACGCGGTCGGCCTCGATGCCGACGTCGCCGATCGCCTTCTTGTCGAGCTGCTTCTTCTTGGCGCCCATGATCGCCTTGAGCGACGGGTAGCGGGGCTCGTTGATGGCGTCACCGACGGAGATGACCGCGGGCAGCGCGACGTCGACGGTGTCGTAGCCGTACTCGGCCTGGCGCTCGCAGCGCAGCGACCCGTCGCCGACGTCCATCTTGATGACCTGCGTGAGCGACGGCATCTTCAGGTGGTCGGCCACGATGGCGCCCATCGTGTAGCACTCGCCGTCGTCGGACTGCTGGCCGAGCAGGACCAGGTCCGGGGACTCGGCTTCGAGCACGCGCGCGAGCGCGTAGCCCGTGGCGCAGCAGTCCGAGCCCGCGAGCGCGTCGTCGGTCAGGTGGATCGAGCGGTCGGCGCCGAGCGAGACGGCCTTGTGCAGGGCGCGCTGGGCGTTGTCGGGGCCCATCGTCACCGCGACGATCTCCTCCACGTCGACCCTGCCGCCCTCCTTGACCTGCATGGCGGCCTCGATGGCGTGGGTGTCGAACGGATTGAGGTTGGTCTCGCCGCTGCGGTCGAGGCGACCGCTTCCGGAGTCGACGCGCTTCTCGACGGCGGCGTCCGGAACCTGTTTGACCAGGACGCAAATCTTCAAGGGAGCTCCTTCTCGGGTCGTGCGGCGGCGGAAGGTGTGGGCTGCTGAGTACGGCGGGCCGCCGCGGCGAGATTGTAACGCGTCGATTGACTGACGAGTCAATCGCCCCCACCCGGCCGGCTCGGGTACAGGATCGCAACATGTCGGTCACCGGCGGGCAACATCGGCGTCCGGTGCATCGCTCAATCTGCGCACATGGTCTTCCTCCGAGATCGCTCGGTGCGTAGGTCAGGCGGTGCCAGCGTGGTCATCGGCCACTGCCCCGTGTGCGGACGGCCCACCGAGTCCGCCGATGCGGCCTTCAGGCTCCGGGGTGAGTGGTTCGTTCATCGGGTCTGCGTCTCCGCTCGATCGGCCGGCACTCCGAATCACTCTGCGCCGACTCTGCTCCCAGGGTCTGCGCCTCGCTGAGGGGTCGCACGCCCGGGAGCCGATACCCCTCGGCGAACCGCCGGCGGGGGCCGCGAACTAGGCGAGGGCCCGCTCGACGAGCTTCGTCAACACCTTGTCGGAGTCGAAGTACTCGGTGGCAATGGCCCTGGCGGCCCGGGAGTGGCGGCCGTAGTGGGCGACCACGTCGAGTATCGCGTCCGCCGCCTCCTCGACCGTCCGGAAGGCGAACAGTCCCTCCCCGACCGGCAGAATCGAGGGAAAGCCGGTGTCCTGCACGACCGCGGGGCGTCCGGCCGCCAGGTAGCAGGCCGTTCGCTCGCTGAACCAGCCTGGGCTACCGCGCACGTAGCCGTTCTTGGCCACGCCCCACTCGCCCATCGAAGACTGGATGTAGGCCCGGTAGCTGTCGAGGTCATTGCAGACGTCACTCGGGTCGACGAGTCGCCATCCCTTCGAGGTCAACTGGCCCACCGGTGCTCGGGGCCCCTTGCTCAGGTTGAGCGCCAGCTCGAGCTTGGCGGGCGCCACCTGCTCCGGCAGGTCGAGGAAGCGCAGAAGCTCGACGTCCTTCTCGCCGTACTCGTCGCCCGCGTGGACGCGCGTCGTGCCCCTGGTCGTCCAGCTCATGATCGTCGTGAAGGCCTCGCGCGGCGGAGACGGAGCTGACCATTCCGCGAGCGCCACCGGCTGGCGGGTCGGGATCCAGTCGTGGGCTGTGTTGAGGCTCGTATCGGCGAGTCGCTCCCCGAATGAGAAGTGAACATCGTGGAGATCGACCATGGTTCGGAAGACCGGGTCCCAACCAAGCTCCATCTGGTTGAAGATCGGGTCGGTGTCGACGAAGGCGAGACGAGGCACCTCACGATAGGCCTCGGGTCGCGCGAGCTCTCCCGACAGGTTGACGAGGAGGTCCGCCGAGGAGATTGCCGCTCTGCGCCTCTGCTCGGAGAGCCCGGCCCAATCCCCGTGCTTATTACGGTACGCCCACCTGTCGCCGAGGCCGAAACGGTCCATCACTCGTGCCAGGTAGGCGGTCCCAGCCCGGCCGCTCTCTCCCGTGTCCTCGAGGTAGTAGACGTCGTGTCCGAGGAGCGCCAAACCGAGGGCGTACTGGAGGTGGTGCCAGGTCATTCCGCCCAGCCGGTATTTGGCGATCGCCCCGGACACGATGATGCGGACGCCTCTCGTCAACGAGGACCTTCAAGTTCTCGCCGCCCGTGAGCTCCGCCGCTGGCCGCGACGTTGCTTCGGCGCAGGCTCACGGGCTCCATCCCGCCACGCCGAGCGCGTCGCGCAGGTCGGCGTGGTAGTAGCGCATGTTGCTCATGCCGCGCTCCGGCCAGTCGGTCGTGAGGCCCGTCGCCTCCAGTCTCAGGCAGACCAGGCTTCGGAAGATCTTGCCGACCACCGCCAACCCGAGCAGGTCGCGGCGTGTCGGCGTCGGCCAGGTGCTCGTCACCGTCGCACGGTAGACGTCGAGGTCGGGGCTTGGCCAGTAGCCGCTCGGGGTCAGATCGAGCTGCGGCAGGTCGGCGGCTGGGGTGCCCCAGCCGGAGCTCGCCCAGTCGAAGGGCCGCAATCTCGTGCGCCCGCCGGCGCGATCGACGCGCATGTTCTTGGGAGCGAAGTCCCCGTGCACGAATGTCGGTGGCGTCGTCTGGCAGCGGCGCTCGATCTCCCTCCAGCGCGAGGCGACTACGTCGCATTGGGCGAGAATCTCCTTCAACACCAACACGTCGTCGGGCGCGAGCGCCGGGTTGTCGAGCCGATCGGCCACCTCCTCCGAGCCCGCGCGGAGCTCGCGCAGGTAGTAGGAGGGGCTGCGGTCAGGAAGCATCGCTCGTGGCGGCTGCCGGTCGGCGGAGGTGTGAAGCACGCCCAGCCAGCGACCGGCCATGGACCGGTGCTCCGGGTTGACGGCCGAGTACTTCTCACCGCCCGCGCTTGCCACGAACAGCCACCAGCCGCTCGCGTCCTCCAGTGTTCCGTAGTGCCGCACACGAGAGACGGGCAGAGAGGGAAGCACCTTCTCGTAGGCAAGCGACTCCCTCAGCACACGCTCTCGCGTGCTCCACTTAGCCACCACGTCCTCGCCGGCGGGTCCCGCCCCTGTCAGCCGGTAGACCCTGCCCTTGGCCCGGTTTTGCAGTGTCTCAACAGGGACGCCTGGGACGGCCCGACTCGGTTGCACCCGCCTCCACGCCTCGATCGCGGGGTGGTCTTTCTCCTCCCTGGCCCGGGATGACCGGGCGGTCGTCACGCCATCTCCAAGGGGATCACGGCGCGCCGCGTGGAGCCCTCGCCCGGGACGCGCGCTGGGGCTCTCCAAGCCCTGCGCGCTCGAGTAGCGACCCGAGTACGACGTGCGAGTCGAAGCGGTCCTCGGCGATGCTGCGTGCGTCCGCGGCATGTCCTGGATAGTCATCCTCGATGGCGCGAATGCCGTCCACCGCCCCTTGGACGGTTCTGAAGGTCAGAAGCCCGCGACCAGTGGGCAGGGTGCTCTCGAATCCCGTTGACTGCACGAGAGCCGGCTTTCCGGAGGCCAGGAAAGACACCGTACGGTCGCTCAGCCAGCCGCTGTTCGTACGGACGTAGCCCCGTTTGGCGACCGAGAACTCTGCGCGCGAGCGCTGGACGAACTCCCGGTAGCTGTGCGGGTCCCCGGCGCACGCGTAGGGGTCGAGGACCCGCCAGCCGTTGCGACCGAGGATCCCGAGGTCCTCGTAGTCGTCCTGGCCGACCAACAGGGCGACCTCGAGCTCGCGTTCCGCCTCGACCGGCACGCGGAGATACCCCAGGAACTCCTCGCGCTTGCCCCCGTACCACTCGCCGCCCCAGATCGCATCCTGGGAACCGCGCCAGTCGGCGACGGTGCCGATGCGAGTCCAGCGCTCATCCGTGCAGGCAGGCCAGAGGTCGAGAACCACCGGTGGAAGCGTGGGTTGCCAGGGCACCCCCTTCGTGTCGATCCCGAAGTCCGGTCGACCGACGTTCTGCCCGATCGTGAAAAATAGGTTGTGACGACTCAGGTCGAGGTCGGTCTGGTGCGCCCAGATCTGCGTGAAGCCGGGATCGACGTCGAGATAGGCACGTCGAGGAATGTGAAGGAGTGGCGAGGCGGGGGGCAGATGGCCGCTGACGTTGATCAGCAGGTCGGCCTCGGCCACGAGGTCCGAGAGCTCGGCGGCGCCCATCCCGAAATGACGCTCGCCCCCGTCGTAGACGATGCAGTAACGGTCAACGAACCCAAAGTCCTCGGCCATGCGTCTGAAGCGCTCGACCAGGTAGTCGACGCTGTGAGGGTTTCGATGGGGATCCGGCGGCGCGAGGCGGTCGACCCAGTAGCACTCGACGCCCAGTCGCTCGAGCCCAAGCATGTATTGCAGCCGGACCCACATCGAGCCGCCGAAGTGCGGCCACGCGCTCGTCTCGTTCGTGCCGAGGATGACCTTGGTCACCGCCCCGCCTCCACGTGGATGGACTCAGCTTCCATTGCCGTCTCGACCAGATCAGTGAGCACCCGGCGGGCGTCGAAGAACTCCTCGGCCAGCTCGCGCGCGGCGCGGCAGTGGGCGGCATGGTCGCGCTCGATGGCCTCGACGCCCTCGATCGCCTCGTCGAGATCCGAGAAGGTCAGCAGTCCTCGTCCCGCCGGCACGGTGTGCTCGATGCCGGTCGACTGGAGGAGCACCGGCCTTGCGCTTGCGAGGTAGTGGCAGGAGCGATCGCCGATCCAGCCGGCGCGTCCCTCGACGTAGGCGCCCTTGGTGATGCCGATCTCCGCTCTGGAAGCGGCGAGATGCCGGCGATAGGCCTCGAGGTCGGCCAGCGTGGCTGCGTCCCTGATGGTCCAGCCGCCCTGCTCGATTCGGCTCGCGTCCTCGGGATGGTCGCCTGCGTTCGCGAGGGCAACCTCGAATTCGCGCCCGCTTCGCCGCGGCAGGTCGGCGAAGCGCCGGAACTCCGACTGCTTGCCTCGAAACGAGCGCCCCCGGTAGTTCAGGTCGCCGTACCTGCCCCATGACGCGACCGTGGTAAAGCGACCGCTCGCGGGCTCGGTCGCGGTCCAGTGGTCGAGTGCGACGGGGGGGAGGGTATGGTGCCAGCGCAGCCCCGTCGTGGGTATGTCACTCGCCTCGGTCCCGATGTTGGTGCCGACCGTGAAGAGCACGTCATGGTGGTTGAGGCCGAGGTCGGCGCCGTACTCGGCGACCCATAGCTGCGTGTACACCGGGTCCTGGTCGAGATAGGCCCGGCGCTGGACGCCGCCCAGGACGAGCTCCGACTTCGCGTGGCCGGAGATGTTGATCAGGAGGTCGGCGCCCTGGAGCGCCTTGGTCAACTCGCTCAGGCCGAGTCCGGCAGTGGCACGACCGTACTCGTAGAGCTGACACGAGCGATCGAGCAGGCCGAAATCGGCCATCGTCCGGTGGAAACGCTCCCGGTTCACGCTGCGCTCGTAGGGGCACTGCCGCCCGCCGCGGTCCCGGCACCATGCCGACTCGACCTCCTCGACGAAGAGGACCTCGTGCGCCAACGACCGGAGGCCGAGGACGTACTGCAGCCGGTCCCACGCCGTCCCGGGCGAGAAGGGAGGTAGCGACAGCATGCCGGCGACCACGATTCTCATGCGGCTACCCCTTTCCCGCCGGCTCCCCCGGCCGCCCAGTTCACACAGCCGCTCGCGCGTGCTCGGCCTCGGCCACCCATTCCTCCGCGAGGGCGGGTTTGTCATGCCACAGGTGCGGATGGGCAATGCGGTAAAAGGCCTTGTGCACCCGAGCAGCTGCGAGCACTCGCTGTAGCTCGCTCGCGCTCCGGGGGACTACAGGCGCATCCTCGAGCGCCCCGAGGTACGAATCGAGCAACCTTCGTCCCTGGCTCTCATCGAGGCCGTAACCGAGATGGACGAGATCGAGGAGGCCACACCCCGCCCCGGCCACCTCCCAGTCGACGAAACAGATCCGCACCGGGGTCCGCGAGCGGTCGGCGAGGACGTTCTTCGGCGCCAGGTCGTTGTGGACGAGGGTGCGAGGCTGCGCCGCGAGCAGCTCCGCAACCGACGCGTAGCCCGCTAACAGCGACTCGAGCCGGCGACCGAGCCCCGCCGGTCCGTTCTCGACGGCGCCGGCCGCGCGCTCGGCCCACGCGACCAGATACTCGCGATCGAGCGAGAGCAGGAAGGCCTCCTCGCCGACCCGTCCGGCGAAGGCTCGATGCAGGAGAGCGAGCGCGCGGGCCGCCTCCATCCAGTGGTCGAGCTCCTGGTAGCGAAGGTCCCAGTCGGCGATGTACTCGAGGTAGAGCTCGAGTTGCGCCGATTCTTCGTCGGTGCGCGTCCCGTAGTAGCGGGGAGCCGCGATCCCGGCCTCGCCGAGCAGCCGCTCGTAGGCGAGCGCCTCACGGTCCGAACGGCGCTTGTCGGGGTGTCGAGGCTCGATCCCGAGCCGTTTCGCAAACAGGGAGATGCGCTCGCCGTCCTCGAGCTCGATGTCAAGGATCTCGGTCGGCGACACGGTTGCGAAGGGACACGGCGAGCGGCGAAGCCACCTCACCCCCCCCGCGGTCCCGCGGGCCTCGGCCAGCAGCTCCTCGACGGTCTCGATCCGGCGTCGGTCACCCTCCGGCCCCTCGCCGGGTCGAGTGGGAGGCTCGAACCGACCGGTCACTTCGCCCTCAGAGCCCGGCCGGCGGCCGACTCGACCATGCGTACCAGCTTCTCAATGCTCTTTTCGGAGAACTTCCGCTCCGCCGCCTTGGAAAGCGTCCCCAGGTTCTTGTGGAGGTTGAGGAGGGCGAGCGTGCGGTCTGCCTCGGGGCCCTCCGGGGGTCGGAAGCCGTGGCGCTGGGCCTCCGAGCGGTAAGCGTCCACCAGCACCTCGAGTCGATCGCCTCCGAAGCCGTCGCAGAAGTAGGCCAGGTCGTAGAAAACGGAGCCGAGGGCGGCCTCCTCCCAGTCGACCGGGCAGACCCTCGGTTTCTGCGGCGTGCCCGCAAGGATGATGTTCTGCGGGCGGTAGCCGCCGTGAACGAGGACTTGAGGCTGCGAGTCAACGAGGTCGGCCGCCTCGTCGTAGCCGGCCAGAGCCGCCTCGAGCCGATCTGTTAGGCTCGGAAGCGAAGTCGCCACCGCGCGGCGCGCCATGTCCGCGGTGAAGCGAACGAAGTCGGCGTCCTGGTCGACCAGGAACTCCCTCGCCTCGAGAAGCCGAGCCGACTTGGAGAAGTGAGCATGCATTCGGCCGAGCCAGGCCACGGCTGTCACCCAGTCCGGGAACTCGCGGTGCTTGACCTGCGATCCCTCGACGAACTCGAGTAAGAGCCAGAAGCGCCCGCGGTCCTCGTCCCAGGTCGCCCCGTAGTAGGCCGGGGTGCCGAGGTTGGCATCGGCCAACAGGTCGCGGTAGGCCCGCAGCTCGCGGGAGCGCCGCTGGCTGATCGAGTCCTTGTCGTAGATGCGAGCCCCGAAGTCCTTGAGGAAGAGACTGAGCTCTCCGGTGCCCTCGAGAGCAACCGTGATGATCTCTGTCTCATAAGAGCTCGAGTGCTCGGACCGCAGCCGGTGCACCTCGAGGATGGTCTGCGGCGAACCGAAGTACTCGCCGAGTACGCCCTCGAGGGCCTCGACGAGCTCCGGCTCCCGCCGGCGGGGGACGACGGTCGGGTCAGGCGCGGACAAAGGCACGTCCTTCCTTTCCAATCGCCTGCTCAAGCCACCGTCCGGAGACCCGCGGTTCGCCCACGGCTTCCGTGCGAGTGCCCTTCGAGAGGTCCTTCAGGATTCGGGTTTCAGACGGCTTGGGAGCGAGGTCGAGGCGCACCCGGGCCCGCACGGCGGGGTACGTGTCCAAACCCTCTCGAGGCGCCCGGGCCTCTTGGGCGTCGTCAGCCACCCACGTCCTCCTCACCCTCGAAAGTCCGGTTGACCTTGGGCGGCGGCCGTGACAACAGTCCCCCCGTTGCGGGGATCCGCCGTCGTCACGACCCGCCCGCCCTCCACCTCGAGTCGCGCGTCGCAGATCTCGAGGGTGCTGAGACGATGAGCGATCATGAAGCTGGTTCGATCGGCCATGAGGCGCTGCATCGCGTCGATGATCTCGGCCTCGGTGCGGGTGTCGACCGAGCTGGTCGGCTCATCGAGGATCAGGATCGGGGCGTCCTTGAGGAAGGCGCGGGCCAACGAGATGCGTTGGCGCTCGCCGCCCGACAGGCGCGCGCCCCGCTCCCCGACCTCGGTCTCGTAGCCCTCGGGAAGCCCGGCGATGAAGTCGTGGACGTTCGCCGCCCTCGCCGCCGCCTCGATCTCCTCGCCCCTCGCGCCGGGGCGCCCGTAGGCGATGTTCTGGCCGATGCTCGTCGAGAAGAGCACGGGGTCCTGGAGGACGATGCCGAACTGCTGGCGCAGGTCGGCCAGGCGGAAGTCGCGCAGGTCGACTCCGTCGAGCAGGATCTGGCCCGCGACCGGGTCGTAGAACCGGGTGAGCAGCCCCATCAGGGTCGACTTGCCGGCCCCGGTGACACCCGCGATGCCCACGGTGACCCCCGGCTCGACCGCGAACGAGACATCATGGACGACCGGGCGGTCCGGCTCGTAGGCGAAGGAGACACCTCGGAACTCGACCGCGCCGCCGGCGCGCTGCAGCGGCCGCGCGCCCGGGCGCGCGGGCGCTTCGAGCGGCTCGTCGAGCAGTGCGAAGACGCGCTCGGCGCTCGCGAGATGGGTCTGAAGCGTGCCCGCCTGCTTCGCCATGGTCTTGAGTGGCTGATAGAGCTGCGCCAGGTAGCCCATGACCAGTATGAGGTCGCCGAGCGTGATCGCGCCGCGTTGCACGAGCCGGACGCCGATGTAGAGGACGAGTGCGCCACCGAGGCCGATGAGCGAGCCCACGAGCACGGCGTAGGCACCCTGCGCGACGGCAAGCCGCATCCGCGCCCCAGTGCCCTGCCGAGCCCGGCCGTGGAAGCGGCCCCGCTCGCGGTCCTCCTGGGCGAAGGCCTTGACCACGCGCAGTCCGGTGAGAACCTCCTGGACCACCGACAGCGCCCCGCTCTCGAGGCGCTTGACCTGCCGGGCCTGGCGCCGCAGGCGGATGCGGAAGTGTCGCGCCGCGAGGAGCAGCAGAGGCGCGACCGCCATCGACACCAGCGCGAGCTGAAGGTTGATGCGCGCGGTCACGTAGATCATCGCCACGAGCGTGGCCACCGCCGTGACCAACGACACCAGCGTTTGGACCGCGATGTACTGGAAGGCCTTGGCGTCCTCTTGAATGCGGTAGGCCGAGTCGGCGGTCCCCGTCTTGTCGTGGTAGGTCAGCGACAGCCGCTGGGCTCGCTCGAACAGCTTGGAGCGCACGCTGAGCAGGAGCTGCTCTCCCGTGTAGGTCTTGAGCACGGTGGCCGCGAGGTCCTGTATCTGGGACAAGGCGGCGACCGCGAAGAAGAAGATGGCCGTGAAGACGAGCAGTCCGTTCTTCGAGCCCTCGAGCGCCTCGGGCACCAGGACCCCAATGAAGCCCGGCAGCGGGTGCGGCCCGAGGACGTTGTCGATCACGATCTTTAGCGACAGCGGGGTGAGCAGGGCTAATGGCGTGGCGAGCAGGCTGATCGCGAAGACCCCTGCCACGTGCAGCCGCCACGGCCGAAGCTCGCTCAGGATGCGCCGCGCGAGCGACAGGTCGGTACGCACGAGGCCGGCGGTCACGCCGACTCCGGGCGAGCGGCGTCCCGACTCGGCCCCGGCGCCCCCTCCGGCGAGCCCGACGCCCTGACCGCAGCCAGGAGCTCTCCGGTGGCCGCCGCCGCGTCGAGGAGGGATCGTCCGACGAACAGCAGCGCAAGGCCCCCGAGGATCGCGGCGGCGGCCCACGCACCCTGGATCGCAGCGGCCAGGCCGAAGGCGGCGAAGAAGAGGCTCAGCACAATCCCCTCAGAGGCTAGACGCGGGGACGTCCTGAAGCGGACGAGCTGGCGGCCCGCTCCGTGCTCCTCGATCCCGGCCCGCAGGCGGGTGCCGCCGAGGAGACCACCGCGGACATCGAGGTCCCAGGCATCGAAGTCCCCACCGCGCAGCACGGCGGCGCCGCTCGCGCGCAGCGCGTGCTCGAGGCCACCGAGCCAGGTGTCCGTCGCCTGCCATTGCTCGCTCCAGACCGTTTCCGCGCGCCGCACGGGCAGCGCCGGGCGGGCGGCGCCGCGCTGACGCCACGGCGTCAGGCCGTAACGGAGCCGGCCGATCAAGCGGGCAAGCGGCTGGACTAAGAAGAGGAGGGTGGTGAGCGCGCGGGCCCTGAGGCGCGCGCCGCGCGTCGGGAGGGGACTCGGGAACGACGCCTGGAGCCCGCTGAGCACCGCCTGCAGCGCCACCGCGGCGACTGCCACGGCAAGCAGCGGCAGGAACAGGAGCAGCGGCGCCCACACCGCGCCGAGCGCCCCGAGACACGCCAGCAACGCCATGATGAGGTACCACTCGGGCATCTGGCGCAGATTTCCCATGAGACCCTCCGGCGCCTGGTAGAGCGACTGGAAGAGGCCGCTTCCCCAGGTGCCGTGGTAGACGCGCTCCCGGCTGCGCAGACGTGGCAAGAGGCCGCGTCCGTACAGGCGCCCCTCCCAGCTCAGATGGCCCCCCGCGTTGTAGCGCTCGGGCCACTTGCGCTCGAGGATGGCCTCGGCCCTTCCGTAGCCCTTCTGCTGGCGCCAGTACGTTCTCACCGAGTTGCGACGATGGTGCCAGACCATGGCGGAAGGGCTGAAGCCGATCGACCACCCGCGCTCCTGGAGGCGCCAGCACAGGTCGACGTCGTCACCGGCGGCTCGGAAGCGCCGATCGAAGCCGCCGACGGCCTCCAGGGCCTCCCTGCGGAAGGCGGAGTTGCAGCCCGGGATGTGCTCCGCCCGTCGATCCGACAGTAGGACGTGGATGGGCCCGCCCGGGGCGGCGGCCACGCAGTCGGCGATCGGACCGTCGCCGGGGGGAGCGATGTTCGGCCCGCCCATCCCGACCTCGGGGCCGCTACGGAAGGCGGCCACGAGGTAGGCCAGCCAGTGGGGGTCCGGACGAGCGTCGTCGTCGATGTAGGCGACGATCTCCCCGGTCCCCGCCCGCATGCCGGTATTGCGGGCGCTGGACAGGCCGCGATTCTCGGTGCTGATCAGCGTGACATCGCGCTCGGCGGCGATGACGGCGGTCGCGTCCGTCGATCCATCGTCCACGACGATCACCTCGAAGTCCGGGTAACGCAGCTCGGCGAGCCCCTCCAGGCAATCCGTCAGCGTGTGCTCGCCGTTGTAGGTGCAGACCACCACCGAGACGCGCGGCCAGTCCGCCTCGGGCTCGAGGGGCACGGTGGCGAACGCCTCCCCGACCGCGGCCAGGGCGGCCTTCGGCCGGCGCTCCCGATCGACCAGGCCGAAGTCCCAGTCCTCGATCGGCGATCCTCCCTGCCCCTGACCGGACTCGTCGAGATGGGTGATGTACCACTCGTCGGTCCAGGCGAACAGGAAGGCGCCTGCGCTGCCGGCGCCGAAGGCGGTCCCGACCTGCCATCTGAGGACATCGGCTTGGGCCGCCTCCCCGTTGGAGCGGCTGTCGAGCCCGATCTCGGCCATGACGAGCGGGCGGTCACCGGCCAGGTTGTGAAGCCTTGCGAGGTAGGCCTCTAGGCGGTCCTGCTCCTCGAGGTACACGTTGAAGCAGAGAAAGTCGACGAAGGAGAGGTCGAGGTACTCGGTCGGGGGGTAGTTGACATAGGTGACCAGGGCTCCGGGATCCTCGGCCTTGGCCGCGTCGTAGAGCCGCCGCAGGAAGCGCTCGACGCGTCGGCGGCCGTGCCAGCGGACGATCGGCCCCGGTATCTCGTTGCCGATCGAGTAGCACAGCACGGCCGGGTGGCCGGCACAGGCCCTGACACCCTCGCGGAGGCGGCGCTCGATGTCGCTCGCCCGCCCTCGGTCGGCGAGAAAGGCGACGTGCTGCTCCCACGCGAACCCAACCATGACGACGAGTCCGGAGCGGAGCGCGAGGTCCAGGAGCCAGCGCGGCGGCAGGGTGTAGGTGCGGACCGCGTTGATCCCGCTGGCGGCCATGGCGGCGAAGTCGCCCTCGACCCGGAGCGGCGACGGAAAGGCGAACCCCTGCTCGTCGGGCCTGAAGGTCCCGTAGGTGACGCCCTTGACGTAGAGCTTCTCGTCGCCGCAGAAGAGGAACTTGCCCCGGACCTCAGGACGGCGGTGGGGCGGCGCTGCGTCGCCTCCGTTGAACGATCCGAGCGCACTCTGGTGAGGCTCCGGTCGCCCACGCGCCTCCACCAGCTCTTCCGTATCCAGCCTCCCAGCGGCACCCGACTGCTGTTCCGTCGCCTTCGATTCACTCACCCCCGCGATCGCGTTCGGCTTTGTGCCTCCGAGCGAGCGCGTCCAGCGGCCCGGTCCGGCTTGCCCTTTCAACTCGCGAGGCTCGCGAAGGTTGGGAGCTTCCTCGGGTCCTGGGAGTCCGCCCCCCCCCGGAGCCGCCGCCTCGATCAGCCGGCCGCCGCTTCGCTCTCGAGCTGGTGGCGGATCTCGTCGCGGCTCTCGGAGAAGCGGATTGCCTCGTAGGTCACTAGGGCGATCAGCAAGGCGGCGATGATGCCCGCGGTGGCGAGCGCGGGCAGCTCGAGCGCCGCGGGGACGAGCGCCACGAAGAGGACGGCGCAGGCGAGGCGTTGCCGGCTCAGGGTGTGCACGTTGCGCCACCGGAAGGCCACGTGGGCAAGCAGGTAGAGGGACGTGCCGCCGAGCACGGCCACGGCGGGGACGAGCTTGAGCGGCTCGGACACGTCGCCGAGGGTCTTCTTCAGCCCGAGGGCGACAAGGACGATGCCGGCCACCATCGGCAGGTGCAGGAACGAGTAGGAGTCGCGCGCGATCTCGTTCTGCTCGCGTCCCTTCGCCGCCCGCCCGAGGCGCCGCTCGGCCACGAGCGCGACCACGTCGAAGTAGAGCCACCACTGGGCGGCGGCGATAGCGATCCCCACCACCGCGGCCACGACCACGCCGGCGGTGATCCCGAACTCGACTCCCGCGCCGATGGCCACGATCGACTCGCCGAGGGCGATGATGACGATCAGGCCGTGGCGCTCGGCGAAGTGGCTCGGCATGAGCTTCCAGCCCTCCGCACCGAACAGGAGGGGACCCCCCATGTCGAGCGCGAGCGCGAGCCCCCAGAGCGCGCCCTGGAGCGCTCCGTCGGTAAACGCGGCCGCCACGGACCAGAGCCACGCCGATCGAGGTGCTCCCGAGCAGCCCGGTGAGCACCGAGCGGCGGAAGTCCGCGTCGTCGCGGCCCGCCACGCCCATCAGCCACAATTGGACGAACCGCACCACCCCGTAGGCTCCGGCGAACAGCAGTCCCGACCGGCCGAAGGCCTCCGGCACGCACAGGGCACTTACGAGCAGCGCCGCCATCGCGACGAACATGGCGATGCGGACGACGCCCTCCTCGGGATCGACCACGCTCGTCAGCCAGGCGTAGCCGACCCACGCCCACCACAGCACGCCGAGCAGGAGCAGTCCCTTGGCGAGGCCCACCCAGGTCGGCTCGTTGGCCATGAGCGCCGTGCACTGCGTGAGCGCGAGCACGAAGACGAGGTCGAAGAAGAGCTCGAGCGACGTTACGTTCGACTCTTCGCGCAGCGTCGCCTGGAAGCGGCGGGTCCGGGAGGAGGTAGCCGCGCTCACTCCCTCATCCTCTCAAGTCGCAGGGTGGGCCTCCAGGCCCGGCGGATGGCCCGTCTAACCGACTCGCTCGCGGATGAAGTCGACGATTTCCTGCGTCGAGGCGCCCGGCGTGAAGACCTCCGCAACGCCCAGCTTCTTGAGCTCGGGAATGTCGTCGGCGGGGATCGTCCCCCCGATGGTGAGGACGACGTCGTCGGCGCCCTGCTCCTTGAGCAGCTCCGCTACCCGCGGCACGAGCGTCATGTGCGCGCCGGAGAGGATCGACAGCCCGATCGCGTGGGCGTCCTCCTGGATCACGGTCTCGGCGATCTGCTCGGGTGTCTGGTGCAGGCCCGTGTAGATGACCTCCATCCCGGCGTCGCGCAGGGCGCGGGCGATGATCTTGGCGCCGCGGTCGTGGCCGTCGAGGCCGGGCTTGGCGACGACGACGCGGATCTTGCGACCGCTCTCACTGGCGGCGGCGGGCGGGTCGGAGGCGCTCGATTCCATCGCGAGCGTAGCAGTCTATCCGGACGCTGGGAGTCGCGCGAGCCGCCGCTCGAGGACGCGTGTTCTGTTGCGCGCGGGCGGGCATGCCCTCTCGAGCGGCATGGCCACGGAGCTCGGCTTCTACGCCGACCGCGAGACCCTGCCCACGCCGACCTGCCCGCCGAGCATGTGAGCGCGGCACTCGACGAGCTGATCGAGCTGGGGTGTGAGCCGGGTCAACACCGTCCGCGTGATGGGCGCGGGCTTCATGGGCTCGGGCCTCGCCGAGTCCTCGGCGCTCGGTCCACCTGTACGAGCCTGGCGAGGAGGCGCTCGATCGCTCGCGCAACGATCGAGCAGTCGGTCTCGAAGGCGGCGCGCCGGGCAGGCTGTCGGCGCGCGATGGCGCGGCGACCCCGGACCGGATCAACCGCACGCCGCGCCTCGACGACCTGGCGCCCGCCGAGGTCGTGATCGAGGCCGTCCCCGAAAGCTCCTCGACTCGAGCCCGGGCCCGCGCCCAGCAGCTCGCGCCCGCCTCGCCAACACGCCGATCCTCACCAACGACCGCCCGGTGTTCCTGGTCAACCGGCTGCTCGTGCCCTACCTTGGCGACGGTGCGGATGTACGAGGACGGGTGCGCGACGCGCGATGACATCGACGACGGCAAGCGGCTGCGCTGCGAGCACCCGACGGGACCGCTCACCGTTTGCGACTTCATCGGGCTCGAGGTCGTCTACGCCGCCTGCGACTCGCTCAACGAGGAGTTCAAGCGCGCCGAGTACGCGCCGCCGCCGGTCCTCAAGCGGATGATCGCCGCCGGCTTCTACGACTACCAGGACGGAGACCTATGACAGCCGCGCTCACGGATCTGTACGCGATCCCGCAGGAGCACCGCGACTTCCGCGACACCATCGGCGCGCTCGCGCGCGACCGGATCGCGCCGCGGGCGGCGGACATCGACCGCGCCGACGAGTACC
>Ga0208736_1000142_pt1 | contig 21739 bp, 17 predicted proteins | sample AntDryMetagUQ255_FD_188090 | JGI IMG/M metagenome (GOLD analysis project Ga0208736, IMG submission 188090) | Polar desert microbial communities from Antarctic Dry Valleys - UQ255 (SPAdes) | ecosystem: Environmental > Terrestrial > Soil > Desert | place: Antarctic Dry Valleys | collected 2008-12-31 | reverse complement strand
CGGTGGTCGGCGCCGTCATCGTCGCCGGCGTCGCGCTCGCTGTCGCGGGCGGCGGAGGGGACTCCAAGCGCGACAAGGGCGACCTGACGGCGGCCGCAAAGTCGGCCGGCTGCACCGTCAAGTCCTTCCCCGACGAGGGCAACGACCACGTCACGAAGAAGCTCACGACGGCCGACTACAAGACCAACCCGCCGACGTCGGGTCCGCACGTTCCCCCCGGGGAGGAGGCCAAGGAGGGTGTCTACGCCCCGGGCAACGAGCCCGAGATCGCCAACTGGGTCCACACGCTCGAGCACGGCCGGATCCTGTTTCAGTACAAGCCGGACTCCCCGCGGCCACGCATCGCGCAGCTGCAGAAGCTCTACGACGCGCCGGTCGCCGACAGGCAGTTCGACGAGGTCCCGGCCAACGGCTACCACTCCGTGCTCATGCAGAACAACTCGGAGATGCCGTTCGAGGTCGCCGCCGTCGCCTGGCGCAACTACGTCGGCTGCCCGAAGTTCAACGACAAATCGATTGCGGCGCTGAGCGCCTTCCGCGACGTGTACGTCGACACGGCGCCTGAGCAGTTCCCCTAGCAAGCGGTCTTGCACGACCGCACCGGGCGCTGTGGCACGGTGTTCGAGGATCGATGCGCCGACTCTTCGCCCTGCTCGTGGCCAGCGGCCTGCTCGCGTGGCTCGCGGGCCCTGCGCTCCCGGCCCGTCCGTACGTCCCGCAGGCGACCGAGTTCGAGCAGCCGATCGCGACCGTCGCCGGCACGGCGGGTGCTCAGGGCTGGCGCAGCGGCGTCATCCGCGCGCCGCAGCGCTTCGATCTCGTCGGCCTGAGCTGGAGCCGCGCACGCGACGTCGACGCACGCATCCGCGTGCGCGAGGCGTCCAGCGGCGCGTGGAGCGCGTGGACGCAGATGGCCGGCGCCCACGGCGCCGCAACCGGCACCGAGCCGGTGTGGGCCGGCGGCGCAGATGCGTACGAGCTGCGCCTGCGCCGGCACCCGCGCGGCCTGCGCGCGCAGTTCGTCAACTCGACCGGAACGGCGACCGCCCCGCGGCGGCTGCTGACGGCGCTGCGACGCGGCGCGGACGGCGCGCTCGCCGCGATCACCGGCGCGACGGCGCGCGCGCAGGGCTCCGGCCCGCCGGGGATCGTGCCGCGCGCGGCGTGGGGCGCCGATCAGTGCCCTCCGCGCGCCGACCCCAGCTTCGGCACCGTGCAGGCCGGCTTCGTGCATCACACGGTCAACGCGAACGACTACCTGCCGCAGGACAGCGCCGCGATCGTGCTTGCGATCTGCCGCTATCACCGCAACTCCAACAACTGGCGTGACATCGGCTACAACTTCCTCGTCGATCGCTTCGGGCAGATCTTCGAGGGTCGCGCGGGCGGCATCGACCAGCCGGTGATCGGCGCGCAGGCGCAGGGCTACAACACCGTCTCGACCGGCGTGGCGAACATCGGCACGTTCAGTGCCGTCGCCCAGACCCCCGACGCCGTGCGCGCGACCGCCGAGCTGCTGGCGTGGAAGCTGACGCTGCACGGCGTCCCGGTCGAGGGCCAGGTGACCGTGGCGTCGGGCGGCGGGCCCAGCAATCGCTACCCCGCCGACACGGCCGTGACGCTGCAGCGCATCAGCGGCCATCGCGATGGCGACAGGACGACCTGCCCGGGCGACGGGCTCGTCCGCCAGCTTCCGGAGATCAGGCGCCAGGCCGCGCAGTTCGCTCCCGACCTCCCCCCGCCGGCGCCGCCCGCCGCGTCGGTGACGCTCGGCGCCGCGTCCGCGGCGCTGCAGGTTGGGCAGGCCGCGCAGCTCTCGGGACAGGTCGCCGGCGCAGGCGGCGCAGCGCTCGCGGGCGCGCCCGTCTCGATTCAGTTCGCGACGCCTTCGGGCTTTCTCACGCGCGCCCGCACGACGAGCGGGCCCGACGGCCGCTGGTCGGCGCAGATCGCCACGCAGTACTCGCGCACCCTGCGCGCAGTGGTGCGGGCGCCCGGCGGCGAGCTCGCGGCATCGCCGTCGCTGCAGGTCCAGGTCGCGCCGCGGATCGGGCTGCGGGCGCCCAGGCGCGTGCTGGCGCGGCGACCGTTCACCGTCTCGGGCAGCATCCGCCCCAGGCGCACGCGGGCCGTGCTCGTGATCGCCCGCCAGGGTTCAGACGGCGCGTTTCGCACCGTCGCGCGCGTGCCGCTGCGAGCGGCCGCGGGGCGGCTGCGCGCGAAGGTGCGGTTGCGCCGGCCGGCCCTGCACCGCCTGCGGATCGTGTCGCGCGACGACGCGCGCAACCTCGCCGGGCGCTCGCGCGACGTGCTCCTGCGCGCGGTGCGCCCGCGCCGCTGACAGACCCCCGCGCGCCGCCGGTGGCGCGGCGGCGCTGACCGCGTCGCGCCACGCAACGGCAACAAACGTGTCACGGAGCGGACATCTCTCGCTCACGGGGCGGAAATCGCGCTCTGGAAGCGTGGCCGTCATGAGTCCCGTGAACGCCGCCTTGGAGCAGACATGAGCACCACGACCGCCCCGCAGCCAGACGTCACGCCCGCAACAGGACTCGTGCGGAGAGGGCCCTGGATCGACAACTGGGAGCCCGACGACGAGCAGTTCTGGGAGACCACCGGCAAGAAGATCGCCAAGAAGAACCTGATCCTGTCGATCTTCGCCGAGCACATCGGCTTCAGCGTCTGGGTGCTGTGGACGATCATCGTGCTGAACCTCGGGAACATCGGCATCGTGCTGTCGATCGGCGAGTTGTTCCTGCTCGTCGCCGTCCCGAACCTCGTCGGCGCCTTTCTGCGCATCCCCTACACCTTCGCGGTCCCGAAGTACGGCGGACGCGCCTGGACGACGTTCAGCGCCTCGCTGCTGCTGATCCCGACCTCGCTGCTGGCGTTCCTCGTCCCGAGCGGCTGGCTGGCGGCGCAGGAGCACGGCACCCAGCTGTGGATCCTGATCGCGTGCTCCGCGACGGCCGGCTTCGGCGGCGGCAACTTCTCCTCGTCGATGGCCAACATCTCCTTCTTCTATCCCGAGAAGCGCAAGGGCTTCGCGCTGGGCCTCAACGCCGCGGGCGGCAACCTCGGCGTCGCCGTAGCGCAGCTGCTGATCCCGCTGGTGCTCATCGTCGGCGTGCCCGCGGCCGCCATCAAGCTGCCCCCGTACGACGTCAACATGGCCTACGCCGGACTCGTGTGGATGCCGTTCATCGCGCTCGCCGCGATCCTCGCCTGGCGCTACATGGACAGCATCACCGCGGCGAAGTCCGACAGGGAGTCCTACGTCAAGGCGCTGTCCAACGGCCAGACGTGGGTCATGTCATTTCTGTACATCGGCACGTTCGGCTCGTTCATCGGCTTCTCGTTCGCGCTGCCGCTGGTGATCAAGAACACGTTCCCGGAGTTCCTCGCCCAGCACACGTTCATCGCCACCTACCTGGCCGGCCTGGGCTTCGTCGGCGCGCTGATCGGCTCGCTCGCACGGCCGCTCGGCGGCTGGCTGTCAGACCGTGTCGGCGGAGCGCGCGTGACGCTCGCGTGCTTCATGCTCATGGCGGTCTTCACGGGCTCGGCGATCGTCGGCGTGCAGCAGCGCAGCTTCCCGATCTTCTTCGGCTCGTTCATGATGATCTTCCTGCTGGCCGGGATGGGCAACGGCTCGACCTACAAGATGATCCCCTCGATCTTCGCCGTCCTCGGACGCAAGGAGGCCGACGAGAAGGGCCTCGAGCCGAAGGCGTGCGCGGTCGAGTGGAAGCGCCGCGCGGCGGCCGTGATCGGCATCGCCGGCGCGATCGGCGCGTTCGGCGGCTTTCTCATCCAGCTCGTGCTGCGCCAGGCCAGCCTCGGCGTCTCGGCGCTCGTCAAGGCGGCGGAGACGCCCGCCGACAAGGTGGCCGTGGCGGCCGCGAATGCCGACTGGTCGATCCCGGCGCTGGGGGTCTTCCTCGGCTCCTACGTCGTGTTCGCGACCGTGACGTGGTTCTTCTACATGCGCACGAGCTTCGCGACCGACCGGGTGCCCAGCCTCGCACACGCCGCCATCTGACGGGCCTCGCGAACGCCGCGCGCGCGCGGCGTTCGCCTGGGCGAGCGGGTTAGTCTTGCGCCGCTGATGCGGCGCCTGCCTTCAACCGACGACCGCGAGGCGCACGACAGCCGCTCACCGATCGTTCGCTCGTGTGCGGCGCTGGCGGACAACTCGGCGTTCAACATCGCGATCTTCGTCGTGATCATGGCGAACGCCGTGGTGCTCGGCCTGGAGACCTACAGCGGCGTCGTGCGCGAGGCCGGCGGGCTGTTGCGCACGCTCAACGACGTCTTCCTCGCGGTCTTCGTCGTCGAGCTGGCGATCCGGCTGATCGCGTTCGGCTCCAAGCCGCTGGGCTTCTTTCGCAACGGCTGGAACGTCTTCGACTTCCTGGTCGTGATGGCGTCGTTCACGCCGGGCCTGCGCGAGAACGCGATGCTGCTGCGCCTCGCGCGCCTCGCGCGGATCCTGCGGGTCGTGCGCCTGCTGCCCGACCTGCGCGTGCTGACGATCGCGATCGCGCGCAGCATTCCCGGCGTCATGAGCCTCGCGATCCTTGCGATGCTCGTCGTCTTCATCTACGGGATGGTCGGCTGGACGATCTTCGACGAGCACGCCCCGCGCCAGTACGGCTCGATCGGCGAAGCGATGCTGACGCTGTTCGTGACGCTGACGCTCGAGAACCTGCCCGACCAGATCCAGCTCGGGCGCGAGCTGTCGGACTGGACGATCATCTACTTCGTCTCGTACGCACTCGTCGGCGCGTTTCTGATCTTCAACATCCTGATCGGCGTCGTCATCAACTCGCTGGAGGAGGCGCGCGCGATCGAGCACGCCCGCGAGCGTGCCGACCGCCTCGAGCAGGGCGATCCTGGCGAGCCGCTGCTCGAAGAGCGCATCGCCGACGTGCGCGCGGCGCTCGACGCGCTCGAGGAGAGCCTGGCGCGCGAAGGCTGAGGCCCGGCGTCAGCGCCCCTTCCAGCCGCCGGTCTCGCCGCGGTAGAGGCCGTCGCCGCCGAGGACCAGCCGCGCGCTGCGCAGCAGGATCTCGAGGTCCAGACGCCATGAGCGGTGCTCGATGTACCACAGGTCGAGCTCGATGCGCTCGCTCCAGGGCAGCAACGCGCGGCCGTTGACCTGCGCCCAGCCGGTGATGCCCGGCCGCACCGCCAGGCGGCCGAGCTCGCGCTCGCTGTACCGCGCGACCTGCACGGGCACCGTCGGGCGCGGCCCGACGATCGCCATCTCGCCCTTCAGCACGTTGACGAGGTTGGGCAGCTCGTCGATCGACGTGCGCCGCAGCAGCGCGCCCACGCGCGTGATCCGCGCATCGCCGGCGTCGACCGCGAGGCCTGCCCCGAGCCCCTCGGCGCCGTCGACCATCGTGCGCAGCTTGAGCACGTCGAACTCGCGGCCGTCGCGGCCGACGCGCCGCTGGCGGTAGATCGGATGGCCGCGCGACTCCAGGCGGATCGCAAGCGCCGCGAGCGCCAGCAGCGGCGAGGTCAGCGCGAGCGCCGTCGCGGCGACCGCAATGTCGAACGCCCGCCTCATCGCGTCTCCTTCACCGGCTGCCAGGCGGCCGGCGTGCCGTCGCGCAGGTGGTCCCACAGGCCGGCTGCCACGGACGCGGTCGTCCAGACGTAGTAGCGCGCGACGAGCAGCGGGCGCAGCGGCAGCGCCCCGGCGAGCAGCGCGGCGGCGAGCAGCGCCAGCTGCAGCGCGAACGCCACCGCGTAGAGCGGGCTCTCGCCGATCAGCGCCGCGCTCACGGCGAGCAGCACGACGTGCACGAACGGCGCCGCGTAGCGCAGCACGCGGTGCGAGACGATCATCAGCGCGTACAGCGGCGGGTAGCCGCGCGGCGACAGCAGCCCGCCGCGCAGGACGATCGGCCAGGCGTGGCTCATCATCCGCCGCTTGCGGGCGAACTCGCCCTCGATCGAGGGCACCATCTTCTCCGTCGCCCGCGCCTGCGCCACGTACACCGCGCGCCAGCCGCGCTTGACCATGTTGAACGGAAACGACAGGTCGTGGCCCATCACGGGGTCGACGTGGATGTACGCCTCGCGGCGCGTGGCGTAGATCGCGCCGTTGCCGGCGGTGACCGACAGCAGCCGCGACTCCAGCGAGCGCAGCGCCATCTCGTAGCGCCAGTACAGGCCCTCCTGGTTGGTCCCGCCGTCGTTGACGAAGCGCACCTGGCCGCACGCGTAGCCGACGGCCGGGTCGGCGAAGGCGGCGACGAGCGTGCGCATGGCGCCGGGCTCCCAGCTCGAGTTCGCGTCGGAGAACGCGAGCACGTCGCCGGCGGCCTGCGCGACCGCGGCGTCCTGCGCACGGATCTTGCCGCCGCGCGGCAGGTCGAGCACGAGGTCGGCACCGGCGTGGCGCGCCTCGGCGACCGTGCCGTCGGCGGAGCCGTCGCTGGCGACGATCACCTGCAGGCGCTCGCGCGGGTAGTCGAGCGCGAGCGCGTTGGCGACCTTCGCGGCGATCACCGCCCCCTCGTCGTAGGCGGCGACGATGAGGCTCACGGCGGGAGTGGCGTCGGCGGGTGCGGGCACGGCGTGCGGCCGCGCCCGCCGCAGGCGCGCGAGCGCGGCGAGCAGCAGGGGGTAGCCGAGCTGGACGTAGGCCAGCAAGACCGCGCACGACCAGAAGAGGATCTGCAACCAGGTGCTCACGGCGCCATTGTCCTCGACGCGGGTGGCCCGGGGTTCCTACCCGGCGCCAGTCAGGCCGCCGTACAGCTCGAGGTGGCGCCGCGCGATCGCGTCCCACGAGTAGCGACCGGTCGCCGCCCGCCGCGCGCCCGCGGCAAGCGCTGCGCGCTCGCCCGGATCGGCCAGCAGCCGCCGCAACTCGCTTGCGAGCGCGGCCACGTCGTCCGGCGCGACGAGCGCCGCCGCACCCTGCGCCGCGATCTCGGGAAAGCCGCCGACCGCGCTCAGCAGCAGCGGCGCGGAGAACGCCAGCGCGGTGAAGAGCACGCCCGACTGGTCGATCTCGCGATAGGGCAGCACGACGAGGTCCGCGCGCTCGAAGTACGCGCCGACCTCGTCGTCGGCGACGAAGCGCGAGATCCAGCGCACCGACGGCGGCGAGCTCGCGCGCAGCGCGCCGACGTCCACCCGCGGCATGCCCACGATCCACAGCTCCGCGTCCGCGGCCGCCTCGCGCCAGGCCTCGAGCAGCACGTCGAGCCCCTTGTAGGTGCGCAGCAGCCCGAAGAACAGCACCACCGGCTTCTCGACGGCCGCCAGCGCGCGCGGGAGCGGGCGCGCCGCGGGCACGCGCGTGAGGTGCTCGAAGACGCCGTGCTCGATGACGTGGAGCTTGGCGGGGTCGATGCCGAGCTCGCCGGCGAGCCGCTCACGGCCGTGCTCGGAGTGCACGACGACGGCGTCGACCTGGCGCAGCAGCCGCCGCTGCGCGCCGAGCTGCCCGGGACGCGGCTCGCGTGGCAGGACGTCGTGCGCGGTCAGGACGAGTGGCCGCCCGCGCGGCAGCAGGTGGACGTCGAGCGGCTGCACGGTCAGCCACTGGAAGTGCACGACGTCGGCCGCCGCGGCCGCGTGGCCGTAGCGCAGCATGTCGGGAACGTGCTGGGCGATCTTCGCCGCCAGGCGCCGGCGCGACCCGGGGCCGCCACCGCCGCGGCGATAGAAGCGCTCGTCGCGCTCGTAGCCCTCGGGCAGCGGCACGGGGCCGTAGGGAAAGCGGCTGGTCTGCAGGCGCACCTGCGCGCCGCAGCGCGCCAGCGCCGCGCACAGCGCGTGGTCGTAGGGCGGCGTGTAGGCCGACGGATCGACGACGTCGATGCGGAGTGGGGCTGCTGACATGGTGCTCGCGCGGCCGGCTGCGCCCGCTCGTTGCGAAGTATCGTCGCTGGCGTGACGGTCGAGCTGTCCTACTGCGTCGTGAACACCGATGGTCGCGAGCTGCTGCTGCGCTGCCTGAACGCGATCGCCGCCGAGCAGCGCACGCTGGACTTCCAGACCGAGGTGCTCGTGCTCGACAACGCCTCGCGCGACGGGTCGGCCGGCGCGGCCCGCAGCCACCCGGCGACGACGCGTGTCATCGCGCTGACGCGGCGCCATGGCAAGGGCGAGAACGACAGCCGCCTGCTGCAGCGCGCCGGCGGGCGCTACTGCCTGCTGCTCAACGAGGACTCCGAGCTTCGACCGGGTGCGACCGCGGCGCTGCATGCGGCGCTCGAGGCGCATGACGACGCCGCCGCCGCGGGGGCGCGGCTGCTGCGGCCAGACGGCCGTCGCCAGCCGTCCGCCTGGCGCTTTCCGACCCCGGCGACGGCGCTCGTCGGCGCGCTCTTCCTGCACCGCCGCTACACGGTGCAGAGCCGCGGGGACGCGATCCGCGAGATCGACTGGGCGCAGTCGGCGGCGCTGCTCGTGCGGCGCGCCGCCGCCGAGCAGATCGGCTGGTTCGATCCCGCGTTCTTCGTGTACTCCGACGAGGTCGACTTCTGCAGGCGCCTGCGCGACGCGGGCTGGCGCACGCTCTACGTGCCGGGGGCCGCGGCGATCCACCACGAGCAGCTCTCGACGGCGGCGGTCCCCGAGCGGCGGATCGTCGAGCTCTCGCGCAACCGCGACCTCTACATGCGCAAGCACCACACGACATCGGCGGCATGGGCGGTGCGGCTGCTGACGGCCTACACGTACGCGCTGCGCGCGGCCGCCGCGCTCGCGCTGCCGCGCCACGACGCGCGCCGCTATTGGCGTCACGTCACCGCGACGCTGCGTCCCGACCGCAGCGAGGGGTTGCGCGAAGCGGCGTCCGAGCACAACCGCGGCCGGCGGCTGTAGCCGGCCCCGCGCGTCGCCGGGGTGGCACGAGGGGTCGCGCCCGGGGTTGAGCAGCCCCCAACACCCGCGGTGATGGCCGGCGCTGCTCACCCGCGCGGCGCAGGGGGTCAGCGGCGCCGAGCGAGCAGGCCTCGCAAACCCGCGCGCTCGTCGGCGCGCATGAATCCCGTCGCCAGCAGCGCGACCGGGATCGCTGCCAGAGCGAGCACCCGCAGCGCAAACCCCTCCAAGCCGGCAGCAGGCAGCAGCAGCTCGCCCGCAACCGCGACCCCCGCCAGGACCCCCACGGCATGCGCCAGCCGCCCCCATTCGAACGCCACCGCGAACAACCGCCGCGTCAGCAGGTGCAGGACGACGAGCATCACCGCGTAGGCGGCGACGAGCGCGATGCCCGCGCCTGCTATGCCCAGCGGCTCGACGAGCACGACGAGCACGACGACGTTGACCGCGATGCCGGCGACCGCCGCCGGCAGGTTGCGCGTCGTGACGCCGGCGCGCCCGCCGATCGTGACGAACACGAGCGCCAGCCCGTACATCGCCCATCCGAGGGCGACCCACGGCAGCGCCTCGTGCGCCTCGAAGTACTCCGGCGCGGCGAGCAGTCGCACGACCCAGCGCCCGAGCAGCGTCAGGCCCGCGACGACGAGGCCCGTCACGACGACGTACCACGTCGTCACGGCCGCGTAGAAGCGGCGCGCGCGAACGTCGTCCTCGATCGAGTACGCGAGCGGCGGCCAGGCGAGCTGAAAGCCGCGGACGGCGAGGATCACGGCGGTCGCGAGCTTCACCGACAGCGCGAAGAGGCCGGCGGCCGCGGCGCTCTGCGTGCGCAGCAGGTAGGCGCGGTCGACGACGTTCAGCGCGAAGACGGTCGCGTCGGCGGGCACCGTCGGCGCGCCGAAGCGCAGCAGGGGGCCGAGCGCGGTCCAGCGTGCGCCGGCCCGCCGCCCGAGGCGCCCGCGCAGCGTCCACCACAGCGCCGCCAGCACGACCGTCGAGCCGATGTAGTTGCCGGCGAGGTAGCCGCGCGCGCCCTGGTCGAGCGCCACGACCAGCGTCACCGTCAGCGCGACGGTGAGGACGACGTTCGCCAGCGACGCGAGCAGGTACGTGCGCCGCCGTTCGTCGACGCGCAGCAGGGCATAGGCGATCTCGAGGTTCGTGAACGCCCACAGCCCGAGCACCCCGATGCGCATGATGCCCGCGTCCTCGAAGCCGAGCAGCAGCGCGCTCAGCGGGCCCGCGGCGGCGACGGCCAGCAGCGCGGCGACGGTCGTCGTCAGCAGCACCGTCGCGGTCGTCGTCGCGGCGAGCCGGTCGCGCTGCTCGCCCTCGTCGTGCGTCAGGTAGAAGCGCACGAACGCCTCGCCGAGGCCGAGGCGCAGCAGGATCGAAGCGAGGATGATGAACGTCAGCAGCGTCTCGGCGATCCCGAAGTCGGCCGTCGTCAGCGCCCGGGTGTAGAGCGGCAGCGTGACGAGCGCCAGCGCCGCCGATGCGATGCTCGCGGCCTGGTACGCGGCGCCGCCTGCCAGCAGGCGGTGAAACAGGCTGCGCATCGGCGCCACGCTACTGTCCGGGGGTGCCGGAGCCCCAGCCTCGCGCCCTGCTGTTGCTGCCCCGCCCGCTCGAGCGCTTCATCCTCGAAGACCAGGCGCGCGACCTGCTGCGCGCCGACGGCGTCGTCGCCGCCGACCCGCCGCGCGTGCGCTACGGCGCCCTCGCGCGGCTGCCCGGCCCGCTGCGCGACCGGCTCACCCGCGGCACCGCGCGGCGCCTGCTGCGCACGCTCGGCGGCGAGCTGCGCGCGGTCGCGATCTTCCACCCCGTCCAGTGGCCGCTCGCGCGGGCGCTGCTGGACGCGCAGCCTCAGGCCGAGCTGTGGTACGGGCGCTGGGATCGCTACGAGCTCGCCTACGACGCGTCGCCCGCGATGCGTCGCCGGCTGGCGCAGCTGCACGAGCAGGCCGCCGAGCGCTCCGCGCTGACGTTCGTCGTGTCGGGCAAGCTCGCCGAGCTCGAGCGCGAGGCCGGGCGCGAGGCGCAGATCGTCGGCCTGGCCGCAGACTCCTTTCCCGCTCCCGATCCGTCGTCGGCGGTGATCGCGGTATCGCTCGGTCACCTGGGATGGCGCACGGACTGGGCGCTGCTGCGAGCCGTCGCGGCGCGCATGCCCGAGCTCGTGCTGCTGCTCGTCGGCGACTGGCACGAGGACGAGTGCGCCAAGGACCCGGACTTCGCGGGGTGTCGTGCCGCGCCGAACCTGATCTGGCTGGGCCGGCGCTCCGACGAGGAGGCGGCGCGGCTGATCCTGTGCGCCGACGTCGGCATCCTGCCCTTCCGCGTGGAGCCGTTCAACGACGCGGCGCTGCCCTATCGGATCCTCAAGTACGCGCGCCTGGGACGGCGCACGATCTCTCCCCAGCTCGCCGGCGTGCGCACCTGGGATCTTGCCGTCACGACGGTCGCCGACGCGGACGCGTTCGTCGCCGCGCTACGCGCGCAGGCTGGCGCACGGCTGCGCCCCGACGCGGCCCTGCGCACGTGGGCGCTGGAGCAGACGGCCGCAAGCGTCAACGCGCCGCTGTGGGAGCGCCTGCGCGAGCTCGGCGTGACGTGACGCGCCAACGCCGGGGAGCAGTCGCGTTCCCATGCGTGATCGACCGGCAGATCGGGGACACCACGAGGGGTGATCGAGCCCCTGAAGAGCGGATCGTCCTCGGACGAGGTGAGGCGACTCGCCGCGGTGCGCCGCTACGCGATCCTCGACACGCCCCCTGACGGAGCGTTCGACAGGGTCTGCTCGCTGGCTGCGCGGTTCTTCGACGTGCCGTTCGCGTCGGTGACGATCGTCGACGAGGAGCGGATCTGGTTCAAGGCCTCGCAGGGACTCGACGTGGGCCAGATACCGCGGTCGCCGGGGCTGTGCTCCTCGGCGGTCCTGGAAAGCGTGCCGTACGTCGTCACGGACGGCCTGAAGGATGCGCGCACCGCCGGCAATGCGCTCGTCCACGGCGAGTTCGGCGCGCGCTTCTACGCCGCAGCTCCGATCGTCACCCACGACGGTCACCGGCTGGGCACCGTCAACGTGATCGACGCGAAGCCCCGCGCGATCACCGAGCAGGAGATCCTGACCCTGCAGGAGCTCTCGGCGATCGTGATGGACGAGCTCGAGCTGCGCCTGGCGGCGATTCGCAGGGTGCAGCAGGCGGTGGCGCAGCAGAGTCGCGCCGAGAGCCTGGCGCGTACGCTGCAGCGCAGCCTGTCGCCGCCGACCCTGCCCGTGATCGACGGCCTCGAGGTCGCCGTGCACTACGAGCCGTTCGCCGCCGAGGAGGTGGGAGGCGACTTCTACGACCACTTTCCGCTGGAGTCGGGCCGTTCGGGCTTCTTCCTCGGCGACGTCTGCGGCAAGGGCCCCGAGGCGGCCACCGTCACATCGCTCGTGCGCTACACGATGCGGACCGCGGCGATGCTCAGCGACGGCCCGGCGGCGGTCATCGCCCAGCTCAACGCCGCGCTGATGATGGAGCGCTCGGACCGCATGCTGATGTGCACGACGGTCTACGGCGAGATCGACATGCGCGATGGCGCGGCGTGCGTCACGCTGGCAGTCGCGGGACACCCGAGTCCCCTGATCGTCCGCGCCGACGCCACGATCGAGGCGGCGGACGCGCGCGGGACGGTGCTCGGCGCGTTCGCGGACATCAAGCTCGAGACGTGCGCCGTCGAGCTGCACCCGGGCGACGCGATCGTGATCTACAGCGACGGCATCCTGGACTCCGAGATCGACGGCTTTCGCGTCGACGAGGAGCACGTCGCGGCGCTGCTGCTGGGAACCCCCGAGGCGAGCGCGCAGGCCCTCGTGGACCGGCTCAAGCGCGCGCTGCGAAGCGTCGACCGGCCGCTGCGCGACGACGTCGCGATCATGGCGCTGCGACGCGCGCCCAGCGGCTGAGAGCGGCTCAGCCCTCGAGCGTGCCGAGATCGCTCGGAACGTCGACGGCGTGCTCGCGCAGCGCGTCGAGCGGGACGATGTCCAGCGCGCGTTCGTGCGTCGAGGCCAGCACGACGTACGCGGCCGCGCCGTCCTCGTGCGCGCGCAGCCAGTTGGCGGCCGTCACGCACCAGCGGTCGCCGGGTACGAGGCCGGGAAAGCCGTACAGCACCATCGGCGTGCTGAGGTCGTTGCCGATGCTGCGCTGGTGCTCGAGGAACTCCGCCGTCACGACGGCGCAGATCGTGTGGCTGCCGAGGTCCTGCGCACCGGTGCTGCAGCAGCCGTCGCGATAGAAGCCCGTCAGCGGATCGGTCCCGCAGGGCTCGAGCTCTGATCCCAGCACGTTGCGTTCGGCCATGCAGGCAGTATCGCCCGAAAGGCTCCGCGCCCGCGGCCAGGCTCAGCAGCGCCCGGCGACGTACACGACGAACGGCCCCGAGCGCAGCGCCGGCTCGCCGCGCGGGACGGCGTTCGTGGCGCGCGACACGCCGTCCGCGCGCCCGTAGCGGCGCTCGTAGCGCTCGTCGCCCGCGATGTAGACGGCGACGGCTCCGGGCCGCGGGTCCTGCGCGCGTGACCGCACGCCGGCGCTGCCGGCGTGCAGCATCCAGCGGGCATCGGGAACCAGGCGGTAGGTCGGAAACGTCAGGGCGCCGCAGCGCACGCCCTCGCGCACGGGCCCGGCCGCCAGCAGCGTCGTCAGCTGCGTGTGCGTCGAGCGGATGAAGCGCAGCTCCGCGCCCAGCCGCCCGAAGCTCGACGCCTTCACGGCGAGAAACGCGGCGCCGACGACGAGCGCGCCGAGTGCCGCGATGCGCCAGCGGGCGCGCGTGGGCCCGGGCTCGAGCGTCGTGAAGCCGAGCACCGCGTAGCCGGCGAGGACGCACAGCGCCACGGCCGGGACCGTGAGGTAGCGCTGGATGAGCGACAGGCCGGCGAAGCCGGTCGCGACGAAGGTCAGCGCGCCCGCGCCGAGCAGCGCGAGCGGCACCGCCATCCGCGCGACGCCGAAGCGGCGCACCGCCAGCCCCAGGCCGATCGCTCCCGCCAGGGCCACCGGCGGCCGCGCGATGTCGGCGAGGAACGTGACGAATGCCTCGGGCACGCGGCCGATCCCGCGCTCGCGCCCGAGCGCGTCCGCGAGCGCGGACGTGTCGTGCAGGCTGTTCAGCGGATCGCCGGTGACGGCGAGATCCACGAGCGCCCAGCACAGCGGCGCGAGCGCCACGAGCACGAGCAGGCCGAGCCGCTCGCGCAGGTCGCGCCCGGAAAGGCACCACACCCAGTACAGCCCCGCGAGCACCCACGCCTCGGGCCGCAGCAACCCCGCGGCGCACAGCAGCGCCATCGCCGGCAGCCCGCGGCGCGGCCGCTGCGCCTCGAGCGCCGCCGCCCACACGACGAGCGCGAGGAACGGGACGTCGACCAGGGCCCGCACTGCGTACAGCAGGAACGCGAAGCTCGAGCCGACGAAGAGCGCGCCGAGGGCGGCGGGCCAGCGCCCGAACAGCTCGCGCCCGAGTGCGTAGGCGCCGGCGATGAGCGCGGCGAGGCTCAGGACGCAGGCCAGCACGAGCAGGCGGTCGGCATCCTGCCCGGCGAGCGACAGCAGGCCGGCGAGCGCGACGTACAGCGGATGCTGCGTCGGGGCGGCGAACGTCTCGAAGCCCGGCGCCACGCCGTCGAGCAGGTCGCGCCCCCAGACGAGGTGGTGATAGGCGTCGTAGTCCGGGTACGTCGGCACGAGCGCCCAGGCGGCCACCGCCGCGATGATCAGCGTGGCGAGCGCCAGCCACTCGCCACGGTCGCAGCTCACGACGCGGCAGCGAGCGCGGTGGGCCGTTCGCGGCGTGACGCGGATGTCGCGGGCCGCAGCGCGCAGCCCATCGCCAGCAGCGCCCACGCCAGCGGGTCCTCGAGAAACGCCGCGTACAGCAGCGTGTGCACGACGAGCGCGATGAACGCGGCGGCGACCGCCGCGCGCGCGATCGAGGCGCGCGCGCCGCGCAGCAGGCCGCCGATCGCGACGACGACCAGGGCCAGGTACAGCAGCAGGCCGCCGACCCCCTGCTCCGCGGCGACGGTGATCGGGATCGTGTGCGACGCCGCCGACGCGCGCTTGTCCGAGGACTTCTCCTGGCGGCGGTATTCCTGGCGAAATGCGCCCGCCCCCCAGCCCGCGACCGGCCGGCTGGCGGCGAGCTGCAGGCCGCCGGCGACGAGCGTCGAGCGCCCGCTCGTCACGGCGTCGAGCGACTTGTCGACTCCCACGGCCCCCGGCGCGGCGAGCGTGACCGCGATGCCCGCGAGCGCGAACGCAGCCATCACCGCCGCGGCGCGCTGCATGCCCCAGCGCAGCGCGCCGAGCACCGCGAGGCCGGCGAGCAGAGCGGTGAACGAGGACTGCGACAGCGTCAGCACGAGCCCCGCCCACAGCAGCGCGAGCGCGAGCGCGCTGCCGGCGACGAGCGCGACGCGCCTGCTCCACAGCAGCAGCGCGGCGAGACCGAGCATGACCGTCGCGAGAAAGCGCCCGTAGATGTTCGGGTCGAAGAACAGCGAGTTGACGCGGAAGTAGGTCTCGAACTGGTTGGAGCTGATGACCCTCGGGTTCAGCAGCAGCTCGCGCCGGGCGTACTCCACGAAGCCGATGGCGACGAACGCGGCGGCGAGGACGAGCAGGACGGCGAGGCAGCGGCCCGCCAGCCGCGCCGACCACTGCACCCGTACGAGCAGCGCGTACAGCAGCGCGAACGGGACGTAGAAGAAGATCACCTGCGACAGCGCGCGGTCGAAGTCCGAGGAGTACGCGGCCTGCACGGCGTACAGCACCACGGTCGCGGCGAGCAGCCATTCGAGCAGCCCGCGCGCGCGGGCCGGCGCCTCGTCGTCGAGGCCGGGCGTCGCACGCAGACGCGGGATCGCATACGCCATCACCCCGGACGCGATGACGAGGTACAGCGGCACGAGCAGGTTCGCGGTGTCCCCGCCCGACTCGATCGGGATGCGAAACGGCAACGCGGCAGCGGCGGCGAGCGCGACGAGATCGGGCTTGCGATGGATCGCAAACGCGCCGAGGGCAAGCAACACCAGCGCGCCGCCGACGGCGCCGAGCGCAAGCAACGGGCGCTCGCGCAGCGGCTGGATCTGCGCCGTCGACCAGATGTTCGCGACCAGCAGGACCGGCGTCAGCACGATCGCGGCGAGCATCGCGACCGAGCGCGCGCGGTCCGAGCGCGCCAGCAGGACGGCCGCGACGAGCAGCGCCGCGACGACGACCCCCGCGGTCTGCGCGAGGTCGCCGAGCGCCGAGACGGCGAGGATGGTCATGGGCGCGCCAGCAGGGCCCACACGCGCTCCAGGAAGCCCGCCAGCTCGCCGTTGGAGCCCAGGGATGCGGAGAAGTCGGGCAGTCCCGGCCGGATCACGAGCCCCCTGCCCAGGCGCGAGGCGACGATCACCTGGCGGCGGCCGTCCTGCGTCGCCGCCGCCGCGGCGATCGCGGACGGCCCGCCGCGGACGTCGAGCGTCTGCTCGAAGGCGCCGATCGCGCCGAACTGGCCCTCCGTGCCGGCGAACAGCTGGATGTCGTCGATGACGTTCACGACGGTGACGGGCGCCGCGGGCCGCTGCACCGGCGACAGCCGCACGCCGAACAGGTCGCGGGGCGTCGGCGGCGTCGGCTGCACCGCGCGACCGCCCCGGGTGAGCTCGACGGTGCGCCGCAGCGACCCGGTGCCAACCGACAGCAGCCGTCCGCCCTTGCGCACCCAGGCGCGCAGCGAGCGGGCCGCGCGGACGTCCAGCCAGCGTGTGTCGCCGGCGAGGATCACGCCGCGATGGCCGTCGAGCTTCGGCCCGGTCCCGCGCGCGAGCGCGACGTCCGTGGTCAGGTCGTAGCGGTGGCCCTCGCGGTCCAGGCGCGCGAGCAGCAGCGCCTCGTGGCGCGGAAGCGCAGCGGGCAGCCCGCTCTTGACGTACGGGCGCCCGATCCGCACCGGCCGCCCCGCCTGCAGCGTGTCCGGACGGCCGTCGCCATCGTCGTCGACCGGGTTCAGGCCCTGCCAGGTCGTCGCCGGCAGGACGACGAGAACGTCGCGCTGCTGCTGTGCCTGCACGACGACCGGTGCCGCCGTCCTGCGCGTGCGGGTGCGCACCTCGAAGAGGTACAGGCCGGACTTGCCGCCCGGCGCGGGAAAGCGCACGACGCGCGATTGCGTGCCGCGCCCGCGCTTGCGGATGTCGCGCTCGCCGACACGACGCACCGTCCAGCTGAAGTTCTTGTCGACAGAGGCAACGGCGACCGCGGCCTGCTCGCCGGCGCGCACCGGCTCGGCCGCTGGCTGCGCCGTCAGGTAGCGCACGGTGATGCCGCCGCGCCCGCGCAGCGCCTGCCCGAAGGCCGGCCGCGGCGGAACGGGCGCCGAGGAGCCGACGTTGCCGGCCTCGTCACGCGCGCGGACGATGACGACGTAGGTTCCCGCGGCGACGCGCCGGCCCTCGTCGGTCCCGTCCCACTCCCAGCGCGTCGCGTCGCCGGCGAGCGCGACCGGCTTGTCGAAGACGGGCCGCGCGGGACTGACGTCGGTGCGGAAGACGAGCACCTCCCGGCGGCGCTCGGGCGCCTGGAAGGAGATGCGGGCCGGCCTGCGGTCGGGCCGCGGCAGCAACTCGGGGCGCGGCACCGAGTCCTTCTGCGGCCCGATCGACGTCACGAGCACAGCCGGGGGCCGGGTGTCCTTGACGATGTTGCGCGGCAGCGTCACCGCGCGGCCCTGGCGGCGCAGGTTCAGGCGCACGAGGTACGTGCCGTCGGGCGCCATCGAGCGGTCGGCGCGCCTGCCGTCCCAGACGACGCGCATCCGCCGGCCGGCCGCCAGCAGCCGGTCGCGTGCGATCACGCGCACGTCGTCGCCCCCGCGGTCGACGACCGTCGCGCTGACCTCGTCGGTGCGCTTGAGGATGAACGAGACGCGCGCGCGCTCCTTGCGCCCGTCGCGGTTGGGCGAGAAGACGGGGTCGGACGTCAGCTCCTGCACGCGCGGCGGCGAGCTCTTGAGCGCCTGGGCGGCGAAGAACGCCGCGAACGTCGCCACCACGAGCAGCGCGAAAGAGATCCGGGCGGCGCCGGTCATGGAACGATCGAAGCCCGAACGCGGTGCGGCCTGCCGCGGTCGGCCGCGGTGTCGTCGGTCTCCCCGTGTCGCACGATCAGAACCTCGTTCGAGGAGGCCATCGTGAAGCCTGCTAGCGGGTCGTTCGTGTCACTAGCCGGCGCTGCTCCGGTCGCCGCCGACGACCACCACGACCTTCGCCTCCGGTGCCACGGCGGCGGCCGTGTTCGTGTCGATCGGCTGCACGGCCGTCGTCGCCACGCCGACGATCTTCGCGACGATGCGCGCCGCGGGCTCGTTGCCGTCTGAGAAGGAGACCGTCGTCGTCGCGATCTGCTGGTCGGCGTTGTCGCCGACGGAGAGGATCGTGAAGCCCTTCTCCTGGAGCTTGTTGCCGACGTCGCGCGCCAGGCCGGTCTGCGTCGTCCCGTTGAGGACGGCGACCTGCGTCGCCTTGCGATCGACCCGCCTCGCCGGCGTCGCCGGACCGACCACGGGCGGAGGGCTCGCTTCGCGGATCGCGTTGTCCGCGGCCGGCTTGTCGCCACCGGAGGACAGGAGCACCACCACGAGGCCGATCGCGAGCACGGCGACGATGGCGCCGACGATCAACCCGATGCGTCCGCCGGACAGGCCGCCCTCGTCGGCGCTCGCCGCCGAGGACGCCGTCGACCGCGGCGGGCGCGGCGGAAGGTCGTCCAGCGGCGAGGGGCGCGCGGCCGCCGAATCCTGCGTGTCCTGACCGCCAGAGCCGTTGCCGAGCCCGAGGCTGCGCGAGGAGGGCGCGGTCTGCGACAGCGCCGCCGCGGGGCCCGGCTGCGCTGCGCTCGGCGCCGGCATCGCGACCGCAGCGGTGCCGGAGGCGCTCGCCGCCGGAGCCCCGGGTCCGTTGGCCGCAGAGGGCGACGGCGCGCTACCGGACGCGCCCTCCGCGGCGGCCGAGGTGCCGGGCACGGCCGGGGCGGCCGTGGCAACAGGCGGGCTTGCGGGCGCGGCCGTCGCGCCGGGCAGCACCGGCGACGGCGCGCCCGACGCAGTGGAGCCGGGTGCCGCGCCGCCCGGCGCCGCAGCGGGCGGGATGGCGCGCGCCAGCTGACCCGCGGGACCGACCACCCCGGGTCCGCCGGCCGCCGGCTGCTGGAACTTCTGCATGACGGCGGCGGCCGTGGCACGACGCGCGGCATCGGCCTGCTGCGCGGCGACCGTCTGCGGGCTGGCCGGCTGCGCCACGGTGGCCAGCGGGGCCGGCGGGGCGGGGCGGCGCTGCGCGTCGGCCTGCACGCGCTGCGCGAGCTCGGCATCGCGCTCGGGAGCGCGTCCCGCCCACTCGCGCAGGCGCCTGACCTCGCGTGCCTGGACGAAATACAGCATCGACAGCACGCCCAGGCCGATGATCGCGGCATAGCCGAAGTAGGCACCGAAGCGCTCGATCTGGTCGCCCACAGCGACCGCTGCAAGGGTCACGTCATTCACGACCGCAGGATCCTAGTGGGCCAGCCCTCCGTCACGGCCGACAGCTCCGAGACCTTCGCGGCCAGCCCGGCGGCATCGCCTTCGAGCACGAGCAGCCCGATCTGGTCGAACATGTCGTCGACCGCCTGCGGGGCGCGGCGCTCGCGCTCGGCGCGCAGGATCTTCTCGGCGGGCGTCGGCTGCGGGCGCTCGTAGGTGTTGAAGAGCTCCTCGTGGAGCTTCTCGCCCGGGCGCCGCCCGACGATCTCGATCTCGACGTCGCGACCGGGATCGAGGCCCGAGAGCTCGATCATCGTGCGCGCGAGATCGAGGATCCGCACCGGCTCGCCCATCTCCAGCACGTAGACCTCGCCGCCGGGGGCGTGCTCGTCCGCGGGCCCCTGGGACTTCGACAGCCCGCCCGCGCGGATGATGAGCTGGACCGCCTCGGGGATCGTCATGAAGTAGCGCGTCATCCGCTCGTCGGTGACCGTCAGCGGCCCGCCGAGGGCGATCTGCCGGCGGAAGATCGGCACGACGGAGCCCGAGGAACCGAGCACGTTGCCGAAGCGCACCGCGCAGTAGCGGGTGGTGGGGAAGCGCGCCTGCTCGGCCTCGAGCGCGAACTCGGCGAGCGCCTTGGAGGCGCCCATGACCGTCGCCGGGGAGACGGCCTTGTCGGTCGACACGAGCACGAACGCCTTGACGTGGGCCTGGCCGGCGATGCGCGCCATCAGCCGCGTCGCGATCGCGTTGTTGCGCACGGCCTCGACGGGGTTCTGCTCCATCAGGCCGACGTGCTTGTAGGCGGCGGCGTGGAAGACGACCGTCGGGCGGTAGGTCGCAAAGACCTCTCGCATCCGCTCCTCCTCCTTGCAGTCCGCGAGGACCGCGTCGAGCATCGAGGGATGCACGTGGCGGTCGTGCTCGAGCTCGCGCTGGATCTGAAAGAGGTTGTCCTCGGCGTGGTCGAGCAGCACGAGCCGGCGCGGAGCGACGCGCGCGATCTGGCGCGAGAGCTCCTTGCCGATCGAGCCGCCCGCGCCGGTGACGAGCACGACCTCGCCGTTGAGGTACGCCCCGACGCGGTGCAGCTCCATCCGCACCGGCTCGCGCCCGAGGATGTCCTCGACCTGCACGTCGCGCACCTGACGCACGAAGTTGCCGCCCGTCTGCAGCAGCTCGAAGACGGTCGGCAGCGTGCGCACGGGGATGCCGCGCTCGCGGCAGGCGCGCACGACGTTCGCGCGCACGATGCCCGGCGCGGAGGGGATCGCGATCGTGACCTCGTCGGGCTCGGCCTCCTCGAGGATGCGGCCGAGCTCGGTCGTCGTCCCCAGCACCCGGACGCCGTCGATGCGCAGCCGGCGCTTGGTCGGATCGTCGTCTACGAAGCCGACCGGCTTGAGGCCGAGCTCGGGGTTGCGCAGGATCTCGCGCAGGACGAGCCGGCCGCCGTCGCCGGCGCCGACGATCAGCAGGCCGCGGGCGCCCTTGCGCGCGCGAAAGCCGGTCAGCGGGCGCTCGTAGACCGAGCGCGCGACGAAGCGCGTCCCGGCGACGAGCGCGAGCGTCAGCAGGACGTACAGCGCGATGACCCCCGACGGGGCGGTGACGGGCGCGGCACCGGCGTTGCCCGCGGCCTGCGTCACGGGCTTTGCGAGCGCGATGTAGCCCAGCAGCGCCAGCGTGGCGATGACGACCGCCTGCAGGATCCGCACGTAGTCGCGCTGGGTCACGTAGCGCCACCACTTCTGGTAGAGGCCGAAGGCGGCGAAGACGAGCGTCGAGCCCGCGACGGCGGGGATCAGCGTCGCCCTGAAGAGCTCCTCGTAGCGTGGCGGGACGGCCGACGGGCTGTCGAAGCGCAGCCGGTAGGCGAGCCAATACGCGAGCGCGACCAACCCCCCGTCGACCACGATCTGAATCAGCGAATGGCGACGCAGGGGGAAGGCCGCGGAGCGGATCCGTCGGCGCATCGCCGCCGATTGTACGGGCGGGGCCGACGGTACGCCCCTGTCACCGTCCGGGCGTGGGCGACCGCCTGCGGGGTGCGCTCGCCGGATCGGCCTGCGCCAGGATGGCGGCGTGCCGTCGTGCGAGCCGGCGTTCGCCCACGGCTGGCGCCGCGAGCGGCTCAACGGCCCAGGCGGGCACGCAGCTGATCGGCGATCTCGGCCGGCGTTGCGGCTAACCCGCAGCCCGCAGCAGCAGCGCCGCCAGCAGCGCAGGATCGCGCCGAACCCGCTCGCCTGCCGCCCCCGGCTCGCGCTTGGCGAGCACCACGTCATTCACTTGCATGAGCATCCGCAGCCGC
>Ga0208736_1000141_pt1 | contig 21847 bp, 17 predicted proteins | sample AntDryMetagUQ255_FD_188090 | JGI IMG/M metagenome (GOLD analysis project Ga0208736, IMG submission 188090) | Polar desert microbial communities from Antarctic Dry Valleys - UQ255 (SPAdes) | ecosystem: Environmental > Terrestrial > Soil > Desert | place: Antarctic Dry Valleys | collected 2008-12-31 | reverse complement strand
TTGAGCGGCAGGCCGGCCACGCCGAGCGCGACGAATCCGGCCACCCCGAGCACGACGGGTGCCGCCGCGACCCGCAGCGGGCCGCGAGGCGCGCGCAGCGCGAGCACGAGCCCGGCCGCGCCGCCGGCGAGCTCGGCGGGCCGCAGCAGCGAGCGCAGCCCGTCGACGAGCGCGCCCGGCGTCTGCGACAGGCCGGTCCGGCGGCCGATCTCTCTGGCGACGTTGCGCGTGTGCGTGAGCGAGTGCAGTGGATCGCCGGTCACCAGGAGGTCGCCCAGCGCCCATACCAGCGGCGCCGCGGCGACCCAGGCCGCCGCCTTCACCTGCCCGCGGCGCTCGCGCGGGGCGAGCCAGACGGCGTAGGCGGCGGCGAGCAGCCAGGCCTCCGGGCGCAGGAGCCCCGCCAGCGCGAGCAGCGCGAGCACGGGCGTCCCGCGCCGGCTGCGGCGCGCCTCGAGCACCGCAGCCCAGGCGATCAGCGCGACGAACGGCAGGTCGACCGTGCCGTTGCCCAGCAGCTCGGCGGGGTTGGTCAGCACGAGCAGCGCCGCGAGCACGCCGACCGCCGTCGACGAGCACGCCTGGCCCAGCCGCCACAGCGCCCAGGCCAGCCCGCCGAAGGAGAGCAACGCCAGCGCGCGCATCGCCGACTCCGCGGTGCCGTCGCCGAACGGCGCGAAGACGGCGGCGAAGGCGACGTGCAGCGGATGCGGCGTGAGCGCGAACGCCGCCCCGTAGCTCGGCAGATCGCCATCGGCGATCTGCTTGCCCCAGATCAGCGACGACGTGACGTCGGTGGCATCGAGCGCGAGCGGGTGCGGCGCCCAGGCCCACGTCAGCAGAGCGAGCAGGACGACGCCGGCGATCTCCAGCGGCCAGCGCAGCGGGGCCGGCGGCTCGCATGGCGGCGCCTCGCCGGCATGCGCCGCCTCGCGCTCGCTGCCGGCCCCCGCCGCCTGCGGCGCGTTTGCCGGCCGCGCCTCGCTCACGATTCGCGCACCATCTCGACAACCGCCAGCTGCGGGTCGGTCTCGGCGCTGCGCGCGCGCTGCTCGAAGCCGACGGACTCGTACAGGCGGATCACGTGGGCGTCGCCGATTCGCGCGTCGACGCGGCAGCGGCGCAGGCCGCGGCGCTCGCCCTGCGCCACGAACTCGCGCGCGAGCGCGCGTCCGAGCCCGCACCCTCGATGCGCGGGGCTGACCCAGAGCTTGGACAGCAACCACTGGTCGAGGGCGACCGGCCGGCGCACCTTCGCGAGCGTCGCGGCGCGCTGCAGCAGCACGGCGCGCCCGGCGCGCCCGGCGACCGCCATCGCGACCACGCTGTCGGCGCGCGCGCAGCCCGGCATGTCGGCGCCGTCGACGCCGACGAATGCGCCGACGATCACGTCGTCGTCCTCCAGCACCGTCACGCGGCGGATCGCGATCTCCGAGCGCTCGCTGGCCATCCATCGCCGGACCGCCGTCCGCGCGAGCTCGCCGTCGCCGAACATCCAGTCCAGGAACGGGTTGCCGGCCTCGTGCATCCCGGGCGCGAGGGCGTCGATGAGGCGTTCTGCGTCGGGATCGTCGGCCAGCATGCGCAGCCGTGCGGTCACGTCCCGCGCGCGGCGTTGACCTGCTTGGCGACAAACGCGCAGAACGTGTCGAGCACCGTCAGGCCCTCCGGGTCGAGCTCGTCGAAGTCGATCTCGACGTCGAAGCGCTGCTCGACCCCCGATACGAGCTCGAGGATCCCGAACGAGTCGATCAGGCCGGCGTCGAGCAGGTCGAAGCCGGCGGGAAGCTGCGCGGCATCGATTCCGCAATCGGCGAACGCGTCGCCCAGCTCGGCCACGACGTGGGCGCGAACATCCTCCGTGCGTACTTGCGTCATCGCCCACCCTCGCTCGTCGCCGGCCTCGCCGACGTGTCCAGCCAGTCCATCAGGGACCGGCGATCGACCTTGCCGTTCGCGTTCAGCGGGAGCTCGGGCAGGAGGTGAATCCCGCGCGGCACCATGTGCGCGAGCAGCGTGTCGCGCAGCTTCGCACGAATCGCCGGCACATCGGCTCCCGCAGCGGCGACAAATGCCTCGATCCCCGACGCGCCGGCCGCGCTGACCGGCCAGCCGACGGCGGCGACCGCGTCCAGTCCGCTCGCATCGCGCAGCGCGGCCTCCACCTCGCCGAGCTCGATGCGCTCGCCGAAGACCTGGATCTGGTGATCCAGGCGTCCGAGGAAGGTGATCGGCAGCGACGGGTCCGCGGGCCGGCGCGTGCGGTCGCCGGTGCGGTAGTGGACGTGCTCGGAGCCGGGCGGCACGATGAACGCCCGCGCCGTGCGCTCCGGGTCACGCCAGTAGCCGCGCGCGACCTGCGGCCCGGCGACGAGCAGCTCGCCGGCCTCGCCGGGCGCGACCTCCTGCAGGTCCTCGCCGACGATCCGCACGGACATGCCGGGCAGCGGGTAGCCGATCGGGACGGCGCCATGCTCGGCCTCCGCCGGGGTGCGCTCGGCGTCGAAGCGGTACAGGACGCAGTCGACGGTGACCTCGGTCGGTCCGTAGAGATTCTCGACTGTCGAGTTCGGCGCCGCCTCCTGCCAGGCGCGGGCCAGCTCGACGGGCAGCGCCTCGCCCGCGAACAGGCTCCAGCGCAGCGCCGGATAAGAGCCCGGCTTGAGCTGGCCGAAGCGGCGCATGAAGATCGCCGTCGAGGGCACGGAGAACCAGATCGTCAGCTCGCGCTCGCGCAGCCACGAGCCGGGCTTGATCAGCGTCCGGCGGTCCGGGCAGCAGACGCATGCGCCCCGCTCCCAGGCGCAGAAGAGGTCCATCACCGAGTTGTCGAACGTCAGCTCGGCGGTCTGGGAGAAGCGATCGTGCTGCGTGATCGCGTAGCGCTCGACGAGCGCGTCGACGTAGTGGCAGGCGTTCGCGTGGCTGACCATGACGCCCTTCGGGCGCCCCGTGCTGCCGGAGGTGAACATCAGGTACGCGATCGCCTGCGGGTCGGAGTCGGCGGGCCGCGGACCGGCGCCGCCGGAGCGCCCGGCCGCGCCGACGACGGCGTGCCCGGGCAAGCGCTCGGCCACGGCCGCCACCGCCTGCTCGTCGCCGTCGCACAGCACCACCGTGCGCGGCTCGAGGCCCGCGAGGACCTCGGGCAGCTGCGCAGCGGCGGCTGCGTCGCAGACGACGCTGCGCGCGTCGGCGGCGGCGAGCATCGTGCGCGTGCGCTGCGGCGGGTAGGTCGGGTTGAGCGGCACGTAGCCGCGGCCCGCCATCAGCGCGCCGAGCAGGCCGGCGAATGCCGCCGGCGTGCGGTCGGCGAAGACGGCGGCCAGCGGCGGCCCGGGGTCGTCGGCCTGCAGTAGGCGGGCGGCGACCGCGCGCGCGCGCTCGTCGAGCTCGGCGTAGGTCAGCGTCTCGCTGGCCGCCTCCAGCGCGGGGCGCGAGCCGAATCGCTCGGCGTTGCGGACGAAGCCCGTGTGCAGGGGGCGCACGTCAGCCGCTCTCGCCGTCGAGCGTTGCCACGAGCAAGCGCCGGTCGACCTTTCCGTTGGCGTTGAGCGGCAGCTCGTCGAGCATGTGCAGGCGCCGGGGCACCATGTGGCGCGGCAGGCTGTCGAGCAGGCGCGCGCGCAGCCGGTCGGCGTCGACGCCGTCCGCGCCGCCGACGAACGCCTCGATCCCGTCCGCGCCGGTCGCGGTTCTCGGCCAGCCCACGCAGGCAACGGACTCGCTGCCGGATTCGCGGCGGATCGCCGCCTCGACCTCGCCGAGCTCGATCCGGATGCCGTGGACTTTGATCTGGTGGTCGGCGCGTCCGAGGTAGCTCAGCGGCCCGCCGGGATCGGCCGGCCGGCGGACGCGGTCGCCCGTGCGGTAGTGGATCTGGCGGTGCCTGGGCGGGATGACGAACGCCTCCGCGGTGCGCGCCGGGTCGCGCCAGTACCCGCGCGCGACCTGCGGCCCGGCGACCAGCAGCTCGCCGATCGCGCCGGCGGCGACCTCGCCGAGCCCCTCGTCGGCGACGAGCACCGACAGGCCGGGCAGCGGGCGCCCGATCGGAACCATGCCCTGCTCGCCGGCGCTCGCGGCGGCGGGATCGAAGCGGTGCAGGACGCAGACCACGGTCACCTCGGTCGGGCCGTAGAGATTCTCGACCGTCGAGTTCGGCGCAGCCTGCTGCCAGCTGCGGGCGAGCTCGACCGGCAGCGCCTCGCCCGCGAACAGGCTCCAACGCAACGCTGGGAGGCTGCCCGGCTTGAGCTGGCCGAGGCGCTGCATGAGGATCCCCAGCGAGGGTGCGGAGAACCACAGCGTCAGGCCGGCCTCGCGGATCCAGCGTCCGGGCTTGAGCAGCGTGCGGCGGTCGGGGCAGCAGACGCACGCGCCGACCTGCCAGGCACAGAACATGTCGAACACCGACGGGTCGAAGGTCGGCTCGAACATCTGCGAGCAGCGGTCGTGCTCGGTCAGCTCGTAGCGCTCGACCATCCGCGCGATGTAGTGGCGGGCGTTGGCGTGGCTCACCATCACCCCCTTCGGCGTCCCGGTGCTGCCGGAGGTGAACATCACGTAGGCCAGTTCCTGCGGGTCCACGTCGGGGGCCGCCCACGCCGCGGGATCGGGAAGCTCGCCGGCACCCAGCAGCCGGTGGCCGGGCAGCCGCGCGGCGAGGCCGGCGGGGTCGGGATGGTCGGGCGCGATCAGGAGCATCCCCGGCGCGATGCCCGACAGCACCTCGAGCAGCTGCTCGGCGCCCGCGGCGTCGGCCACGAGCGCGCGCGCCCCCGAGCGCTCGAGCATCAGCCGCGTGCGCTGCGGCGGGAACGTCGTGTTGAGCGGTACGTAGGCGCACCCGGCCAGGTGCGTCCCGAGGACGCCCGCGAACTGGCAGGGGGTGCGATGCGCCAGCACGCCGACCAGTGAGGGCTCGGTGCTGGGCGCGGCGCGCTGCAGGGCGGCGGCGATCGCCGCCGAGCGATGCAGCAGCTCGCCGTAGGTGAGCGTCTCGCCGCCCGCCTCCAGGGCGGGGCGTTCGGCGAACTGCTCGGCGCTCGCGACGAATCCCGAGGAAAGGCTGCCCGTGAACGGCGTCATCAATGGGGCGCGATGATAGTCGGCCCTTCGCGGCCCGAGGGCTCGACCCGCGGCAGCTTCATCACCGGTGGGTCGTCCGGGAGCGTTTGGCATCAAAACGGCGTCCGCGGTTTCGGGTCAAACGTTCGTGGACGACCCACTAGGATCGCCAACCGTGCCCGGCGCCGTCCCCCTGCTCGCGATCGTGCCCGCCCGCGGGGAGAGCAGGGGCGTGCCGAACAAGAACCTGCGCTCGCTCGGCGACCGGCCGCTGCTCGCGCACACGCTCGAGGCGGTCGCCGCATCCGGAGTCGCCGACCGGCTGATCATCTCCAGCGAGCACGAGCCCGTGCTGCGCTGGGCGGTCCTGCAGGGCTACGAGGTCCACGAGCGCCCCGCAGAGCTCGCCGAGGACGGCGTGTCCCTGTCCGCCGTCGCCGCCCAGCTCGCCGACGAGCTCGAATGGACCGGCGACGTCGCCCTGTTTCCGCCGAGCTCGCCGTTTCGCAGCGCCGACACGATCCGCCGCGCTGTGCAGGCGTTTCGCGTGTCGCCCGACGTCGGCTCGCTCGCCACGGCCGTCCGCGAGCACCATCCCTTCTGGCTGGACGAGCACGACGACCTCGCCCGTGCGACGCCGCTGTTCGCGCAGCGCAGCGACGGCGCGCAGGCGCGCTTCATGGTGCTGCGCGAGACGGGCTCGCTGCAGCTCGTGCGCGCGGCGCTGCTTCGCGACGGGCGCGAGATGGCGACCGCCAGCCACGTGCTGTTCGAGACGGCGGTCGGCGAGGGCCTCAGCATCGAGGCCAACGACGACCTCGTGCTCGCGCGGCGGCGGATCGAGCGCGGGACGGTCGTCTTTCGCCTGCGCGCCAACGCTCGCGTCGGCTCGGGGCACATCTACCACTGCCTGCAGCTCGCCGACGAGCTCGCCGACCAGCGTCTGTGCTTCCTGCTGGTCGACTGCGACCCGTTCGTCTCCGAACTGATCGACGAGCACGGCTACGAGCGCCGCACGGAGACCGACCTGGCGGCCGACCTCTCCGCGCTGATCGGCGACGGGCCGGGGCTCGTCGTCAACGACGTGCTCGACACGACCGAGCGCGAGGTGCTGATCCAGCGCGCCGCCGGCTACCGGGTCGTCAACGTCGAGGACCTCGGCCCCGGGGCGCGGCTCGCCGACTGGGTCGTCAACGCGCTGTATCCCGTCGACGAGGGCGGCGCGCCGAACGTCTCGTGGGGGCCGGCCTACGCGACGCTGCGCACGGAGTTCCTGCACCTGCCGCCGAAGGTCATCCGCGAGCGCCCGCAGCGCGTGCTGATCACGTTCGGCGGGACGGACCCCGGCCGCCTCGGCCCGCGCTGCGCGCGTCTGCTGCACGGGCGCCTTTCGGACGTCGAGTTCCGCGTCGTCGTCGGCCACAGCGCGCCGGACGACGATTTCCCGGCCGGCATCGAGGTTGCGCGCCGCGTGCGGAGCATGGCGGCCGAGATGATCGAGGCCGATCTCGTCCTGACGTCGGCGGGGCGCACCGTGTACGAGGCGGCGGCCACGGGCACGCCGGTCGCGGTGCTCGCCCAGGGCGCGCGCGACGCCACCCACGCGCACCTCAGCTACCACAGCGGGGTCGTCTTCCTCGGCATCGGGCCGCTCGTCGACGACGCCCACGTGATCGGCGTCGTCGAGCGCCTGCTCGGGGACCAGGCGCTGCGCAGCGAGCTGTCCGATCGCCTGCGCGGCTCGATCGACGAACGCGGCGCGGCGCGCATCGGCCATCGCATCCGCGGCATGCTGCGGGGGCTGGACTCGTGAGCGTGCAGCTGCGCGTCACCGGCCACGAGCCGCTGCGCGAGGGCGTCTGCCGCGTCATCGCCGAGGCCGGAGCGAACCACAACAACTCCGTCGAGCGGGCGATCGAGATGGCCCGCGCCGCCGCCGCCGCGGGCGCGTGGGCGATCAAGTTCCAGCTCTACAAGGCCGACTCGCTGACGGTCCCGGACTCGCCGAAGTACTGGACGGACCCGTTCGGCACGAGCACCCAACACGAGGCCTTCCAGTTGTCCGACAAGCTCGACTACGACGCATGGGGTCCGGTCGCCGACGCCTGCCGCGAGCTTCAGATCGCGTTCTTCGCGACGCCGTTTGACATCGCGGCGCTCGAGGCGCTCGAGCGCATCGATGTGCCGCTGTACAAGATCGCCAGCGCGGACATCACGCATCGCCCGCTGCTGGAGGCGGTCGCTGCCACCGACCGTCCGATCCTGCTGGCGACGGGCGCGTCGACCGTCGAGGAGGTGCGCGATGCGATCGAGTGGATGGGGCTCGGACCCGATCGGATCGCGCTGCTGGCGTGCACGCTGACCTACCCGACGCCCGACCCCGACGGCCACTTCGCGCGCATCGACAGCTTCCGGCGCGAGTTCGCGCCCTACCTGATCGGCACCTCTGACCACACGCGGGGCGTCGCCGGCGCCTGGATGACCGCCGCGCTGGGCGGCGTCTGCATCGAGAAGCACTACACGATCGACAAGCGCCTGCCCGACGTGCCCGACCACGCGATGAGCGTCGAGCCCGACGAGCTGGCCGAGATGGTTGCGGCCTGCGATCGCGCGTGCGTGCTGCGCGGCGAGAGCTGGATCGGCGTGCGGCCGTCCGAGGAGCCGGCCCGCGCGAACGCGCGCCGCTCGATCGTGCTCGAGCGCGACGTCGACGCGGGCGTGGGGCTGACCGAGGCCGATCTCGGCTTCAAGCGGCCGGGCACGGGCCTTGCGCCGAGCGAGCTGGCGGCGGTCCTGGGCCGGAGCCTGCTGCGGCCGCGCCCCCGCGGGTCGGTGCTGCACGCCGATGACCTCGCCGCCGGTTGATGGTCGCCCGTGGTCGGGGGCGGGGCCGGGAACGGGGGCCGATCGTGGGTCGTCGGGAACGGGGTCGGTCGTGGGTTGTGGCACCTACTCCCCGCTATGCGGGGAACATCGGCCACGACCACGTGGCTCGCCCCGGCGCGGCGCGCGGGGTTGTTGGTCGTGGCACCTAGAAGGCGTTGGTTGCGGTGTTCGCGTCGCGGTACGTGACATGCCGGCGAGTGCGTGGGCGAAGGCGTCCCAGTCGAGGTAATCGGCGTTCTTGACGGCGAGCTCGCTGATCGGCAGGAAGCGGCACTCGATGCGGTTGAGGTAGCTGGCGTAGGTCGGGGTGGCGAAGAGCTCGATGTTGTTGGCGTCAGCGTACGCGCGGATGTCCGCCGTCCAGTCGGCCGAAAGGTTGTCCTGGATCTGATCCGGCAATCCGCAGTCGCTTGAGGTAGCAGCCGCGGACCTGCTGAGGCACGCGAGGTTGTCGCTGGCGCGCCGGCACGGCCGCAGGCGCACGCCCCGTTGTAGCTCGCGCGCCGTCGCGCGCTCGCGTAGCCTGCGCGTCCTGCATCAGGACTCAACCTTCAGGACGATCGCGATCCTCGTCGTCGCCTTCGTCGTCGGCATCGGCGTCGTGCTGCTGATCACCGGCGGCGGTGACGACGATCCGGCGAGCGTCGCCGGTGCCACGACCACCGGTCCGACGGCGGGGGCCACCACGCCGGCCCCGCCGACGACCTCGGGTCAGACCACGAGCACCTCACGGACCCCGCCCCCGCCGGCACCGAGCCGCAACCAGACCACGCCACCGCTGCTGGAGTCCTCGCCCGAGGAGCTGCGCAAGCGCTCGAGCGATCGAGCCGCGGCTGCGGTCAAGCGCGGCGCGCGATCGTGCCCGGAGCTCACCGAGCCGGCCAGGGTCATCGACATCACGGCCGAGAAGGTCGGCTGCGCGACGGTCCGGTCGGTCGTCTTCGCGACGACCGCCAAGGCGCGCCGCGGCTTCTTCTGCGACATCGTCGCGGAGTCGTTTGCCGGCGACCCAGCAATCGAGTACTCCTGCACCCGCACGTCCGACGCGGCCAAGATCGCCTACACGGCCGTCGGCTGATCAGCTCGCGGGGCTGACGGGCCTCAGGAGGTCGTGCTCGCGCAGCATCTCGGCCGCCTCTGCGAGCTCGAGCAATGGGCGGCCGGTGGCCTCGGCTGCGGCCAGCAGGTCGGCGCCGCCGTCGCAGAAGTTCAGCAGCGTCAGCATGTCCTGCTGACGGCCGGCATGCAGCGCGGCGCTCGGGCCGCCCGTCGAGGGATACAGCCCGCGGCGGCCGAGCTGCGGCTCGCCGTAGAGGACGGTGCCGACGAGCGTCTCGTTGGCCTCGAGCGCCGCGACGATCTGCTCGTACGCGCGAAGCGTCTCGCCCAGCGCCTGCGGGGTGATCAGCGACAGGTCGTCCAGCGACGTGTGGTACTCGGGATAGTTGCCGTACATCGTGCGCATCAGCGACCCGACCGGCAGGTTGTAGCCCGGCGAGCAGAACTGCCGCTCGTCGCTGCCGACGGCCACGAAGTCCAGCACGCTGTGCTCGGCTCCCAAGCAGGTGAGGACGTGCTCGGCGATGCGATCGGCGAGGCTGTCGCCGCGCCGCGAGCGCTTGTAGGTGAACGGCCCCGGATCGCCCGCGCAGGTCAGAACGTAGCCCGCAACGAGGCGCGCTGCGAGCCGCTCGCCGAAGCGCGACAGGTAGGCGATCGAGCCGATCGTCTCGGGGCCGAAGACGATGCGGTAGGTGTGCCGCGGCCGCTCGCGCTCGCGCAGCAGCGCCGCGAGGTGCGCGGCGACGACCGGTCCCGACAGCTCGTTGTTGGCCATCGAGGGGTGGCAGCAGTAGGTCCACAGCAGCACCTCGCCGTCGCCCGAACCCTCGAACACGACCTCGCCGAGCTCGACCGCCCCCGGGCCGAGGTCGGCGTCGATCAGGACCTCGTACTCGCCGTCGGGCAGCGTGCGGCGCTGCTCGTCGGTGAGGCAGAAGCCCCATTGTCCGGCGTAGTAGGACGTGCGGTAGGGGATCGCCGTCGGCTGCTCGGGAAGGCTATGCAGGTGCTGCTGCAGCTCGGCGAGCGCCAGCCGGCGGTGCACCGGCGTGCTGTAGCCGACGACGTGCAGGTTGCACTCGGCCAGCGTGACGACGGTCGATCCGTCCGGGGCCTTGATCCAGGCGTCGCGGATCGTCCATTCGGGCGGGATCTGCCAGTCCAGCACGCGCTCGCCGGTGGCGAAGCGGTGACGCTGCATCGGCCCGCTCACCGCCTCGAGCAGCTCGAGCGTGCGCCGGTAACCCGCGCCGGTCAGGCTGCGCGTGAGCGGAAAGAGCTCCGAGGCCAGGCGGTGCATGTCGTGACCTCGTGACACGATGTCGGCCACGGCCAAGTCCGCGCTCGAGCGCGCGTGGGTCATCTGCCGGGATCCTATACACCGCTCCGCCCGGCCATTGCCTATCCTGTCATCGGTGCTGAGCGACGACCGAGCTGGAGGCGAAGCACCGTTCTATGCGGTGGTCCGGAACCTTCGTCAGCGCTGGTGGGTCATCGCGCTGTGTGCGCTGCTGGCGCCCACGGTGGCGTATCTGGTGACCAGCCAGCAGCCCGACGAGTTCCGTGCGACGGCCAAGCTGCAGCTGCTCAGCGGCGAGCTCGAGGAAGGTGTCGCCGGCGTCACCCCGGGCGTGCCGCGCGCGGGCTCGGGGATGCTCGAGTCGACGAGCCTCGACCTCGCCTCCCTGCGCGTGATCGCCGTCCGTGCGGCGAGCAGGCTCGGGGTCTCGGCCGACAGCGTGGCCGGCCGCGTACGGATCGTGCCCAACAGCGACTCCAACGTCATCTCCGTCCAGGCCAGCGGCCCCACGGCGCGCGGGGTCGCTCCGCTCGCCAACGCGTACGCGCAGGCATACAAGACCTTTCGCCGCGATGAGGCCCGCAAGCGCATCGGCGCCGCGGCCGACGTGCTGCAGGGACAGCTCGAGCGCACGAGCACCGAGCGCGACGGCCGCCGCACCGAGCTGCGCGCGCGGATCGACGAGCTGCGGCTGCTGTCGCGCCTGCAGACGGGCAACGCAGCGATCGTCGAGCGGGCGATCGTCCCCGGCGCCCGGGTCGCGCCCAAGCCGCAGCGCGCCGCGACGATCGCGCTGGGCTTCGGTCTCGTGCTCGGCGGGGGCCTCGCGCTGCTGTTCGAGTTCCTCAGCCGCCGCCTCAACGACCCCGCAGAGATCGAGGGCCTCTACTCCGAGCCGCTGCTCGGCACGATCCCCGAGAGCCGCGCGGTCGCCGAGGCCGGCTTCGGCCTGAACTCGCTGCCGCCCAACGAGCACGCGGCCTTCCAGCGCGTGCGCGGCAACCTGCGCTACTTCAACGACTACAACATCGGCTCGGTGCTCGTGATCTCCGCGCTGCCGGCCGAGGGCAAGAGCACGGTCGCGCGCCACCTCGCCGGAGCGGCCGCCGAGGCGGGCACGAGCGTGATCCTGCTCGAGGCCGACCTGCGGCTGCCGACGCTCGTCAAGCGGCTCGGGCTGCCGCCGACCGAGGGGCTGACCGGCATCCTGCGTGACGGCATCGATCCCGCCGAGGTGATCCAGCGCGTGCGGCTTGGATCGACGGCCGACGGCGACGGGCCGCACGCGCACATGGACGTCATCTCGGCCGGGCCTCCGCAGCCCAACCCGACCTACCTGATCGAGTCCGAGGCGATGGAGCGCCTGATCCTCGACCTCGAGGAGCGCTACGACCTCGTCGTGATCGACACGCCGGCGGCGACGCTCGTCTCCGACGGCCTCGCGCTCGTCGACAAGGTCTCCGGCGTGATCGTCGTCAGCCGCGTGCGCAGAAACACGCGCGCCGCCGCACGCTCGCTGCGCGGCCAGCTCTCCAACGTGCGCGCCAACGTGCTCGGCGTCGTCGTCAACGGCGTCGGCCGGATGGACGGGATGCCGAACTACGGCTACGGCTACTCGTCCGCCGACGCGGAGAAGCTCGCCGCCGGCGAGCCGGCGGCGAACTGATGGCCGACGAGGAGCGCGTCGGGGTCGGCGTCGTCGGCCTCGGCTACTGGGGCCCCAACCTGCTGCGCGTGCTGAGCGAGATGACCGGCGTCCACGTGCGCACGATCTGCGACCTCGACCCCGAGCGCCTCGCGCGCTTCGCGCGCCGTCATCCGTCGGTGCGCGCGACGGTGCGCCTGGAGGACGTGCTCGAGGACCCGCAGATCGACGCCGTCGTGATCGCGACGCCCGTCTTCTCGCACTACGCGATCGCCGCACGCTGCCTCGACGCCGGCAAGCACACGTTCGTCGAGAAGCCGCTCGCGGCCTCGGGCGAGCACGCGCGCGACCTTGTCAGCCGCGCCGCCGAGCAGGATGTGCGCCTGATGTGCGGCCACGTCTTCCTCTACAGCCCGCCGGTGCGCGCGGTCGGAGACCTGCTGGCGCGCAAGGGGCTCGGCGAGATCTACTTCATCTCCTCCAGCCGCGTGAACCTCGGCCTGCACCAGCGCGACGTCAGCGTCGTCTGGGACCTCGGGCCGCACGACTTCTCGATCCTGCTGTCGTGGCTCGGCGAGTCGCCGACGTCGGTGCGCGCGATCGGCCGCGACTCGATCGTCAGCGGGCTGCCCGACGTCGCCTTCATCGACCTCGCGTTCGCCTCCGGCGTGATCGCCCATGTCGAGCTGAGCTGGCTGTCGCCGAGCAAGCTGCGCCGCACGGTGATCGTCGGCAGCGAGCGGATGATCGTCTACGAGGACGGCGGCATCGAGCCGCTACGGATCTTCGACCACGGTGTCGTCTACCGCGACCCCGAGACGTTCGGCGAGTTCCACCTCTCCTATCGCACCGGCGACATCGTCTCGCCGAAGCTCGACACGGCCGAGCCGATCGCGCTCGAGCTGGAGGACTTCTTCGGGCTGATCCGCCGCGGCCGCTCGCGCGCCGACCACCTCGAGCTCGCGTGCGACGTCGTCGGCCTGATCGAGGCCGCCGAGACGTCGCTGTCGCGCGACGGCGAGCGGGTGTCGTTTGAGGGCACCTACGGTCAGGTGGCGGGCCAGACCGACTGACGCTGGACGCGCTCTCAGCCCTGCGAGCGGTTCGGGACGCTGTCGCCCTCGTCGAGCTTCCAGTCGTGGGCCACGCACGTCAGGCACAGCGCGACGTCGCCCTCGACGCGCCAGCCGGCCTCGGCGAGCTGCTTGGGATCGCGCGTCTTGCCCGCCCGCCCGCAGACCGCGCAGGCGATCGAGACGCGGCGGCGCAGGCCGCCTCGACCGCGGCCGCGCTTCGCCGACGCCTCGGCCTCCCGTGCCCGCGCCGCGGCCCGCGGCTCGCGCCGCGGCCCGGACCCCTGCTCGGGCTCCTGCTCGGCGGCGGCGGACTCCTCGACCGCCGGCTCGTCGCTCGTGATCGCCTCGATCTTCTCACCGGCCTCGGGCTCGTCGTACGACGGCTCGCCGGCGACGGGCTCCGGGCCGTCGGGCTGCTCCTGCGCCGGCGCGCCCTCGGCCGGGTCGTCGGTCGGCGCCGGGGCGACCGCGACGACGCCGAGCTCCGCGCCGGGCTCGGGCAGCGCGATCTCGGTCAGCGCGTCGCGCACATCGGCGGCGGTCTGCTGAACCTGCCCGTGGACGCGGCCTGCACCTCGGCGAGCTTGCGCGCGGCGCGCGGGCGGACGTCCTCGCGCGCCTGCTTGAGCTCGGCGTTCAGCGACTCGGCGTGGCTTGCAGCCTGAGCGAGCTCCTCGGCCAGACGCTGCTCGAGCTCGGCGATCCGCGCGGCATCCTGTGCGCGCTCGCGCTCGCGCTCGCGCTCGTGCTCGGCGGCCTGCGTCTCGGCCTCGGCGACCTGCGTCTCGAGCAGCTCGGCGAGCGCCCGCGCGCGGTGCTCGGCGGCCCCGATGCTCTCGCCGTGCTGCTGCTCGCGGGCGGCGAGCCCGATCGTCAGGCGCCGGTCGAGCTCGTCGCGCTCGGCCTCGGCGCGGGCGCGGACGGTCTCGGTTCCCGTCAGCACGCCCTCGAGCTCGGCGAGCCGGCCCTCGGCGATGCCGTGCGCCTCGAGGATCCGGCGGTTGGCCTCGGCCTCGTGCTCGAGCAGCGACTGCAGCTGCGCGCGCTCGGCCTCGAGCCGCGTCAGGCGCTCTTCGGGCGTCTCGATGACGGCATCGTCATCCGCCGGCGCTTGCTCGCCGTCGGTCGACGCTGCCTCGTCCATGAAGTCGGCGCCGCGTGATCAGGCGCCGCGCTCGACCCCGCCGGCCACACGGCGCGTGGCAATGCCAGCTCCGGTGAGCAGGAGGCCTGCGGCCACCAGCAGCGCAATCGTGAAGCCGGTGCGCGGCAGCGACAGCAGGCCGCGATCGGTCGCCTGCGCGACGTGAACGGTGGCGGCCGGCGGGCTCACTCCGGGCGCGCCGGGAGCAGCGGGGGCCACGGGCGCTACGTCCTCGCCGGGGGTGCCGGGCTCGCCGGGCTCACCGGGGGCACCGGGGGCAACGGGCTCGCCGGGCTCGCCGGGGGCGCCGGCGAGGACGGAGCGCGCGGGGGCACCGGGGGCACCGGGGGCAACGGGGGCAACGGGGGCAACGGCAGGTCCGACGACGGTCTCGGGGATACCGCCGCCGCCGCCATAGGCCATCACGGAGGAGGACTGACCCCAGGCAGGAGCGACCATCAGCAGCGAGGCGAGCACCGCCGCGACGACCGGCGTCAGCGAGCGGGCGCTCATCCGGGGCGGCATCGACTTCGAGGGACCACGGTGTGGTGACGCGGGCACGGAATGGCCTCCTGCTGACAAGGTTGGTGTGTGCTCGGACAACCGCCCGAACTCTGGGCAGGCGGGAGCATACGCGAAAACACGGTCGCCACAAAGCGGGGTTTCGCTCGATCCGCGATACGCGTCCATTCGCCGCGCATCTGGGCGTTCCTGCCGCCGAGCCGCCCGGTCGCTGCGAACCGGCTGCAAGAAACCATGCACGGCCGTCGGCGCTCAGCAGCCGCCGGCCGAGGGCACACGCGCGCAGACGCGGCCGATCAGCACGGCGCGCACGCGCTCGGGCGACGGACGGCGGTTCGCGCGGATCTGCTCGATCAGCGCCAGCGTGGTCTCCTCCCGGGGGTTGAGCGCGCGCGCGCGGCGTAACTGCGACAGCGCCGAGCGGCGGTCTCCCGCAAGCGCCTGCTCGAGACCCAGCTGCTGATGGCCGTACCAGTTCTGCGGCGAGCGCTGCACTGCCCGCGCGAAGGCCCGCCGCGCGCGCGCCCGCTCGCCGAGCCGGCTGGCGATCACCCCGGCGATCAGGTCCGCGCGGTCGCTGAGGCCGTTCAGCGCGCGCGCGCGATCGAGCAGGCTGTGCGCCCCCGGCGCGTCCGCGCGCCACGTCGCGGCCGCCTCGTCGACGGCGTTCGCCGCCAGCCACGGCGGCACGACCGCCGCGAGCATCGCCAGCACGCAGGCGCACAGCAGCCCGGCGAGGAGCTTCGGCGGCACGCTGCCGCGCGCCGGCGCCGCCGCCGGCTCGTCGTCGTCCTCCTGCGCCTCGGCGGCCAGCGCCACGCGCGAGGCGGGATGCGCGACGCACGCCAGCGCGACCGCCATGCCAAGCCACGCGAAGGCCGCTCCGGCGACCGCCGGGATCGCGAACAGCCAGTCCGCTGCGCTGTGCACGAACCAGTAGGCGAACGCGATCAGCGCCGCGGCCGCAACCGCGCGGCGCAGCGCGTCCGGCGAGCGGCGCAGCCGCCACAGCGCGGCCCCCGCCGCCACCAGGAAGCCGAGGAACAGCGCCGCGCCGACGGCGCCGGTCTGCGACAGGATCCGCACCGGCAGGCTGTGGGGGTCCGTCGGCTCCTCGAAGCCCTTGCGCTCGCGGACGTAGGCCAGCGCGAAGTTGCCCGCTCCCATCCCGCCGAGCGGCCGCTCGGCCAACTCGCCCAGCGCGACGCTCCAGAACTCGTCGCGCGAGCGCCCGTCGAGGCTCGCCGTCAAGCGCGCGCCCTTCGTGCGCGGCGTCAGCGGCTCGCTGTTCTTGAAGGCGTCCCAGCGCTCTTCGGCGTAGCTGACCGGGCTGCCGATCTGCGACAGCACGAAGGCCCCGCCGGCGACGCCGGCGACGACGGCGACGACCGTCACGGCGCGCGAGACGTGGCGCACTGACCGCTGCGACAGGCCGGCGTAGGTCTCGACGAGGCCGGCCGCCGCGCCGAAGCCGAACAGCGCCACGAAGCTCACGAGAAACGCGTCGCTCGCGCTGGCGAGCGCGGCCGACAGGTCACCGCCCGCGCCGGCGACCTCGTAGACGTCGAGCAGCTCGGGCACCGACAGCGCGGTCACCGCGCCGACCGTCGCCAGTGCCAGCAGCGTGCGCACGCGCCCGGGCACGACCGCCAGGCAGGCGACGAGCACGATCACGCCCGCCAGCAGCGAGCCGCGGCTCTGGCTGAGCAGCGACAGGTCGACGAGCACGCCGCCCGCGCCGAGCGCCACCCCGCGCACCCACCACGGCATCTCGCGGCGCGCCGCCAGCAACACGAGCGGGAAGGCCGCCCCCAGAAACAGCGCGGCGTTGCCGTTGGGATAGCCGACCGGCTCGGCGAAGCGCTGCTTGATGAACCAGGCGGTCGGGTCGCGCGCGTTGGAGGCATCGACGAGCACGACCCAGCCGATGACCGCGAGCGCGACGCCGAAGGCGCCGAGCACGACCATCGCCGCGCGCGGCGACCACGGCCAGACCGCGAACAGCGAGAAGGTCGCGAAGTACAGCAGCGTCATGTTCGCCGCATCCCAGGCGACGCCGCGGTCGTCGGCCCACAGGATCGATGCGTAGCTCCATGCCACGAACAGGCCGAACAGCGCGATCGCGGCGCGCGCGCTGCGCGGCAGCGCGCTCAGCGCCCGGCCGCCGGCGAGCACGACGACGGCCAGCAGCGCGATCATGAAGATCGTCGCCGGATACCAGTCGACCTGGTGCACGCCGCCCTCGGCGCCGGCGAGGACCGCGAAGATCGCCGCGACCAGCAGCCCGGGGACGATCAGCAGCGCATCCGCGCTGCGCAGCGGCGGTCGGGACCCGGGCCATCGGCGAGATGAGGACATCGTGGTGCCCGCGCCGGCGGCGCGGGCCACTGGACGGTAACGATCCCCTCGGCGCTATGAGCTCCTAGGACGCGCCGAGATCGCGGTGCGCGCGGATCTCGGTGGCGTCGAGCGCGGCGGAGTACACCGCGACCTCGTCGATGCCGCCCTTCGACGGGTTCGAGACGCCGCCGAGCCGCCCGATCGCACCCGACAGGCTCGCCGGCGTCGCCGCCGGCAGTCCGTCCCGGCGGCCGACGAGGATGCCGTCGCGGTAGATCTCGAGCGTCGCGCCGCGGCGTACCAGCGCCCAGTGGATCCAGCGGTCGGTGTTCGCCGTGGTCAAGCCCTGCAGGATGTACTCGGCTCCACCGAGCCAGACGCCGGCATAGAAGCCGGCCGGGCGTGGCATGAAGCGCAGCGTGCCGGCCCGGCCGTAGAGGCTGTTGTTGCCGGCCGCCGAGGCTGACAGCCGCTGCCAGCCCTCGATCGTGAAGTCGACGCTCGATGGCAGGTCGGGGAGGCTGACGTGGTCGTCGACGCCGTCGAAGCTCGCGGCCTTGTTGGCGTCACCCGCCAGTGCGCCGGCCGCGCCGAGCGTCACGCCGTTGCGGTAGGTGCCGTCGCGGCCGCCCTTCTCGTCGCGGGCGACCGTCCCCGAGCTCTCGTCCAGGCGCCAGTAGGAGAGCAGGCCGGGCAGGCCGAGGATCCGCCCGGAGTAGCTGCCGCCCGGCGGCATGTAGGCGGCGGTGAACTCGAGCGCGCCCATCTCGAAGAACGGCTGCGCGCCGCCGCCGGTGTTGGGGATCGCGGGCGTGTCGACGCGCGCGGCGCCGGCGAGGTCGCGCGCGGGGGCGCCGTCGCTCGTGCCGGCGTCGATGCCCGGGCTACCGCCCGCGAGGCGGTAGTCCAGGGCCGTCGTGTCGACGAAGCGCGGCGGGCCGGCGAGGTCGTGCGCGCCGGCGCGGTAGCCCGTGCCGATCAGGTTGTAGTCCTCCTTGGCGAACATGCCGGCCTGCGCGACGAACGTGTCGATGACGTTGTTGACGGCCGTCACCGCGGTCGTCTTCTCGGGGATGCTCGCAGAGTCCTCGACGAGCAGACCCAGGCGAGCGTCCCAGACGGTGTTGTTGACGAGCTTCAGGCGCGGCGCGTTGAAGATCCGAAAGCCCCAGTCGCGCATCGAGACGGCGAGGTTGTTCTCGATCACGAGGTCGCGCTGGGCCAGGCCGTCGTCGAGGCCCTGCAGCAGCGGCCCGCGCGTGCGGCGAAACGTGTTGGCGCGCAGCGTGACGCTCTGAGAGCCGGCGTAGAACTGGATCGCGTCGGAGTGCTCCTCTGGGTCGATGAACGGATTGATGTCCTCGAACAGGTTGTTCTCGATCAGGTAGCGCGTCGCCGAGCCCGTCTGGATGCCGTCGGCCGGGATGCGCTGGAAGCGGTTGTTGCGGATCGTGATGTCCGTGCCCGTGTTGATGCGCACGCCGTAGCCGCAGCGCGGTGCCACGCAGCGCCCGACGGCGTTGCGCTCCATCGTCAGGTCGTGGAACGTGTTGTTCTCGATCAGCACGCCGCTCGCCGTGACGATGCGCACGTCATGCGGGGAGATGTCGTTGCCGGCGAGCTGGAACTGCGTCGTCTGGTCGAGGTAGGTGACGTCGGTGATGCGAAAGCCCTCGAAGCGCAGCCGGCTGGAGTTCGTGACTTTGAGGCCGTCGAGCACGGGCGTCTCGGCGCCGAACGGCTTGAACGTCAGCTGGGCGCCGTTGACCGAGCCGTCGATCGCGACCGACGGGTAGGTGGCGGCGCGCACGAGCACGCTGCTGGCGTCGGGTGCCTCGGCCGCTGCGCGCTCGATGCTGCACCACGGCGTCGAGGCCGACGCGGCCTGAGCCGCGCTGCGCGCGTCGCTGCAGGAACCGCCGCGCGAGTCGCGGTCGACGTGAAACGGACCGGCGGGCGGCGGGGGAGGCGGCGGCGGGTCCCCGCCGGGGGCGACGTCGCGGGCTGCGTAGTCGCCGGCGATCTCTGCCGCGGTCAGCGCGCGCGAGTAGACGGCGACGTCGTCGATCGTGGCCTTCGCCGGGTAGGCGGTGCTCTGGCGGGCGATCTGGCCGCTGAGGCCGGTCGGCGTGGCGGCGGGCAGGTTCGCCAGCCCGCCGACCTTCGTGCCGTTGCGATACAGCTCGAGCGTCGAGCCCGAGCGCACGAGCGCCCAGTGCACCCAGACGCCGACGTTCGTCGCCGACGCTCCCTGCAGCAGGTAGCGCGATCCGGCGACCACGTCGGCGTAGAAGCCGGCCGGGCGCGGCATGACGCGCGCCCCGGTGGACTTGCCGTAGAGCGTGTTGTTGGACAGGCTCGCGTCGGTCAGGCGCTGCCAGCCCTCGATCGTGAAGCTCGTCGCGGAGGGCAGCGTCGGCAGCACGACGGAGTCGTCGACGCCGTCGAAGCGCGCGGCCTTGTCGGGATCGGCGGACAGCGCGCCCGCCTGGCCGAGCGTGACGCCGCCGGTGTAGGTCCCGTTGCGCCCGCCCTTGACGTCCTGCGCGACCGTACCGGAGGTCTCCCCGAGGCGCCAATAGGACAGCAGCTCGGCGCGGCTGAGGACGCGCTCGGAGTAGGAGGTTCCGGCGGCCTGGGCGCCGGCGGGTGCCGCCAGGGCGCAGGCGAGCAGCCCGAGGGCGATCAGCGTCGTGCGAACTCGCGGGGTGTTGTGGGCGCGGGTCACGACCGTTCCCTTCTCGGTTCCGGGTGCGTACGAGCGCGCATTGATGTGTCATCGACCTCCGGGCGGCTGAACTTGAGGCTAGCCACTCCCGGGTCGGCCCCTGTTACGCGCCCGGATCGCGCGCCGGCGTGAACTACAGTCGGGCGCGTATGAGCGCTGGCCCTCGCGTGACCGTCGTCGTCCCGATGCACAACGGCGTGCGCTGGCTCGAGGAGGCCGTCGGCTCGATCCGCGCCCAGCGCCTGGGCGACTGGGAGGCCGTGCTCGTCGACGACGCCTCGACCGACGACACCTACGAGCTCGCGTGCCGGCTCGCCGCCCCGGATACGGACCGCATCCGCGTGCTTCGCCTGGAGCGCAACGTCGGCGTCGCGGCGGCGCGCGCCGCCGCGATCGCGCAGTCGCGCGCCGCGCTCGTGGCGCTGCTCGACCAGGACGACGTGCTCGCGCCGGAGTTTCTCGAGCGCTGCCTGGCGCTCTACGACGAGGGCGTGGCCGCCGGTCGGCGCGTGGGCATCGTCGCCTGCAACCCGTGGATCGTCGACGACGAGGGCGTGTGCAGCGGCACGTTCGCCGAGCGCTATGGCTGGACTGACGCGATTGGCTACGACGACATGATCGCGCGCAACTGCATCTGCGCCCGCGCGCTGTTCTCCCGCGAGGCCTACGACCGCGCCGGCGGCTTCGTCGCCGAGACGCAGCCCTCCGATGACTATGACCTCTGGCTGCGAATGCTCGAGCTGGGCTACGAGGTGGTCACGACCCGCGAGACGCTCGCCGGCTACCGGCTGCACGCGCAGGCCACTTCACGCGACCAGGCCCGGATGGCCGAGGGCGCCCTCGTGGTCCACGGCCGCGCCCTGCGGCGCCCCGCGCCCACCGTCCCCCAGCGGCGTGCACTGCGAGCGCGGATGCGCCACCACCGGGCGCTGCGCGAGCGTGCGCGGCTTGCGCAGGCGCTCGCCGAGCGCCGCCTGCTCGTCGCAGGCGGCCGGGCGGCCCGCGCCGGGGTCCTCGGCTCGATCGCCTTCATGCAGTCGCCGTCGCGCTGGAGAGAATGGCTGGGTGACGTCGCGCGTCGCCCTGGGTCCTGAGGGCACTGCGCCGCAACTCCGCGATCACGGCGTCCCGCGGGAACTAGCTACTTCCCGCGGAAAAACTCGCCTGCTGAACCGGGTTGATTCGGGCTCGGCGGTAGGGCGGATCCGTCCGGTCTCATTGTCAGAATATGCCTGCATATAGGCATGTTTCTGGCGAGGGGAGTGGGCGATGTTGCGGTTGGTGGCCGCGCAGGCGGAGTCGTTGTGGGACGAGGCGCTGCCGATCATGGTGCGCGAGTTGCCCGCCGATCTCGCGGCGTTGGATGTGTTGTTGTCAGATCCGGCGCTGCTGGCGCCGTTTTCGGCGCATTGGCAGCGCGAGGCGTCGGCGTCGGGAGTCTCGGCTGCCGGTCATGGCCGGCCGACGATCGCGATCGAGACCTACGTGCGGTTGATGGTCCTCAAGGCCCGCTATGGCTGGGGGTATCGCACGCTGGTAGCGGAGGTCTCCGATTCGATTCACTTGCGGCGCTTTTGCCGGATCGCACTGAGCGAGGTGGTGTGCGACGAGTCGACGGTCCGCAAGCTCACCCGCCGTGTCGGCGAGCAGACCGTCAACGAGATCATCCGGGCGCTGATCGCCTCAGCGGTCCGCGAGCAACGCTTCCGGGCGCGGGCGATCAGGATCGACTCGACGGTGATCGAGGCCGACATCAAGTACCCGACGGACGCCGGCTTGGCAGCGCAAGGCATCAAGTCGCTCGTGTTGGCGGGCCGCAAGCTCGCCAACGCGATCGGCCAAGCGGTGTCGGGGTGCGCGACCGGTCACGTTCGATGGGCCGCCGGCTGCGCGCGATCAGCAGGACGATTCGTCGGCGCAGCGGGGAGGCCAAGGCCGAGGTGCTCAACCTGACCGGTCAGACCGGGGAGCTTTTGACGCGCTCAGTCAAGGAGGCGCGGCGGCTCGCGGCGAGGGCCAGGCGCAGCGCGCGCGGCCGCGGCGCGCAAGCCAAGCTGCGGGCGTCCGCCCGGCT
>Ga0208736_1000140_pt1 | contig 21899 bp, 22 predicted proteins | sample AntDryMetagUQ255_FD_188090 | JGI IMG/M metagenome (GOLD analysis project Ga0208736, IMG submission 188090) | Polar desert microbial communities from Antarctic Dry Valleys - UQ255 (SPAdes) | ecosystem: Environmental > Terrestrial > Soil > Desert | place: Antarctic Dry Valleys | collected 2008-12-31 | reverse complement strand
TGATCGTGCTCGCCTGTCTGTGCCTGCCGAAGCGGCCGGGCCGCTTTCCCGCTGGCCCGCAGACCCGCTGGCTCGATCTCGGGGTGCCGGTGCTGCTCGGCACGGTGACCGCGACCATCCTCGCCGCCACCGCGCGCGGCGGCCCGGAGCTGGCGCTGGTCGGCCGGGGCTTCGCGCTCAGCCTCGCCGCCGGGATCGCGCTCAACTTCGCCCGGCGGCCGCTGCGCTTCGCCCTCTCGCTCGCCGCGATCCTGATCGCCGGCGTCGCGCTCGCCCCCGTCGATCCCGTGATCTACCAGGAGCGCAGCTTCTTCGGGATCAACCGCGTCGAGGCCGAGCCCGGCGGCTTCCATCGGCTCGTCAACGGGACGACGACCCACGGGGGCCAGTTCGTGACGGCCGAGCGACGGCTCGAGCCCGTCACCTACTACGACCCGAGCGGCCCGGTCGGGCAGATCATGGCCGGTGTGCCGCGCGGGGGCGGCTCCGGCCGCGTCGCCGTGCTGGGGCTGGGCAGCGGCGGGATCGCCTGCTACGCCGGCGCCGGCGAGCGCTGGACCTTCTACGAGATCGACCCCGAGGTCGAGCGCATGGCCCGCGACCCACGGCTCTTCACCTACCTGCGCGACTGTCCCGGCCGCCACGAGGTCGTGCTGGGCGACGCCCGCCTGTCCCTGGCCGGCGCCCCGGAACGCGCGTTCAGCCTGATCGTGGGCGACGTCTTCTCCTCCGACGCGGTCCCCGCGCACCTGCTCACGCGCGAGGCGCTGGCCCTCTACCGCTCGAAGCTGACCGAGGACGGAGTGCTGGCCATGCACATCTCGAACCGCTACCTCGACCTAGAGCCGGTGGTGGCCTCGCTCGCCTCCGACGCGGGACTCAGCTGCCTCACTCGCGAAGAGCAGCGACGCGCGCCCGTTCGCGTCCCGGGCAAGATCCCGTCGCACTGGGCGGTTATGGCCGAGCGCCCGACCGCGCTCGCGCGACTGGCCGCCGACCCGCGTTGGCGCCCTTGTCGGCGGTCCCCCGGGGAGCGGGTGTGGACCGATGACTTCTCGAACATCGTCGGGGCGCTCGATCCGTGAGGCTCGCCCGGTTCAGCCGAGCCACACGGCCAGCGCCGTCATGGTGCAGATCTCCCCAAGCGGTTCTGAGACAGCCCCTGTAGCTTGACCCTGGGCGGGCGCGGTTGAAGTCCATCCGTGACCGTGACCCGGCAGCTGGGCTCGGTCTGAGCGCGGACCGCGGCGGGCGGCCGCCTCCCGCCTCGGTTAGAGCGTGATGACGTGGTCGGGCGGGTTGCCCGCGAGCGCCCCGTAGAGATCGGGAAAGCACCCGACCTTGACGCCGTCCACGGTGCCGACCGGCGTCGCCGCCCTCGGCCCGCCCTCGGCGAGCCCGCGCGCGATCGCGCACTGGTCGCAGAGCATGAGGAGCATCCCCTGCTCCTGCGCGACCCTGGCGAGGCGCTCACCGTGCGGGTCGCCGGCGCGCAGCAGGTACGTGTTGTCGTCGAAGAAGAACATTCCGACGACCTCCACCCCGTGCGAGCCGTCCTCGAGCTGGGGCAGGATCATCTGCCCCAGCTTGTAGCTCGCGGTGTGGCCGGAGGTCGAGAAGACGTAGGCGACCTTCATGGGGCGCGGCAGACTAACGAGCGCTGGGCGCCGGCTCGCGCTCGCTAGGGTCCGTCTCACCGTGCGCGCCATCGCCATAGACGAGTTCGGCGGCAACGATCGCCTCGAGCTCAAGGAGGTCGCCGACCCCAAGCTCGGTCCCGACGGGGTGCTCATCCGCATCCGTGGCGCCGGCCTCAACCCCGTCGATCACAAAATCCGCGAAGGGTCGCTCGACGCCGCCTTCCCGCACATCTTCCCGCTCGTGCTCGGCTGGGACGCTGCCGGAGTCGTCGAGGCGGTGGGCCCGGCGGTAGTGCGGTTCGCGCCCGGCGACGAGGTCTTCGCCTACTGTCGAAAGCACTTCGTGGGCGAGGGCACCTACGGGGAGTACGTGGTCGTGCCCGAGGACTTCGCGGCGCCCAAGCCCGAGTCGATCGACTTCGTCCGCGCGAGCGCCGTCCCGCTCGCCGCGCTGACCGCGTGGCAGGCGCTGGTCGAGGCGACCGCCGTGCGCGCGGGCGAGACGGTGCTGGTTCACGGCGCGGCCGGAGGGGTCGGCGCCTTTGCGGTGCAGATCGCCCGCGCGCGGGGCGCCCAGGTGATCGGCACGGCGTCGAGCGCCAAGCACGACTTTCTCCGCGACCTCGGGGCGAGCGAGCAGATCGACTACACCGAGGTCGACTTCGTCGAGGCGGTCCGCGACTCCCACCCCGACGGCATCCACGTCGTCTTCGACCTGTTCGGCGGCGACACCCTGCGGCGCAGCGTCGACGCTCTCGCCGACGGTGGGCGCATCGTCTCCCTCGCCGAGCCCCCGGTCGACGACCACTTCCGCCAGCGTGAGATCAAGCCGGCCTACGTGTTCGTGCGACCGAGCGGCAGCCAGCTCGCCGAGCTCTCGCGCCTGATCGACGGCGGGGAGATCCGCGTCGAGCTCGAGGCGAGCTACCCGCTCGCCGAGGCCGCCCAGGCGCTCGAGCGACTCGAGACCGGACGCGTGCAGGGGAAGCTGGCGCTCGAGCTCGAGTGAGCGCAGGCCGGCGGGCGCGCTGCGCCGGGTCGGCGTAGGATGCGGCTCATGATCAACGGACTCGACTTCATCGCCGTTCCCTCGCAGGACTCCGAGCGCTCCCGCAGCTTCTACATCGACACCCTCGGGCTACGGCCCGACGAGCACGGCCGCTTCGAGGCCTGGGCCGGCAACACGTGCTTCGGCATCTGGGAGCCGGCGCAGATGGGGATCGAGTTCGCTCCGCAGAAGAACGGGCCCCCCGCCCTGCACGTGGACGACGTGGCGGCGGCGCGCTCCGAGCTCGAGGCCAAGGGGGTCGAGTTCTTCGGCGAGACGTTGGACACGGGCGTCTGTCACATGGCCTTCTTCGCGGACCCGGACGGCAACGACCTCATGCTGCACCACCGCTACGCCCCGTACGCCTGAGCGCCGGCTCCAGGATCTCGCCTACGTACCGCTCGCGCACGGCCCGCGGCTGGCGCATCATCCATACCTGACGCAGCAGCTCGGGGTCACCGACCTGGTCGAGCACCTCGGACACGTAGCTCTCGCGCACGGCGCGGGGTTGGCTGAGCATCCAGCGCTCCTCGGGAGCCGACGCCCTGCTGGCGGCTGCCCGGCGCAGGAAGCTCGGGCCGAGTAGCACGCGCCGCTCCAGCCGCCGTCGTGTGGTGGAGCCGCCGAGCGCCATGATGATCAGTTCAGCACGCGATCCGCGCCCGTCCGAGGACTCCGTCGGCGCTACCCGTCCTGGGAGGGCGGGCGCCGGCGCTCGGCCTTGCGCGCCCCCGTCCGCCGCTTGGTCTCGAGCCGCCGCTTACGCGCGGCCCGACTCGGCCGGGTCGAGCGCCGCGTCGGGGCCACGTACAGCGCGTCCGCCAGGCGCTCTCGCAGGCGCTCGAGCGCGACCTCACGGTTTCGGGCCTGGCCGCGCGCCTCCTGGGCCACCGCGCGCGGGCGCGGGCCGAGCCGCTCGACTATCCGGGCCTTGTGCGCGTCCCCCAGCGCGGTCGAGGCGGCCACGTCGAAGACCGCCTCCACCCGCGAGGCGGTGACGTTGGCGTGCTGGCCGCCGGGCCCGGAGGAGCGGCTCGCGCGCAGCTCGATCTCGGCCAGGGGCACGCTCACCCCTGGCGCGATGGGCATCGGGTCATCCATGCCGGTCGATGATGCCCGAGACGCGGCTCTAGGCTCAGCGGTCGTGCCCACCCGCGACGACATCCGCAACGTGGCGATCATCGCCCACGTCGACCACGGCAAGACCACGCTCGTCGACGCGATGCTGCGCCAGTCCAACATCTTCTCGGCCCACGAGGAGATGACCGACCGCGTGCTGGACTCGATGGACCAGGAGCGCGAGCGCGGCATCACGATTCTGGCCAAGAACGCCGCCGTCCGCTACGGCGACACCAAGATCAACATCGTCGACACGCCCGGACACGCCGACTTCGGCGGTGAGGTCGAGCGTGGGCTGTTCATGGTCGACGGCGTGCTCCTGCTCGTGGACGCCAGCGAGGGCCCGCTGCCCCAGACCCGCTTCGTGCTGCGCAAGGCGCTCGAGCAGCGCCTGCCCGTGATCCTCGTGGTCAACAAGGTCGACCGCCCCGACGCTCGCATCGCCGAGGTCGTCGACGCGACCTACGAGCTCTTCCTCGACCTCGACGCCGACGAGAGCCAGATCGACTTCCCGATCGTCTACACGAACGCCAAGGCGGGCTGGGCCTCGACCGAGGAGGGCGTCGAGGGGGACGATCTGCGCCCGCTCTTCCGCCTGCTGACCGAGCACATCCCCGCCCCGAGCTACGAGGAGGGCCACGGCCTGCAGGCCCTGGTAACCAACCTCGACGCCTCGCCCTACCTCGGCCGCCTCGCGCTCTGCCGGGTGCACCAGGGGACCTTGCGCCGCGGCGCCCGCGCCGCGTGGTGTCGCACCGACGGGCGGATCGAGTCCGTACGCGTCGGCGACCTCTTCGTGACCGAGGGACTCGCGCGCGTGCCCGCCGAGGAGGCCGGGCCCGGAGAGGTGATCGCCCTCGCGGGCCTGCCCGAGGTGACGATCGGGGAGACGATCGCCGACCCCGAGCACCCGCGCGCGTTGCCGGTGCTGCACGTGGACGAGCCCGCGCTCGGCATGACCATCGGCGTGAGCACCTCGCCGCTCGCCGGTCAGTCGGGGAAGAAGCTTCAGGCGCGGGTGATCGAGGCGCGCCTGCGCGCCGAGCTCGTGGGCAACGTCTCGGTGCGACTGCGCGAGACCGAGCGCGCCGACACCTGGGAGGTCCAGGGCCGCGGCGAGCTTCAACTCGCAGTGCTCGTCGAGACCATGCGCCGCGAGGGCTTCGAGCTCACCGTCGGCAAGCCGCGGGTGGTGACGCGGGTGGAGGACGGCAGGGTGCTCGAGCCCGTGGAGCGCCTGGCCGTCGACGTGCCCGAGGACTACCTCGGGGTGGTCACCCGCCTGCTCGCCGAGCGTCGCGGGCGCCTCGAGAACATGGTCAACCACGGCACCGGCTGGGTGCGGCTCGACTTCCTCGTGCCCGCCCGGGGGCTGATCGGCTTTCGCACCGAGTTCCTCACCGAGACGCGCGGGACCGGTCTGCTGCACTCGATCTTCGAGGCCTACGAGCCGTGGCACGGGGAGATCCGCATCCGGCCCACCGGCTCGCTCGTGGCCGATCGCCGCGGCGCCACCGCGGCCTTCGCCCTGTTCAAGCTCCAGGAGCGCGGTCAGCTCTTCGTGGGCCCCGGCGAGGAGGTCTACGAGGGCATGGTGGTGGGCGAGAACGCCCGCGTCGAGGACATGGACGTGAATCCGGTCAAGGAGAAGAAGCAGACCAACGTCCGCGCCGCCTCGGCCGACGAGCTCGTGCGCCTCGTCCCCCACCGCCAGCTCTCGCTCGACCAGGCGCTCGAGTTCATCCGCGAGGACGAGGCTGTCGAGGTCACGCCCGACGCGCTGCGGCTGCGCAAGCTCGTGCTGGAAGGTGGCGAGCGCCAGAAGACGGCGCGCGTGCGCAAGCACCAGCGCCTGGGCGCCCCGGCCTGAGCGCCCGGGCTCAGGTGAGCGTGCGGCCGGGCCTTAGCTGCCGCTAGGAACCGGAAGCCTCGGCCGGCTCCGGCGCGGTAACTTCGACGTCGTCGAGGCTGTGCTTCACGAGGCCGGACAGGACCTTCCCGGGCCCGGTCTCCACGAAGCTGCGCCCGCCGGCGGCGTGAACGGCGTGCAGGACCTCGACCCAGCGTACGGGCGACACGAGCGCCTTCGCCAGGCAGTCGCGGGGGTCGTCGTCGAAGGGGGCGGCCGTGACGCACGAGTACACGGGAGCGCGCGGCTGTCGCACCTCGATCTCCCCCATCGCCGCCAGGAAGGGCTCCACGACGTGCTCGAGCAGTGGAGAGTGGAAGGCGCCGGCGACCGGCAGCCGCTTGACCCGCAGACCCGATTCGCTCGCCTCGGCCTCGGCCTCGGCCGCCTCGATCCCGGCGTCGGGACCGGAGAGGACGATCTGCTTCGGGGCGTTGTCGTTGGCGACCACGAGGTCGTGACGCGCGGCCAGCGCCTCGGCCTCGGTGCGCTCGGCGCGCACTGCCAGCATGCCGCCCGGAGTCTCGGCCGCCGCGCGGTCCATCAGCCGCCCGCGCTCGGCGACGATCTGAAGCCCGTCCTCCTCGCTCAGGGCGCCGGCCGCCACGAGCGCGGTGATCTCACCGAGCGAGTGGCCCGCGTAGAGGTCGGCGTCGGGGCGCCCGAGGCGCTCGAGCCCGGCGATGGCGGCGCAGAAGATGGCGGGCTGCGCGAACCGCGTGCCATCCGCCACCCGTGCGAAAGGGTCCTCACCCACGATGGCGGTGACGCGCTCGGCCAGGTCCGGACGCAGCTCGGCGACCGTCGCGGCCATCTCGGGCTCCTGGCTGCCCTGGCCGGGAAACAAGAGGACGAAAGAGCCCATCCCTGCGTCCTTACCCGTTAGCGCGCCCGTTTGCACGGGCCCAGCGCCGCGATACCCCCGGCGAGGGGTACGCGATGGCTGGTCAGAGTGGTGTCGCTGGCTGCCGACGTCCTGCTCCTCGGGGGTCCGCCACGTCTGAGGCGATCGCCATGAGGAGAGTCACGAGCGCACCAAAGGGCAGCGAAGACGAGCGCCGGGGGCTCGGGCAGGCCGGTACGCTGGCATGCATGACAACGCAGCAGGTCGGCCCGCAGAGCGGGACGCTGAAGGTCAACACGTACCGCGAGGGCGTCGCGCAGAAGCTCGGTCACGACCTGGTCATCGAGGTCGAGCAGTGGGACGCAACGGTCGACGTCGGTCCGGACGGCGCGATCCAGTCGGTCCAGCTGAACGCCGACCCGAGCTCGCTCCGGGTCCGCGAGGGGCACAACGGCGCCAAGGCTCTCACGGATAAGGACCTTAAGGACATTCACACGTCGATCGACGAGAAGGTCCTGGGCGGCAAGCCGATCGCGTTCGCCTCGACTGCGGTGGAGCCGCGCGACGACGGGGTGACCGTTCGCGGCGAGCTGACGATGGCCCACACGACGCGCCCGGCCACCTTCGACATCGACGTGAGCGGGGACGGCCGCGTCGCCGGGACGCTGCCGGTGACCCAGAGCGAGTGGGACATCAAGCCCTACAAGGCGTTCATGGGGACCCTGAAGGTGCGCGACACCGTCGAGATCGTCCTCGACGTGCAGCTGTCGGCCGACTGAGCCACCTCACCGCCTACGACCACCGATCGCCCGTAAACGGAATCACTTGACGAGAGCCCGACGCTCCGCTCAGGTCAGCGAGGCGGCGATGACGAGCGCGATCGCCACCTGCGCGGAGGCCGATACCCATGTCCCCGGGTGGATGCGGGCGCCGGCGCCCGAGCCTCCCGACATGAGCTCCTCCCCCAGCTTGCCAGGCGTGATCAGGTCGAGCACGAGGAAGCAGATGGCCTGAGCGGCCACGCTCACCAGCCCGAAGACGGCCGTCTCGGCGAGGCCCTCCCAACCTGGGGCGGTGAAGAAGATGGCGAACCAGAGGACGAGGCCAAGCGAGGCGAGAGTGGCGGCGGACAGGAGAGCCGCGTTTGGATTGCCCTCGATGACCTGCTTGCCCAGATTGCCCGGCGTGATCAGATCGAGGACGAAGAACCCGACCACGAGGATGACGAGCCCCACTCCGGTGTAGGCGAGTATCTGGGCGACGAGTTCGAGCATGGTCCGGGTCTCCTCCGGTCAGGGGGCGGCGGCAGGCACCGTACAACGCAGGCTCGGACTGGGCGGACTCCTCCTCGACGATTCCTCTGGTCCTCGTCGAGCCCACCCGACGAGAACGCGCCGAAAAGGCGGCCTCAGTGCTGAGGCACTGGACCGGCCGCGCATCTCCTCGCGCGGGCGATGCTGCTGTGACCGAGCCCGGATGCGCCGGCGGTGGTCTCGAGGCCGACGAGCTAGCCGGCCCTCGCCGCGGATACCTCGCAGGTCGCCCCGTCGGTCGTCCAGGAGCGCACGATGTCGCGCATCGACAGGATGCCGAGGACCTCCGAGCGGTCGTCGAGAACAATGACGTGCCGGACCGCCTTCTTTGTCATCTCCGCGGCCGCACGCTCGAGCGGCCAGTCGACGTGGGCGTAGATCAGGTTCGACGAGAGGTGATCGCGGACCAGTTCGGTGTCGAAGTCCTGGCCCGCCCCGCTCGAGCGCAGCAGGTCGCGCTCGGTGACGATGCCGGGCCCCTGCCCGTCGTTGTCCATCACAACCGCCGCGCCGACGTTGCGGGCGGTCATTCTCCGCGCGGCCTCTCTGAGCGTGTGGCTCGGCCCCACGGTCACGACGATCTCGTTCATCCCGTCGCGCACCATCATCAAATACCACTCCCTCTCGTGCGGACCGCCACGAAGCTTACTGAACGGGGCGCGCGCGCGTCGATCTCGGTCGACGCCCGCGCGCCACGTGCACCGGGCAGGTCGCGCCGTCCGGGTCCGCACGAGGCCGGCGGGGTCGCGCGCCCGCTCCGCGCGCCCGACCGGACCCCCACGGGGCTCGAACTCGGCGAGCTCCGAGTAGACGGACAGCCAGACCTTGCTCCCAAACCGTCCCCGGCGAGAGCGATCTCGACCGAGAGGCCTCGGAACGGCTCAGAGGCTAAGCTGGGCCTGGAACGTCCACGGTCTGTTTAGGTCTGCAGCACAGAGGAGGAGAAGTCATGGCCGCACACGAGCTCGAGTTCACCGCCGCGGCGTTGGTCGCCGAGGGGAAAGGCATCCTGGCCGCCGACGAGAGCACCGGCACCGTCACCAAGCGCCTCGAGGCGGTCGACATCGACTCGACCGAGGAGATCCGCCACACCTACCGGCGCCTGCTCGCCACCGCGGGGGCGGGGGGTGAGTTCATCAGCGGGATGATCATGTACGACGAGACCATCCGCTCGAAGGAGGACGACGGCACGCCCTTCCCGCAGCTACTCGAGCAGCACGGGATCATCCCGGGCATCAAGGTCGACACGGGCGCCAAGCCCTTGGCCGGCTCCGAGGAGGAGAAGGTCACCGAGGGCCTCGACGGCCTGCGCGACCGGCTCGAGGAGTACGTCGGGATGGGTGCGCGCTTCGCGAAGTGGCGCGCGGTCATCAACATCGACGAGGACGCGGGCTTCCCGACCCGGTACTGCTACCACGTGAACGCGCACGCGCTTGCGCGCTACGCGGCGCTCTGCCAGGAGGCCGGCCTCGTCCCGATCGTCGAGCCCGAGGTCGAGATCAGCGGCGATCACACGATCGAGAGGTGCCGCGAGGTTACGACCGACATGCTGCGCGTCACGTTCGCGGAGCTCGCCGCCCAGCGGGTGGATCTGCGGGGCATGTTGCTCAAGCCGAACATGGTGATCTCCGGCAAGGAATGTCCCGACCAGGCCAGCGTCGAGGAGGTGGCCGAGCAGACCGTCAGCACCATGCGAGAGGTGGTTCCGGGCGCCGTGCCCGGCATCGTCTTCCTGTCGGGTGGCCAGGGCGCCGAGCGGGCCACCGCCCACCTGAACGCGATGAACAACCTGGGCCCGCAGCCGTGGGAGCTGAGCTTCTCGTATGCGCGTGCGCTCCAGGACCCCGCGCTCGAGACGTGGAGGGGCGAGGACGAGAACATCGATCCGGCCAAGCGGGCGTTCTACCAGCGCGCACAGCTGGTCCACGCGGCGCGCCTCGGCGAGTACTCCGAGGACATGGAGCAGGAGGTGGCTGCCTAGGTCCCTTCGGGCCCAGGGCAGTCGCAGCCGCCTCGACCCTCGTGGCCGACGAGGATCCCAAGGCGAGGGCCCGGGTGGCCGCCGCTGCCCGGGCACTCGACGAGGTCGAGCCCGGGATGGCGATCGGCCTCGGCTCGGGCCGCGCCGTCGACGCGGTCATCGACGCCATCGCGGGAAAGTGGCCGGACGGGCCGCCCGTTCGGGCGGTCGTCGCCGCGCCGCGGACCGAGGAAGCCGCGCGCGCGGCCGGGATCGAGGTGGTGGCTCTCGACGGCTCGTTCCGTCTGGACGTCGTCCTCGACGGCGCGGACGAGGTCGGCCCGGCGCTCGAGCTCCTCAAGGGAGGAGGCGGCGCCCTCCTGCGCGAGAAGCTGCTCGTCTCGGCGTGCGACCGGTTCGTGGTCGTCGCCGAGGCCGAGAAGCGCGTAGCACGCCTGGGCGAGACGACGAGGCTGCCCGTCGAGGTGGTGCGCTTCGCGTGGCCAGACACCCAGCGCCGACTTCGCGAGACACTCGAGGAGTCAACCCTTCGCCAGGGTGAGGACGGCGAGCCCTTCGCGACCGACGAGGGCCACTTCCTGCTCGACTGCGTGCTCCCCTCCTCCCTCGGGCTCGCCGCCCTCGAGGAGCGTTTGAAGCAAACGACCGGTGTCGTCGAGCATGGCCTCTTCCTCGAGTCTGCCGACGCCGTGGTCATCGGCGGGACCGACGGCGGCGTCGAGACCCTGACCCGCTGAGCCCGGCAAGCGTGTCGTGCAGCTCGCCGGTCCGCTCGTCGGCTGAGACGCGTCTGATATCGCCGCGCTGCTTTGAATTGGCCGGCATGGGTACTCTGTGAGCTCGGACACGTAAGCTTCGGTGAACCAGCTAGCGAAAGGCGGTCGCATCTCATGAGCCCCGACAACGGCTCGAACGGCAAGGACGACGACGCCACGGCGGGCCGCTCCCAAGCGGGGGTCACCCCATATGCGGAGATGGGCTTCTACAACGCCGAGTACGAGGTCAAGGACACCGACATCCTCGCGGCGTTCCGGGTCACTCCCCAGGAGGGAGTCGATCCGATCGAGGCCGCCGCCGCCGTCGCCGGAGAGTCCTCCACCGCGACCTGGACCGTCGTGTGGACCGACCGCCTGACCCCGTACGAGCACTACCAGGGCAAGGCCTACGATGTGCAGGAGGTGCCCGGTACCCCGGGCCAGTACATCGCGAAGATCGCCTACGACATCGACCTCTTCGAGGAGGGCTCGATCGCCAACATGACGTCCTCGATCATCGGGAACGTCTTCGGCTTCAAGGCCCTGAAGGCGCTCCGGCTCGAGGACCTGCGGATCCCGAAGGCCTACCTGAAGACCTTCCCGGGTCCGCCCCACGGGATCGTCATGGAGCGCGAGTACCTCGACAAGTTCGGGCGCCCGCTGGTCGGCGCGACCACCAAGCCCAAGCTCGGGCTCTCGGCCAAGAACTACGGCCGCGTGGTCTACGAGGCGCTGCGGGGAGGGCTCGACTTCACCAAGGACGACGAGAACATCAACTCGCAGCCCTTCATGCGCTGGCGCGACCGGTTCGTGCACTCGATGGAGGCGGTCGAGCGCGCCTCCGCGGTCACCGGCGAGGTCAAGGGCCACTACATGAACGTGACCGCGGCCACGATGGAGGAGATGTACGAGCGAGCGGAGTTCGCCAAGGAGCTCGGCAGCATCATCATCATGATGGACCTGACCGTCGGCTACACGGCGATGGCGTCGATGTCCAAGTGGGCGCGCGCGAACGGGATGATCCTGCACCTCCACCGCGCGGGCCACGCCACCTACACCCGCCAGAAGGACCACGGCGTCTCCTTCCGGGTCATCGCCAAGTGGTGCCGGATGCTCGGCGTGGACCACATCCACGCCGGCACCGTGGTCGGGAAGCTCGAGGGCGACCCCGGCATGGTCATGGGCTACTACGACGTCTGTCGCGAGCGCTACAACGAGGCGAACCCCGAGACCGGCCTGTTCTTCGACCAGGACTGGGCGTCGCTTAATCCCATGTTCCCGGTCGCCTCGGGCGGCATCCACGCGGGGCAGATGCACGATCTCCTCAACTACCTCGGCGAGGACACCATCCTGCAGTTCGGCGGGGGGACGATCGGTCACCCGATGGGCATCGCGGCGGGCGCCACCGCCAACCGCATCGCGGTGGAGGCGATCATCCAGGCCCGCAACGAGGGTCGCAACTGGTACGAGGAGGGCCCCGACATCCTCAAGCACCAGGCCAAGAGCTCCCCCGAGCTGGCCTCCGCGCTCGAGATCTGGGGCGACGTCAGCTTCCAGTTCGAGTCCACCGACACGGCGGACGTCGAGGCCACGGCGACCCCCAGCTAGCCAGCGGACACCGAAGAAAGCGAGACGCAGATGAGAGTCACCCAGGGAACCTTCTCCTTCCTGCCGGACCTGACCGACGAGCAGATCGAGCTGCAGATCAAGTACTCGCTCCGCAACGGGTGGGCGATCATGATCGAGCACACCGACGATCCCCACCCCCGGAACTCCTACTGGGAGATGTGGAGCCAGCCGAGCGTCGACCTCCCGGAGGAGGAGTCCGACGTCCCGATGCAGGACATGAACGCCTGCCGCGAGGCGTTCCCGCACCAGTACGTGAAGGTCGTCGCCTACGACCGCTCGCTGGGGCGCCAGACGAGCAGGCTGGCGTTCATCGTGAACCGGCCGGACGAGGAGCCCGGATTCCGGCTGCAGCGCGTGCAGAGGCGCGACCGGGTGATCGACTACCAGATCCATCCCTACTCGAGCGACGATCCGGCGGGCCGGCGCTACGGCGCCACGGGCACTCCCGGCGTCGCCTCGAGGCTGATCTCGGAGGGGGACGCTCCGAGCACGCAGGACGGGGGCGACCCTGAAGAGAAGGCGAGCGAAGAGGCGTGAGCCAGGATGCGCGCTTAGGACCGGTCCGACTCGACACGCACGGTCGGCCGATGGACGAGTCCGACGAGTCCAGGAAGGAGCGGGAAGCCCGATCGTCGGAGCGGTCGAAGTGGGGATCGGCAGAGAACGGGACGGAGCGCGCCGCCGGGCCGGCCGATAGCGAGTCGGCCCGCGCGGCCGTCAACGACGTCCTTGAGGAGATGGATCGCGAGTTCGTCGGGCTGGACTCGGTGAAGACGAGGATCCGCGAGATCGCCGCCCTGCTCGTGATCGACAGGCTTCGCGAGGAGAACGGCCTCTCCTCGCAGCGCCCGACGCTGCACATGAGCTTCACCGGGAGACCCGGGACGGGCAAGACCACGGTGGCGCTCAAGATGGCCGACATCCTCCACCGGCTCGGCTACGTCGAGGACGGTCACCTCGTCACCGTGACCCGCGACGAGCTCGTCGGCCAGTACGTCGGCCACACCGCCCCGAAGACCAAGGACGTGGTGAAGGCCGCCTACGGCGGGGTGCTCTTCATCGACGAGGCCTACTACCTGCACCGGCCGGACAACGAGCGCGACTACGGCCAGGAGGCGATCGAGGTCCTGCTCGCGGCCATGGAGCAGGACCGCGATAAGTTCGTCGTCGTGTTCGCGGGCTACAAGGAGCCGATGGCGGAGTTCTTCGTCGCCAACCCCGGGATGGGCTCGCGCGTGGCGCACCACATCGACTTTCCCGACTACACGGTGGAGGAGTTGATGCAGATCGCCCAGATGATGCTCGAGCAGCAGGGCTACGAGGTGAGCGAAGCGGCCGAGCAGGCCTTCCGGGAGTACGTCGAGCGGCGCGTCGAGCAGCCCCGCTTCGCCAACGGACGGAGCATCCGCAACGCCATCGAGCGGGCGCGCATGCGGCAGGCGAGCCGGCTCTTCGACGCGGAGGAGACGCCCTCGCGGGAACAGCTACTCACGATCGAGGACAACGACATCCGCAAGAGCTCCGTGTTCGCCGACGAGCAGGACGCCGGTGCCGGGACGGGACCAAACGGGGACACCCCGGACGACGCGGCCTCGGACGGGCGTGCTGACACCCAGGACCAAAGCGAGGAGGAGACATGCCACGTCCCGTCATCCTAGGCGTCGTCGGCGACTCCGCGACCGGCAAGACGACCATCACCGACGGGTTGGTGCGCGTCCTCGGCGAGGACAACGTCGCCCACATCGGCACGGACGACTACCACAAGTACGACCGGGAGCAGCGCAAGGAGCTCGGCATCACGCCGCTCAACCCGGAGTGCAACCACATGGACATCATGGCGCAGGATCTCGAGCTCCTCCGCAACGGGAAGCCGATCCTCAAGCCGATCTACGTTCACTCGGACGGAACCTTCACGGCTCCCGAGTACGTGGAGCCGAAGCCCTTCGCGATCGTCGAGGGGCTGCTCGGCTACTACACCGAGGAGCTCCGCGAGACGCACGACGTGCGGGTCTTCCTGTCTCCGCCGGAGGAACTGCGGCGCAAGTGGAAGATCGACCGAGACTCCTCGAAGCGGGGATACACCGAGGAGGAGGTGCTCGCGGACCTCGACAAGCGGGAGCCGGACTCCGAGCAGTTCATCCGCCCGCAGAGGCGCTACGCCGACCTGATCGTCACCTTCCGGCCGACCGACGACTCGGACGTGGTCGATGCGGAGCTCACCCTGATGGAGGGCCTGCCGCACCCAGACCTCTCGCCACTGGTCGAAAGCGCCAAGGACGACATCCGGGTAGAGCAGCGAGACGGCGAGTCCACCCTGTGGATCTCCGGCGGCATCGACGTGGAGCGCGCCCGCGAGATCGAGGAGGCGGTATGGGACAGGATGCGCTTCGCGAAGCACCTGCGCACGGAGGACCTTGGGGTGATCGAGACCGGAGGCGGCGAGCAACACTCGCAGTCGCTGGCGATCCTGCAGGTCCTGCTCCTGTACCAACTGGTCACGGCCAGGGCGACCGTCGCGCTCGGCGGCGACGATGCGCGCCACGAAGATGACGAGGTGGCCACGTCGTCCTCGAGCTGAAGCGGCCGGGGGGCGGTGGGAATCGCTCCAAGCCGCCCGCTGAGGCCGGTCGGCGTACCGATGAGCTCGATCGGGATGCGCCTTTCCTCGCGGGAGCCGTAGAATGAGCTGGTCGGGGCGGCGAGCCGCGCAACCCAGAGGGAGGCCTCACCTATGAATGACCACGAGCAATGGCGAGAGCTCGCGCAGCAGCTCCGCGTGGACTCCATCCGATGCAGCGACGCAGCCCAATCCGGGCACCCCACCTCCTCGCTGTCGGCCGCCGACCTGATGACGGTGCTGATCTCTAACCACCTGCACTGCGACTACAGCGAGCCCGACAATCCCAACAACGACCACCTGATCTTCTCGAAGGGGCACGCGTCTCCCCTCCTCTACTCCATGTACAAGGCGCTCGGGCTCGTCACCGACGAGGAGCTGCTCACCTATCGGAGCACCGGAAGCCGCCTGGAGGGCCATCCCACCCCCAACCTGCCGTGGGTCAAGGTGGCCACCGGTGCGCTGGGCCAAGGTCTGCCGGTGGGCGTCGGCCTGGCCCTGGCCGCGAAGCGGCTGGACCATCTGCCGTACCGGACATGGGTGCTGTGCGGCGACAGCGAGATGACCGAGGGGTCGATGTGGGAGGCGCTCGAGCACGCCGGTCACCTGGGGCTCGACAACCTGACCGCCATCATCGACGTCAATCGGCTCGGCCAGCGCGGCTTCACCATGCACCAGTGGGACCTCGACGCCTTCGTCAGGCCCGCGAAGGCCCTCGGGTGGCACGTGATAGCGATCGACGGCCACGATCTGGAGGAGATCGACAACGCCTACGCCGAGGCGGTGGGCATGCCGAACCTTCCCACGTTGATCGTCGCCAAGACCCTGAAGGGCAAGGGCGTCACTGCGGTCGAGGACCGCAATGAGGTCCACGGCAAGCCCCTCGAGGACTCCGAGACGGCAATCGAGGAGCTCGGGGGCGCCCGCGACGTCAGGGTCCAGACCTCGATGCCCGTCACCGACCAGGCGCCGCACCAGTTCGAGGTGGCCGGAGCCGAGATGCCTCAGTACGACCTCGGCGAGGAGGTGGCCACACGCAAGGCGTACGGAGAGGCCCTGGTCGCGCTGGGCAGCTCGCGGGGTGACGTGGTTGCGCTCGACGCCGAGATCAGCAACTCCACCCACGCCCAGCTCTTCACCGTGGCTCACCCCGAGCGCTACTTCGAGATGTACATCGCCGAGCAGCTCCTGGTGGCCGCCGCGGTGGGCGTGCAGATACGGGGCTGGGTGCCCTACGTCTCCACCTTTGCCGCCTTCCTCACCCGGGCCTACGACTTCGTCCGCATGGGCGCCATCAGTCAGGCCAACATGAACCTGGTGGGCTCCCACGCCGGGGTCTCGATCGGCGAGGACGGGCCGTCGCAGATGGGCCTGGAGGACCTCGCCATGTTCCGCGCCGTGCACGGGAGCACCGTCCTCCACCCGTGCGACCCCAACCAGACCGCGCAGCTCGTCTGGCAGATGGCCGACCGTCCGGGGATCAACTACCTACGGACCTTGCGATCCGGGAAGCCCGCGATCTACTCGGCCGACGAGCGCTTCGAGATCGGCGGCAGCCACGTGGTCCGGCAGTCCGACGAGGACCAGGTGGCCATCGTCGCCTGTGGCATCACCGTACACGAGGCCCTCGAGGCCGCGGAGACCCTCGAGGGCGAGGGCCTTCATGCGCGGGTGGTCGACTGCTACTCGGTCAAGCCGATCGACGGCGACACCCTGCGGGAGGCGGCCCGGGCCACCGGGGGACGGATCGTCACGGTCGAGGACCACTGGGCCGAGGGCGGCCTGGGCGACGCGGTGCTCGATGCCTTCGCCGACACAGACGAGAGCCCCCGCGTCGTCAAGCTTGCGGTGCGCGAGATGCCGGGCTCGGGACCCACCGAGGACATGCTGGCGGCAGCCGGCATCGATGCCGCGGCCATCGCCCAGCAGGTGCGGAACCTGGCTCAGAGAGCCGCCCGGGAGCCGGCCGTGGCCTAGGCCCCCGGTCGTCGGGCCAGACCGGGTCCCGTGGGAGGCGCTTTAGGAAGCGCGCGTAGAGGAGATGGGCGACGCCTCGGCGGGCGCGTCCGTTGCCCTCGCGCCGTCCCCTCCGAGCGCGACGGAGGCCTTGGCGGTCACGAGGTGGTACAGGATCAGCACCTGCACGATCGCCAGCGAGTTCGAGCGGCGCAGGTCGGTGCCGACCGTGAACTCACCGAGCCGCTCGGTCCGCAGGTGAGTCGCGAAGTGCATCTTCTCCCAGACCATCGCCTCGATCTCCTCCGCACGCTCGCCCTCGATGTCGCCCGGGATCCATAGGGAGCGCTCGTCACGCCGCTCGGTCACGATGATCCCCCGCTCTCCGTTGCCGGTGATCGGCAACAGATCGGGATGCGGCAGCCCCTCGCGCAACACCAGCTCCGCGTCGAGCATCTGGGAGTCCCCCCCCTCGGAGGGCATGAACGAGATAACCAGGTCGGCCCTGCGCTCCTGCGGGCGGATGAACTCCGCGGAATCGGGCTCGCGCCGGTCTAGCTCCTCGAGCACCTGGTCGGTCGTATAGCCGCGCCGCGAGCAGTCGCGCCTGACCTTCCACTTGCGCCGCACGTCTTCCGGGGGTGCGAGGTAGACGCGGACGTCGTAGCAGTCGCGCAGCGCCTGGGTGTGGTAGCCGAGCAGCCCCTCGATCACTGCGAAGCGCTTCGGCGCGACGTACTCCGGCGCGCCGAAGGTCCCGTCCGAGTGCTGATAGACGGGCTTCAAAATGGGCTCGCCGTTGCGGACGTGGACGAGATCATGGGTCATGACGTCGAGGTAGTTGCAATCCGGATGGAGCGGGGTGATCCCGCGCTCCGCACGCTGCTGGCGGTCGTAGCGGTGATAGTCGTCGGTGGCGATGTGGTTGACGTTGTCCTCTCCGAGGATCCGCACCAGCCCGCGGGTGATCGTCGTCTTTCCTGCTGCCGAGTCGCCGACGACGCCGAGGACGATCGGACGAGAGCTCTCGAGGCTCATCAGGCATCACCGCCCGCGCGGGATGGGTGGCTCTCGCTCGCGAGGCTGGCGTGGTGGCCGTAGCGCCGTACGGCCGGATCGGTGGTAAATCCGGCCCTCACCTCCCGCAAGCTAGCCCACGAACCCAAAGAAAGCAAGCCAAGTCTCCCGTTCATCAATCGTGCGCCGCCTATGAAGCCCGGACGACGGTCGCGACTCCCTGGTCCACCGTCTCGACCTGCGGCACGACGTCCTCCACCGACTCGCGGGCACACCACTCGACGTCCGCGGCCAGCCCGACGCGGTCGAGCGCCCTGGCGTCGGCGCTCGCGCTCAGCGTCTCGAGCGCCGAGCCGGGGGCCCGCGCAATGCACTCGGCGGCGAGCGCGGCGTCCGAACGTTCGCCGGCCAGCGCCGCGGACAGGCGGCCGGCCACGTAGCCGTCCTCGAGCGCGAAGCGGCCGTCGGTCCCCGAGCACACGATCAGCACGTCTCCTTCCCCTTCGGCGACTCGCTCCAGCACCGCGTCGAGGTTGATCAGGGCGCCGATCAGCACGGTGTCAGCAACCGCGGCGGCGCGCACGATCGTCGGTGAGCCGTTGGTCGTCGCGAGCACGAGCTCCTCGGCGCCCCGAGCCTCGATCGCCGCAGGCGAGTTGCCGAGGTCGAATCCGGGTGGCGGCACGCCCCCACGCTCCCCGGCGATCACGCGGCCTGGCGTGCGCAGGGCGAGCGCCCGCTCGATGGTCTCGACGCAGAGGACGCGGTCGTAGCCGACCGCGAGTGCCCGGACGATCGTCGAGGTCGCCCGCAGTACGTCGACCACGACGGCCAGCTCCGCCGGCCGGACATCGTCGGGCGTGAACGCTACGTCGATCTGCCGCGCACGGCCGGGCGGCGGGCCCGAGCCGACGGCGGACGCCGCCGATCCTGACGCCGCGTCGGGATCAGGAGGTGGCGACGAGCTCCCGCTCCGTCCGCGGCGAGTACTCGCCGCGCCGTGCGCCGGTGCAGCCGCTCTCCTGTCCGCTCGTCCGGCGCTTATCCATGATCGGTCGCACCGGGCGTCCGGTCCTCGACCGCGTACTCAACCACGCGCCGCACAGTCCCGGCCGTCACGAGGATCGACTCGGTGTGCGTCGCGCCCGCGGACTCCCACGGTGCGCGCAGCAGTGCACCGCCGCTTATCCCGCTCGCCGCGAACAGGGTCTCGCCGCGCGCCAGGTCGTCGAGCTCGAGCACCTGCTCCAGGTCGGCGCCCGCCTCGGCGAGCGCGCGCTTCTCGTCCGCGCCCTCGGGCGCGAGGCGGCCCTGCATCCCGCCGCCGAGCGCGCGGACGGCGCAGGCGGTCAGCACTCCCTCCGGCGTTCCCCCGATCCCCATCAGGACGTCGGCACCGCCGTCTGGCAGCAGCGCCGCGAGCGCGCCGGCGACGTCTCCCGCCGAGGGAGTCGAGACCGCTGCGCCGGCCCCACGCACGCGTGCGATCAGCTCCTCGTGGCGCGACTTGTCGAGGATGATCACTCGCAGCTCATCGACGGTACGGTGCAGCGCCGCCGCTATCCGCTCCAGGTTCGCCTCGGGCTCGTCGCGAATGTCGATCGCGTCGCGAGCGGCCGGGCCCACCACGAGCTTGTCCATGTAGAAGGCGGGCCCGGGCGACCACAGTGCGCCGGAGCCGGCGACGGCGATCGTGGCGAGTGCACCGGGCAGCCCGTCCGCGCAATTGTCGGTGCACTCGAGCGGGTCGACCGCGATCTCGAACTCGGGGCCGGCCCCGTCCCCGACCTGCTCGCCGTTGTAGAGCATCGGCGCGTCGTCCTTCTCGCCCTCCCCGATGACGACGATCCCTGTCCCCGGGGCCGCGCCCAAGCATGTGCGCATGGCGCTCGTCGCGGCGGCGTCGGCCGCATTCTTGTCGCCGCGGCCCACCCACGGCCGGCATGCGAGCGCGGCAGCGCGGACAGTCGCTGCGATCGTCGGCTCGAGCGCCGCCACGACGCTCGGCGCATCCGCGCGGTCCCCGTCACCAGGCGACGCCTCGGCGCGCCGGACGGTCGAAGAATCGGGGACGCTGGCGCCCATCGGAGGCGGCACGTTACACCACTCACCTGTAAAAGCGAAGCAGGCTTCGATCCAACCATCAGGACTTCATCCGACCAAGCGTTAGGCAGGCGGCCGCCGCCGCCGAGGGGGTGTGGGCACGGCCGTCGCCCGACTCGCTCACTGGGCGTCGAGCGCCGCCTCCGGGCTAACCGCAACATCCGGCACCTCGACGTGCGTGATCGGGAGCCCGAGCGCGCGCGCCTTGCTCGGCAGGTCCACCCCCAGCCAGCGGGAGAAGCGGCGCGGCAGCGTCGAGAGGATGATCTCGTCGAAGCCGTGGTGGTGGAGCGCGTCCATGATCGCCGCGAGCGGGTCGGCTGTGCCGACCTCTCCGGTGACCTCGGAACCGGCCGCATCCTCGAGTAGCGGAAGCGCCTCCTCGAGCCGGGCCGCCGCCTCCTCGTGACCCTCGACGTCCGGATCGACGACGCGGTGCATCCCGTGCGGGCTCGCCGGCACGACGAGATGGAAGCGCGCCGGTCCGCGATCGGCGCGCTCGCCGACCGCGGCCAACAGCGCCGGCTCGGCGGCGGTGCGGTTGGCGACGACGAGCACGTTGACGGGGCTGGACATTGGCCTTCTCCTCCTTCGGCGAAGATGTGCGGATTGCCACTAAGTTACCCGAAACACGAGGTCGGCATGCATAGATATTCCCCGCGCTCCCATAGACATAGACGGCGAGGGCGAGCTTCCGATCAGGCGACCTTGAGGATCATTCCGCCTACCGGGCCGGGCGTGCTCGGCCCGTTCGCTCCGACCTCGACGGGCTTCGTGGGCCTGGCCGCGGAGGGGCGTGCCGCCGCCGGCGCGGTCCATGAGCGCCCCCGCTCCGGCTAGTCGGTCCACCAGTCCTGGACCACTTCGCCGTCGCCCTCGTGGCGGGGGCCGAAGGCGAGCAGCTCCAGTCCACCGTCGCCGCCCTCGAAGGCGCGGGTCACTCCCGGAGCGACCCGGATCGCGTCGAGCTTGTCGATCTCGACGATCTCGTCGTCGAGCTTCACCCGGCCGGATCCCGAGAGCACGACGTAGACCTCCTCGGCGTTCTTGTGGCGATGGCCGAACGGGTGGCGCGCGCCGGCGGCCAGCTTCTGGTAGCTGAGGCCGGTCTGCTCGGTGTCGAGGTCGGCGTTGGGGAACCGAGCCTCGATGTGCCGGATGCCGAAGCCGGGGGCCATGTCCTCGGCGTCGGTGAGCTTGAGCAGCGTGTACGACGTTGCCTCGGGCATCTGTTGACGTCCTTTGATCGGTCTTGCGGGCGGTGGGCTGATTCGCCTCTGGAAGGGTGCTCGGGCGTCCAGCCGGCGGCTCCGGCGGCGTCCTCGTACTCGTCGTGCAGGCGCCACCAACGGTACGGCGGCGAGTGCGACCACCCTTCGGGCGAGTCCTCCCACTCCTCCTGCCGTCCCAAGGCGGTCAGGTCGAGGAACGTCCAGATGCTGCCGAGCGCCTCGACGCCGCGACCGTCCGTGAAGTAGGTGCGAAAGACGCTGTCGCCGTCGCGGAGGAAGACGCTGAGGCCGAAGCCGATCGAGAGCCCGAGATCGTCGTTGAAGTCGCTACCGGCTGCGGAGAACCACGGCACCGTCCAGGCCATGCGCTCCCTGAACGGCGCGATCTCCGCCTGCGGCGCCCGGGACGCCGGGACCAGTGACGTGTCGCGGGCGTGCAGTGGGCCAGGTGGCCGATGTTGTCCGTGAACATCGAGCAACCCCCGCAGGGCTGGGTCTCGCGGGGCTCGAACATGAAGTGGTAGACGATCAACTGGCGGCGTTCGTCGAACAGGTCGACCAGGGTCGCCTCGCCTCCGGACCCTCGAAGCGGTAGTCCTTGTCGATTCGCACCATCGGCAGCCGGCGGCGCTCCGCGGCCAGCGTCGCGGGCCCGCGTGGCCTCCTTCTCCTTGGCGAGCAGCGTGTCGCGGGCGATCTGCCACTCGGCCGGTGGCACCACCTGCGGAAGACTCAT
>Ga0208736_1000139_pt1 | contig 22039 bp, 20 predicted proteins | sample AntDryMetagUQ255_FD_188090 | JGI IMG/M metagenome (GOLD analysis project Ga0208736, IMG submission 188090) | Polar desert microbial communities from Antarctic Dry Valleys - UQ255 (SPAdes) | ecosystem: Environmental > Terrestrial > Soil > Desert | place: Antarctic Dry Valleys | collected 2008-12-31 | reverse complement strand
GAGCGGGTGACGCCGAAGATGGTCTTCAGCCCGCCGTGGACGCCCGAGATGATGAGCGAAGAGGCGAGGTTCGCGCTCGGCTACTGAGCCGGGGGGCGCGCCGGGGGGTTTCAGCCTCCCCACGACGGGCAGGCTCGCCGCAACCCGACCGAGGAGACGCAGCGATGGGAGCGAGCGCCGAGCCCGAGATCACCCCCGCCCAGATCAGGGTCCGCGAGGTAACCGACTACCAGCCGACCTGGACCGAGAACGCACCCGGCGTGGACGGCGTCTTCACCGTGCAGCTCGTTCTCGACCACGGCGCCGAGGAGTACGTGATCCGGCCGACGGCCGAGGACATCGACGTCCTGAAAAGCCTTCTGCGCGACAGCCCGCAGGTCTGGTTCGATCTCGAGCGCAAGGTGCTGATGTTCGGCAACCGATCGGTTGGCGAGTAGGGCGACGCGGTACTCGGAGCGCCGCGGCGGCAACCGGCCGTCGCCAAGGTCTAGTCCGAGCCGTCGACCGAGGCCTTTGCGCCTCTGCGAGCGCCGGTCCGCGCGCCGCCGGCGCCAGAGCGGCGGGTGGACCCCGAGCGGCTCGATCTGCCGGAGCGCTTGCCCCGACCGGACGCCCCGCCGTCCGCACCGCTGCCGTCGGGCGCGCGCCGCGACCCCCCGCGGCGCTTCCCCGCCCCGGCCGCGGCGAGCAGCTCGTCGAGCGAGCGCTCGAGCAGGGCACCGATGTCGTCGACGTCGGGCAGGGTGTCGTAGTCGGCGAGCAGCCCGAAGTTGAGGCCGCCGTTGTAGCTCATGATCGCGATCGCCAGCGCGTGATTCTCTGGGAGGAAGGCGATCGGGACGATCTCCAGCAGCTCGCGGCCGAGCAGGTAGAGCGGGAACTGGGGGCCGGGTACGTTGGTCACGATCAGGTTGAAGAGCCGGGTCGAGAAGTTGAGTCGCGAGGCCTGGGCCAGCAGCGTGGGCGGCGCGAATTCCTGCACCCCGGCGATGACCTCGGCCCCGAGCGCCTGCTTGGACTCCTTCAGCCCCTCCATGGCCGCGCTGACCACGCCGAGTCGCTCGACCGGGTCGCCGACGTAGACGGGCAGCGGCCCGCGCATGGCGGCGATGCGGTTGCCGAGCTGACCGTGCTGGGCCTCGGTGCGGATCGACACCGGCACCAGCGCGCGCAGCTCAAGGCCCTCGGTGCGCATCCCGCGGGCTTCGAGCCAGCGCCGCAGTGCGCCCGTCACCACGGTCAGGACGACGTCGTTGACCGTGCCGCCGAGCGCGTCCTTGACCTGCTTGAAGTCCTCGAGCCGACCTCGTACCCAGAAGAGCCGCCGGTGCGGTCCGATCTTGGTGTTGAGCGGCGTCTCGGGGGCGGGGTTGAGCCCGGCCCACGCCACCTCGGCGACGCCTTCGACGGCTTCGCGCAGCCGCCCGGCGGTCGCGGCGGGCTTCGAGAGCGCCCGCGCGGTCTCGCCGGCGAGCGAGAACGGCCGCCGCGCCATGTCGACGACGTTCTGGGCTACGAGCTCGGCGGCGGAGGGCTCGGGGTGCGGGGTCCAGCGCGCCCCGGGCTCCGGCTGGGAGTTCGGCTCGGCCGCGAGGTCGAAGAGGACCGTGGCGATGTCGACGCCCGATACGCCATCGACCATCGAGTGGTGCGTCTTCGAGATCAGCGCGAAACGCTTCCCCGACCCGCCGTCGGCGCTCTCGAGGCCCTGCACGAGCCAAAGCTCCCAGAGCGGCTTCGAGCGGTCGAGGCGCTGCGAGAAGAGGCGACCGGCGAGCTGGCGCAGCTGCTCCTCGGAGCCCGGCCTCGGCAGCGCGGTATGACGGACGTGGTACTCGAGGTTGAAGCGCGGATCGTCGATCCAGAACGGGCGCCCGGTCTCGAGCGGCGACTCGGCGAGCTTCTGGCGGTAGCGCGGAACGAGGTGCAGGCGCGACTCGACGTGCTCGAGCAGCTCGTCGTGGCGTGGCGGAGGCCCGGCGAAGATCGCGAGCGCACCGACGTGCATGTGCGAGGACTCGCGCTCCTGGGCGAGGAAGGACGCGTCGATGGCGCTCAGACGGTCCTTGTGCAGCGTGGCCATGCTCGAGTCACACTACCCGATCGAGGGCGCCCCGGCCGGCCCCCGTGGGCGCGTCACAATGCGGGATATGCGGTTCCTGGCCATCGCTCTCATCGCCCTGGGCGTCGCCGGTCTTGTGGCGGCGCTCGTGCTTCCCCGCGCGGTTGAGTCGCCCCCGTCCGGCGGCCCCGGAGACCCGACCGCGACCGTCCCCGACGAGCCGCCGTGCCCGGGAGGGCGCCCGCCCGTACCGCGCGCCGACCGCGTCGACGAGGACCGCGCCTTCAAGCTGCTCGCCCGCCAGGTCAAGCTCGGACCGCGCCCCGCGGGCTCCGAGGCCTCGCGCCGGCTCGGCGAGCAGTTGCGCCGGCTGCTGCCCAACGGTCGCTTCGAGGCGGTCCCGGACTCGGGCTCGCGCCCTGGGCCCCTGCGCAACGTGGTCGGAGCGGTCCAGGGGCGCGATCCCGTGCGGCTGGTCGTCGTCGGAGCGCACTACGACACCAAGGACGCGCCGGGCCTCGTCGGAGCCAACGACGGCGCGGGGGGGACGGCGGCGGTGGTCCAGCTCGCCCGCTCGATCCGTCCTCGCCAGCTCGGCCCCACCGTGGTCTTCGTCCTCTTCGACGGCGAGGAGAGCCCCGCCGGCACCCCGAGCGACCAGTTCCGGCGGCGTGGGCTCAGCGGCAGCCGCGACGCCGCGCGCGAGTATCCCGGCGCCGCGGCGATGGTGCTGCTCGACTTCGTGGCCGACCGCGATCTCTCGATCCCGCGCGAGGCCAACTCGACCCCCGCGGTGTGGCAGGAGCTGCGCGCAGCCGCCTCACGCGTCGGGGTGGGCTGCGCCTTCCCGGCCGTCTCCCGCTCGGCGATCAGCGACGATCACGTCCCCTTTCTCGAGGCCGGCGTCCCGGCGATCGACCTGATCGACTCCGACTTCGACTGCTTTCACCAGCCCTGCGATGACCTCGACGCCGTCTCGAAGCGCAGTCTCGACGCCTCCGCCGAGGCGACCTACGAGCTGCTCGCTAGGCTCTGAGCAGTGACCACGACGCCCCTTCCCATCGCCCGGCCCGCGACTCCCGAGCGCCTACTGCTGGCGGCTCCCCGAGGCTACTGCGCGGGCGTCGACCGGGCTGTGCAGACCGTCGAGCGGGCCCTCGACCTCTACGGGGCGCCGATCTACGTGCGCAAGGAGATCGTCCACAACAAGCACGTGGTCGAGCAGCTGCGCGAGCGCGGAGCGATCTTCGTGGAGGAGGAGGACGAGGTGCCCGAGGGCGAGACCGTCGTCTTCTCGGCCCATGGCGTCAGTCCCAGCGTGCACGCCAACTCGGCCGAGCGCGGTCTCGTCACCATCGACGCGACCTGCCCGTTGGTCACCAAGGTCCACGTCGAGGCCAAGAAGTTCGCCGAGCAGGGCTACACCATCGTGCTCGTGGGCCATTCGGGCCACGAGGAGGTCGAGGGCACGATGGGCGAGGCCCCCGCCAACATGATGCTGGTCGAGTCCGAGCAGGACGTCGACCGGCTCGAGGTCGAGGATCCCGAGCGCGTCTCCTACCTGACCCAGACCACTCTCTCGGTGGACGAGACCGGTCGCATCATCGCTCGCCTGCGCGAGCGCTTCCCCGCCATCACCGGCCCGCGCACCGACGACATCTGCTACGCCACGACCAACCGCCAGGCCGCCGTCCGTCAGCTCGCCCGCGAGTGCGACCTCGTGCTGGTGATCGGCTCGAGCAACTCGTCGAACTCGCAGCGCCTCGTCGAGGTCGCGCGCGACTACGGCTCAGACTCCTACCTGATCGACAACGAGCGGCAGGTGGAGGAGGGGTGGCTCGACGGAGCGCGCACGGTCGGCATCACCTCCGGCGCGAGCGCCCCCGAGGAGCTGGTGAGCAGGCTGGTCGACTTCTTCCGCGCGCGCGGGACCGAAGACGTGGCCGAGCTCGAGGTGATACAGGAGGACGTGCGCTTCATGCTCCCCAAGGAGATCCGGCGGGAGTTCGCGGCCCGCGCCTAGCGCGCTGCGATGCGCGAGCGAACGGATCAGGCGGTGGCCGGCGCGCGCGGCAGGAACTGGAAGCCGTGCACGCGCACGCCCGGCGTCTCGGCGACCACGCGCCCGTCCGACTCGTAGACCCCCGGCTCGAGGTCGGCTCCCGAGAGCACGGCGTAGGCCGCCCCGGCGTCGAACGGGGCCTCGACCGCCGCGCCGGCGTCCTTGGCCTCGATGTAGTCCTCGCCGTCGGTCCAGTCGCGCACGATCTCGAGCCGCTCGCGGTCGCGCGGCAGCACGATGTCGGCGGTCTGGGGCTCGAGCACCACTCCCGGGACCTCCTCGGGACGGAGCGGCTCGAGCGGCTCGGGAAGCTCCGCCTCCGGCTCGATCTCTCGCAGCAGCTCCTGGATCGCCAGCTCGGTCTCGAGGTACTCGCCCTCGCCGAAGTGCACGTGGCGCAGGCGCGCGCGACGGTCGAACAGGAAGCGGCCCGGCCACCCCTTGTTGCCGTAGCGCTGCCACACGCCGCCGGCGGGGTCGAGCACGACCGGATAGGGGATCTCGAGCCGCTCGACGGCCCGGGCCACGGCCTCGCGCTCGCGCCCGAACGAGTAGCCGGGGGTGTGGACGCCGATGACCTTCAGCCCCAGGGGCGAATACCGTGCGTTCCAGCCCTTGAGGTATGGAAGCGTGCGCAGCGAGTTGACGCGCGCGAAGTCCCAGAACTCGACGAGGATCGCGTTGCGACCGAGCAGCTTGTCCACCCGCAGGAAGGCGACGTTCAGCCATTCGAGCTGCGGAGCGAACTCCGGAGCGACGATCTCGCTGTCGGGCGGGATGCGCATTGCCCTGAAGGATGCCTCAGGGTCGGCCGCTACACTCCCGCGCCGTCCGGCGGCCGCCTCAAGCTTGTCTCCCGCCCCCGGCCCTGGCCCGGAAGGAGAACCTCTGTGCGCACCAAGTTGACGCCACTGGCCTGTCTGCTCGCCTTCGGCGTGCTCGTCCTCCCCGCCTGCGGCGGCGAGGAAGCCTCGAAGCCCCGGCCGGCCGCCGAGTCGGTTCCCCGCCAGGAGGTCCAGGGCGTGGAGCGTCGCGTAGGCGACCTCGAGAAGGAGATTATCAAGCTCCGCCAGGACCTTGAGGGCGTGCGCAACGAGCAATCCTCAGCCGAGGACGCCGGTGCCGACGGCGCCCCCGCCGACCCGAGCGCTCCGGGCACTGGCACGGCGGACGCGGGCGCGGGCGCGGGCGCGGGCGCGGGCTCGGGGTCGGGGTCGGGCTCGGGTTCGGGGTCGGGCTCGGGCTCGGGTACGGGGTCGGGTTCCGGCTCCGGTCGCGGCTCGGGCGTCGGCGGCACGGATGAGGGTGGCGGACCGGATCCGGGAACGCGCGAGGACGATCCCGGCATCGAGGACATCTGCGGGGAGAACCCGGCGCCGACGTGCTGAGCTCCGGTCCGGGGCGGCCACGCCTCGAGCCGGTCGTGCGCCGTGTCCGTCCGGGACGAAGCCTTCGCCGCGCGCTCACCTAGACAGGCGGCGAGAGGCGGTCTAGACGGGAGCGCTTGCGACGAGGGCGCGCGATACTCCCGCTCGTGAGCGCCCTCGTCATCGGCCTCGGTCTCGCGGCGCTCGCCGCCGTCCTCTACGCCGTAGCCGTCGCACTCCAGGCCCTCGAGGCTCGCGAGGCGCCTTCGCACGAGCGCTTGCATCACAAGCTCGTGGAGCGCCTCGTCTCGCAGCCGCGCTGGCTGGTCGGCACCCTGTGCGCGATCCTCGCCTGGGGCGCGCAGACTGCGGCGCTGGCGTTTGTGCCGCTCACGCTCGTGCAGCCGACGCTCGCGCTGGCCTTGGTCGTGCTGCTGGCGATCGGCGCCAATCTGCTGCACGAGCGGGTCGGCGTCCGCGAGATCGCCGGCGTCTCGGCGATCGTGGTCGGAATCGCCGGGCTGGCGTGGTCGAGCCCGGCTGGAGGCGCGGCTCCCGAGCCGAGCGGGATTCTGCTCGTGGCGATCGCTTGCTTCGCGGCCGCTTCGGCGACGCCCTACCTGCTCCGCCGGCACCTGCACGGCCGCAACTGGATCATCACGGTCGCGGCGGGCCTCGCCTTCGCGTGGACGGCCCAGGCGAGCAAGTTCGTCGCCGATGCGGCGAGCTCGGGAGCGTGGCCTCTGCTCGCCGGGGCGCTGGTGGCGAGCGCGGTCGGGGCGGCGCTCGGCCTGCTCAACGAGATGACCGCCCTTCAAGCCTCGGCGGCCGTGCGCGTGTACCCGACCGTGCTGGTCATCCAGATCGTCGTGGCGGTGCTGCTGGCGCCTGTCCTGCTCGGGGAGAGCTGGTCCGGCACGCCACTCGGCGGCCTGGCCATCGTCGCCTCGCTGGCCGTGGTGGTCGGCGGTGCGGCCGGCCTGACGACGGCGCAGGCGCTCGGCCGGGCCAGCACCGCTCCTTCGCGCGCCTGATCCCCGGCCAGGCTTACGCCGTCGCGGCGGCGGCGATAGCCCGGGCGTCGCGAGCGATCTCGTAGAGGTGGGGAAGTTTGTAGCCGATGAAGTGGAGGCCGGGTGCGTCCGGGCTCGTCTCGGGGCCGCGCGAGACTGGCGCGCCGCGGGCGTCGAGCACGCCGAGGTGGCCTACAAGCCCCTCGAGCCCGTGGCGGTAGCCGGTGGCCGCGATCACGGCGTCGGGCTGGGCGCGACCGCCGTCGCCGAGGACGACGTCTGCTCCGTCGAAGCGGACGAGCTCGGGCCGCAGCTCGATTCGCCCGTCTCGCAGTGCGTCGATCACGCCGTCGGCGATCACCGGCGTGCGCGCACGAGTACGGCGGGTAGTGGCGACCCCGTACGGGGAGGGCTCGAGGCCGTACGAGCTGCGCGGGCCGTTGACGAGCCTCTGGAAGAGCCGCCCGCAGGCGTCGCCCACCGCGGGCGGGATGCGCCTCGGCTCACGCGAGCCAGTCTCGAGCAGGGCCGCCGCCGAGATCGGAAAGCCGAGCCACTGACGCGGGAAGATGTTGGGAGCGGTGCGGCAGGCCACCGAGACACGGCTCACGCCGCCCTCGAGCAGATCGACCGCGATGTCCGCACCGGAGCTGCCGAGCCCGGCGACGAGCACCTCGCGCCCGCGGAACGGTTCGGGGCGGCGATAAGCCGAGGCGTGCAGCAGCTCGCCGGGGAAGCCGTCCGCACCCGGCCATGACGGAATGCTCGGGACGTTGTCCCATCCCGTGGCGACGACCACGACCGGTGCCCGAAGCTCTCCGGCCGACGTGCTCAGCCGCCAGCCCCCGCGATCGCCGTCACGGTCGATCCGCTCGACGCTCGTCTCCCCGCGAACCTCGAGCTCGAATCGCTCCGCGTAGCGCTCGAGGTAGGCGACGTAGTCGTCGCGGGCGACCCACCGTCCGAGCCTGCGCTCGATCGGGTACCCGGGCAGGCCCGACATCCAGCGCACGGAGTTGAGCCGGAGCCCGTCGCAGCGCTCTCGCCAGCGCTGGCCGACCCGCGCCGAGCGGTCGAGCACGATCGCACGCAGCCCCGCCCGGCCGAGCATGGCGGCGGCCGCGAGCCCGGCTGGCCCGGCGCCGACGACGAGCGCATCCGCCAGCTCCGCGGCACCGGGGACGACGGGCGGGAGGGGCGCGACGAGTGCCACAGGCCAATTGTGACGTGTCGGCAGTCTCGGCGCGACGGGAAACGCCCGACGCGACGGCCTCAGCCGATCGAGCTCTCCGTCTCTCGTCTACCTCCCGCTGCCAGCTACCCCCGCGAAGGCCAGGAAGTCGGTCATCCGGAAGTCGTTGCCGCTATCGCTCGGAAGCGTCGGTCTCCACTTCGGCTGCTCCGAGAGATAGGAGCGCGGATCAGCCTGCAGCAAGCCGATGATCACCTCGGCGACGATCCGTCCTCCTACCGGGCCTAGACGGAGGCCGTCCTCCACGGTCCCGGCCTCGAACAGGATGTAGGCCCATAGTGGCGTGTGGCGGCGGAAGTCGACATCGAACTCGTCGTCGATCTCGCTTAGCTCGCTCAGATCGCCGCGAGACAGAGCAGGCCTGCGCATGCGCTTGGCGATCCGTTGGCCCGAGGGCAGCCCGAAAGTCACGTGACGGAGGAGGTTGCGCTGCGCCAGCGACTCGGGACCGCCCGGACCCGCGATGGCCGAGCGCGGCAGGTTGAAGAGCGCTGTGGAGAGACGATGATCGATCCGCTTGTTGTGGCGCACGAACCCGTCCCCGAAGTCGAAGAAGGTCGACCAGCCGACGTGGAGCAGCTCCCCGTCGGGTCCGAGCCTGCGACCGCCCCGAAGGTCCATGCCGCTGGGCGCGAAGATCATCGCGAAGAGCTGCCCGCCTTCGTTCCCGCTGAAGTTGAGCCGGTACGAGGGCCTCACCATGCTGTGGCCCATGCGGTAGGCGGCGGTCTGGAACTCGACCGGGATGAAGGCGTTCCTCCCGACCGTGTAGAAGCGCCGGCCGCGCCTCAGGACGTCGTCGACCACCTCCTGTCCTACGAACAACGGCAGGAACTCGTGGAGGACCATCCACTGGTAGTGCCACCGCGTCAGGCGTTGCGCTTCCTCGAAGGCATCCCCTCGCCGTCTCGAGCTGGCGCGCACGTGCTCGACGGCCTGGTTGTGGAAGAGCAGGAACGCCGCCTGAAGTCCGGCGAGAACGAGGTGCTCGTCGTTGCGCGGATCGGCGATTATCGCCTTGCCGTCGGACTCGCGCGGAAGGTCCTCGAAGCGGCCGTTGCTGGCGACCCTGAGCTTCGCCCTGTCGCTCGAGTCGTAGAGCTTGGGGCTCTTGGCGGGGCCGCTGCCGTACACGGAGTCGAGGTCGAAGCTGGGCGTGCGGGCGTTCTCCACGCTTCCGTGGCGGGTCGGCGTCCCCAGCGGGGAGCTCGTGTCGAAGGTCATGTCGTGATCCATGAACTGACCCATGAATGTCGTGCCGGCCGTGTGCGTCGGGTTGTCGCGGTTGTCGAGGCCGAGCGAGGGATCGACGATCAGGGCCACGGGACCCTTGTCGAGCTGGTCCTTGGCGTCGAGAATCCCACCGGGCTTGCCGAGCTCGAGCAGCGCGTCGGTCACCTGATCGGCGTCGTCGCCGTAGAAGGGAGGCAGCTCGGGGAAGATGCGCCCGAACCGCCCGGACGGAACAGAGGCGGGTCCGTCTGCCCCAGCGCCCTCGGCCCCGAAGGCGCCTTGGGTGCCCACCGCGACCGCGCTGCCTCCCACCGCGCCGAGGAACCGCCTTCGGGTGAGCGGCCGAGGGTTCCGATTCGCTCTGTCGGTGTTCACGGGCCCCTGTTCGTTCGGGACGGTCGCGCCGCGGACCGCACCCCGTTTCGAGATGCGCCGGTCCTCGAGAACCGGCTCGGGCCGAGCGTCGTCCCGACAATATGGGCCCGCCGCGAAGCGCGCATCGGGTGTTTCCCTACGTCTTCTGCGTACGCAGGACGAAAAAGCCTTGCCCGAAGCCGGGCGGTGTGGGATTGTTCGAATGTGTTGGCTGTCGTCATAGGACGAGCCGCCGAGCTGGAGACGATCGAGCATTTCCTTGCTGCGCTCGCGAGCGGACCCGCCGCCCTCGTGTTCGAGGGCGAGCCGGGCATCGGGAAGACGACGCTCGTCAAGGCGGGTGTCGAGGCCGCGAACCGTCAGGGGGCGCGAGTTCTGTCATGCGCTCCCAGCAGCCCCGAGACGCGGCTTTCTTACGCGGCGCTTGCGGATCTGTTCCGCGAGCTCGACGAGGCCGCGCTGGGGGGACTGCCGCCACCCCAGCGCGACGCGCTCGACGCGGCACTTCTGCGCTCCGCGCCCGGGACGACCGATGTCGACGGGCGCGCTGTGGCGACGGCTGTGCTGTCGGTGGTGGAGGGGCTGGCGCAGGAGCGCGCGGTGGTGGTCGCGATCGACGACGTGCAGTGGCTGGATCCACCGAGCGCGCGCGTGGTCGAGTTCTGCGCGAGGCGCCTGGCGGGCAGGGTCGGTCTGATTGCCTCACGGCGGGCGGGCGCCGAGGGTGCCTGGGTGAAGGCGTTGACCAGGCTGCGCGAGCGGGATCGCGAGCGAGTGCACGCCGTGGCTGGCTTTGACATCGGGGACCTCGCGCGCGTTCTGGACGAGCGCGCGGAGCGGCGGCTCGAGCGTCGCGTGCTCGCGCGGGTCCACGAGGTATCCGGTGGGAACCCCTTCTACGCCCTCGAGCTTGCGCGCGCGGCCCCGGCGGATGGCCCCCTGCCCCCGGCCCTGCCGCTCCCGGCGAGCCTCGAGGAGATCGTCGCCACTCGAATGGCGGGGCTAGGCGAGGAGGTCGAGGGGGTGCTCCTCGCCGTCGCGGCGCTCGCCGATCCGAGCGTCGAGCTGCTCGAGCGGGCGCTCGGCCCGGCCGTGGCGGAGATGCTCGACGAAGCGGAGGCGCGGGGCATGATCGAGCTCGACGGGCAGCGCGTGCGGTTCACGCACCCGTTGCTGTCAAACGGCGTCTACGCGCGCGCGCCGTCCGGGCGCCGGCGCGCCATGCACCGCCGCCTCAGCGCTGCCGTCGCAGACCACGAGGAGCGCGCTCGCCACCTCGCGCTCGCGGGCGCCGGGCCCGAGGCGCTCGCCGCGCTCGACGAGGCGGCGCGCGAGGTCCGCGTCCGAGGCGCGCCGGACGCCGCGGCCGAGCTGCTCGAGCTTGCGCTCGAGCTCGGAGGCGACCCGGAGCTCCGCGTACGAGCTGCCGAGCACCACTTCGACGCCGGTGACACACAGCGAGCGCAGGCGCCGCTCGAGGAAGCGATCGCGGCGCTCCCAGCCGGCGCGTCCCGCGCCGAGGCGCTTCTCCTGCTCGGCGAGACTCGCTACCACGACGACAGCTTCCCCGAGGCTCGGCCTCTGCTCGAGCAGGCGCGGGCCGAGGCGGGCGAGGACGACCGCCTGCTCGTGATGATCGGGCTGAGGCTCGCCTTCACGCTGTACAACCTCGGCCTGACGGCGGACGCGGGGGCGGTGGCACGGTCAGCACTCACCCGGGCGGAGCGCTACGGCGACCAGCCCCTCCTCGCCCAAGCCCTCGCCGTATCGACGATCGTCGACTTCTCCCTCGGGCTCGGCCTCGACGAGGCCCGGCTGCAAAGAGCGCTCGAGCTGGGCGACCCCGACCGCCGTACGGGAGTCGAGCTCTACCCGGCGCTGATCGCCGCCTTCGTGTTTCTCTGGAGTGGCCGCTTCGACGAGTCGCGAGCCCACTTGAGCGCGGTGTGCGCGCAGCACGCCGCCCGCGGAGAGGATCACGCCTTTGCGTGGGCGCGATTCACCGCGGTTTGGCTCGAGACCTGGTCCGGCGATCTCGTGGCCGCGAGCAGCGCGGCGGACGAGGCTTGGGAAGGGCTGCGCCTACTCGATACGGGAAACGGAAACGCCCTCGCGCTCACGGCGCGGGCACAGGTGGACGCCTGCGCCGGTCGTGCGCAGGCCGCCCGCCGCGGCTGTCGGGAGGCGCTCGCGTATTTCGGGAATGCCGGCTGGCAGACGTGGTCGTGGTTTCCGATCGTGACCCTCGGCTTCCTCGAGCTGTCCGTCGGCGACTACGAAGCCGCGGCCGGCGCGCTCGAGCCGCTTGCGGCGATGGCGATCTCGACCGATCTACCCGACCCGGCGCCGGCCGGCATGCTGTTCGCCGGCGACGCGGCCGAGGCGCTAGTCGGCGTAGGGCGAAGCGAGGAGGCAGAGACGATCACCTCCCTGCTCGAGGAGCGTGGGGAAGCCCTCGATCGACCCTGGGCGATCGCCGTCGGCACGCGCTGTCGCGGCCTGCTGCTCGCGGCTGGAGGCGATGTCCCCGGCGCGGAGCAGGCGCTCGAGCGCGCCCTCGTAACCCACGAGCGCCTGCCAATGCCGATCGAACGGCACGCAGCCTGCTTGTCCTCGGTCGCATTCGAAGACGTCTGCGCAAGCGCCGTGCGGCCAAGACGGCACTCGGTGAGGCGCTCGCGGTCTTCGAGGCCGTCGGCTCGCCGCTCTGGGCCGAGCAGGCCCGAGCCGAGATCGGCCGCCTGGGCCTTCGCCGGAGCCCGCCGGACGATCTCACGCCCTCGGAGGAGCGCGTCGCCAGCCTCGCGGCCGAGGGTCTCACGAACCGAGAGGTGGCGGCATCCCTTTTCGTCAGTCCGAAGACCGTCGAGGCGTCGCTGGCGCGTGCCTACCGCAAGCTCGGAATCCGCTCGCGGGCGGAGCTGGGCGCCCGCATGGCTCAGCGCGACGCTCCCTCCGAGCAGTAGCCGGGGGTATCACGGCCGGCTCCGAGTCTCGTGCTCTGGGTCGAGAAGGCCACGCGCCGCTCGACTCAGAACGCGCCCAACGGCGCCTGCCGGTGTCGGGACACACCCCGTAGCGTCATGGGCGCTGGCGCAGCAGCTACATGCCCCTTGAGCTCCCCCGGTCCGGCCGGCTGGAGCAGCCCGCCCGCGGCGGTCAGCCACATCGCCATCAGGAACGAGCCCGGGTAGGGCATCACGTACTTCGAGCACGCGACGTAAGGCCATGTCGAGCGCGCGAGGCGACGGCTCGACGCCGCGTAGAATCGGGTCATGGCCGGCACGTTGAAGAAGCCAAAGACGCAGGCTCACCGGAGCTCCCTCTACCTCAACGCGGACGAGGTCAGTAATTCTTTGGCGGCGTTTGAGGGCGGCGACGTCGAGGAAGTGCTCACGCGCGTCGCGGAGGAGACTGGAGGCGGGCTCGAAGGGGGCATCGATGCGAAAGTCGTCAAGGGCAAGGGAGGGCGCAACCGTTCAAGGCGACTAGAGGAGGACGTCAAGCGAAAGAGGACCGAGCACTCGGCCGCGTCCCTACTCTTGGAGAAGCTCCACGAAGAGGACGCCATCGGAATCATCGAAGGCGCGTACGGGCCGGGCCTCTACCAAGAGCTCGATGAGCAGATGCTCCTTCAGTTCCGCGGTGAGCTTCGTATCCACCCCCTGCATCAGGTCGTCAGCGCGGCCCGGGGATTCCTTGCCGCTGCCTCCAGTTACGGCGCATCGCGCGATGAGATTCGCGAGATGAAACAGACGGTGGACCTGCTCGAGCTGATGGCGCAGCCTGGGCCTGGCGAGCGGCGAGCGTTCCTGGCCTACGCAGAGACGCCTGAAACCCACGACGGCTACAAACTCGTGTTGCCTATCCAAGAGCGACACTTGCGGGTTCCACTCGAGGACTTCAGTGGGACTGCCACCTTCATCGCTCAGGTTGATCGAGTAATTCCAGATGGCGAAGAGGTGCTCGCGATACGCTTGCTTCGCAACGCGCCCCCGCTCGGCCTTGAGCGTCAAGCCCTCGACGAGGCTCTACCTGATCTGATCGAAGGGTTCCGAGAACTCGGTGTCGAGGTATCTCAGGCGGACTTCTTCTTGACGAACCCCGCGGTTGTACTGAAGCCGATCTGGATATTCAAATGACCGGTGCCTTGGAGGGGACCGATGCATCCAAGCGTCGGATCCAAGCGTTATCGAGACATCTCGATCGAGCTTTGGCGCCTAGCCGCGCGCACCACGCGGCGGGCCTTGCTCACCTGCTTGACGTGAACGTAAATCAACTCGCTCGTTCACGCGCTCAGTCGGCAGCGATCCGTCGCGTCGCGCGGTTCGGCGGTCTTGTGGCGTCTGCGTTGGAGACGCCGAGGAGTACGGAGACACGCGCTCTGCGCATCGATGAAGCGGCCTCACTTCTGGGTCGATCTCAAGACACGATCCGGCGAAAGATCCGTAGCGGCGACCTTGAGGCACTGCGAGAGGGTCGACGCCTGCTCGTTCGCGAGGACCAGCTTTGGCGTTTGACGGCGCGCGGTCTTGCGGCGCCTCTACCGGCTCAAGCAACGGGCACCGCGCCCCGGCTTTCAGCGCAAAGAACAGGAGAGCGTACGACTAGGCGATCGAGGCGCTACGTCGGGCAATGGGTGGCCACCGTCGACGACGAGGTAATAGTCGCCGCCGACACGGCGCGCGAGGTTGTCGCGTGGCTCGAGGCTAACGACAGAATCGCAGAATCGATGTTTCGCCTGCCACTGGATGAGCGAGCTATCGAGGGCGCTGCGCCAGCGTGAGGTTCTCGTTCCGTGAGTACCCTGCGCTAGGCGACGGAGACGCCACTCCTCGACCGATTATCGACGTGTGGCTAGGCGACCTGGCCCGGTCGCCGATTGCGTGCCTTGTCGATACCGGAGCGCTCAGAACCCGTATGGCGTTCGAGCTAGCAGAGCTTGCGGGCGTTGATCTCGGAGCGGGTTCGCGAGACCGTTTCTACGTCGGCGGCCATCGCATCACCGGCACGAGCGGTCGCGTCTCGTTAGGCGTACGTGCCGACGATCAACAACACGATTGGGACGCGCCGGTTTGGTTTTGCGAGCCGTGGCCTTTCAGCTTCGGGCTTCTAGGCCTCGACGGCTTCCTCCGGCACTTCCGTATCACCATGTCAGCGTATGAGGAGTGGCTCGACTGCGAACCCGAGAACCCGGCCGCGTAGGACGGCCCCTACCCGACCGACCCCTCCATCTCGAGCTGGATCAACCGGTTCAGCTCGATGGCGTACTCCATCGGCAGCTCCTTGGTCACCGGCTCGATGAAGCCGTTGACGATCATCGAGGCGGCCTCCTCCTCGGAGAGCCCGCGGCTCTGGAGGTAGAACAGCTGCTCGTCCGAGATCTTGCCGACGACGGCCTCGTGGGCCACCGTCACGTGCGGGTTCTGGATCTGGATGTCGGGCCAGGTGTCGGAACGGGACTCCGGGTCCATCATCAGCCCGTCGCATTGCACGCGGGCCTTCGAGCCCTGCGAGTTCTGGCCCATGCGCACCAGGCCGCGGTAGCCCATGACCCCGCCGTCCTTGGAGATCGACTTGGCGAGGATGTTGGAGGTCGTGTTCGGGGCGAGGTGGAGGACCTTGGCGCCCGTGTCCTTCCAGACCTTGCCCGAGGCGACGCCGACGTTGAGGTGGTCGGCACGGGCACCCTCGCCCATCAGGAACGAGCCCGGGTAGAGCATCACGTACTTGGCGCCCATCGAGCCGCCGACCCACTCCACGGTGCCCTCGGCCTCGACGATCGCCCGCTTGGTGTTGAGGTTGTAGACGTCCTTCGACCAGTTCTGGACGGTCGTGTAGCGCGCCTTGGCACCTTCCTTGACGAAGATCTCGACCACGGCCGAGTGCATCGAGTTGACCGAGTAGGTCTGCGCCGTGCAGCCCTCGATGTAGTTGACCTCCGAGCCCTCGTCGGCGACGATCAGGGTGTGCTCGAAGGTGCCCTCGCCGGCGCCCTCCATGCGGAAGTAGGCCTGCAGCGGCAGGTCGACCTTGACGCCCTTGGGGACGTAGAGGAACGCGCCGCCGGACCACACCGCGCCGTGGAGGGCCGAGAACTTGTTGTCCTGCGGCGGGACGCACTTGGTCATGAAGTACGGCTCGACGAGCTCCGGGTAGTCGCGGATCGCCGACTCCATCGAGCAGAAGATGATCCCGAGCTTCGAGTACTCCTCCTTGAGGCCCTCGTAGACGGGCTCCTGGCGCCACACGCCGACGACGCCGGCGAGGTGCTCGCGCTCGGCCTGCGGGATACCGAGGTCCTCGTAGGTCTGCTTCATCTCGGCTGGGACGTCGTCCCAGGAGTTGAAGCGCCCGGCGGTGGGCGGGGAGTAGAGGACGAGCTCGTCGAGGTCGAGGCCCGAGAGGTCGACGCCCCAGGTCGGGACCGGCTTGCGCTCGTAGATCTCCAGCGACTTGAGCCGCTTGGCGAGCATCCAGTCCGGCTCCTCCTTGACGCGCGACAGCTCCTCGATGACCTCACGCGAGATGCCCTTGCGCGCGATCAGCTGACCCTGCTCGTCCTCCTCGATCGCGCTCGGCTTGGCGACGCGGGGCTTGGTCTCGGCTATGGCCATCGGCGTGAAGTCCTCGCTACGGGGTCGGAAATCCACCAGGGACTCTAGCGCACGAGGGGGCGACGCCGAGCGCGGGGAGGAGGCTCATGCGCCGGGTTCCCAGCCGGTCGGGGCGAGATCCGCGCCGAGGCGGTGGCTGCGCGCCGTCCGCCCGTCCGCGAAGATCGAGAGCGCGAGCGGCGCGCCGGCGTGGAAGTGCCAGACCTCGGTGGCGTCGACGCGGTGCCAGGCCGAGATCTCGTCGTCGCGGAGGAGGTAGAGGATCGAGGTCATCGCGCCGCGGCCGCCGTCGTCGGGGACGTGGCGGAAGGTCTCGCGGAAGTGGCCTCCCTCGGGGTGCGGCTCGAGGGCGAGCCGCACGATCACCGCGGCGGCGGAGGCGCTCATGGGGTGGCGGCCGCGGCGAGCTTGGTCTAGACGGGCTCGGTCGGCGCCGCCACTCCGCGCAGGGCGAGCTCGAGCGTGGTCCGGCGCGCGCGGCGGGCGCTCCAGCGCGAGCCGGCGCGCAGATGGACGTAGGTCCACGTCGCCAGGTTGACCAGCGCGGTGGCGGTCTCGCGGGCGTCGGTCTCGCGCAGCGATCCGTCGGCGGCGCCGTCGCGCAGCAGCCGCTCGAGTGGCTCGGCGAAGGCGTGGCGAGCGGCGGACTCGCCGGCGGGCACCGGCTCGCCGAGGCCGGCGCCGACGCGCTCGCCGAGGGCCAGCAAGAGCTCGAGGCTGTCCTCGGCCACGTCGCAGAGCGCCGCGAGGGCGCGTCGCAGGCGCTCGGCTCCCGTGCCGCGCGCGGTGAGCGCCGGCCACAGGGCGCGGCGATGGTCGTCGAGGATCCCGTCGGCGAGCGCGCTCAGCACCGCCTCCCGTGTGACCCCGCGCCGGTAGAGCGTGACCCGCGACAGGCCGGCCTCCTGGGCGATCCGCTCGAGGGTCGCGCGCGCCATCCCGTGGCGCTCGACTGCGCGTCGTCCGGCGGCCAGCAGAGCATCGTCGAGCCGCGACGCCATCGCGCTACGTCGCTCGCGGGTCTCTGAGGCGGCGATGGCCGCTACCATGCTGAAACGTGCAAGTTGCAGATCCGCAGCATGATAGTAAGGGTAGCCTAACACGAGCGTTGCAGCGCTGGCGCGACGCCGGGGAGCGCAAGCGGCTGCTGCAGGTCATCCAGCCCGCCCTCATCGGACTTATCGACGGAACTATCTCGACGCTCGCCCCGATCTTCGCCACCGCCTACATCGCAGGCTCGCGGGCGGCGCTGCTCGTCGGGCTGGCCGCTGCCCTCGGCGCCGCGATCAGCATGGGGATGTCCGAGGGGCTCTCCGACGACGGCACGCTGACCGGACGCGGGAGCTCGCTGCCGCGCGGCCTGATCACCGGGATCGCCACCTTCCTCGGCGGGGCGGCGCACACGCTGCCCTTCCTGATCGGCGACGTCGACCAGGCGCTCAAGCTGGCCTACGCCGTCGTGGCCTGTGAGCTCGTGCTCATCGCCCTCGTGCGCAAGCGCTTCCTGCGGGTCTCGCTCACGGGCTCGCTCGTGCAGGTCACGCTCGGGGGCCTCGTCGTAGTCGCGGTGGGCGTGGCCATCGGCCATGGCTAGGCATCGCGCGGGCGCTGCCGTCGCCGTTGCCCTGGGTGCGGCGGTCGGTGGGGCCCTGTGGTGGCGGCGCAACCCGTCCCCGTGCCCGTACGGACAGCGCTTCTGGGTCGAGCTGCCGCATCCCTCGATCACCCGAGGCCGGCTGCTCGACGTGCTCGAGCCGCGTACCGGGGAGCGCTTGCTCGAGGTCGGCCCCGGCACGGGTTACTACTCCCTCGCGGTGGCCGAGCGGCTGGGGGAGGAGGGGCGCCTCGACCTCCTCGACGTGCAGGAGCCGATGCTCGACCACACGCTCAGACGCGCCGGGGCGGCGGGCCTGACCAACGTCTTCCCCACGCGTGCGGATGCGCGCTCGCTGCCCTACCCCGACGCGACCTTCGCGGCGGCGTTCACCTGCGTTGCGCTCGGGGAGATCCCCGACCCCGGGGCGGCGCTGGCCGAGCTTCGGCGCGTGCTCCGGCCGGGCGGGCGGCTCGTTGTCGGCGAGAGCTACCTCGATCCGCACGTGGTCCGCCAGGGCCGGTTGGGCCGCGAGGCCGAGGCGGCCGGACTACGGCTCGAGGAGACGAGCCGCGGGGCGCTCGGTTACTTCGCGCGCTTGGTGTCCGTGTAGGCCGACCGCTCGGCGCGGGCGGTCCCGTCGGCGCGGCCGCCGATCGCGTTAGATGCCGGCCATGGGGCTTCGGAAGGCCGCAGGGCTCGGCGCCGTCAAGGTGACGCGGGCCGCCAGGCGGCCGGGTGGGCTCATCGAAGAGGGTGGTCGGCGTCGCGACCCGCCTTTCGTCGCGCTCGTGGCGGCGTCGGTGCTCCTCGCCCTCGCCTCGCTCGCCCTGCCCTCCGCTCCCGGCTACGACCCGTGGTCGTGGCTCGTGTGGGGACGCGAGCTCGCCGGTCTCGACCTGAGCACGAGCGCGGGGCCGGCGTGGAAGCCGCTCCCGGTGCTGTTCACCGCGCCGCTGGCCGCCCTGTGGGAGGAGCTCGCGCCCGAGGGCTGGCTCGTGGTCGCTCGCGCCGGGGCGATCCTCGCGACGGCGCTCGCCTTTGCGCTCGCGCGGCGGCTCGCCGGCGGGTCGAGGGCGGCCGGAATCGCGGCTGGGGTGGGCCTCCTGCTCGTCCCGGGGTGGATCGAGAACGCGGCGGTCGGCAACAGCGAGGGACTGCTCGTCGCGCTCGTCCTGCTCGCAGTGGAGCGCGCGCTCGACGGGCGACTGTGGGCGGCGTTCGCGCTCGGTGTTCTCGCGGCGCTGCTGAGGGTCGAGGTTTGGCCGTTCCTCGCCGTGCTCGGGGCGGCTTGGGTCCGGCGGGATCGGGCCGCCCTCCGGCCGGTCCTGCTCGCGGCGGTCGGGGTGGCCGCGCTGTGGTTCGGACCGGAGCTGCTCGGTTCGGGTGAGCCTCTGCGCTCGGCGGGCCGCGCGCGAGTCCCGAACCCGGGAGCGCCGGCGCTCGCCGCTCACCCGGCCCTGGCGACGCTGACCACGGCGATACGCCTACCGCCGGCGCTCGCCCTCGCGGGTGTGGGAGCGCTCTTGGGGATCGCCGCCGTACGGGCTTCGGCTCGCGCACCGGCGCGGGATGCGCTCGTCGTCGCCGGCGGGGGCGCGGCCTGGATTCTGCTCGTGGCGGCGATGAGCGAGCTCGGCTTCTCGGGTGAGGCGCGCTACCTCCTGCCGGCGGCGGCGCTGCTCACCGTCGCCGGGATGGCGGGGCCGTTTGGTCTCCTCTCGGCGTTGGCGACGCGCCGGGAGGGCGTCCGGCGAGTCGGCGGCGCGGCGCTGGCGGCCACGCTCGCGCTCGGCCTCGCGGTCACGGCCCTCGTACGCGGCGACGCCCTGCGCGCCGACCTCGAGCGCGTCGCCTACGGCGCGGCGCTGGCCGCCGACCTCGAGCGCGCGGTCGCTCGCGCGGGCGGCGCGCCGTCGCTGGTGCGCTGCGGCCCGCCGTACGTCGGGCCCTACCGCGGGCCGATGCTGGCTTGGGCGCTCGGGGTCCACAAGGCGGAGGTCGGCTTCGAGGCGACGCGGCCGGGGGTGGCGTTTCGCTCGCGCCTGGGCCCGGAGAGCCCGCTCGCCCCGGCGGGGGCGGGCGGTCGGCACGAGCTCTCGCCGCGTACCGGGCTCTGGCGGATCGAGGCGGTCTGCGGGGCGGTACCCGTCCGAGGCGAGAAGCGCTGACCAAACCGGGTCACAGGCGCACCCGCCGCCGTCTTAGGTTACCCTAATCCCGAGTGCTCAGCTCTGACTTACATCCTCCTCGCGACGCCGGTCCGCCGACCCGGAGCGCGCCGGCGCGATCCGAACGCGAGCGGTGACCGGTGCTCCGGCGAAGTCTCGTCCGTCCCGGTCGCGCTCGCGGCCAAGGTGGCTGCTCTGGGCCGGCGCCGGCCTCGTCCTCGCGGGCGTCGGCCTGGCGTTGGCCTCCGCCCTCGATCGCGGCGCTCGCCCGCGCGCCTCGCTTCAGCTCGTCGAGGAGGCCGAGGGTCTTGGTTCTCCCACAGGCCTCGAGTTCCGCCCCGGCGATCCGGGCCGCCTCTACGTCCCCGAGCAGTCGGGCCTCGTGCGGATCGTCGAGCGGGGCCGCGTGAGTCCGCGACCGTTCCTCGACCTCCGCCCCAACGTCCTCTCCGGCGGCGAGCGCGGTCTCCTCGGGCTCGCCTTTGCGCCCGACCACGAGCGCTCGGGACTGCTCTACGCCCACTACACGAACAAGGCCGGCGACACTCGAGTCGTCCGCCTGCGCGCCCGCGGCGACCGCGTCGACCCGCGCTCGGCTCGCACGCTCCTGCGCGTGCGACAGCCCTACGAGAACCACAAGGGCGGCCAGCTCGCCTTCGACCGGCGCGGGCGCCTGCACCTCGGGCTCGGCGACGGCGGCTCGGCCTTCGATCCGGACGAGCGCGGCCAGGACCTCCGCGGCCCCCTGGCCAAGATCCTCCGTCTCGAGTCGGAGAACCCCCGGCCGCGCTGGAAGACGGTCGCCTACGGCCTGCGCAACCCGTGGCGCTTCTCGTTCGACCGCGCGAACGGCGACCTGTGGATCGCCGACGTGGGCCAGGACCGCTTCGAGGAGATCGACGTCATGCCGGCGGGCGAGCGCGGGCTGGTGAACTTCGGCTGGGGGGTCTACGAGGGCCGCGTGCGCCAGCCCCGTCGGACGCTTCGCCTCAACCGGCGCGGGCGCCTGGCCGCTCCGGTGACCGTGTACGGCCGCGACGAGGGCTGCTCGGTGACCGGCGGCTTCGTCTACCGCGGGCGGGCGATCCCCGCGCTGCGCGGGCGCTACGTCTACGGCGACCTGTGCTCGGGCACGATCTGGAGCCTGCGCCGCCGCCCTGATGGCCGGGCCGAGGTCCGCCGCGAGCCGGTGAAGCTCCCGCTCGTCAGCGCTTTCGGACAGGACCCGCGCGGAGAGCTGCACGCGGTCAGCCTCGATGGCCGGTCGCTCGCGCTGCGACCGGGCGGGGGAGCGCAGCGGTGAGCGCGTCCGTGCGCGTCGCCGTGCTCTGCCTGAGCCTCCTGGCCGTGCTTTTCGGCGCGGGCTGCGGAGGCTCGGCCGGCGGCGGAGACGACGATCCTCGCCGCCTCACGGTCTACTCCGGGCGCGCCGAGGAGCTCGTCGGCCCGCTCTACGAGCGCTTCGAGCGCGCGACCGGAATCCAGGTCGAGGCGCGCTACGGCGACAGTGCCGAGCTTGCCGCGACGATCGCTGAGGAGGGCCCGAACAGCCCGGCCGAGGTCTTCTTCGCCCAGGACGCGGGGGCGCTCGGGGCCGTGGCCGCGGAGGGACGCCTGCGACCGTTGCCGCCGGCGCTGCTCGAACGCGTCGATAAGCGCTTTCGCGATCCCGAGGGTCGCTGGGTCGGCGTCTCGGGCCGCGCGCGCGTGGTGGCCTACGACACGCGCAAGCTCAAGGCGGACCAGCTGCCGGACACGATCTTCGCGTTCACCGACCCCCGCTGGCGCGAGCGGATCGGGCTCGCGCCGACCAACGCCTCCTTCCAGGCCTTCGTCAGCGCCATGCGGTTGTCGGTCGGCGACGCGCGCACCCTGGCCTGGCTCAAGGGCATCGAAGCCAACGAGCCGGTCCTGCTCGAGAACAACATCCAGGCCCTCGAGGCGATCGCGCGCGGCGAGACCGAGGTCGGCTTCGTCAACCACTACTACCTGTACGAGTTGCGGGCCGAGCGCGGGGCCGACTTCCCGGTCGAGAACCACTACACGCGTCCCGGCGACCCCGGCTCGCTGGTCAACGTCTCAGGCGTCGGGCTGCTCTCGGACTCGCCCGAGGCGCGTCGCTTCGCCGAGTTCCTGCTCGACGTGGAGGGTCAGCGCTTCTTCGCCACCGACACCCAGGAGTACCCACTCATCCGCGGTGTGCGCTCCGACGAGAAGCTGCGCCCGCTCGAGCAGGTCCAGGGGCCCGACGTCGGTCTCGGGGAGCTCGGCGCGAAGCTGCCCTCGACGGTCG
>Ga0208736_1000138_pt1 | contig 22187 bp, 20 predicted proteins | sample AntDryMetagUQ255_FD_188090 | JGI IMG/M metagenome (GOLD analysis project Ga0208736, IMG submission 188090) | Polar desert microbial communities from Antarctic Dry Valleys - UQ255 (SPAdes) | ecosystem: Environmental > Terrestrial > Soil > Desert | place: Antarctic Dry Valleys | collected 2008-12-31 | reverse complement strand
TTGTCAACTTTGAAATCAGCTAAGGGTTGATCATATACTACAATGAAAGATTTTTTAGTTACAGTGTTGGATCCGTTCGCGTTGGTAGCAGTTAATATTATATCATATGCTCCAGACTGAAAATAAGTGGTTGATGGATTTTGTTTTGTAGAAGTGGCTCCATTCCCAAAATCCCACAACCAGGAAATAGGATTGCCAACAGATAAATCTGAGAAATTAACAACTATTGGAGAACATCCGGATTGTATATCTGACTTAAAATTGGCAACAGGTTGTGCGAAACTATGATAAGAAAGCATTAACCAGCAAAAGGCTATGGCAAGGGTGTGTTTCAAATTGGTAGGTTAAACTAGTAGGTAGTTTTAGGATTATGGGTTATGTTACAAAGATGTGGTTAAAAGGTCAATATTCCATATTGAATTTATCAACTGATATTAGAATTAAATCTTATCCAATCGCAACGTCCTAACCTCGCCATTTACAGTTTGATTCGCTTCTACATAGTTCAGGCCACTATCAGTGATATTAAAAGTTCCATTTAAAAATAGAAGCGGACTGGTTGCATTAGCAAAATTGGAAGTAATACTCCGGTTATAAGCATTTCCATCCCAGGTACCAGTTTTTTCCACAATGTTATTTTTTATGGCATCAACCGTACGGTTGCTTTTAAACTGGAATTTATAACCTGAAAAATCAGCGGTAATATCATCCATCCCTTTTTTGTAGCTGGTTACAGACCATTGACCGTTGGTCATTATTTGTATCAATGCATCTTCCTGGATATTTTCAATTGCTTTTTTACAGCTTGTAAATGCAAAGCTGATCAAAATAATAGCAAGAATTTTTTTCATAAGAAGGGAATTGTTTACAAATTATAGATTGCACCGTACTTTTCCAACAAATAATTTACGAAATATTGAACATCAAGCGTTTTGCCGGTTATCTCCCTGCACAAATCTTCAGATGTGTGGAAGCGGCCTTTTGCATGAATGTTATTTTGCAACCATTCCAATAATGGTAATGTTTGGCCCTGACTTATCTTATTCTCCATTTCATTAACATGCAAACCTGCTGTATTATAGAATTGAGTGGCATAAAAACTTCCCAGGCTATAAGTGGGAAAATAGCCAAAACTACCATGGCTCCAGTGTACATCCTGTAAGCAACCCAACTTATCAGTTGGCACATCCAGGTCTAACCATTTCTTATACTGCTCGTTCCAGTAGGCCGGGATATCTTTAGTATTAATAGAATCATCCATCAGATTTTTTTCCAGTTCATAACGGATATAAACATGCCAATGGTAAGAGATCTCATCTGCTTCAGTCCGTATTAAAGACGGCTGTACCTTATTAATGGCTTTATAAAAATTTTCTAATGTTATATTACCAAACTGCGCAAAAAACTTCTTTTGTAAAAAGGGATAATAATATTTCCAAAAAGCTAAACCTCTGCCCACGTTATTTTCCCAAAGCCTTGACTGTGATTCATGAATGCTAAAAGAACACGCTTCCGCCAATGGTAAGCCATAATGCTCTTTTGGCAAGTTTTGTTCGTATAAAGCATGACCAGTTTCATGTATACAACTCCACGTCATATTACCAAAATCGTTTTCATTGATCCTTGTAGTTATCCGGACATCGTTTGGATTAAAGCTAATACTGAAAGGATGTTCGCTGATATCCTGTCTGCCGGCTTCAAAGTCAAAATGAAGTTCTTTTATTAAAAATATTCCCCATTCCCATTGTATGTCTTTTGGGAAATGGTGGTATAGAAATGAATCATCCACCTGTGGCTTGCCTGCTATTGTGTCTAATAATTTTTTTAGTGTGGGAAGAAGGTCAGTGAATGTTTTATCAATCAAAGCTACTGTTGCTCCTTTTTCAAATTCATTTAATAATGCATTGTAAGGATGTTTCTCAAAACCAAGAATATGTGTTTCCTGTTTTTTTAAAGCTACTAAAGCTTCTAAATCCTTTTCAAAATAAGTAAAGGATCCTTGTTTACGCGATTCAATCCAGGCATGAAAAGTTTTATTAGTCTGTTCGGCTAATTTTCTTACAAATTCAGAAGTGTGTTTTTTATTCTTTACATAATCTTCCCAGGTTAATTCTACATTTCTTTTTTGTGGTATTGATAGATCTTCCTTTCCTAATAATTCCTGCAATAAAACTCCTAACGCTTCTTCACTGAAAAATTGATGAGCAATTTCAGATAAAGTGCTTATTTGTTGTCCGCGAAAACTACCGCCTTTTTTTGGCAGGTATGTTTCCTGGTCCCATTGCAGTACTGCATTTGCGTTTCTTATATCAGCAATGCGATGCATTTTGGTTTGATAGTTTTTATAGAGTTCCTGTGTATTTGGCATAGAGCCGCAAAGCTATTAAAATAAAAAAAACCCCGTTTAGCGGGGCTTTAAAAAAATTCATTACAGTTATTTCGGAAAACCCGGATCGGCTTTCACTTCTTCAATTTGTTGTGTGTGGCGTGCTGTGTGCGAAGAAATCACAAGAAATACCTGGTAAACATCAATGCTTCCAAACGGCGCTTTTGCCACATGATTGCGAACATCATCGGTTGTTGTTTTTACATATTTAATCAGCCTCATCCTGCTTTCTTTAAAAGCATTCATTGCTTCTGCGGTAGTTTTCCATTTGGATTGTTCAGGCTTGACTATCTCAGCCGCTTGAAATTTTTTTGAACGGTCATTCATAAAATTTAGCATGTCCTGGTCACTCATTTTTATCTCTTTTCGGTCTTCCGAATTGGCAGGCTCTTTTAATGCAGCGTCAGCCATCATCCATAGGTTTTGTTCTGTAATTGCTAAATGCTGAACACATTCTTTTAGCGACCATTTATCAGCCGCGGGTTTAAAATTTAATTGTAATTCTGATAAGCCTTTTATAGTTTTCGCAAGGTTTTCTTTTGTGTCCTTCAGGCTATTGATCAGAAATTTTCTTTCTTTACTTGTAAGCGTCTCTGAAGGTACCTGGTTGGCTAAACCTGTAATAACAAGCAGCGTGAGTAAGATATAACCCTTGGTTCTTTTTAACATGGCAGTAATTTTAGATATAAATTGGTAGTTTGGCAGATCAAGGGGACAGATGTAAAGTTAGGTCAATTTATTAGCTGGAGCTTCGGTCTTTACCGATGCTTTCATTTTTTTTAGCGGCAGTTTCTTTACCATTCCGCCCCGGGTATCTTTAATGCTTTGCATAACGATAAAGGCCCTACGGTCAATTTTTTCTATTTCAGTTGTAAGGCGGTTAACCTCCAGCCTTGTTATAACGGTAAAAATTATATCACTTGTATTGGTAGATTCTCCACTCTTGCCAAAACCTCTCTTACCAGTATAAATAGTCAGCCCACGCCCAAGCTGGTTCTGGATCATATCAGTTATCTGCCTGCTCCGGTTTGAAATAATGGTGACACCTGTAAATTCTTCAATTCCCTCTAAAATAAAGTCAACGGTTCTGGAGGCTGATAAATAAGTAAGAATGGAGTACAGCGCTACTTCAATTGATAAAAGATAGGCAGCTATAGCAAAAATTAAAATATTGAAAATCAGGATAAAATCGCCGACAGACAAACTGGTTCTCCTATTTAAATAAATAGCTAGCACTTCTGTACCATCAATTACACCGCCTCCCCTTATGGTTAAACCAATGCCTAAGCCAAGAAAGAAACCGCCAAACACGGCGACTAATAAATTATCATTGGTTACTACCGGGTAAGGAATAAAGGCCACGACCAATGCCAGTGCAGTAATAGCCAAAATACTTCTGATACTGAATCCACGGCTTATTTGCCTGTAACCCATTAATAAAAAGGGAATATTAATAACAATTATCAGTATAGAAAGAGCAATCTCAGTTTGACGATTGGCTAATAATGAAATACCCATTACACCTCCGTCAATAAAACCATTGGGCATTAAAAAACTACGTAATCCAAAGCCCGCAGACAATACACCGAGCAGCATTTGTAAACCATCTCTAAAATGATTGCTGATATTTTTGCGTAACCTTTTGGCGGAACGCATTCGCTGGATGTTTTCAATATTTCGAGTCGCCCCCCTTTCGAGACCCCCACTCATCAAAGCGATGAACTTATCAATTCTTTGGATCAATTGTAAAATTTAAGGTTAATAAATACACTTTGCACAAAAGAGCAAAACTGTAACTTTCATACATGAAAATTAAGGATATCATCGCAGCTATCGAGATTTTTGCTGCACCTCAATTACAGGAAGATTATGACAATGCGGGGTTAATTATAGGCAACAGCGCCACTGATTGTACTGGTGTCCTTTGCGCTTTAGATGCTACAGTGGAAATTATAGCAGAAGCAATTGAAAAAAAATGTAATCTAATTATAGTACATCACCCCATAATTTTCAAAGGCCTTAAAAAAATAAATGGAAAAACCTATGTTCAGCAGGTGCTAATTGAAGCCATAAAAAAAGATATAGCTATTTATGCAGCTCATACCAATTTAGATAATGTGGTATTGGGCGTTAATGGAAAGATTGCGGAAAAATTAGGATTACAAGATGTAAAAATCCTGGCGCCAAAGCAAAAAATCTTACGCAGGCTCATCACTTTTGCTCCCAATAATAAAGCGGAGGACATACGAAAAGCTTTATTTAGTGCAGGGGCCGGCCATATAGGAAAATATCAGGAATGCAGCTTCAATAGTATGGGTACAGGTACATTTAAGGCAGACGAAGGAGCGGAACCATTTGTTGGCGAAGTTGGGAAACAACACCAGGAAGAGGAAATTAAAGTTGAAATTGTTTATCCTTTCTATTTAGAAACCCAGGTGGTCAAGGCCTTAATAAATAATCATCCCTATGAAGAAGTGGCTTATGATATTTTTACTATGGAGAACATACATTATGGAATTGGCGCCGGTATTATTGGAGAATTAATTGAGCCGGTAGATGAACCTACATTTTTAAAAAGCCTGAAGCTGGTTTTTAATACCGGGGTAATCAGGCATACAGCTTTATTAAACAATCCTGTAAAAAAAGTAGCGGTTTGCGGTGGGGCAGGAGCTTTTCTGATCAAGAATGCTTTGCAGCAAGGCGCAGATTTTTATGTTACCGCCGATGTGAAATACCACGAGTTTTTTGATGCGGAAGGGAAAATGGTTGTGGCAGATGTAGGTCATTACGAGAGTGAGCAGTTTACAGTTGATTTACTGGTTGAGATTTTGCTAAAAAAATTCCCTACATTTGCCGTCCTTAAAACAGCACTGGTAACCAATCCTGTAAGTTATTTTTAAGGATGGAAACGAGATTAGCAACCGTTGACCATGAAAACTTAAATCTAAAATCTTAAATTGATAATGGCAAACGTAAAAGAATATTCAGTAGAAGAAAAACTTAGCTCTCTGGTTAATCTTCAAAAAGTTGATTCTAAGTTAGATGAAATTGGCATTTTAAAAGGGGAACTACCCATGGAGGTAGCTGATCTTGAAGATGAGATACAGGGTTTGCATGCACGCAAATTGCGTATTGAGGAAGAAATTAATGGCATTACCGAATTTATTGCGCAGAAAAAAGAGGGCATAAAAGAAGCTGAGGCAATGATGAAAAAATATGAAAAGGACAGTGAAAATGTAAAAAATAACCGTGAGTTTGAAGCCATCAATAAAGAAATAGAAATGCAGCAGTTGGAAGTGAAGCTGTGTGAAAAGCATATTAAAGATGCAAATGAAGAAGTAGCAGAAAAAGCGGTTGGATTGGAAAAAGCAAATAAAGCCATTGCCACCAAGGAAGGCGTGCTGAATGGTAAAAAAGGAGAACTGGAAAAAATTATTACATCAACCGAAAAAGAAGAAAAACAATTTAATAAGTCGGCGGATGAAGCACGTGGTCATGTTGATGATCGCCTGCTTGCCAGTTATACAAAAATTCGTAAAAATTACCGGAATGGTTTGGCAGTTGTACCTGTGGAAAGAGATGCCTGCGGAGGTTGTTTTTACTCCATTCCACCGCAAAAGCAAAGTGAGATCAAACAACGTAAAAAAGTAATGGTGTGTGAAAATTGCGGACGTATTTTAGTAGATGCTGAATTGGTGGATTCGGTCGACATAAAAAAATAAGAAAAATTTTAGTTTTATGAACCGCTGCATCGTCAGCGGTTTTTTTGTGCTTGAACCATGATTTGGTTGGATTAAATGATTAGGAGGAAATCCAATGCTCTGCTGTCATCTGTCAACCGGCAACTATCAACTCTCAAAATATTTTCAGGTTTAGCAAAAAGAAGTTGTGTTAATTTGTTCCTTATTATGCTTAGCCGTTTATCTATCAAAAATTACGCAATTATTGATCACCTCGAAATTGATTTTTCGGAACATTTGAATGCTATCACCGGCGAAACAGGTGCAGGTAAATCAATCATTGTCGGCGCTCTGGGATTGATATTAGGGCAAAGGGCTGATATCGGTGTTTTATTGAATCGCGAAAAAAAATGTATCGTAGAGGGTACATTTAAAAGCGAAACAGGAGATAAAGCTGTCAATTCTTTTTTAAAAGAAAATGAGTTGGATGTACAGGATGATTTGGCCGTGCGAAGAGAAATCTCCCCCAATGGAAAATCAAGGGCATTTGTCAATGATACACCGGTAAATCTTTCCCAGCTTGCACAACTAAGTAGCCTGTTAGTTGACCTGCACCAACAGTTTGATACATTGGAATTAAGTCAAACTGATTTTCAACGCGAAGTATTAGATGCATTAGGAGGTAATTCTCCTGCACTAAAAACATACAGGCAAACATTTGAAAAAGCGCAGGAGGTACAGAAAAGATTTGAATTATTGAAAGAGCAAAAGGCTGGATTTTTGAAAGAGTTTGACTATCATCAGTTTCAATATAATGAATTGGAAGAAGCGTCATTTAAAGAAAATGAATTAGAAGAAACAGAGCAGCAATTAAAAATGCAAACCAATGCTGAGGAAATCAAAATGGCTTTGACTAAAACTTATTTTGAATTGGAAGAAAGCGATAATCCTGTTACCCGCCAGCTAAAATCACTGATAAATAATTTACAATCCTATACTGAATTTCATACTACTATTCCTGAACTGATACAGCGGTTGCAATCTGCAAATATCGAGTTACAGGATATAGCAGCGGAGGCAGACCGGTTAAATAACCAGGTTGCTTCTGATGCTAATATCATTGAAAGATTAAATGAGCGTCTGTCATTAGGATATAAATTGCTAAAAAAACATGGAGTAAAAACAACTGGTGACTTACTTCAGATCAAAGAAAATCTAAGTGAAAAATTAGAAGCTGTTTTAAACATTGATGAAGCCATTGAAACAGCGCAAAAGCAATATGAAGAGATGGTAGGCAAAGCAGAAGAAATGGCCGAAAAAATTTCTCTCATTCGCAAATCCCAGGTAAAACCCTTAGAACAAAAAGTAAACAAAATGCTGGCCCAGGTGGGCATGCCTAATGCCAGGCTAAGAATCGATAGTCAAAAAACAAACTTGAACACAACAGGCACTGATGTTATTTCGTTTCTTTTTGATGGTAATAAAAGCGGGCAATTTCAGCCCCTGCGCAAAGTAGCAAGTGGTGGAGAATTAAGCCGGCTTATGCTTTGCATAAAATCGTTAGTGGCTACATCTATGAATTTACCTACTCTTATTTTCGACGAAATTGATACGGGTATTTCCGGTGAAGCGGCCAGGCAGGTTGGTGTAATTATGAAAGAACTCTCTGTTGCAAGACAGGTAATTTGTATTACACACCAACCTCAGATTGCAGGGAAAGCAGATGCACATTTTTTTGTGTATAAAGAAATTAAAAATAATGTGGTTGCAACAGGTGTAAAGCTACTATCAACCGATGATCGTATAGTGGCCATTGCCAAAATGCTCAGTGGTGAAAAGCCCACGGCGGCTGCGCTGGAGAATGCAAGGGAGATGGTGATGAATTAATTTGAAAATGAAACAATTTGAAAATTATAGTTTCCTTTGCCATCAGTATTTTCATTTTCAAATTGAGTAATTTTCAAATTAGTTTCTATGTCCAACAATTTATTGCAGGGAAAAAAAGGGATCATTTTCGGAGCACTCGATGAAAAATCAATTGCCTGGAAAACAGCATTAAAATGTCATGAACAAGGTGCTCAATTGGTGTTAAGCAATGCCCCGGTTGCCTTACGCATGGGAGAGATAAATAAATTGGCAGAAGCAGTCAAGGCGCCGGTTATTGGTGCAGATGTTACAAACATGGACGATCTAAAAAAATTGTTTGAAGAATCACAAGCACATTTTGGTGGTAAAATAGATTTTGTTTTGCATTCAATTGGCATGAGTTTAAATGTGCGCAAGGGCAAGCATTATACAGAAATGAATTACGAATGGAATCAAAAATCTATGGACATTTCTGCCTTGAGTTTGCACCGTGTATTGCGGACGGCCTGGGACCTGGATGCGCTTAATGAGTGGGGAAGCGTTGTGGCACTAACATATATTGCGGCACAGCGTGTGTTTCCGGATTATAATGAAATGGCAGATGCGAAAGCCTTACTTGAAAGCATTACACGAAGTTTTGGCTATCATTATGGGGTAAAAAGAAAAGTAAGAGTAAATACGATTTCTCAATCTCCTACACGAACCACAGCAGGCAGCGGTGTGAAAGGCTTTGATGGCTTTATAAATTATGCAGAAAAGATGAGTCCCTTGGGTAATGCAACGGCCGAAGATTGCGCTAACTACTGCACCTTTATGTTTAGCGATCTTTCAAAATACATCACAATGCAAAACCTTTTTCATGATGGTGGTTTTAGTTTTACCGGCGTAACTGCAGATATAATTAAACAAATGGAAAAATAGATATGAGATTTTTTCAAATTTGTGTTGAGTAAAACGTGAGTTGCCTGTGATGAAGGGTGAGTTTACATCCGGCAGACTAATGCTCACCCCAACTGAATTGCTCACCCACTTGAATATTTCATTCAACTCACACTTTTAATGATTTTCTGCTAAAGCCCCATCAATCATCTTCTCAATAGTTTGCAGGCGGCTGCTTACATTGTCTAAATTTACCTGGTTGCTGATGGTGGCATTTTGTTCTGTAGCAAACCATACCAACACCATTGCAATATAATCCTGCATATCTTTTCCTGCAAAAGCGGTTTTAAATTCAACCAATTTATCATTGATCGTTTTTGCTGTTTTGCGAACCACTTCTTCATCTTTCGGAGATATTCGAACGCGGTAAGTACGGTCAGCAATTAATAAGTTTAGCGGTATTAAATCTTCACTCATAATTTTAAAGTTCTTGAGCTACGGGCTGTGAGCCACAGAAAGTTATTGACTTAAAAAAGCAATGCATTTGTCAATTTCCTTAATGTATTGGTTGATTTTTTTTTCAAAATTCTTTTTGTCTTTATCACTCATTTCGCCGGAAGCTAATTTTAAAATTGAAGACTGTTGTTGCAGTTCTTCAATATTTTGCTTAGCTGTTAATTCTTTTTGCTTTGCTTGTTCCAAATCCGATTTTAAACGTTCGTTTTCTTTTTGTAACCGGCCTAAAGCTCTCAACAAAAGTTGAAGTTTATCATTTATAGCAGTGAATTGCTGATCTACAGACATATTATTTTCTTATTTCGGCGCCAAGTTCTTTTTCTAATGTAGTCATTATTTTATTCATCCAGCCTTCAATTTCTTTATCAGTCAATGTTTTTTCTTTGTCTAAAAAAGTAAAGTTTACAGCCATTGATATTTTATCGTTCCCTAACTTTTCACTTTCAAAAACATCAAACAATTTTACATTTTGCAAACTTTTCAGGCTTAATCTATCAATACTATTTTTAATTTCTTTGTAACGCATAGATTTGTTTACAACCATTGAAAGATCCCGTTCTACTATGGGAAATTTTGATATTTCGCTGAATTTAATATTTTTATTTAACGCATGTTTTAAAAGAGTATCCCAAATAAAATCAGCAAAAAAAACAGGCTGTTTAACATCAAATTCCGATGCCTTATTTGACGCTACCTTTCCCAGTTTAACCATGCAGTTATTGCCGATGCTGCCTGTTAGTATGTGCTCAAAATAAATATTCGCAGTGACTGCTTCAAAAGAAGCCTGGATGCCTAAAGAATTAAAAACAGCCTCTGCTATACCTTTCAAAAAATAAATATCGGCTGGGTCGTTTTTAATTTTCCAGTGTTGCGCACTGATATTGCTTGTGAGGTATAGACAAAGATGATTTGTTTCTATATAGTTTTTTGTACCTTCTTTTTTGTAAGTTTTTCCAAATTCAAAAAACTGTAATTGATTATTTTTCCGGTTAATATTGAAAGCAATTACTTCCAGCGCTGTAGGTAACATCGCCGGACGCATCACATCCAGTTCGCTACTTAAGTTATTCAATAACCTGACGGCATTTTCTAATTGATCCGGCGTAAAGTATTTAGAACTGGTTATTGAGTTGGTCAAAATTTCGGTAAATCCGTGACCTGTCAACAGGTTTGCTATCTTTTCTTTTAAAGCTTCTATCTTGTAATTTTCCTCTACCGATGGGGTAATGGTAATGGCCGTTGGAATTTCAATATTATCCAATCCATCAATTCTTAAAATTTCTTCTGCCACATCTGCTGGCAAACTTATATCAGGCTTATGGTAAGGCACTTCCAACAATAAAAAATCAGCACTTTCTTTTATTACTATGAAGCCTAAATGCTGAAGTATATGTTTGATTGATTCCGGGTCATAATCTTTGCCGCTAAGTTTACGTAAATACTGGTACTTAAACGGAACTTGCTTTTTAGGCTGAGGATCAGGATATACGTCAGAAATATTTGATGCAATTGCTCCACCAGCTATTTCTTTAATAAGAAAGGCTGCGTGTTTTAAAACATTAACAGTGGCAGAAATATCAATACCTTTTTCAAAACGAGAGGCAGCATCGGTTCTCAATCCATGACGAAAAGAAGTTTTACGAATGGTTGCCGGATCAAAATAAGCGCTTTCTAAAAAAATGTTTTTTGTTGTATTTGAAACCCCACTTTCTACACCCCCAAATACACCGGCAATGCACATATCTTCCGCTTCATTGCAAATCATTAAATCTTCACTGCTTAATTTTCTTTCTTTATCATCGAGCGTTTTAAAAATTGAGGCTTCGTCAGCATTTTTTACAACTATCTTTTTACCTTTTATTGCATCATAGTCAAAAGCATGGAGCGGCTGGCCTGTTTCGTGTTGAATGTAATTAGTAATATCAACAATATTATTTAAAGGCCGCAGCCCAATTGACTTTAGACGTTGCTGAAGCCATTTCGGTGATTCCTTTATAGTAAGATTCGCTATTGAGATCCCCGAATATCTTTTACAGGCTGCTTTGTTCTCAATTTGCACATTAATGGGAAGTGAATTATTGTCAATACTCAATGTATGCGAGGGAATAATAGGTTTATAATCTTTTTGATCGTGATGACTTAAGTAGGCACATACATCTCTTGCTACACCCCAATGGCTCATAGCATCCATCCGGTTAGGGGTTAAGCCAATCTCATAAACAATATCTGTATAAGTGTTGAAATACTCCGCTACACTGGCACCGGGCCTTGCATCACTTTGCAAAACCATAATACCGGCATGTGATTCACCAAGGCCAATTTCATCCTCTGCACATATCATACCCTGGCTTTCTATGCCCCGTATTTTCACCAGCTTCATAGTTAAAGGATCGGCGTTTACAGGATAAATGGTAGTGCTGACCGGTGCTACAACTACCTTTTGGCCTGTTGCTACATTTGGCGCTCCGCAAACGATTTGCAGAAGTTCTTCCTTTCCAATATTTACTCTATTAAGCGTTAGTTTATCCGCATTTGGATGTTTTTCTGTTACCAAAATTTCTCCGATAACTAATCCATTCAAACCACCTTTTACTTCTTCAAATTTTTCCATCTTCTCCACTTCCAGGCCTATGGAGGTAAGAATATTTGATAAACGTCCGGGTTCCAGTTTTATGGGTAAATAATCACTAAGCCAGTTATAGGAGATGATCATTGTTAAATTTTTTCAATCCGGACAAAGATAATTGTTTGACAAAAGCGGGTTTTTTAATACTTGCTATAACAGTAAAGTCAATGCAGACAATGATTAGCGTGGTAATGCGCTTCCAACACGTATAAATACGTTACGTAAAAAGCGCATGCTATAAGCTTTTAATGAAAAGCTGAGTTTTGTTCATTTTAAGAAAACGTTGCTGCATAACAATTGTACCACAAAATATCTGCGGTTTTAAAATATAAAATAGCTGTAAGCCCAATCTGTTAGTTGCCCGACCCAGCCAAAAAATGTACTAACTATTTTTTTTAACGATATTTGTTTATAACCATTGGATAAAATGGAAAATGCTAAAAATTTTGTGGATAAAATTAAAATTAGGTGGAATACAATGTGAGAAACCTGTGGGCTATTATTGTTTTTGCATCTCAACAATTTCTCCATTTATTCGCCGACTGTTTTAGAGATAATAACAGGTTAACAGTTTCATCATAAAAAAATAACATTGACCTTTTCTTATCTGCTAAATCAGTGACCAAAACTTTTGCTTAAACTAACTTATTCGTATTAATTAAAATGGATTTAACCAATCTCAACCGCGATAGAAAAATCAGGAGGAAATCTCCACTTGACATCAGCACAATGGTGTATGGCAAAGTTCCTCCCCAGGCTAAAGAACTTGAAGAAGCAGTATTAGGTGCCATTATGTTAGAGAAGGGAGCCTTTGACACCGTTATTGAAATATTAAAGCCTGAATGTTTTTATTTAGACAGTCATCAGCGCATTTTTACTGCTATGCAAAGCCTGGCTAATAAAAGCCAGCCAATTGATATTTTAACCGTTGTGGAGGAATTGCGGTTTAAAGAGGAACTGGATACCGTAGGCGGGCCTTATTATGTAACCAAATTAACCAATGCTGTTGTTTCTTCCGCCCATATTGAAGCCCATTCCCGAATTGTTTTGCAAAAATTTATTCAGCGGGAACTGATACGCATTAGTGGCGAAATAATTAGCGATGCTTATGAAGACAGCACGGATGTTTTTGACTTATTAGACCAGGCAGAAAGCAAGATCTATGATATTACCAGCAAAAATCTTCGCAATAATTACGAAACTATCGACTCGGTTTTAGTAAAGGCCATTCAACGGATAGAGGATTTACGTCATAAAAATGAAGATATCTCAGGTGTGCCCACAGGTTTTAAATCATTAGATAGAGTAACATACGGCTGGCAAAATACTGATTTGATCATTTTAGCAGCGCGTCCATCCGTAGGTAAAACCGCGTTTGCTTTAAATCTTGCCCGGAATGCAGCACTTCATCCTACCAAGCCTACGCCGGTTGCTTTCTTTTCCCTGGAGATGAGCGCTGGTCAGTTAGTGCAACGTATTTTATCATCAGAAAGTGAAATTTGGCTTGAAAAGATTTCCCGTGGTAAGCTGGAAGAACATGAAATGAAACAGTTGTATGACCGTGGTATTCAAAAGTTAGCGCAGGCACCCATTTTTATTGATGATACCCCGGCATTAAATATTTTTGAACTCCGTGCCAAATGCCGCCGGTTAAAAAACACCGGGCATATAGGTATGATCATTATCGATTACCTGCAATTAATGAGCGGCACAGGCGAAAACAGGAACGGTAATAGAGAGCAGGAGATCAGTAATATTTCGCGAAGTCTGAAATCATTATCGAAAGAGCTGAACGTCCCTATTATTGCCCTTTCACAATTAAGCCGTGAAGTAGAAAAAAGAAAGGAAGGAAATAAAATACCCCAGTTAAGTGACCTGCGGGAATCCGGTGCAATTGAGCAGGACGCAGATATGGTGATGTTTCTTTATCGGCCTGAATATTATGATGTAACTCAAAACGAAATGGGAGAAAGCACCCGCGGTGAAACACATGTGCGTATTGCCAAACACCGTAACGGATCTTTGGAAACAATAAAGCTCAGGGCTTTACTTCACATACAAAAATTTATTGAAGATGATGGTGGAGATTCTTTCTCTAATGGACCGATGCCATCTAACTGGAAACCTGTGTCAGATATTGACGGAGGTCCAAAAATGTTTATTCAAACAGGAAGCAAAATGAACAATTTACGGGAGGAGGAAGATCCGTTTTAAGCTAAGAGAAGAAAAAGGAGAGAAGAGCTAAGAGAATAAAAGTTGTAGAAAGAGATTAAGAAATTTCTCTTTTATCTCCTTTTCTCTTTCCTTCTTCTCTTAGCTAAAAGATTTAAAATTTGACTAAATGCAAAAGCCATGTCAGTTTCTGATATAAAAGATCAATTACTTAGTGCAATTAATGCAATTGACAATAAGGAATTATTAGAAGCGATGCTAACTATTATTACTTTACAAGCCACTACTCCTGAATTATATATTTTAAATGACGAGCAAATAAAAATACTTAAAGAAAGAGAAGAAAATACCAGAGTGGTAAAACTAAGACTTCCACTTTAGAAGAATTCAGATTGAAAATGAATGGTAAGTATGGCCTATGAAGTATTCCTTGTTCAGGAAGCTGAAGAAGACATTGATGAAGCAGTTTCGTGGTATGAAAAAACAGAAGATTAATTTAGGCATCCGTTTTTATTTTGAGGCTTTAGAAAATCTCGGAAAAACTACAGATCCACCCCCAACACTACAGTTTTTTAAAGGATGATTACAGGCAGGTTGTTTTAAAAAACTTCCCTTATAAAATTGTTTTTAAATCAGTTCTGATTCAGTAATTGTTTTTGCAGTATTTATACAGGCAGAAGCGAGGATGAATTTTTTAAACGAATCATTCATTGACATTACCATACTTTTTTGTAGAAGATTTGAATACCAAAAAAATAATTTTAGACGAAGACACGTCAAAACATATTAGTGTGCTTCGCATGCAAAAAGGAGAACAGATTTTATTAACTGACGGGAAGGGGAAAAAAGCACAGGCTAACATTATTGATGATAATCGAAAGAAATGTATGATTGAAATTTTTTCTGTTCAAAATGAAGAAGAAAGGAAAAGAAGTGTTGCTATTGGTATTTCGCTATTAAAAAATACTTCGCGTTTTGAATGGTTTTTAGAAAAAGCAACTGAAATAGGTGTGAGTGAGATCATTCCCTTGTTATGTGAAAGGACAGAAAAAGAAAAATTTCGTTTTGACAGAATGCAACAAATTTTAATCAGCGCTATGTTACAATCGCAACAATGCTGGTTGCCGGTGTTGCATCAGCCAACGGAATTTAAAAATATCATTACCCAAAAAAACGATAGAAAATTTATTGCACATTGCATAGATGAAGAAAAGACTCCATTAACTAATGAACAAATCAACCAATCAACCAGCGTCCTGATCCTTATTGGTCCTGAAGGTGATTTTACAGAAAAGGAAATAGCCGTTGCAATAGAAAATATCTTTCAGCCTATATCTCTTGGTAGCACACGGTTGCGTACGGAAACTGCCGGAATGTTTGCTGCTGTAGTATTGTGCAACCCGACGGGGTAACAATTTATTTTTAAGAAAAGTAACTAATGTGCCTGGTCTCCTGCGATGGTTTCTTCTTTAGGCTGCAATTGCGGTTCGTTTAATTCAACGACTCTCTTTGCACTTTTCTTGCGAACAATCATGTTTAGTATTTCCACTAAAAAAGAGAACGCCATTCCAAAATAGATGTAGTTTTTAAGGTGCAGTTGTTCTGCCTTCTCGGAGTTCCAGCCTTCTACAATCAAGCTAAGGCCAATCATCACCAAAAACGAAAGCGCCAGCATTTTAAATGTTGGGTGTTTATGTATGAAAGAAGAAATTTTAGGACTGAATAAAAACATAACGACCATGGCAATTACAACGGCTATGATCATGATCTCTACATATTTTGCAGTACCGCCTGCCGTAATCACACTATCGAATGAAAACACCATATCTATAAGTAGAATTTGGAACAAAGCCTGCATAAAACTAAACACCTTTTTATTTTTGCCGGCAACATTCGGGTCTTCTCCTTCTAACTTTTGATGAATTTCATGCACCGATTTATAAATAAGAAAAGCACCCCCAAGCAACATTACAATACTTGCCAGGTCGAAGCCTTTACCTAAAAGGGTAAATAAAAAATTTCCCTTTTGACCCAGCAACCATGACAGCCCCATCAATAAAATGCTTCTTACAATAATGCCCATGATGATCCAGGCTCTGCGGGCTCTTTTATGGTCCTTGGCTGGCAGCCGGTTAATAATAATACTGACAAAAATTACATTGTCTATGCCAAGTACCACTTCCAGTACTATTAGAATTAAAAGACTGATGATACTATCTGCTGTTAATAAATGTTCCATAATCTGGGGACAAATTTAGTTCTTCAATGCATTACAAATATTTTTTACAATAGACGGCCCTTCATAAATAAAACCTGTCCAAACTTCGAATAATACTGCTCCTGCTTTTAATTTTTCAAGCGTATCATTTCCGTTAAAAATACCGCCACTTGCTATCAGTGGCAAACGGCCTTGTGTTTTTTTATTTATGTATAACAACATTTCAGTAGAGCGCAGTGCTAATGGTTTTCCACTTAATCCTCCTGCGCCAATATTTTCGATCTGCTCCTTACCCGTAGCTAATTGCTCGCGACTGATAGTTGTATTCGTTACTACCAGGCCGTCCAGTTTAACTTCATCAGCCAAATCTATCACTTCATCTAATTCCTGTTGCGAAAGATCTGGAGCAATTTTTAAGAGGATTGGTTTTTGTTCTTTATACGATTTACTGAGCATTTGAAGATGTGTCAATATTTTTTTTAATGATGATTTTTCCTGTAATTCGCGAAGGCCTGGTGTATTGGGTGAACTAACATTTACTACAAAAAAATCAACATAGGGATGTAAAGTATTAAAGCAAATGGCATAGTCTTTCCAAGCATCCTCATTTGTAGTTGTTTTATTCTTTCCAATGTTACCACCAATAACTAATTTCTTATTTCTTATTTCTGATTTCTGATTGGTTGACTTGTTGCTGTCCTCTGTCAACTGCGATCTGTCAACTCTTCGCCTCCATATTTTCAGACGTTCAGCAATCACCTCAACTCCTTCATTATTAAATCCCATCCGGTTAATCAATGCTTTATCTTTTGGCAAACGAAATAGTCGTGGTTTTTCATTTCCTGCTTGGGGCTTAGGAGTTACCGTTCCTATTTCAACAAAGCCAAAACCAAGCGTTTCCAATTCACGCAGGTATTTTGCATTCTTATCGAAACCTGCCCCCAAGCCAACCGGGTTTTTAAATGTGAGACCGAAAACATTTGTAGCTAATTGTGAATCGTAAAAATTGAAATGGTTTGAAAGTTTGTTTCTAATGAAACCAATAAAGTATAATACTTTCAAAAAATTCATAGAAAAATAATGAGCTTTTTCAGCAGGCAACAAGAATAAGAGACTTCTTATTAAACGATACATGCCAACGAAGATAAACGTGCATCTTTTGTTAACTATTAAGATTTTATACATCGTTTATCAATGAACAAAAAACTAATTTTACTTGCTATAAATAATTATAATTATGCAAGAAGCCTATATAGTAGCAGGATATCGGACAGCTGTTGGAAAAGCCAAACGTGGAGGATTTCGTTTTTTTCGTCCCGATGACCTGGCAATAGAAGTTATCAAAGGATTGTTGGCATCCGTTCCGCAATTAGATAAAGCACTTGTGGATGATGTGATTGTAGGTAATGCTGTGCCCGAGGCTGAACAAGGTTTACAGGTAGGACGCATAATTGCTGCACGAGCTATCAGCTACGATACGCCAGGCATGACAGTTAACCGTTATTGTGCTTCCGGCCTGGAAACTATTGCAATAGCTACTTCTAAAATAAGAATGGGTATGGCCGAATGTATTATTGCAGGTGGTACGGAAAGTATGAGTATGGTACCTACGGCAGGTTGGAAAACAGTTCCCGCTTATTCAATTGCAAAAGATGACCCTGATTATTATTTAAGTATGGGCTTAACTGCAGAAGCCGTTGCAAAAGACTATAAAATAAGCCGCGAAGACCAGGATGCTTTTTCTTATCACTCACATCAAAAAGCTTTAAAAGCTATTGAGCAGGGGATTTTTAAAGAAGGCATATTGCCGATTAATGTAGAGGAAGTATATCTTGATGAAAAAGGGAAGAAGCAAAATCGTGATTATATTGTTGATACTGATGAAGGTCCAAGAATTGACACATCTATAGAACTATTAGCAAAATTAAAACCTGCATTTGCTGCCGGTGGTGTGGTTACAGCGGGTAATTCTTCTCAAACCAGTGATGGAGCCGCGTTTGTAATAGTAATGAGTGAGAGGTTAGTAAATCAATTAGGCATCAAACCTATCGGTCGTCTGGTGGCTTGTGCATCTGCGGGTGTAAACCCCAGGGTAATGGGTATTGGTCCGGTAGTAGCCATTCCAAAAGTTTTGAAACAGGCTAATATGAATTTGGCTGATATTGATTCTATTGAATTAAATGAAGCATTTGCTTCTCAGGCTTTAGCTGTCATACGGGAAGCTGGATTAAATACCGAGATTGTTAATTCAAATGGAGGCGCAATAGCTTTAGGGCATCCATTAGGTTGCACCGGCGCCAAATTGACTATACAAATTTTGCATGACTTAAAAAGAAAAAATAAAAAATATGGAATGGTAACCGCCTGTGTGGGTGGTGGACAGGGAATTGCAGGTATCATAGAATCTATTTAAACATTATTTGCTGTTAAATTTCGTCATAGAGCTTTAATGTTCATATAACAACACGAACTTTATTTTTAATATTTTTGTTTGAACCACCTAAAATTGTTTCGTGAACAGACCCACCGACCTTGAAAAAAATAATTTGATCTTATATGCTGATGATGATACCGATGACAGATCATGGGTTAGCGAAGCCTGTAAAATTTTAAATTGTTCCTTAAATATAAATTTTGTCGAGAATGGCCGACAGGTAATTGATTATTTGAAATCGCAGGTAACTCGCCTTCCCTCACTCATTGTATTAGATTTGAACATGCCTGAAATGGATGGCCGCCAAACCCTTCAATATTTAAAATCTAATCCTTATTATAAAGAAATACCTGTTGCCATAGTATCCACTTCCGGCAACAAAATAGATAAAGAGGTTTGTAAGCGATTAGGTGCTTCGCTATATATTACAAAACCTAATATTCATGCTGAGTGGCAGGGGATTATTCGCCAATTAGAGCCTTTTGTTTCTAATTAAATTTTCTATAATTAGCCTTCATAAAAACCGTCTTAAAAGCAAAAAGAGTAAATCTGCTTAGCCCCATTTAAATACTGATATATTTAATAGGCTTCTTTAAACAATTTGTTATTTTTATAGTCACACGCCTGCTCATTCAAAATCAATATTATGGACCGTCGCGATTTTTTAACTGCTCGCCCGAAAATTCGCAGCAATAATTCTCAAATTTTCAGAACACAATCCGGTCTTAATCCATATACAGGTGCATGGACTATCAATGAAGTCCAGCATTTGCTAAAAAGAACAATGTACGGTTCAACTAAAGCTGACATTGACTACTTCAAAATGAAAACGGTTTCCGGGGCAGTCGACGAACTACTCAATCCCACAGCTCCGCTTCCTTCTCCGCCGGTAAATGATTATACCAGTGCTACTGTTACTGACGCCGCGGTGCCTCTCGGCCAAACCTGGGTAAACAATCCTACCAACGATGGTACATTAAACAGCTTACGCCGGGCCTCTTTTAAAAAATGGTGGGCAGGTGTTATGATTAACCAGGATAGGAGTGTCCGTGAAAAAATGACACTATTCTGGACAAATCATTTTAGTACTGAAAGTGTTGATATAGGAAATGCTCATTACGTTTATGCTCATCATGCACTCCTTCGTCAGAAGGCATTGGGGAATTTCAAGCAATTAGTAAAAGATATAACGATAGATGCAGGAATGCTTCGTTACTTAAATGGTTATTTAAATACAAGTGCAGCACCCGATGAAAATTATGCCAGGGAATTGCAGGAACTTTTTACATTAGGCAAGGGCCCTGCTGTTCAATATACAGAGGATGATGTAAAAAAGGCGGCAAAGGTGTTAACCGGCTGGCGAATTAATGGAACTACCTACACTTCTTTTTTTGATGCTACAAAACACGATGCAGCCAGTAAGCAATTTTCATCATTTTATAATAGTACAATAATAAATGGGCAAACAGGTGCTGCCGGTGCAAATGAAACTGATGCGTTGATAAATATGATCTTTTCAAAAGAAGAAGTGGCAAAATACATTTGCCGCAGATTATACAGATGGTTTGTGTATTATGCTATTGATGCTACAACAGAAACAAATGTTATTGAACCGCTTGCAAATATTTTTAGAAATAATAATTACGAGATCAAACCGGTTTTAAGCGCACTGCTAAAAAGCGAACATTTTTTTGATGCCTTAAACCAGGGTTGCCAGATAAAAAGTCCCGTTGACCAGGTAATCAGCGCCTTAAGAGAGTTTAAAGTTGTTTTCCCCAATAACACAGCAGAATATCTTGATGCGTATGGAATGTGGAATTACATCCGGGGTTGGTTGACCAGCATGAGCCAGGATATTGGTGATCCACCAAGTGTAGCAGGCTGGCCATCTTATTACCAGGAACCGCAGTTTTATGAAATATGGATCAACTCTGATACGCTTCCTAAACGTAATCGTTTCACCGATACTATGATTACTACAGGATACTCACGGAATGGTAAAAAAATTGTAATAGATGCTGTAGCATTTACTAAAACATTACCTAATCCTGGTGATCCAAATTTATTAATAGACGATGCATTAAGCATTATTTACAGGGTGCCACTTTCACAAGCAGCGAAACAAACTATTAAGCAACAAATTTTATTAAGCAATCAAACGCAGGATTATTATTGGTCTAATGCCTGGAATGCGTATATCGCAAACCCTGCCGATCAATCGAATTTTACCATTGTAAATAACCGGTTAAAAAGTTTGTATCAATATTTAATGAACCTGGCTGAATATCAGCTTGCATAATCGTTGCTAACCATTTCAATTCTCTCGTATGAAAAGAAGGGATTTTTTTAAGAAGACCATTCCGGCAGCCACTTTGCTTCCTGCAATAGTAGATGGGTATTCTGTCAAAGCATTTACCCCCAATACCCTGCTGATGCAGGCACTATTAAATCCACAGATTGAGACAGATCATGTATTGGTGATCGTGCAATTAAATGGTGGAAATGATGGATTGAATATGGTGATCCCTGTCTCTAATTACAGTGCATATTATAATGCAAGAACAAATATCGCCATTCCTGAAAATAGAATTTTACGCTTAAATGGGAATTCAGCTACCGGCTTACACCCAGGTATGACAGGCATGCAAACACTTTTCAATGAAGGAAAATTGGCAGTAGTGCAGGCGGTCGGTTATCCTGCCCCTAATTTCTCTCATTTCAGAGCCACAGATATCTGGATGAGCGCTTCTGATAGTAACATTAATATCAATGCAGGATGGGCAGGCCGTTACCTGAATACAGAATATCCCAATTTTCCGAATGGATATCCAAACACTACCATGCAAGATCCGTTAGCCGTACAGATCGGGTCTGTTACTTCACTAACCTTCCAGGGACCGAGTGTAAATATGGGTATGAGCATTACCGATCCCACCAGTTTTTATAACCTGATAAATGGAGTGCAAGACCCTGTACCAAATAATCCAATGGGTCATGAACTTAGTTATATACGCCAGGTAGCTCAGCAAACTAATCTGTATTCTTTGCGATTGAGAGAGGCTGCCGCCGCTGTTACACAACAAGCAACCTACCCAACTCCTAACTCTTTGGCAGACCAGTTAAAAATAGTTGCCCGCTTAATAAAAGGCGGATTAAAAACAAGAATGTATATGGTAAGTTATGGTGGGTTTGATACACATTCTTTACAGGCAAATGCAACTGACACCACTACAGGTAACCATGCAAATTTATTGACTAATGTTTCCAATGCCATTAAAGCGTTTATGGATGATGTAACCTTTTTAGGAGTGCAAGACAGGGTAATAGGGATGACATTTTCTGAATTTGGCCGTAGAATAAAATCCAATTCAAGTGGTGGAACTGACCATGGCGCTGCTGCCCCATTATTT